>Ga0209567_10000273_pt1 | contig 27945 bp, 27 predicted proteins | sample COG_12_FD_184756 | JGI IMG/M metagenome (GOLD analysis project Ga0209567, IMG submission 184756) | Pelagic marine sediment microbial communities from the LTER site Helgoland, North Sea, for post-phytoplankton bloom and carbon turnover... | ecosystem: Environmental > Aquatic > Marine > Neritic... | reverse complement strand
CAGGCCACCGCGGCGCGCTCGTAGAGGAACTCGGTGCTGGCGACCGTGTCGTCGGCCTGGGGCTGCCAGAAGAAGAACACCAAGACGTTGATCGCGATCAAACCGACGGTGATGTATGGCGTGATCCTTGTCGGATTTATATCACGGATCGGGAACAAGGCTCGTTCCTGTCGCTGCGGCGGGTGATAATGGCTCCATGAATACTACGCCCCACCCGGACGACGACCCCACGACGGGCTCGGCGCCGCACCCCACCGAGACATCCGACGACATCGAGACGCTCGCCAATCTCGATCCGGCCGAGGCGGTCGAGCCCGCCGAAGAGCTGGCGAGAAAGCTTGCGGCCGAACTCGACGCCGAAGGCGACTCCGCGCCTGCGACCCGGCAGCCAGGAGAACTCTTCTGACTCGGCGGCGGCTCGACGCCGAACTGGTCCGCCGCAAACTCGCACCGAGCCGAGCTGCCGCACAGCGGGCCATCGGTGAGGGATGGGTCGAGGTCGATGGGCTGCCGGCCGCCAAGCCGGCCACGTTGGTGGATGCCGACGCCTCGGTTCGCCTGGTGGCCGAGCCTGCCCGCTTCGTGGGCCGCGGCGGGCTCAAACTCGACGCCGCCTTCGACGCCTTTGGGATCGATGTCTCCGGCCGGACGGCGATCGATGTCGGTGCTTCGACGGGCGGCTTCACCGACTGCCTGCTGCAACGAGGGGCCGTCTCGGTGGTGGCGCTCGACGTCGGTTATGGACAGCTCGACTGGGGACTCCGCCAACGCGGCGAGGTTGTGGTTGTCGAACGCACCAACTTCCGACACGCCGACCTGGCTCCCCTTGGGGCACCGTTTGACGTTGTGGTCGCCGACCTGTCGTTCATCTCGCTCGGGACGGTTGCAGCTCAGTTGGCTGCCGCCGGAGCGGAAGGCACGGACTACGTGTTGCTGGTCAAGCCGCAGTTTGAGGTCGGCAAGGGACAGGTCGGCAAGGGCGGCATCGTCCGGGATCCTGGGTTGCATCGCGACGCTCTGATCTCGGTAGCCGAGGCGCTCGCCGCTGCCGGGCTTGGCGCTCTCGGTGTTGTACCGTCTCCGGTGACGGGAGCCAAGGGCAACCGCGAGTTCCTGCTGTGGGCCCGGCCCGGCCCGCCCACCATTGACGCCGAACGGATCGATGAGGTTGTGAAGCCATGAGCACCGCTGTTCCCCGTCTCGCCCTTCTGGTGCACGCCACCAAGCCGGAAGCCGACGACGTCGCCCGCGAGGTGATGTCCAGTGCCGACCGGCGCGGGCTGGAGGCAGTGCGGCTCGACCACGACGCTACCCACGCTCCCTCCGACACGGACCTGGTCGTGGGGATTGGCGGCGACGGAACCCTGCTCGAGGCAGCCGCGCTGGCCATGGAAGACGATCTGCCCGTCGTCGGTGTCAACCTTGGCAACGTCGGCTACCTGGCCGACATCGAACCCGGGATGATCGACCTGATGCTCGACGGGCTGTTGACCCGCGGGCTCGAGGTGAAGCACCGGATGACGGTCAAGGCTTCGATCGCAGATGGCCGCAGCTGGCTCGGGATCAACGATCTTGTCGTTGAGAAGGTGATGAGCCAGCGTTTGGTGCAGTTGGACGTGGCGATCAACGACCACTATTTCACCAGCTACCGCGCCGACGGCCTGATCGTTGCTACGCCGCTCGGATCAACTGCCTATTCACTCTCGGCCGGGGGGCCGGTCCTCGATCCGACGCTCGATGCCCTCATCCTCACGCCGGTGGCGCCGCACAGTCTGCTGTCGCGCTCAATCGTCCTCGCCCCCGACGCGGTGCTGCGCCTGACGGTGGTTCTCGACCGTGACGTCAGGGTCAACCTCGACGGAAGGGAGGCCGTCGTTCTCGGCGAAGGCGAATCGATCACGGTGACCCGGGGTGAACGACCCATTCGCTTCTTGTCGCTCGGTGAGCACCCGTTCCCTCAGGCGGTTCGTCACCAGTTCGGACTCGATCATGCGTGAGCGAAATGCTCGATGAACTCTCCGTTGCGAATCTCGGCATCATTGCCGAGGCGTCGGTCGAGCCCGGTCCGGGCCTCGTGGTCGTCACCGGTGAGACGGGTGCCGGCAAGACGCTGTTGTTGGGTGCCCTTCAGCTCCTGATCGGCGAGCCTGCCCGTCGCGACCAGGTGGGGCCCGAGGGCGACGAACTGCGGGTTGAGGGTCGATTCCAATGGGCCAACGGCGAACACGTCGCTGCCCGACGGGTTTCGCGCGAGGGCCGCAGCCGCGCCTACGTCGATGGCGCCATGGTTCCCGCCAAGGCGTTGTCCACCAAGACGGACGGTCTGGTTGAGATCGTTGTGCAGCACGACCATCTTGCCCTGGCGTCGACCTCCGGAGTCCGCGCCATGATCGATGGGGCGCTCGACGCAAAGGGTCGCAAGGCGTTGACACGCTACGGGATCGCCTGGGAGGCGTTGGTCGGTCTCCGCCACGAGGCCGAATTGCTCGGCGGCGACCGTCGTGCCCTCGAACGGGAACTCGACATGGTTCGGTTTCAGGCGGAGGAGATCGTCGGAGCTGGGTTCGCCGCGGGCGACGACATCGCCCTGACGGTGGAAGTCGACCGGCTCCGCAACCGTGAGACGCTGCTGGAAGGTCTGGCTGCCGCATCCGACGCGTTGGCCGCCGAACAAGGTGCCGGAGATTCCCTCGGGCGCGCCGCAAGCGAGCTGCGCCGGCTGGTCCGCTACGACCCGGAGCTCGAGAATCTCGCCGCCCAAGCGGATGAGTTGGTCGGTCTCGTCGATGAACTCAGCGGGGATGTGACGCGGGCCGGGGGTAACCTCGACCATGACCCGGACCGGCTGCAAGCGGTGGAGCAGCAGCTGGCGCGACTCGGTGATCTGCGTCGCAAATACGGCGACAGCCTCGACGAGGTGCTCGCCTACGGTGCAGAGGCTGAGACCCGCGCCGCCGAACTGGTTCGTCTCCTCGATCGGGCCGAGAGTCTCGCCGGCGAACTCACCGCGGCTGAGACCGCGGCCCGCGACGCTGCCGACGAACTGACGCGGCGGCGCACCACCACCGCCGACCGGATCGCCGCAGATGCCATCACACACCTCGAGGAGCTGGGGTTCCGCACGCCGACGGTGTCGTTTCGGTTCGAGGCCGCGGGATTGGGTCCCACCGGCAGTGACCGCACGACGTTGTTGTTTGCCTCCGATGCCGGGTTGACCCCGGGACCGGTGGGAAGGATCGCGTCGGGCGGTGAACTCAGCCGCCTGGTGCTTGCCCTTCGGTTGGCCGCCGGTGTCGGCGAGGCCGAGGTCGTTGCGTTCGACGAGATCGACGCCGGCATCGGCGGGACGACCGCCCTTGCGATGGGGCGCAAACTCGCCGCGTTGGCTGCGGGACGTCAGGTGCTGTGCGTGACCCACCTTCCCCAAGTTGCGGCGTTCGCGGATCAGCATTTTGTGGTGACCCGTGAGGACGCCGCGGCCACCGTCGCAGTGGCGGCCGGGACCGACCGCCTCGAGGAACTGTCGCGGATGTTGGCCGGTATGCCGGAAAGCGAGCGAGGCAAGGAGCATGCCGCCGAGCTACTCGAGGCCGCAGGCAAGTCGGAGATCCTCACCGAATTGGGATGACAGGCCGCGGCACCGACCGCTGGTACACTGCCGGCTTCCTAGGGCGGAGAGACAGCCTTGACCAAGTACGTGTTCGTCACGGGTGGCGTGACGTCGAGCCTCGGCAAAGGTATTACCGCATCATCCCTCGGGCGACTGCTGAAAGCACGAGGCTTGCGCGTGGTAAGCCAGAAGTTGGATCCCTATATCAATGTGGATCCCGGCACCATGAACCCATTTGAACATGGGGAGGTGTTCGTGACCGACGACGGCGGGGAGACCGACCTCGACCTCGGCCACTATGAGCGGTTCATCGGCGAGAGCCTGCGCCGTGACTCCAACGTCACCACCGGCGGCATCTACCAGTCCGTCATCCGGAGAGAGCGCCGCGGCGACTACCTTGGTGCCACTGTTCAGGTGATTCCTCACATCACCAACGAGATCAAGGCCAGGGTTCGCAGGCTTGGCGACGACGACGAGATCGATGTCGTGCTGTGTGAAGTCGGCGGGACCGTCGGCGACATCGAGAGCCTCCCGTTCCTCGAGGCGATCCGCCAGCTTCGTAAAGACCTCGGCCCCGAGAACGTCTGTTACCTCCACGTCACGCTGGTGCCCTACCTGGAGACCAGCGAGGAGTTGAAGACCAAGCCGACTCAGCACTCGGTTGCAGAGCTGCGCGGGCGTGGAATTCACCCCGACGTCATCGTGGTGCGGTCGGACCGGCCGCTCGACGAGGCCGCCAGTCGCAAGATCAGCCTGTTCTGCGACGTTGACAACGACGCCGTCATCAACGCCACCAACGTGAACAACATCTACGCCGTCCCGCTGGCGCTCCATGAGCGCGGCCTCGACGACGTCGTCTGCCGGCATCTCAGTATCGAAGCGTCCGAGCCGGACCTGTCGTCGTGGCGGGCCATGGTCGAGCGCATGGACAATGCCACCGAGAAGGTAACCGTCGGCATTGTCGGCAAGTACGTTGACCTGCCCGACGCCTATCTGAGTGTCGTGGAGGCATTGCGCCACGGGGCCGCCGCCAACGGGGTGCAGGCCGACATCAGGTGGATTCCCAGCGACGAGGTGGATGGGCTGCTTGCGGCGTCCTACCTCGAAGGGATCGACGGCATCGTGGTTCCGGGCGGCTTTGGGATCCGCGGCGTCGAGGGCAAGATCCAATCGATCCGTTACGCCCGTGAAGAGCGTCTCCCCTTCCTCGGTCTTTGCCTGGGTCTGCAGTGCGCCGTGATCGAGTTCGCCCGCGACGAATTGTCGCTGCGCGATGCGCACAGCTCGGAGTTCGATCCGACCAGCAGTCACCCCGTCATCGACCTGATGTCCGACCAGCAGGACGTCGAGGACAAGGGTGGCACCATGCGCCTCGGGGTGTATCCGGCCAAGCTCGCCGAGGGCTCGTTGGCGCGCCGGCTCTACGGTGAGCCCATCATCTACGAGCGGCATCGCCACCGCTGGGAAGTCAACAACAGGTATCGCCGCGACCTCGAGGCTGCCGGTCTCCGACTGAGTGGTGTGTCGCCTGACGACCGACTGGTCGAGATCGTGGAGATCCCGGATCACCCGTTCTTCATCGCCTCGCAGTTCCACCCGGAGTTCAAGTCGCGGCCCAACCACCCGCATCCGCTGTTCGAAGGCTTCATGCGAGCAGCCCTCGAGCACAAGCGTGGCGGCGATCGATCGACGATTGTGCTGAGCGAGTCGGCCGCTGAGTTCCCCGCTGAACGGCCCGCCTGACATGGAGTCCAGCGGCGGCTTCAAGGTCGTCGCGTCGCGGCGTGCAGCAGAGCTGGGGTTTCTCGGACTCGACGAAATCGAGGTCGAGGCGCCCGACGGTCGGAGGGCGACGCGGATCGCCGTTCGTCATCCCGGTGCCGTCGCCGTACTGCCCATCGTCGATGGAGAAGTGGTCCTGATCCGCCAGTACCGTGCCCCGATCGAATCGCTGCTCCTCGAGGTGCCCGCGGGCAAACTCGACGTGGTCGGTGAGCCGCCCGAGGTGACCGCGGCCCGCGAGCTCGAAGAGGAGATCGGGTACCGGGCCGGCGAGTTGGTTCTGATCGCAGACATCTGGACGACACCGGGGTTCAGCGACGAACGGATCCGGATCTACGTCGCCGAGGAGCTGACTCCTGTGCCGATGCGTCCCCACGGCATCGAGGAGGAGGCGGCCGAACTGGTGAGGGTGCCGATTGCTGAGGTACCCGACCTGCTGACCTCTGACGCCGTCATGGACGCCAAGACGCTGGTGGCGCTGCAGTGGCTGGTCACCCGGGAGCGATGAGGCTCCGCGACGGCATCGCCGAGTTCCTCGTCTCGCTTTCGGCCGAGCGGGGCTTGGCGGCCAATACCGTTGCTGCTTATCGCAGAGACCTCGCCCAATATGTGAAGTACCTGGGCGCGGTCGAGACGGCTGACCCCGGCCCCGACCTCGACGACATCACCCCCGAGCTGGTTGCCGGGTTCATGGCCGATCTCGACGGCCGCGAACTCAAGCCCGGCACTATTGGGCGCAAGATGGCCGCAGTGCGCGGTCTTCATCGGTTCCTGTTTGCGGAGGAGTACGCCGCGACCGACCCGACGGCAGGGCTCGATACCCCGCGGCGCGGTTCTTCGCTGCCGAAGGCGCTGACAGTTGACGAGGTGGAACGGCTCCTGGAGTACCCGGACCGATCTGACCGGCTCGGGGCTCGAGACGCCGCGCTGCTGGAGTTCCTCTACGCCACCGGTGCCCGAGTCACGGAGGCGGTGACCGTCGACCTGCACGACATAGACCTCGAGACCCGTACGGTCATGTTGACCGGCAAGGGCAACAAACAGCGGCTCGTGCCGCTCGGCAGTTTTGCCATTGGCGCGGTCGTGGCCTACTTGCCGTTCCGGCTCGAGCTGCGTCGCCCCGGGGCCGACCCGGGTCGGCTCTTCCTCAACGCCCGCGGCAACCCGCTGAGCCGGCAAGGAATCTGGGGGATCGTCCGCAAGGCGGCGGCCGGTGCCGGGATCTCGGCTGACCGGGTTTCTCCTCATGTACTGCGCCATTCGGCCGCAACTCACATGGTCGAAGGAGGCGCCGACCTGAGAACCGTCCAAGAGATGCTGGGTCACGCTAGTATCAGCACCACCCAGATCTACACGCGGGTATCACCCCGGCATCTGTATGAGGTGTTTGTAACGTCACATCCGCGTGGCAGGTAAGGTCGGGTCGGTCAACGTTTCTGGAGTTCTGGTGGTAAACATCGAAGCGGCTACGGTCGCCCTCAACGAAGAACGAGCCAGGCTGGTCTACCAGCTTGATGAGCTTGGTGCCAACGAGAAGGGCGAGCTCACCGGCAGCGTGGAATTCGGTGACGGGTTCGCCGACGCGGCGGCAGCCACCGCGGAGCGCAGCGAAGTGCTCGGGCTGGTCGAGAACCTCAGGATCATGGTTGAGAACGTCGACGAGGCGCTGGAGCGAATCGAAGCCGGGAGCTACGGGAAGTGCAAGCGCTGCGGCGAAGACATCGGCGCCGACCGAATGGAGTTCCGGCCTACCTCTCGTTATTGCGTTGACTGCAAAGCGCTGAAGACTGCCTGACGGCTCAGCGGTGTGACCCGGCTCACCCACCTCATTCGGAGGTTCTTCGGTTTCGTCACGGCCCGTCCGCTTGGGCCGCGCGAACAGGCCGAGGTGATGGCCCTGCTCACTCCTGCGGAAGCTGAGCTCTTCTGGAGCCAGCACCCGGCCGACCAGCGCCATGCGATCGAGGTGGCCCACCGAGCTCTTCGTAGCCGGCCGGGCTCGAGGCTTCTGGCTCGTGCCGGGCTGCTCCACGATGTAGGCAAGAGCGTAGTGGACCTCGGGGCCGTCGGCCGGTCGTTGGCGACCGTGTTCGACGCGGGCGGGATCCGCCTACGGGGACGGTTTGCCTGTTACCGCCGCCACGGCGAAGTCGGCGCCGAGGTGCTGGAGTCCGCCGGCGTCGAACCGCTCATCGTTGCCTTCGCTCGGGAGCATCCCGGCCCCGCCCCCGAAGGACTCGACCCGGCCGACTGGGCCGTGCTGCTCGAAGCCGACCACACCTGAGTGTGGGCGCGACCACACCTAGAGCGCGACTCGAGAGGAAAGCCGGGCATCAGCGGCGAGGGGTAATACCATGGCTGCTCGCCCGATTCAGGAAGCAACCGCTGTCATGAGCTACGAAGTCAAGACGCGGGTCTTCGAAGGCCCGTTTGATCTGCTCCTCCAGTTGATCACGAGTCATCAGCTCGAGATCACGGAGTTGAGCCTCGTGGACATCGTCGCCGAGTACATCGCCTACCTCGATGTGATGCGAGAACTCGACATGGAGGTCACCAGCGAGTTCCTCATGATCGCAACCACGCTCATCCAACTGAAGGCACGCCATTTGCTGCCCGACGACCGGGCCGTCGACCTCGACGAGGAGCTGGCGCTGACCGAAGAGCGGGACCGTCTCCTGGCCCGGTTGCTCGCCTGTCTCACCTACAAGGACGTTGCCGCTGTGTTTGCGCACCGGCTCGCCGCCGGCGACCGGTATGTTCCCCGCGCCGCCGGACTCGACCCCGGCATCACCCCCCGTGCTCCGGAGGTGCGGATCGAGCTCACCCCCGCCGAGTTTGCCGTTATCGCCGAGCGGGCCTTCGCAGGTGTCGACGAGGAGCCCGACCTCGATCACCTCGAACTCGACCTTCCTTCCGTCGACGCGGCCATTGCGGACCTGCACGCCAAGATGGAGGCGCAGATCGAGGCCGACTTCGGCGCGCTGGTCGCCCATTGCGACCGCTCACTCGAAGTCGTCGCCTACTTCCTTGCCCTCCTCGAACTGGCCCGCTGGGGTGTGGTTCAGGTGAGTCAGGAGAATCAGGAGGCCCCGATCCTGGTCGTGCGTACCGCGGAGGGGGACACCGCCCACGGGATGGACGCCTTGTTACCGCAGAGCGAATGGAGCGGCTGATGGAGCCGGAGGCGCTCATCGAGTCGATCCTGTTTGTGGCCGAGGAACCGATCACGACGAACGAGTTCGCCGAGGTGCTCGAGTTGCCGCTCGAGGACGTCGACGTCGAGCTGCAGGCCTTCCAGACTCGTCTGCGCGACACCGGCCGAGGGCTGGTGCTGCGGGAGGTGGGCGGCGGGTGGCGCCTCTACACCCATCCCGATGCACAGCCCTACCTCGAGCGATTTGCCGCCACCGAGCGGGCGACCCGCATGTCGTCGGCGGCCCTCGAGACCCTGGCCGTGGTCGCCTACAAGCAGCCGGTATCGCGCGGTCAGATCTCCGAGATCCGCGGTGTCGACTCCGACCAGGCGTTGCGAACTTTGATGCGCCGTGGCCTCGTGGTCGAAGTCGGCCGAGCCGGCGGACCGGGTCAGGCCGTCCTGTTCGGGACGACGGACCTGATGATGGAAAGGCTCGGCATCAACTCGCTCGACGAGCTCCCACCGCTCGCCGATCACGTGCCTCCGGCGAGCGTCGTCGAGGTGCTGGAGGAGCCGTTCCGACCGGAGGGATCATCGAGCGACTCCACAAGCTGATCGCGCGCTCGGGATATGCGTCCCGGCGCAAGGCGGAGATCCTGATCACCGCAGGCCGGGTAATGGTGAACGGCGTGGTCGCCGTTGTTGGGCAGAAGGCCGATCCCGAGGTCGACTCCATCGAGATCGATGGTATCCCGCTGCCGGTCAAGCCCGGTCTGGTGCACTACCTCGTCTACAAGCCACCCGGCGTCATCAGTTCGGCGGCCGACCCCCAGGGTCGGCCCATCGTGACCGGTCTTGTTCCGCCCGAGCCAAGGGTTTTTCCCGTGGGCCGGCTCGATGAGGCCTCCGAGGGGTTGCTGATCCTGACCAACGACGGTGAGTTGGCCAATCGCCTCACCCATCCCCGCTTTGGGGTCGAGAAGACCTACACGGTGCTGGTCGAAGGACTGCCGACGCCGGCGGACATGCGGAGCCTCTGCGACGGCGTCGCACTCGACGATGGGCCGGCCGCAGCGTTGCGGGCCAAGGTTCTCGACCGCCACCGTCATCAGGCATTGCTTGAGATCGTCCTGGGTGAAGGACGCAAGCGTGAGGTGCGCCGCATGTGCGCCGCGGTGGGGCACCCCGTCACGCGGCTGGTGAGGACGGCGATCGGTCCGTTGCGTGATCCGCAGCTGCGTCCCGGAAACTGGCGTTCGCTCACCCTCGATGAGGTGCGTTCCCTCTATGAGGCCGGCGGCGGATTATGGGAAGATGCGCCTCCCGGCGAAGAGGAAGTTCCGTGACCGACCTGACGATCAATCCGCCCCGCGGCGGATTCCATGCCGAAGTGACGGTGCCCGGCGACAAGTCGCTGTCACACCGTGCGTTGATCCTTGCCGCCATGGCGAAGGGGGAGAGCCGGGTCACCGGTCTCGGCCCGGGGGCCGACATTGCCGCCACCCGCAAGGCGTTCGGGGCGCTCAGTGTCGAAATTGACGGTGACACGGTGGTGTCACCGGGAGTCGAGGCCTGGACCGCGCCGGAAGGGCCGCTGGATTGTGGCAACTCAGGCACGACGCTTCGCCTGATGGCCGGGGCCCTGGCGGGGCGGCCCTTTACCTCAACGCTGACGGGCGACGACTCACTGCGGGCCCGTCCGATGCGACGGCTGGTCGCCCCCCTCACCGCGCTCGGCGCCTCCGTGGCGCTCAGCGACGGCGACACCGCTCCGGTCGTGGTGTCCGCGCCCGCACCACTAGTCGGCGCCGAGGTTGCCCTCGATCTGGCTTCGGCTCAGGTGAGAACTGCGTTTGAACTCGCCGCGCTCCAGGCGACTGGCCCGTCGATGATCGAAAGCCCGCCCGGCTATCGCGACCACTCCGAGCGGTGGCTCGAAGCCTTGGGGCTCGGCACTCGGCTGGTAGGCACGGCGTTTCGGATCGACCCCGGCCCGGTTCCGCCGACCGACTATCAGATTCCGGGAGATCCTTCGTCCGCCGCCTACCTGTGGGCCGCCGCGGCCATTTCGCGGGGAAGTGAGGTGACCACCCCGGGCATCGTGCTCAACCCGGGGCGGATGGGGTTCCTCGAAATCCTGGAGATGTTCGGTGCGGCCATCGAAGCCTCCGTGACCGGATCGATTCTCGGCGATGCCGTCGGCACCGTGACCGTGCGCGGCCATGGGTTGTTCTCTGCTGAGGTGGCGGGACCGGTGGCCGTCGCCGCCCTCGACGAATTGCCACTGGTGGCAGTGCTCGGTGCGTTGGGAGAAGGCATCACGGTGGTACGCGATGCGCAGGAGCTACGGGCCAAGGAGAGCGACCGAATCGAGAGCACGGTGAACATGATCCGGGCTCTCGGTGGCGGGGCCGAACCAACCGAGGATGGATTCGCCGTCGTCGGTACCGGATGGCTGGAGGAGGGCACCGTGGCGACGGCGGGCGATCATCGGATTGCCATGGCGGCCGCAGTGGCAGCGACGGGTGCGACCGGACCGATCACCATTGAGGATGCCGGGGTAGCAGCCGTGTCGTGGCCGGGGTTCTACGAGCAGTTGGAGGCAATGTGGTCATCGCAATAGACGGACCGGGTGGCGTCGGGAAATCAACCGTCACCCGCGGGGTGGCCGCTGCTCTCAGCTACGACTATCTCGACACGGGCTCCACGTACCGGGCGGCCACGCTGGCCGTGCTCCAAGCAGGCGTAGACCCGGCAGACGCCGACGCCGTTCTGGACGTGGTGCGGCACTGTGTGATCGAATACATCGACGGCGCCATCCACCTCGACGGCTATCCCGTGCCCGATGCGGTGCGCAGTCCGGAGGTGACTGCCGCCGTGAGCATGGTGTCGGCGTACCCCGAAGTGCGGGCATTGGTTGTCGAGATGCAACGCGACTGGGTGGCGTCGCGCGGCGGATCTGCCGTCGTCGAAGGCCGCGACATCGGGACCGTGGTGTTCCCGGAGGCATTGGTCAAGGTCTTCCTCACGGCACGCCCCGAGGTGCGGGCCGCCCGTCGCTCCGGCGACGCCGAGGCCGGAGGTAAGGATGTTGACGTGATCGCGGCAGAACTGGAGCAGCGCGACCACTACGACTCGACTCGCGAGGCGTCACCGCTGCAGCCGGCCGCCGACGCCACGACTGTCGACACCTCAGACCTCGATGCCGCCGGCGTCATCGAGGTCGTCCTCGAGCTGGTGGCTACGGCCCGCAAGCGACAGGAACGCGGCCCGCTCTAGATGCCGTTTTGGCGGACGTGAGCGCATGATGCTGCGCATATGTCCGCCAAAACCCTCTACACCTCGAGCAGCTCGAGGGCTTCGGTGGCGCCCCAGTCGCGGTCGTGCTCGATGGGCCCAGGTCGGCCGGGGTTTGATGCGGCAGCGGCGCCCTCGACGAGAGCTTGGAGCGTGAGCACGAACTTGCGCAAAGAGGGCGGCAACGGGAAGTACTCGTCCTCATCGGTGACTCGCACCAGGTCGATCCCCTCGGTGGGGGCGACGGCGTTGATGACCGCCTGGACTCGCTGGTCGGGTGCCGAGGCGCCGGCGGTGACGCCGACGACCTCGTGACCTTCGAGCCATTCCGATTGGATGGCGTCGGGACCATCCACCCGATGGGCCTCGACCCCGGCTTTGCGGGCGACCCGGACCAGCGCCTGGGTATTCGATGAGTTCTCAGACCCGACAACCAGGATCAGCGTCGCCTGCGCGGCGAGCCGTTGCACCGCCGTCTGGCGGTTGGTGGTGGCGTAGCAGAGGTCGCTCTTGCGGGCGGTCTGGAGGTCCGGATAGGCGGCGGTAGCGTCATCGAGGACGCCCTCCCACTCGTACATGCCGAGGGTGGTCTGGGCGAGGAGCGCCACCCTGTCCGGTTTGGCGGGAGTGAAACTCTCCAGCCCCCACGACGGGTCGATCAGCGTTACCGCCCCCGGCGCCTCGGCGACGGCGCCTATCGCCTCGTCGTGGCCTTCATGGCCGACGTAGATGATGTCGTAGCCCTTGGAAGCCATCCGGCGCACCTCGTGGTGGACCTTGGTGACGAGCGGGCAGACCGCGTCGACCATGACGGCGGCACGTTCGCCCGCCATCGTCACAACATCGGGCGCCGAGCCGTGCGCCGACAACATGACGGGGGCGCCGGGCGGCACCTCAGCCACATCGTTGACGAATACGACGCCGGCGCGTTCGAAGGCAGTGACGACGGCGGCGTTGTGGACGATCTCGTGATAGCAGTAGACGGGCGGTTCGAAGACGCGCACCATCCAGGTGAGTGCCTTGATCGCCATCTCGACACCGGCGCAGAAGCCGCGCGGTTCAGCGAGGAGGACTTTGCGTGCCATGGCTTCAGGTTAGGAGCGCGTTCGTTGTTGCCGGGTGCGCACCTACACTTGCGGCGTTCCCATGTCGTATCCGACGATCCTCGAAGTGGTGCCCGGCAGCCCGGCCGCGGCCGCAGGCCTCGTGGTCGGCGACGAATTGGTGGCGGTCAACGGAGTCTTGCCTTCCGACGTGATCGAATACCAGCAACTCGTCGACGAGCCCGAGGTCGACCTGGTCGTGCGGCGGGCCGGTTGCGACATCGGCCTCGACATCACCAAGGACCCCGGGGCGCCGCTCGGCCTGCGGCTCAACTCGTCGATATTCGATCGGGTCCAGACCTGCGACAACCACTGCGAGTTCTGCTTCATCTATCAACTGCCCCCGGGAATGCGCAAGTCGCTGTACCTGAAGGACGACGACTACCGGCTGTCGTTCCTCTACGGCAACTTCACGACGCTGACCCGGTTCACCGAGCTCGACCTAGCTCGAGTCGTCGAGGAACGCCTCGGACCGCTCTACGTATCGATTCACGCCACGGATCCTGCGGTTCGCAGCGGCATGTTGCGCAATCCTCGCGGCGCCACCAGTCTGCGCTGGCTGCGGGCGCTGCTCGATCACGACATCACCGTCCACGGCCAGATCGTGCTGTGCCCGACGATCAATGGGGGAGAGGTCCTCGCCCAGACGTGTGCCGAGATCCTGGCGCGATACCCAAGATTGGCGTCGGTCGGCATCGTGCCCCTCGGCCTGTCGCGCTTCAATCAAGAGAACTCGCTGCGAGTACACACGCGGTCGGAAGCCCGGGAGGATCTCGAAACGGTCCATATCTGGCAACAGATCGCCCTGGAACGGATCGGCCGACGAATGTTCTTTGCATCGGACGAGTTGTACCTGACGGCTGAGACGCCGTTCCCGGCTACCGAGGCGTACGAGCAGTACAACCAGCACGAAAACGGCATCGGGATGGCCCGGGCCTTCTACGACGAGTTGGATCGGCTCGAGCGGGGTACTCCGCTGACGGCTCCGGAAGTCACCGGGGAGTGGCGGACCGTCCCGGCGGCACCCGCCGAGGGTTACCGCGCTCCGCGTCTGGCCGGTGGTGCCTCGCAACGCGCGGCCGGGGGAGACCCCACATCGCACGATACGGCCACGGTGGTGGTAACCGGCGATTACGGTGCTGCTGTGCTCACCCCGGTCCTCGATCGTCTGGAACGCCTGGCGGATACGCCGCTGCGGCTGCTCCCCGTGAGGAACGACTTCTTCGGCGGCAACGTTGCCGTGTCGGGGCTGCTGACCGGCGATGACGTGCGTCGTGCCGTGGCCGCTGATCCGCTTGCGGCCGACCGCTACCTCGTGCCCGACGTCGCGCTGCAGGGCGGCGTCTTCCTCGACAACGTATCGCTCGATGAGATCGCCCAAGACGTCGCAGTCGCCATCGATGCGGTTCCGGCTACCGCCGGCGGTTTGGTTGCGGGGGCGCGCCGATGAGCCGCCTCCCCGTGGTCGTGGTATTGGGTCGCCCCAATGTGGGGAAGTCGACGTTGGTCAACCGCATCTTGCGCCGTAAGGCCGCGGTGGTCGACGAACAGCCTGGGGTCACACGTGACCGAAGGGAGTTCGAGGCCGAGTGGATCGGTCGGGAGTTCCTGCTGATCGACACCGGCGGCTGGGAGCTGAATCCGGGCGAAGAGCTGACCCTCAATGTCCGGGATCAGGCAGAACTCGCCGTAGGCGGAGCCGACGTCGTGGTGTTTGTGGCCGACGCCACTACGGAGCTGACCGATGACGATCAGGGTGTGGCTCGGCTGCTGTTGCGCAGCGGGGTGCCGTTTGTGTTCGTGGCGAACAAGGTTGACAGCCCGAAGCAGGTTCACGACCTCGACCATCTCTGGACGCTGGGGTTGGGCGAGCCAATGGGGGTCAGTGCCCTGCACGGGCAAGGCACGGGCGACTTCCTCGACCGGCTGGTCGGATTGTTGCCGGACACCGGGGACGCCCCGGAGACCGAGACCATCGCCAGCCTGGGGATCTTCGGCCGCCCGAACGTGGGCAAGTCGACGCTGCTGAACAAGATGGCGGGTGAACCGCGAGTGCTAGTGAGCGACGTGCCGGGGACCACTCGCGACCCGATCAACTTGCTGGTGGAGCTCGACGGCGAACCGTTCGAGGTTATCGACACTGCCGGGATCAAGCGTCGCACCAAGATCAAGGACGATGTCGAGTTCTATGCCGTCCTGCGCGCTCGTGAGGTCCTGCAACAGACGGATGTGGCCCTGCTGGTGGTCGATTCGCTCGAAGGTGCCACCCATCAGGAACAGCGCCTGGCCGAGGAGATCGCCAAGGCCGGGGTCGGTTTGGTGATCCTGCTGAACAAGTGGGATGTGGTGGACGAGGACTCGCGGGCACTCACGGAGGACAGCGTCGCCGACCGGCTCGCATTCGTGTCGTGGGCCCCGGTGCTGCGAATGTCGGCCAAGACGGGGGCACGAACCCATCGGCTGCCGAAGGCGATCCGGATGGTGCTGGAGAACCGGCGCCGGCGGATCCCGACACCGGAGCTGAACCGGCTGATCCGCCGCTGGCAAGATGCTCACCCACCGCCGGTGAGAAAGGGCAAGCGAGCCAGGATCATCTATGCAGTGCAGGCCGAAACCGAACCGCCGAAGATCATCCTGTTTGTGCGTGGGGGAGACCTGGGCCCGGACTACCTGCGGTTCTTGGAGAACCGATTGCGCGACGAGTTCGACTTCACCGGGACTCCGATCCTGCTCAACACGCGGCGTCGCCACAGCCGGTTCATTCCGGAGTAGCCTGCTGAGATGAGCGACGACCTCGAGTCGGCCGCACCCGACGGCACCGCTGATGCCGACGCATCTGCGGAAGAGGAGAAGTGGCCGTTCCTGTTCATGCTGACGATTGCTCTGGTGGTCTTGTATGTGGGCTATCGGATCATCCAGATGATCGTGCAGTTGATCCAATGGATGGTGTGAACCCCGAGGTCCCCACCGGCGGCAACCTGAGGTAACATCGCCTCTCACGGGCTGTGGCGCAGCTTGGCAGCGCGCTTGACTGGGGGTCAAGAGGTCGCCGGTTCAAATCCGGCCAGCCCGACGAGACGGACCCCTTGCACCGCAAGGGGTTCAGTCGTTCAGCGGGAGAGCTCGTGAACGTTCTGGCGGGCAAGAGTCCGCGAAGAGTCCGCCGGAGCCCGCAGGAAAGTGGCGTCGAGCCGCTCCGCAGCAACCTCATCGAGACCCTCGAACAAGTGCCCGTAGGTGTCCAGAGTGATCTGAATTGAGGAATGTCCGAGCCGCAGTTGGATGACTTTGGGGTGCTCCCCCTGAGCGATCAGCATTGCTGCATGGGTGTGCCGGAGATCATGAAACCGAAGTGGTTCACCGACCGAGGCACGCGCCGCGGGGAGCCACGTACGCCTCCGAAAGTTGGTGCGGCGCACCGGACCCCCCTCGGGAGCTGCGAAGAGGAACCCATCAGCGGCGGGCGGCCACTGCGAAAGGTGTCGGACGAGCTCCTCGCTGAGGAACTTCGGCAGGGCCACCTGACGCCGTGCAGCGCTCGTCTTGGGCGGTGCCAGGCTCACCTGCCCCCGTACGTCAGTAAGCGTCTCAGTGATCGTCAGGCTGCGTCTGAGGAGATCCAGGCGACGCACTCTCAGGCCGGTCAGCTCCCCGAAGCGACATCCGGTGTAAGCGGCCGTGAGCACGAGGGCCCGGTAGGGCTCGTCGATTGCTGCGGCGACTTCGGCTACCTCGTCGGCGGTGAGGAAGCGCATCTCGGTCTGCGACTTCGGCGGCAGCTTGGTGCCGCGACACGGCGTGCGGGTGATGAGATCGGACTCGAGTGCCGAAGAGAACAGGCTGGCGATCAGCAAGTAGTTCTGGCGGATCGTTGACGGCGCGAGGCCCTTTTCCTCAAGGTGAGCCACGAATCCCTGCATGTCGGTTGGGTTGACTGATGCGAGATCGACCGCAAGCTGCTCGCCGGTCTCGGACAGGACGAGACGTACCGGATGGTGCGGCTCCCGGTGACGGCGGCGAAGTGGTCGACGTGGAAACGGTACTGCGAGTCCGCCGGGATCTCGATGGGTCGCGCCGTCGTGGCGCTGATCGACCGGGAAGTGGTCAGCGTCTTCGGTGATCACACCGGCGATGACCTGCCGGTGTTGGCGGAGCAGGCCGCAGAGGAACTGGCCAGACGCCAGGAGCAGGTTGCCCGCCGAGAGGAGACCGTGTCGGGAGTCGAGGAACGGCTCCGGGGGTGGAACGAGCACCTCCGCAGGTGGGAGGGCGAGCTCGAGGCCCGACAACGGCGCGTCGAGCTCGCAGCGGAGATGTCTGCGCGGCCTGGAGAGGCGTCGACCAAGGTGGGTCGCAACGAACGATGCCCGTGCGGATCAGGCCTCAAGTACAAGCACTGCCACGGCCGCCCCGGACGGCCATGAACCGCCCTCCCAGACAATGCCTTGCTAGCGCCGATTGCATGATATGCCGGATCTGCCCGGAACGGAGTGGGTGATATCGCTCTGCGCTGAGGTTGATCTGGGCGCACGTCGGATCGAGCTACGGACCGCGGAGCGGTCCGCGACCTCCTGCCGTGTGACCGCAGACCGATACCACCGGTCACGAGCGATCATCAACGATTCCCCCCCAGTGGTGGGATTCTCACCGCCGGTCTTCACCGATCACCGCTGATCCAAATCTGGTTGCCATGGTGTTCGCGGACGCCTCGAGGCGTCGAAAACAGTGCGCTGAACACAGCTCGCTGCCGTCGCCGTGAACCTTCAGCCACGCTCGGTTGGCGACGCGGCCCGATCAGCTGCTCGACCGGCCATGCGTTTGAGCAACTCGTTGAGGAACAGGCCGATGAGCGAGATACCGCTGAAGATGTAGAAGACGGTGAAGATCTTCGAGACGTCGCTGGTGGGGGTGATGTCACCGAAGCCCACGGTGGTCAGTGCCACGGCGCTGAAGTAGAACGAGTCGACCCAACTCCAGTCCTCGAGCAACCAGTACACGACGGTTCCCAACGCAAGAACGAAGACTGCCAAGGCACCAATGATCCTGGTGGCGTACTGCTCCCAGGTTCCCGAGGGGTCCTCCCTCGCTGAGGCTTGATCCTTATCTTGCGCCATTTCTCTCCCTTCACCGCCGAAATACAGACCCCGACCGCTCTCGACTGGGCAGCTCACTCAGTGGGAACAGCCTCTCCCCCCGCCGTCTCGGACGAATCCTGCGATGCGGAGTCAACGGTGCTCTCGTACTTCGAGTGATAAACCACCTCGTACGTCTTGCCCAGGTTGCTGATGACCGCGGTGATCAGCGCCGCTACGGGCAGCGACATGAACGCCCCCATCGGCCCGGCGATGGCACCCCCCGCCAGCGCCGCACCGAATGCCACGCCGCCATTCAGCTCCATCGTCTCGGCGCTGAGTTTTGGGCTCAGCCAGTAGTTCTCGATCTGCTGGTAGATCAAGGTCCACACCAACAGGATCAGCGCCGCTATCAGACCTTGGACGGCCAGCGTCACCAGAATCGGCACCGCAGCACCGATGTAGGTACCGACCGCGGGGATGAAGGTCGAGACAAACGCCTCGAAGACCGACAACGGCAAGGCGAACAGCACCGGCATCCCGACCAGCACCATGGCGATGAAGAACAGCACTCCGTTGATGAGCATGATCAGCGCCCGTGAGTAGAAGTAGCCACCGGTCTGCTCCAAGGCCGTATCCGACACCCACCCGTACACCTCTTGGCGAGCCGGCGGCATGCGGGACATGATCGCTCGCTCGATACGGTCGTAGTCGGCGGCGAAATAGAACGTGAACAGAGCGATCGTGGCGAGATTGAAGATCAGGCCGATGCCGGAAGACGCCAATCCCAGGATCCGGTCGGCCCACTCTGCCATCGCCTCATCGGTCACCCCGGCTGCGTCGGCTGCCGACGATTCCTCGATCGCCGTGACGCCGAACGTGTCCTCCGTCCATGCGTTGAGGTCGGCGGCCCATTCGTCGCCCTTTTCTCCGATCTGGTCTGCGAACTCGACGATGCCGGGGATCAGCACCAGCACCATGAGGATGACGAACAGGATCAGACCTGCGTAGATCACACCGACCGCAGCGCCTCGCTTCCAACCCCAACGCTCGTGCATGTACTTCACGGCCGGAACCATCGCCAACGCAAAGAACACCGAGATCACCAGAAGGCGAAGCAGATCCTGGGCACGAAATGCCACCACGAGACCAATTGCAACGATCAGGCCTAACCCTACGACCTTCCACAGCGAGTCCCATACGAAACGATCGAGCCAACCTGGCTTGTCTTCGGTCTCGGCAGCCTGGGCTCGAACCAGGGCGGCCTCGGCAACGGCGTCCGGCACCTCGGCAACGGCGGAGCTTCCTCCACCCGTGTCGTCTGTAGTGGTCATCCCATTACCTCCCGTGTTCCCTGTGCTCTGTATCGCAAAATGGCTTCGTGCCGCTGCCCGTCAACGTCATGACCGCTACGCAATCGCTTCCCGCCGTGTATCTCTCACGGTCCTCTCGAGGTGTGCGAGGTCCAGCGTTGCAGCGTCGCTCCGTACCCCCGCGTCGCCAGCGAGCACCCGCCGCACCTCAGACTCGGTTTCCGGGACCGCCGCAACGACGAGTCCTGCGTCGACGTCGTCAAACTTCTCTCCGAGCGTCAGCAACCGCGCGCGGCCAAGTGCGCTGGCAACCTCGGCACTAAACCCGAACAGTCCGGCGGAAGAGTTCGGGGAGCCAACGAGCAGACCCGTGCCGATAGCCGCCGCCGGATACAGCGCCACCGCCAAGCCGCTTGCCAGGCCCCACGCCCCGCTCTGCAACCGGCCGTACCGAATCGACTGCTCGTGCTTCCTGAATATCTTGACGTCGCCGCGGTCTTGTCGACCGATCACGACCGCGTCAAACTCGTCGAGTGCGTTGATCTCGTAGTGGAGGTCCTTGATTGCCTGGAAGTCGTTCTTGGCGGCGGCGACATTGGTGTAGAAACCCGACACGAACACGACCGCGATCTCGTCGGTCATGACACATCTCCGCCAGGATCTCTGTCGCCATCATTCATGTGAGCCGCCCCAAGCAGGCTGCAGGCGACCGGCTGACCGCCCTCTGCCTCTATGTGTAGATGGCCCGTCGCGTCCGGGCTCCACCCGGATCGGGTGAAAGGATCGTCGCAGCGATCGAATCGAGACCAGCGTTTCCGCGTCAAGGCAACCCGCTTCGCAAGCGCAGGCAGGATCCGCGGGCCGTTTGGGGACGGCCAGGATGCAGCGGCCGCCGGTTGAGATGAGCGCCACGAACGCTCCAAGCCGACAGACGCACGAAGCCGTCCCCCACCGCCCACACCCTCAGCCTCAGTTGGCCGCCACCCGAACCGGGTGATGCACCAGCCCAGCACTCTGGGATAGAAATAGACATGCTGGTGAAGCGCTTGGAAGCTCCCATCACGGTGGGCGACTTCGAGATCGACGCGCCGTGTCGCCGACTGGATCGAGATCGCAGCGATCGGCGGCCCAGGCATCCCCAACGAATGGAGAGTGGCAGTGAGTGATCAACCCGAAATCGGACGGTCCAACGCGGACCAGGACACTCCGCCAAGCACCACGGACCTGGCGCAGCAGCGAACGTTTCTCGCCGCCGAGCGGACCTTGTTCGCGGTGCTTCGCACCGGACTGGCCATCGCCGCCGGCGGATCTGTCATCATCGCGCTGCTCGGCGATCAGTGGCCCTCGTGGGTGCAGGTGCCGCTTGCCGGTGCGTTTCTCGTGGTTGGCTATTCCCTCGTGCTCCATGGGCTGGGCCGGTACCGCGGGATCGCCAAGAACGTCGAGCGGCAGGCTGGAGAACGGCTGGAGATCATCCCGGCGCGATCGATGACGGTGGTCACCTACATCCTCGAGGCTGCCATCACCGTGGTCGTCATCCTGTTCCTGTTTAGCGCGTTTGAGTAGGTCGGGGAGCGGTCGTCGATGCTCGAGGGATGCAGAGCTCGACGTCCTCACAGGGTGTGAGCATCCACGCCCACATGTGAGGGCGGCCTCCGTGGCCGCCCTCACACAATGGGTTGGGCTCGGCTACTGCCGCGCCATCATTCGCTTGTACTTCAGGTCATCCGGCTCCTCGTGGCTGACGTCGTCATCCTCGAGGTCGATACGAACCCAGTGCAGCTTGCCCTGGAAGGCGTTCGCCTCACCCACCGCATACTCGTCGGTGACCGGCAGGGCCAAGTCACATCCGATGTCCAGCGTCTCGTCGGCCGAGAAGATGTTGGGAACGGACTTCTCGACGCGACCCTCCCCGACAAGCTCGTCGTTGACGTACAGGCGACCGGTACCGCCACCGCCATACTCGCCATCGAAGTCGAGGTGGTAGCGGACGTTGACCGTCCCCTCCGGCAACGGCTTCGTGCCTCGGACGTAGTAGTACTCGACGTCGAACCAGTTGTGGCAGTAGACGGGAATGCCGTCCTTGACGTAGAGCGCCCATCCAGCGAATCGGCCACCCTGCGCCGCAAGAACACCGTCGGTCTTGCCGGCGGCGAACTCCGCTTCGGCGGTGATCGTATGTGAACGGTTCTTCACGTTCAGCACCGTGTTCTCCATCAGGGTGTCCATTCCTGGGTAGAACGTCATCGTGCTTCGACCACCGGGCAGGTCGGGTCGACCGGCCGTTGCGGCGTTGAAGCGTTCGTAGACCCGGTCGTCGAGCGGGAACACGCCGTACTTGGCCGCTTCGATCATGAACAGGTACTGCATCTCGCGGAGCTTCTCCGGCATCTCTTTTGAGAGGTCGTGGGCTTGGCTCCAGTCCTTGTTCGTGTCGTAGAGCTCCCAGTCGTCCTCGTCGAACGACGGCCACTCGCGGCTCAGCCACGGGGTGCTGTGATGCGTCACCGCCGTCCACCCGTCCTGGTAGATGCCCCGGTTACCGAAGATCTCGAAGTACTGGGTGTGATGGGTGCTCTCGGCATCCGGGTCATCCCACGTGTACTGCATGCTGACGCCCTCGATCGGCTTCTGGGCGGAACCGTTCACGAGATACGGCTCGGGCAGCCCGGCCGCGTCGAGCATCGTCGGCACGATGTCGATGACGTGGTGCCACTGTTGACGAATCTCGCCACGAGCATTGATCCCGTTCGGCCAGCTCATCGCCAGCGCGTTGCGGGTCCCGCCGTAGTGGGACGCCACCTGCTTGGTGTACTGGAACGGGGTGTTCATGGCGTGCGCCCAACCCACCGGATAGTGGTTGAACGACGTTGGGCCACCGACCTCGTCGAGCCTCGGCAGCACGTCCTCGAGCAACTGCGGGATGCCGTTGAGCGCCATCAGCTCATTGAAGGTACCGTCGAGCCCGCCTTCAGCGCTGGCGCCGTTGTCGCCTGCGATATAGATGAACAACGTGTCCTCGTACTTGCCCATCTCCTCGAGCGCCTCGATCAGTCGGGCCACCTGGGCGTCGGTGTGCTCGGCGAAACCGGCGTAGGTCTCCATCAGCTTGGCGAACACCATCTTCTCGGTGTCGTTCAGCTCGTCCCAAGGCTTCACGCCCTCGGGGCGACCGGTCAACTCGGTGTCCGCGGGAACCATGCCCTTGGCCTTCATGTTGGCCAGGGTCTCTTCCCGTACCGCGTCCCAGCCCTTGTCGAACTTGCCCTTGTACTTGTCGATCCACTCCTGCGACACATGATGGGGAGCATGGGTGGCGCCGTATGAGACGTACGCAAAGAACGGCTTCTCCGGCGTCAGCACGTTGAGGCCCTTCATCCATGCGATGGCCGCATCGGTGATGTCCTCAGAGAAGTGGTAGCCCTCCTCCGCCGTCTTCGGCGGCTCGACCGGGTAAGTGCCTTTGAACAGCGTCGGGGACCACTGGTTGGTCTCGCCGCCCACGAAGCCGTAGAACTTCTCGAAGCCCTCACCGGTCGGCCAGCGGTCGAACGGGCCCGACATCGAGACTTCCCAGGTCGGCGTCTGGTGGGCCTTGCCGACACAGGCGGTGCTGTAGCCGTTGAGCCGCAGCATCTCGGCAACCGTCGCCACCGTGTTGGGCCGCACACTGTCGTTGCCCGGGTTGCCGGTAGCGACCTCGGCGACGGACCCGATGCCGGCCGAATGGTGATTGCGTCCGGTCAGCAGCGCCACGCGAGTGGGCGAGCACAACGCGGTCGTGTGGAACCGGTTGTACAACAACCCGTCATCGGCGATGCGCTGCATCGCGGGCATGTTGCACGGCCCGCCGGTGACGCTCGGCGCCCCGAAACCCATGTCGTCGAGCAGCACGATTATCACGTTGGGCGCGCCTGCCGGCGGCCGCAGCGGCTTGATCGGCGGAAACTCCGCGTTGCGAGCGTCGAGCGCTATCTTTCCCTTGGCAGGCGTATCCGGGATCGGTAGAACCTCTCTGCCGATCCTGTCTGGTTCCTGTCCCATGCTCTCCTCCTTCGTCGTTCCGCCTAACCGCGCGTCTTGGCTCGCGGCCAACTGGCTTTCACGGTGATTTCAACCCTCCCTACGGACTCGCGCATCACCCGAAACGGGTGATGCCGACCGCCCGTCCTTTCGACACTATCTCCGCGATGGAGCGACGGACTGCGGCGAAGGCAGGAACGAGGGTTTGCGGCTAGGCGACTCGCTCCCCGGGTTCGCGGTGCTGGGCATGTATGAGATGTCGTGGCTTCGACCTCATCTCCTGGCGGGCCACCGCAGGTTCGCGAGGGCTTCCGCGGGCGGCCGCGACTCGATCGGATGGTCCGTTGCTAGTCCGCCAGCCCGGCAGTCTCGGCGAGGTCGAGCAGTTCTGCTGCCACCACTTCACCAGTTGGGACATATCCTGGACGGGTTCCGGCCGGCACCAATACGCTCAGGCCCTTCGGCTGGATTCTCAGGTAGAGCGGAGACGCAAACTCCAACGCTTCCCCGTCGAGACCGGCCAAGATCGGTTCATCGGATTCGATACGGTAGGAGGCTGTTTCCCACTCTCGAAGAGACCGAATCTGGTCGAGCCGCATGGAGACAACATCACCCTTCGGTAGGTTGGTGATCGCACTGACACCGAGCTTCCCTGAGTCGAGGCGCAGCCGGCGCCCGTAGTCGGGGGCCCCTGAGTAGCGATAGAGGTTGTTGGACACCAGCAGTAGCGGTGCTCGCTCGTGGGTGCGGCCGTCCGGGGTGACGAAGCGCAACGCGGCTTGTGCCTCGACGTCCGCTGCCGCTCTGCCGACCGTGTCTGCAAGAGTCGACGCCTTCTCCTCCCGGTATCCCTCGGTGTGCACCGCTTGGGCATAGACGCCAAAGCTCACGTTGTTCAAGAAAGGCCGGCCGTTTGCCGTCGCGTAGTCGATGAGTATCTCCTCACCTTTCCGCAGAGCCTCCAGCGCGGAGAGAGGGTCGTCCCGGTCCAGGCCGAGGTCGAGGGCGAAGTGATTGCGAGTCCCTACCGGAACACAGAAGAAGGGCACGCCGCGTTCGACGGCGACACCGGCGACCAGACCGAGGGACCCGTCGCCGCCTGCCATCCCGATAGCGTCCGCCCCAGTGCTGATGGCGTCGTGGGCCAGCTGGACCAGGTCGTCGCCCCGCTCCAGCATAACGGTGGTGACACCGAGCTTCTCGGCGGCCTCGGCCAGGCCATACTTCTCTGCCTTGCCGTCGCCACTCCAACGATTGATTATGAGCGTCGGGTTCGTGACGCTGCTGGACTTGCGCTCGTACGGCCTCGTCCTGCGGATCAATGCTTGGACTTGCCGGCGCCAGAAGGCGCCGGCAACTGCGAGCCCGGCGACGAACGCCGCAGCAAGCAAGAAGGCCAACGTGCGTCCAGACTGTTGCCGCTCTTTCGGTATTGCCTCTTCACGTCCCACGTTCGTCTCCCGGTCGGACAATGGCTGACGACGGAGCCAAGATGGTTGACCAGTCATGTGTGATTCTGATCAGCGTCCACCCCAGCCGCGCCGCGCCGCGGTGTCGGTAATGCGCTCGTCGGCGGTGTTGGTGTCGGCGACGCTTTCGCAAGCGTAGCCACGCTCCGAATCGTCGTGGTTGACCAGCAGCGCCAGCGAGGCCGGTGGCGAGCACCGACAGCCCGGTGGCCATGCCGTGGTGGACAGCGGCTCGCGGCATCAACGACGGTCCCAGCGAGTCGAACAGCGCAGAGCTCCGCAGCGGTGCCGCAGGACTGCTGGTGAAGGGGTTGAGTCCTTGGAGGGTGGCTTCTTCTGGCGATTCTGGTCGCCTTACTCCTGGTAATCAGACCCACTGCATCTCTGCGGGCTACCCGGAGCGAGCCTGTCACCCCACCAGCTCGACGTCTCCCGGCCGCCAACTGCCCTCGGTCCACGGCTCAGTCGGCCCATACATGCGCAAGCAGACGAAGAAGCTCTTCCCGGGAATGGTCTGGAGCCAGTTGCTTTCCTTGCCCGCAGGCGCCTCGGGCCCGAAGTGGATCGTGTAGGAACCGTCCTCGTTCGTCTGGAGGTCCTTGGTGTAGGTATCGAGCGTCGGGAACTGCTGATCGGTCTGGAGCTGGGATCGGGTCTGGGTGTCGTACAAGGTGATGGCCCAGAAGTCCGCAACCGGGACATTCGCCGGCAGCGTCATCTGGTAGCTCTTGGAGCCCTCCAGGATCCTCTTCTCTGAATCGAGTGATGCGAAGACGTATTCCGACCCTTTGCCCGGCCCGGGGGCTGCGGCCATCGCCGGCGTCACCACGATGCAGTTGTAGTGGTAGTACAGCTGACACTCGATCTTCCGAGCGCCAGCTTCGATCCAGGAGCTGTCGTGATCGGCAAAGGGAACCACCCAGGTGCCCTCCGTGTCTCTCCACGCGTAGGTGCCGGGATAGCGCGGATAGTAGGTCACCGATCGGGCTGTGGCCTCGGCAATCGCGGCGGCGTCGGCGAGGATCTTCTTCATGCGGGCATCCGGATCGAAGGGCCGCCCCTTCACAATGCCGATGGAACGCAACATGCCAAGGACTTCGACGTCGAGGAAGCCCTGCGGCTCCTTCTGAACCACCTCGTTGATGCGTTCGAAGAAGGTGTAGTCCGTGGGCAGAATGGTGTTGATCTCTTTGCCGGAGACGTTGATGAATTCCATCGCCGGCGGGTTCTCGGCGCGGCTCAACGGGTACACCTTGAGGTTGTCGCGGATGTTGTCCGAAGCGGCCTTCACCCCCTTGTCGAGGTAGCCGCGCATGAAGTTCCAGACGTTGTAGGTCTTGGACTGCACGACGAAATAGCCCTCGGGGACCTCGGCTTCGTAGCCCGGAGGCAGGACCAGATACTTGCCGCCCTTGCCCTTGTCCGGGCCGGCCGCGCCGAGATCCGTCATGTATAGGAACCCCATGTCGTTGAGCACCCCGAGCATGCCCTCGGGCAGCTCGATCACGGTGGGGCCGTCCTTTTCGAGGTCGAGGAACCCCAAGGCATACATCGTCGACGTGTTCCCAGTCAGGACGAGCCCCTTGGAGTCCATCAGCGTGTCGAAGATGCAGATCTGGTTGCACGCTTCTGCTCCAGCCGCCGCCTGACCCCGCCGCAATTCGTTGATGGAAACGGTCGGGATGGTGCTGAGCAACGCCTTGTAGGCGTTGACCTTGTCCAGGAAGTCGTAGGCCATTTCCGTACTGCTCTTGGTCGGCACACCGTCCAAGAACTCGAAGGTCCCGATGGATGTTTCCACCGTGTCCGGCGAGGCGATCGACTCAGGAACATCGGTAGTCATCTCATAGCTGCGGTTCGCATCCATCGCGGTACTCCTCTCGTGATTGCGTGCGCACGTCATGCACCAATCTTGTCTTTCCATCTTGAATCGATAGCTCGCGAGCAGCACCACCCGATTCGGGTGTCACCCGGTGCAAATCCGAGACGCGAAGACCGAGTCGCCGCTCGGGATTCCACCTCGACATCGAACTGCTGGATGACTCGAACTCCCTCGGTCGCCATCGCCTTCGCTGCCGAGAACGCAAGCAAGTAGCTCGGCTACGACCGTCATTGAGCGGCCTTGGCCACGGCTTCCTCGAGCAGCCACAGTTGCTCGTCGAGTGCATCGATGCGCCACGACGGCACGACGCCGCGGAGCTCGTTGAGCATGCGCCGGAGCTCGTCGGCCACGAAGGGGTTGTCTGCTCCGTAAATGCGAATCTCGGTGAACGACAGCGCTAGGTAGTCGCTCCACGACGGGGTTCGGTACACGAACCGCACCTCACCCCCATCGTCTCGAAGGATGCCGTCCGGCAGCTGGCGGGTGCCGACCAGGGCGAGCAGGTCGCCGATGCGTCCCAGTGCCTCGATGGCCGTGGTGGGGTCGTTTATGCCGGGCGAGAGTGCGCGGATCGCAATGTCGACGAGCACCCGGATCGCATACGACGGGTCTTGACGGAAGCTCCGCTCATCGCCGAATGCCACCGAGCCGAGGAGTGAGGCCGCACTCGACGACCTCGGCGCTCCGTGCACCAAGAAGACCGGTACTCCCGTCGGAACAAAGGCGCCCACGGTGGGGACCAGCTCGACCGTGGTTCCCGAGGTTTCTGCGAACGACTCGATTCCGTCGAGATCGATGGCCTGCAAGACACCGCCGCCCCGACGGGCGTTCACAACGATCTGGCTCTCTCCATCGGGCAGATGCCGTTCTGCGGATGACGATGGCTCGTCGCGAACCTCATCAGGGAACATCGTCTCGATCACCTTTCGTCCCAGCCTCGCGACATCGGCGACGACGCGCCCCGAACGGACCGAAACCGTCACGCTCACGATCAACCCGAGGAAGAGCAGCACGGAGACTCCGACCAGCACGACGGCGAGGAGGACTGAGTACTGCGGCACGTAATCGGTCTCACCGGGCGCCACATCGGCGAGCACGAGCAGTGCATAGATGAACGTGGCCACGAACACGCCGAGCGACACCTTTGTCTTGACGTCGGTCGCAATCGTCCTGAGCAGCCGCGGCGTGTAGTTGCCGGCCCCGAACTGGATGGCGAACGTCAAGACGGTGAAGACGAAGCCGGTGAAGACGAGCATGC
>Ga0209567_10000272_pt1 | contig 27951 bp, 24 predicted proteins | sample COG_12_FD_184756 | JGI IMG/M metagenome (GOLD analysis project Ga0209567, IMG submission 184756) | Pelagic marine sediment microbial communities from the LTER site Helgoland, North Sea, for post-phytoplankton bloom and carbon turnover... | ecosystem: Environmental > Aquatic > Marine > Neritic... | reverse complement strand
CACGACGGCAACCGGGTCATGGTGCGCACGACCATTCCTCGCCTCAGCGCGAGCGACATTCGCCGCCTCCACCCTGCGCTGCGCGAGGAACACCGCAAGTTGTGACCGGGATGCCGGGGCCTTGGCCCCATCCCTTCTCGCCAGCGATGCCGAAACCAGACGCGACCCGGGGGGCAGTCCGCGTGCTCAGCCAGTTGGCTTGATGTTCTGATTCTGCCGGAAGAGATTCTGTGGATCGTATTGGTTCTTCAGGGCGACGAGACGCGCATATTTCTCGCGCCCATAGGCCGCCTGCACCCGGTCCTTCCCGTCGTCGTGAGACATGAAGTTGATGTAGCCACCGCCCGCGGAATGGGGCTGCACCGACCTCCAGAACGAACGGACCCAATTGGTGTGGTGGTCCGTGGCTTGTGGGTCCTCCCAGCCGGCGCTGATGACGAGCGAGTAGGCGGCATCTCGCTGGGTGTATGCCGTGTCGCCCTCAGCAACACGGCCGACTTCGCCACCCAGTTGGAAGAGGCCGACAAAGGCATACGGGGAGGAAACCTGCTCCGCGTGATACACCAGCGTCTCGATCAGCTCAGGAGTGAGGTCAGGGAGATTCTCGGCCTTCTCGTAGTAGTGGAGACCGGCCGGAACACCCTCATCGAGAACCGACTGGTGCGCGACGAACGGTGTCGGTCCGATGGTATCCATCAGGGGCGTACCGTAGTTGCGGAGCGGCTCGAGCACTCGCTGCCCTTGTTCGATATCCCCGGACCAGCACACCCCCGTTCCCGCGACCTTCACACCATGGAGCTCGGCAGGCACAGATGGAACGGGGGGCATCATGCGGATGACCCCGATGGTCGTCAGCTCGTCCGGGGCATCGGCCGTGTAGTTGGCGTAGAACTCAAAGAAGTCCGTGGCTTGTTCGACTGAATGGAGCACGAAGCCCGCGAGAACCGTCGGACCCACCGCGTGAGCCCGATACTCAAAGGTCGTGACGATGCCGAAGTTGCCGCCCCCACCGCGCAGGCCCCACATCAGGTCACCATGCGAAGCGTCGTCGACACGGACGAGTTCACCGCCCGCCGTAACCATTCGGACGCCGATCAGGTTGTCGCACGTGAGCCCGTGTTTGCGCATCAGCCAGCCCAACCCGCCCCCGAGCGTCAGCCCGGCGATCCCTGTCTCGCTTACCGTCCCGGCTGGTACCGCGAGGCCGAATTTCTGGGTGGCGCGGTCGAGGTCCCCAAGCAGCGCGCCGGCCCCGGCCGCAACGGTGCGACGGGTCGGGTCTACGTCGATTGAAGTCATCAGGGACAGATCAATGACTAGCCCGCCGTCACAAACCGCGTGGCCTGCGATGCCGTGACCGCCTCCGCGGACGGAAACGCGCAGCTGGTTGGACCGCGCAAAGCTCACTGCGGCGACCACATCGTCCTGGTCTACACATCGAGCGATCAGCGCCGGCCGGCGGTCGATCATCCCGTTCCAGAGCGCCCGAGACGCGTCGTACCCGGTATCAGCCGGCCGAACCAGGCGGCCCTGCAACGCTGCAGCAAGGTTGTTGACCACCGCCTCCGAGAGATGCAGGTCATGACCGTCGATGGTCGCAGCCATTGCGTCCTCCTCCAGTTCGCGAATTGGCCCCTCGATCTTGTGTGGACATCGATCACACGGCTAGGACAAAAAATGGACTAGATCTGGAATGCGTCGAGCGCGACACTCGAGCGATGAAGACATACGCCCAGTACTGCCCTGTCGCTCGCACTTCGGAGATTCTGGCGCAAAGGTGGACCCCCATCATCGTTCGGAACCTCCTCAACGGACCAGCCACCTACAGCGCCCTCGCAGACCAGGCACCAGGAATCCCACGAAGTCTCCTCACCAGCCGACTCCGAGAACTCCAATCCGTCGCATTGGTCGAGAAGACGAGCAACCCCTCCGGAGCCGGGACCGTCTACGCGCTCACAGAACCGGGTGAAGACCTCGCCGGGGTGATCGATGCAATGGGCACCTGGGGCGAACGGTGGCTCGAGGTGACTCCTCAACACGCCGACCCCGTCTACTTCCTCAACTCCTGGATCAACAGCTACCTCGACCGTGACGCTCTTCCCAAACAGAAGGTCGTCGTTCGATTCGAGTTCAGCGACCAACCACCAAAGACCAGCCCCATGTGGGTCATCTTCGACCGGCACGATCCCGAGGTCTGCCGAAGCAACCCCGGCTACGACGAGGACCTCGTCGTCAAAGGCGAAGCCGTCGCCTTGGCCGAATGGCATCTGGGCAGAACCGAATGGGCCCAGGTCGTAAGCGGCGGGCGTATCACCATCAGCGGCGTGCCCAAGCTCGCACGAGCCCTCCCAACCTGGAACAAGAGAAGCCGCTGGATCAATAGTCCTCACCCCCAAACCACCCGGACATGACCGGCACATCTGCGATGTGCTCGATCCGTTGATCGCGCGGTTCACTTGGAAGACACCCAACCTGCAGCCTCTACCGACCTCCGCCGCCTCCGCCCGGCGCTACGCCGAGGAGCAGCGCGGGATGTGACCGCTCCCGCGCAAAGCGTCGAGTAAACCAACGCCACACATATACTCCCGGCTCGCCACTCGGCGTTCCCCCTTTATCTCTCTGTTGGGTGATCGCGCCGGCTCGCCCTCGTTCCCCCACTCAAGGAGTGACCAATGCCTCTCCTCATGCATCTCATCCTGGCTACCGCGTTGACGTTCCCGACCGCCGCACCTGCGGACATGGTCGATGCGGCCGCGACTCATCGCACCGAAGCGGTGCTTTCTGAGTTGCACAAGGTCAACGGCCCACATGCCGGCGATCGGCCTGGCAACGTGGACCAATGGCGCAGCCTCGTCGAGGAGTACTTCGCTCCTGGCGAAGTCGAGCGCGCCATGCAGATTCTCGAGTGCGAGTCCCACGGCGACCCCTACGCCAAGAACCCTCGCTCCAGCGCCGCCGGCCTCTTCCAGTTCCTCCAGGGCACCTGGGACCATGCCGCCACCCAACTCGACCTCCCCGACTATGCCGAGGGAGGTCCTTACGATGCCGCAGCCAACATCAAAGCCGCGGCATGGCTGGTCTCCGAGGGCGGCGGCTGGAGCCACTGGACCTGCGCCCCTCGCAGCTGGCGCTGAGGGTTTTGGCGGACATATGCGCAGCATGCTGCGCATATGTCCGCCAGAACTCGCATTCGACCTGGGTGTGGGCTGATACCGTGGCGGGATGGACGGTACTGTTGCCGAGGCTGCGGCTCTGTTGCGGGATCGCTCAGAGATTCTGATCTTCTCGGGAGCCGGGATCTCGACCGAGTCCGGCATCCCCGACTTCCGCGGCCCAAGCGGCGTCTGGAAGACCACCGACCCCGCCGACTTCACGCTGCAGCGCTACCTCGCCGACCCAGACTTCCGGCGCGACTCGTGGGAGAAACGGTTCACTGCGACAACGCTCCACGGTGCGGAACCAAACCCGGCCCACCGAGCCGTCGCCAAGCTGTGGAACCGCGGGCGGATGATTGGCTGCGTCACCCAGAACATCGACGGCTTGCACGCCACCGGCGGGCTGCCGCTCTTCGCCCTGGCTGAGCTCCACGGCAACGTGCACGGCATGATGTGCGTTCGATGCAACTCACGGCCGGAGCGCACCGACATCGAGCAGCGATGGCACGACGGCGAACCGGACCCCAAATGCGAAGGGTGTGGCGGCATCCTCAAGACCACGACGGTGCTGTTCGGCGAGCAACTCCCCGAGCGCGACATGAATCGTGCAACGCTCTGGGCCGCTGCGGCGGATGCGGTCATCGCCGTCGGTACCACCCTCTCGGTCTACCCGGCGGCCTTCATCCCGATGGACGTGGCGTCGCGGGGCATGCCGTTCGTGATCGTCAACGAGGGCCCCACCGAGATGGACCACACCGCCACCGTGCGGCTCGAGGGCAAGGCCGGCACCCTGATGCCGCAACTGGTGGACGCGCTCACCGACGCTGACTGACGCCGTTCGACAGTCATGCTATCGAGGCGGCGGCCACCTGCTCCGCGGGCAACGACCAGTTGCAGAAGTCGATGCGGTCCGAGGGACCAAGCGACTGATACAGATACGCTCCAGGGGCCGGTTCTTTGTCGGAGCCGATGTAGCTGAAGCGCCCGCCAAGCTCACGCTGGGTCTGCAGACAAGCCTGCACCACGGCACGGCCCAGCCCCATCCGGCCGAAGTCGGGGTGGGTGCAAACCGGGTCGATGCCGCAGACGCCGTTGACAGGATCAAGCGTGCCACGGCAATACGCCGCGATGCGCCCCTCCGGGCTGCGGGCGAAGACGCTCAGTTCGAGCCGGAAGAGCGGGTTGGACTCGAGACTGGCCAAGACCGTTTCGACGTCGTGATCGGTATCAAAAGCCAACTTGATGCACTCGGCGATACCGGCATAGTCCGCAGCGCGATCGTCCTTCAGCGACTCGATCGTGAATCCATCCGGAATCGACCCCGGCTCCGTCGGCTCACTCAGGTCGAACTCGAACTCGTACCCCGTCTTCAGCTGCTCATGCAGACCCGCCGCGCCAAACACCGACCGCAGCCATTGCGCCGCGGCGGCGATCTCGAAGCTGAGGCCCAATCCGAGTTCACCGTGACGCGCCAGCAGCCGGCCGAGTACCCACTGAACCGCGTCCGGATCCTCGACGGGCGTGATGATGCACTCATCGTCACGCCCGTACTCCGCCACCGACACGGCTCGGATCCCGGTGCCATCTCGGAAGATCCGGCAATTGTCCTCAAACCAGCTGGGGTTGGCTTCCATGCGCAGAGTGTTGGAGCCCCACCTCCAATCTGTGAAGCGCCCTGTATCCCACCCCCAGGTTCTCTGGGCAGTTGGATTCACGTGCCGGAAGAACTCGATCACCTCGTCGAGGTTTCTGCCGGTCAAAGGCTCGTCCGCGAGGTTCATGTCGTCGATGTTACGACGCGGCCGTCGAGATGATGCCGGCCTTCACGGCACCGGTCGGCGGCACCTCGGCTTCGCGATCTCTAGGATGCATCAAGTCCTCGAGGACGGGACAAGCCCAACAGTCGGCCCATCCGGCGCCGGGTCCATACCCCTCCTCGCCGTCTACGAAAGGGACGTGTTGTGCGACGAAGAAACGTACTCATCATCTTGATAGTGGCCTTTGCACTTGTCATTGCCGCTTGCGGCGATGACGATGACTCGGGCTCGGAAACCACCACCACCGCAGCACCAAGCGGCGGGGAGGAAACCACCACCACCGCAGCAGCCTCAGGCGGCGGGGAGGAAACCACCACCGCAGCACCAAGCGGCGATGTGACCACGATCGGATTCTGGGTAGCGTTCTCCGATGAAGCCAGGCTCGGCTTCACGGAGGAAAAGGCTGCTGCCTTCAACGCAGCGCACCCTGAGTACAACATCGAAGTGACCTCCTTTGCCAGCTACAACGACGCATTCGACGCTGCCGTCCTCGCGGTCGACAGTGGTGATCCACCGGGCATCATTCACTTCTTCGAAGCTGCCACCCGTCAGGCCCTCGATGCAGTCAGCGCCGATGGAGCGCCGATCTTCAAGTCGGTGACCGACGCCATCGCAGGCCGTACCGAGATCCTGGGCGAGCCGGTCGTACTTGACGACGTCGTTGACGCTGCCCGCAACTACTACACCGTTGATGGCTCGTTCTATTCGATGCCGTGGAATACCTCGAGCACCGTCATGTTCAACAACATGCCGATGCTCGAAGCGGCCGGCATCACCACTCCGCCCGCAACTTGGGCTGAGGTTGAAACGGCATGTGCCGCCATCATGGCCCTCCCCGACGCTCCGTCCGGGTGCATCACGTGGCCGAACCACTCGTGGTTCGTCGAGCAGAGCCTGGGCCAGGTTGGCGAATTGCTCGGCAACGCGGACAACGGCCGGTCCGACCGCGCCACCGAGGTATACCTCGAGTCCCAGGGCATGATGGACTATGTCAACTGGTGGAAGGGTCTGGACGACGCCGGCTACTACACCTACACCGGTGTGCAGCGTGACTGGGACGGCACCTCAAATGCCTTCCTGGCCCAGGAAGTCGCCATGCTCATCTACTCCAGCTCCGACACCACCTTCATGACCGAAGAGGGTGCCGCAGCAGGGTTCGATGTCACAGCCAGCTTCATGCCCCGCAACGGCGACACCGACTACGTCGGCAACCTGATCGGTGGCGCCACGCTGTGGATGCTCGACGGGATGACCGAAGTGGAGCAGGATGGCGCCTTGGCGTTCATGAACTTCTTCTCCAATCCGGAGAACGCAGCCGAATGGCACCAGATCACCGGCTACATTCCGATCACGAAGTCGGCAGAGGCTCTGCTCGAATCTGAGGGCTGGTACGCCGAGAGCCCGAACAGCAAAGTGGCCTCCGATCAGTTGGCCGCGGCGCAGAACACGCCGGCCTCACTCGGCGCTCTGCTCGGCAACTTTGTCGGGATTCGCGATGTCATCACCATCGCCATCGAAGACATCCTGGTGAACGACGTCGACGTCGCAACCCGATTGGCAACCGCCAACGAGGAAGCCAACAAGTCGCTCACTGAGTACGAGCAGCTGTTTGGCAGCTAGTTGATACGGGATGGGGGCGGCGCATCCGCGCCGCCCCCATACGACGTCAACAATGATTCCGAGCCAAACCACACGATTCGACTGCTCCAGCCGATGCTGATCGCTGGCCTCATCGTCGCCGCGATCGCTGGGGCGCTCTACATGATGCAGGCCTTTGGCCGCTCGTCGACGCGCATGGCGATCGGCTCAGGTGCCGCAGCCCTCGGCGCCGCGGTAACCCCAGTGCTGATGGACCAGTGCGGGTTCGCGGCAGACACGACCGCGGTCGACCACCTCTTTGCCTACGGCCTCATGGCGGGTGGGGCCTGGCTCGCCCTGGTCATCACCAAGGCCTTCTTGCGGCGTGGCGAAAAGAAGTCCACCGAAGATGCGGCCTTCGCCGGCGAGATCAGGACCGGCGGTTTCCGGCTGGGTTGGTGGGTTCCGTGGGCGCTCCTGGCGCCGACCCTGATCATCCTGGTCATCTTCCTCTACACCCCGGCCGTCCAGACCTTCACCCTCTCGACCAAGCTGGCCCGCCTCGGCGCTCCGCGCGAAGTCGAAGTGTGCTTCTCCAACTTCACCGAGCTGCTGATCCCGAACGCCGTAGCGCTTGTGGCGTATCCGCTCATCTCGCTCGCCCTGATCTTTGGAGCCCGCTTCTGGCTGAATCGAAGCGAGAAGGGCACCATCGGCCACACCCTCGCCGAGGTCGCCTCGATCTTGGCTGCGCTGTCGGTGTTCGTTGCGCTGTACCTGATGTTCTCACCGGGCGGCGGGGGCTCCGTCGCCTACCGCCCGGTCTACGTCACCACCCTCATCATCTCGGTTGGCATCGTTGTCTTTGGGATGACGGCCGGCCTCGCCGTGGCGGTTCTCGCCTTCCGCGGCATCAGGGGCGGCGGCGCCTATCGGACGATGCTCGTCTGGCCGTACGCCATCTCGCCGGCCGTGGCCGGGATCTTGTTCTTCATGATCCTGGATCCGACCGCCGGCATCGTGAACCACCTCGCCGATGTTTGGTTTGGCGTCGACTTCCCCAACTACCGAGAAGACCCGTTCCTGGCTCGCTTCGCCATCATCATGGCCAGCAGCTGGAAGATCATCGGCTTCAACATCCTGTTCTACCTCGCCGGCCTCCAGACCGTGCCCCGCGAACAGATGGAAGCGGCGGCTCTCGACGGCGCCTCCGCCTGGCAACGGTTCACCAACGTGATCATTCCGGCCCTTTCACCAATCACCTTCTTCCTGCTCGTTACGAACCTCACGTACGCCTTCTTCGAGGTGTACGCGACGATCGACTTCATGACCAGGGGAGCCCCGGCGGGGGCAACCTCGGTGGCGATCTACGAGATCATCCGAGTTGGCGTCAACAACGGAGATCTGGGCCGAGGCGCTGCCCAATCGGTGCTCCTGTTCGCCGCCGTCATCGGCGTCACGATGTGGCAGTTCCGCACCAGCGGCGAGCGCGTCACGTATGGGGGGGCCTAGATGACCTGGCACACCGTTGGAGTACAGAAGAAGGGCTTCGCTCGCGGCCGCTCCTGGCCGTTCCATATCGCGTTGGTCATTGTCGCCTTCCTGATTGCCTTCCCACTGCTGTACGCCATGTTGATCTCGACCCAGACCAACGCCGAGATCTTCTCGTTTCAGCTCAAACCGGGCAGCGCCCTCAAATCCAACTTCGAAGACGTCTGGGTGAGCCGGAACTTCGGACGAGCCATGTTCAACTCGTTCCAGCAGTCGATCCTGGTCACCTTCGGCAAGACAGTCACCGCGATGCTGGCCGGGCTTGCCTTCGTCTACTTCAAGTTTCCCGGCAAGTGGATTGTGTTCTTCTTCGTGCTGGTCACGCTGATGATGCCGACCGAAGTCATGATCCTCGCCATGTTCCAGTTGGTTGCCGGTTTCGGCTGGCAGGACAACATGGCGGCGATCGTGGTGCCCTTCATCGCCTCGGCAACGGGAGCGTTCCTGTTCCGACAACACTTCGCCAACATGCCGGCCGAGCTACTCGAGGCCGCCCAGATCGATGGCGCGTCACCACTCCAGTATCTCGTGAAGGTGCTCATCCCGCTGTCGTGGAGCGTGATGGCGGCATTCTTCGTGATCCAGTTCGTCTACACCTGGAACATGTTCCTCTGGCCGAGCCTGATCATTCGCGAGGAGTCGCTGCAAGTGACCCAGGTCGCGCTGCAGACGCTCACCAACTTCGGCGGCGCGCTCACCTACGGTCCGCTGATGCTCGCCGCGGTGCTGGCATCGATCCCGCCGGCGATCGTCTTCATCCTGCTGCAGAAGCCCTTCATGAGCGGTTTCACCTTGGGTTCAGACAAGTAGAAATGGACGGCATGCTGACCCTCGCAGAATTGAAGAACCGGGTTGACGAAGGAACCATCGACACCGTTGTCGTAGCGTTCACCGACCACTACGGACGCTTGCTCGGCAAGCGGTTCGATGCGGGGTTCTTCGTCGATGACGCCCATCGGGTCGGCACCCATGCGTGTGATTACCTGCTCACCGTCGACATGGAGATGGAGCCGGTCCCCGGATACCGCTATGCCAACTGGGAACTCGGCTACGGAGACTTCCACCTCGAACCGGACTTCACGACCCTGCGGGTCGCCAGCTGGCTCGACCGCACCGCGCTGGTCCTGTGCAATCTGGCCGACGACTCCACCCACCAACCCGTGGCGGTAGCGCCGCGCTCGATCCTGCTCGCCCAACTCGACCGAGCCAAGGCAGTCGGCTACACCGCCAAGGCTGCGTCCGAACTCGAGTACTTCCTCTACGAGGAGTCGTACCGCGAGGCCGCAGAGGGTGGCTACCACGACATGTCGCCGGTCGGCTGGTACATCGAGGACTACCACTTGCTCCAGGGCAGCAGGGAGGAGTTCTACAACGCCGACGTGCGCCGCCACCTCGCCGCTTCGGGCGTCCCCGTGGAGAACTCGAAGGGCGAATGGGGACGCGGCCAGCACGAAATGAACATCCGCTACGCCGAGATCCTGGCCATGGCCGACCGCCACACCGTGATGAAGCAAGCCATGAAGGAAATCGCAGATGGTAAGGGTGTCTCCATCACCTTCATGGCGAAGCCACACACCAGCGAGGCAGGATCGAGCTGCCACGTCCACGTCAGCCTCTGGGAAGGCGACACCGCAGCGTTCCCCGGCGATATCGACCTCGGCCCGGTGCATGGCTCGGACGCGTTCCGCTGGTTCCTGGGCGGCCTGATGGCGCATGTGTCCGACGTCATGCCGTTCTTCGCCCCAACCATCAACTCCTACAAGAGGTTCCAGGAAGGTTCGTGGGCGCCGACCCGGCTCGCCTGGTCACATGACAACCGCACCGCCGGGATCCGAGTCGTCGGGCAGGGTGACGGGTTCCGGATCGAGTGCCGCTTCCCCGGCGCCGACTGCAACCCCTACCTCGCCTACGCCGCGCTGCTCGCCTCAGGCCTCGACGGTTTGACCAACCAGATCGACCCGCCGCCCGCCTTTGAAGGCAACATCTACGAGGCCCAGGAACTCTCCCAAGTCCCGCGCACGTTGCGCGACGCCATCGACCTGTTCGCCGGCAGCACGTTCGTCCGTGACGCCTTCGGGGCCGACGTCCAGGAGCACTACACCCATTTCTACCGCACCGAGCAGCAGGCCTACGACGCCGCAGTCACCGACTGGGAGCGGCAGCGCTACTTCGAGCAGATCTGACCCGGCCGTAGTACGCCGCGGCTCGGGGCCGCAGCGCCACGGCCCCCACTAGCCTCCGGGCATGGCACGCACCTATCAGGACCTCGTCGCTGCGGCACTGCGGGATGTACCCGAGGTGACGGTCGCGCAACTCGCCGCCCGCACCGACGGCCCGACGCTGATCGACGTACGGGAACCCGACGAACACCTCCTCGGCATCATCGAAGGTGCCGTCCCCATCCCGCGCGGCATTCTCGAATACACCGTGACCGAGAAGGTGCCCAACCGCGAAGCCGCCGTCGTCGTTTACTGCTCTGCAGGCCACCGGTCGGTCCTCGCCGCTGCCGTGATGCAACAACTCGGCTACACCAACGTGGCTTCTCTTCAGGGCGGCTTCAACGCTTGGAAGCAGACCGGGCAAACCTGGAGCGAAAGCGACGGACTGACCATCGAACAACAAGCTCGCTACAGCCGCCACCTCATCCTCCAAGGCGTAGGCGAGACGGGCCAACAGCAACTGCTCAAAGCCCGAGTGCTCCTTATCGGCGCCGGTGGGCTCGGCTCCCCGGCCGCGTTGTACCTCGCCGCGGCAGGGATTGGAACCCTTGGAATCGTCGACGGGGACCGCGTCGACGCCTCCAATCTGCAGCGGCAGGTCTTGCACGACATCAACGGCATCGGTCGCCTCAAGGTAGAGACGGCGGCGGGGCGCCTCACCGCCCTCAACCCCGACGTTTCCCTCGAGGCCCACCCGACCCGGCTCACAGCCGACAATGCCATCAACTTGATGAAAGGCTACGACCTGGTTGTAGATGGTTCCGACAACTTCCCCACCCGCTATCTCATCAACGACGCCTCCCTCCACCTCGGGATCCCTGTCGTCCACGGATCGATCTTCCGTTTCGAGGGCCAACTCTCGGTCTTCTCCCCCTACGAGGGACCCTGCTACCGGTGCCTCTTCCCCATGCCACCCCCACCCGAACTGGCCCCCTCGTGCGCCGAGGCTGGTGTGCTCGGAGTCTTGCCGGGCATCATCGGTTCGCTGCAGGCAATGGAGGCGATCAAGCTCATCCTCGACATCGGCGAGCCCCTGGTGGGGAGCCTGCTCACCTACGACGCACTCGATGAGCACTTCCAAACGCTGCGGATCGAACGCGATCCTGCGTGCACGGCATGCCACGATCCTGCGAATCCGCCCACCCTGGTGGACTACGACGAAACCTGCCTCCCCGTCCCCTGACCAACGGTCGTTGGATTCTGGCGATACCCTGTTAGCTTGACCGACGGGTCAGGGCGGAGATGTACGCAAACGTAGGGCGACATCTCCATGAGCAAGTATGTGATTCCGTTTCCGCGACGGATTGTTGCTGTCGCAGCCATCTTTCTCCTCGCGCCCCTGCTCGTCGTACTACCCGGCCACGACCCCGAGGCCGGGGCTGCCGATCAGGACTTCACCTTTGAGGGCGGTGGTTTTGGACACACCGTCGGGTTGAGCCAGTACGGCGCGTATGGGATGGCGAAACTCGACGGCGCCACTTCGGATCAGATCCTGGCTCACTACTTCACCGGCACGTCGACCGAGGAACTCGGTCAAGGCGCCGCAGCCGCTCAGCCGCTGTGGGTCAACCTCGAGAACGAGGCCAAGTCGCTCACTCTGCGCCCACGAGCCATCTCCTCGCGGGGCACACCTCTCGTCGTCACCCGCGGCGACGCCACCTATTCCGTTGCGGTCGGCGACACCATCCGAATCAGGATCGTCGAAGCCGGCACCTGCCGTGTCACCACCGGGGACGTCGACGAAACGGGGAGCTGCGACCTGGATCTGTCGTGGGACGGCGACAACGACAAACCGACAACCCGCGTCGCCATCCACCGGGTCAACTACTCATCGGCGAACAGTGCGGGGGCGCCGTGTGAGCTGCTGGACTGGAACGCGGCGCCCAGCGTCAACCGTGAGTGCGCCTATGCCCACGGCGAACTCCACATCCGGCCCGACGGCGACTCCGCAGCGTTCCACCTCGTCCTGGAAATCGACATCGACGACTACGTCCTGGGAGTATCGGAGATGCCGTACTACTGGGGTCGCTCCGGGGGCTATGAGGCGCTCGAGGCCCAGGCCATTGCGGCCCGCTCGTACGCCATCAGCCGCCAGGTCGAGCGCGGCAACCCGCAGAACCGCCCCGGATGCTGGTGCCAGGTCGTCGATACCGGGGTCGATCAGCGCTACGTCGGCTGGGGTCACAGCGGCCTCGGCCAGCAGCAATGGCTCGACGCTTCCCGCGAGACGGCCGGCCTGGTTGTCACTCACCCCAGCGTGCAGCGCGCCGGCAAGCGAATCGCCATCGGCGCCCTGTACGGCTCGTCGAGCTACGGGCGAACCGAGCCGTCCGCCACCGTCTACGGAACAGACCGCCCCTATCTAGTGAGCGTCGATGACCACTGGAGCATCGACCCCGCAGTCGGCAATCCCCGCGCCACGTGGACCAAGACTCTCTCCAGCTCGACGCTGGCGGCAGCCGTCGGTGTTCCCGCCGGGCGCAAAGTTGCCGAGGCCGAGATCATCGAGTGTTCACCCTCAGGTGCAGCATCCCGGGTGAGGTTCACCGACTCAGAGGGTCGCCAGTCGACCCTCACCGCCCAAGCGTTGCGCTCGCTGCTCGGACTCAGTTCCCCCCAGCTCACCGCCATCAACGGTGTAAGCCCCTGCGACGGTCTCGGCGACGACGGCGGCGGGCCGGGCGACGGAGGCCCCGGTGACCTCGCCGCCCTCGACCTGGAGATCGACGACAACAACAGCGGCGACAGCAGCGGCAACGGCGACGGCCGGGCACAGTGCAACGAGACGGTCGAACTGCGGACTCGCATCGGCAACAGCGGCGACAGCGCAGCGACGCAGGTGGCGGCAACGTTGTCGACCGATGACCCCTATCTGTCGATCGTGCACAACACCACATCGGACTACCCCGACATCGCCGCCGATGGCTCGGGCATCAATCGCAACGACTGGGATCTCGCCATCGGTCCCGGAGCCCCCGACGGCCACGAGGCCGTGATCGAACTGAGCGTCACCGCGGCACAAGGCGGGCCGTGGACGCTCGAGTACAGCCTGCCGGTCGAGTGTGAAGGTGGCCCCGGAGCAGGCTCGCTCGCGGTCGCGTCCATCACGGTGGACGACGGATCCACCGGTGACAGCGTCGGCAACGGCGACGACCGAGCCCAATGCGGCGAAACCATCGAGCTGTACGTGACGCTGGAGAACCAGTCCGGCCTCACGCTCCGAGGGATCAGCGCAGAGTTCTCAACGAACGACTCCAAGGTCGCCATGCTGCACAACGTGGATTCGGCGTATGCCGACATGGCCAACGGCAGTCGCGGTCGCAACCAGAACGACTGGGACATGCGAATCGCCGGGTCAACTCCCGATGGCCACATCATCAGCGCCACGCTCACCGTCATCGCTGCGGGGGGCGGAGTCTGGGCTGTTCCGGTGGAGATCCCGGTCGAGTGCGATGACGGTGGAGGCGGCGACGACTCTCCAACCGTTCTCGAGATCGCCGGCACCACCGTCGATGACGGCGTGCGCGGCGACAGCAGCGGCAACAATGATAAGCGCGCCCAATGCGGCGAAACCATCGAGCTCTACATCGCCCTCGAGAACACCGGGGCGACAACCGTCGCCGGGCTCAGCGGCGATCTTGCGACCGGTGATCCCTACTTGCGGCTGCTGTACAACCGCACCTCGCCCTATCCGGAGCTGGGACCGGGGGATGCTCGCGACAACAGCGACGACTGGGACATGCTGGTGGCCTCCAATGCCCCCGACGGACACACGGCCCACTACACCCTCACGGTCACCAACGCAGCGGGCGAGCGGGTCGCGCTCAACGGCACGCTGCAGATCGACTGCGGCGGCGGTGGAGGCGGCGACGGCGGTGGAGGCGGCACCGGCGATGTGCACGTTGGTGCCTTCACAGTTGACGACGGCGTGCGCGGCGACAGCATCGGCAACAACGACAAGCGCGCCCAATGCGGCGAAACCATCGAGCTCTACATCGCCCTCGAGAACACCGGCACCGGCACACTGCGGGGCGTCACGGCCGAACTGATCGACCGCAGCGGCCAATCCGGCCTACTCCACAATGCCACATCGAGCTATGGAGATATCGGCGCCGGTCGCGCCGTTGAGAACGACAACGACTGGGACATTTGGATCGACTCGGGCGCCACCGGCACGATCAGCTACCGATTGCGAGTCTCGACCCCCGCCGGGTTTGTCGGGGAGTTCCCGATCGAGATCCCGGTCTCCTGCGGCTAGTGGCCGACTAGATCACGCACGGTCCGATGGACCGCGCCCATCGAGCCATCACCACCGCCTTGCCGGTTTCGTGTTTGGAGATGGCCGGCGCGAGCCGAGCCAAGCCCCCGATAGGGACGCAGGCGACAACTCCACCAGCAACCGCAGGTTGCTGGTCGAAGCACTAGCCGCGGGCCATGTCCTGCACCAGAGCCACCATGGTACGCACCCCAAAGCCGGTCGCCCCCTTGGGGATGTAATGCTCAGCCTTGTCGGCTCTCGCCGGCCCGGCGATGTCGAGATGGACCCAGGGGGCATCATCTACGAAGTGGGCCAGGAACAACCCGGCGGTGATCGCACCCCCAAAACGACCACCGGTGTTCTTCACATCGGCGATCGGGGACTCAATCAGCGCTGCGTACTCCTCTTCGAGGGGGAGCGTCCACACGTTCTCGCCGGCGCGGGCTGCCGCTGCCGTGACTGCGGAGACGGCATCGTCGTCATTGCCCAACAAGCCCCCGATATTCGCCCCGAGCGCAACCTTGCACGCGCCGGTCAGCGTGGCGATGTCCACGATGAGGTCGGGGTCTTCTTCGACGGCCAACGAGAGTCCGTCGGCGAGCACCAAGCGCCCTTCCGCGTCCGTGTTGAGCACCTCGATCGTCTTTCCGTTGCGAGCACGCAATACATCGCCCGGGCGCAGGGCGGAGCCACCGGGCATGTTCTCGGTGAGCGGGGCGATGGCGGTGACCTTGACCGGCACATCAAGGAGTGCGATGGCCTGCATCGCTCCGAAGACTGCCGCGGCCCCGGACATGTCGGTCTTCATCGTCTCCATCGCTGCGGGGGGCTTGAGCGACAAGCCCCCGCTGTCGAACACGATGCCCTTACCGACCAGCACCACGGAAGCCTCAGCTCCCTCGGGTTCATGTCGCAGGACAACCATACGAGGCGGGTTGGTGGCCCCGGCGGCAACCCCCAGTAGGCCGCCAAACCGCTCCTCGACGCACGCCGCCTCGTCGTAGACCGTGACTTCCAGTCCGGTGTTCGCGGCAATCTGCTCGGCTACCGCAGCCAGGTGGGTGGGCGGTTTGGCGGAAGCCGGTTCGTTGATGAGGTCTCGGGCGAGGGCAACACCGGCTGCCAGCGTGGATCCGCGATGGGCCGCGTCCATCGCGGCCGCGGCCGCGGCCGCCAGTTCCAGCGCTTCGGTCTTCGCCGGCTTCGGGTCGCTGAGGTACTTGTCGAAGCGGTACTGGCCGGCAATGAACCCGAACGCAACGCACTCTGCAGCGTCGTCGATTTCGATTTGGTGCAGCGTCGTCACCACCGTGGCGTACTTGCTAACGGCGCGACCCACGCTCCCCGCCGCACGGCGTAGGCCCTCCGCATCAACCTCATCGCCGAGGCCGACGAAGACCACTCGCCCGAACGCAACGGCATCCCCACCGGGCACGGTCGCCATCTGGCGGGCTTTGCCGGTGAACTCCTGAGCAGCGAGGTATCCCTCCACCCAGTCGCCCAGCGCCGCCACCGCCCACTCCGCCCCGGGACCCCAGGTGAGGTCGGAAAGGACTGGGACCACCAGAACATCAGCACTCGCCGTGTCCAAGCTCTCCCCGGCAACGACTTCGATCATCTCTCGTCCTCCGTTCGGCTTGGCACCCACTCACCCTCAGCGGCGCGTGCCAGCATGTACAAGTAGTCGGCCAGGCGGTTGAGATAGGGCACCACCTGGGAGGCCTCCAACCCCCCGGCGGAGGCGTACGAAACACAGCGACGCTCGGCCCGTCGCACCACCGTACGGGCGACGTCGATGGCCGCGGCAACGTCGGTGCCACCGGGTACGACGAACTCGGTCGGCATCCCGGTCTCGGCAACAACCAGGTCGATGGCAACCTCGAGGTCGCCAACCATCGACTCCGTCACTCGCGAAACCCCGTCATCGAGCTTCGCCCGGTTCTCGGGAGCCGTGGCCAGCTCTGCAGCGACCACAAACAGCTCACGCTGGAGCCGCAGCAATTCGTCGGCTATTCGACCTTCGGCGCCGGCGCGCGCCACACCAAGGGCAGCAACCGCCTCGTCCACTGTGCCGTAGGCCTCAGGCCCGGCGGCGTCCTTGTCGACCCTGCCGCCGTAGAACAGTCCGGTGGTGCCGTCGTCGCCCTTCTTCGTGTAGATCTTCATGACGAAGGAGCGTACCCGGCACCGCGGCCAACCCGGCTCACGACGAGCCAAACGCCAGCAGCCGCCCGAGCACCACGACACCAAACGAGGTGAGCACGGCGAGGTAGCTCAGGCCGGTGGCGGCCATCACCCCGGTGTAGCTCGGCTCCTGCAACGAGTACCAGACGGCTACCAGCAGCAGGAAGGTCATCAGAGTCAGGGCGACGAACGCCCAGCCGAGAATGGCGTCCGCCGGCATCCAGTCGAGCGCGCCGTTGAGCACCATGTAGATGAAATCGATGAGCAAGCCGGCACCGGCGACAACGTCGAGGCGCTCCAGCGCCGATCGGGGCAGGCGAGGGTCGACCAGGTACCAGTGACCGAGCATCATCGTCGCGGTCACACCACCGAGGAATGCCATGCCGGAGAGCACAGGAACCCAGGGCGAGTCGGCCCCGGCGGCCAGACCAAGCGCCACTGCCGAACCGGCAAAGAACGCCGCCGCCAGCGGGGGGCGACGCCCCATCAAGGCGCCGGCGATCGCCAGGACCGCACCGACGTAGGCGAGGCGTCCTGAGCCTGCAGCGCCGGCACCGACCCCCAACACGGCAACGACCGCACCGGTCAGCCACGAGTAGCCGGGACCAACGATGCGCCACCAGGCGACGACGGCGCCGCACGCCGCCGTCCCGCCCGTCCACAGGGACAAGACGAGTGCCGGGTTTACGTCCAAATAGGCCCCTCCCCTGCTCGCCCTACGCCAGCCATTGGCGGATTTGCCCCGCCACGGCGTCGGGAGTCAGTCCGTACTGCTCGGCGAGCACGTCGGCCGGGGCCGAGGCCCCGAACCGATCGATGCCGATGTTGAGACCTGCGGCACCGGTGATGACGGACCAGCCGAACGTCACGCCCGCCTCGACCGAGGCGACCGGAAGTCCCTCGCCGAGTATCTCGGTGCGATACGAAGCACCCTGCTCGAGGAAGGCACCGACACACGGCATGCTGACGACCCGCAACGAAACGCCCTCGGCAGCCAACAGATCGGCTGCGGCCAACGCGGTGTGGACCTCGGAGCCGGTAGCCACCACAACGGCACCGTCGCCGTCACGAATGATGTAGGCGCCGCGGGCAACCTCTGCGCGACTCTCGTCAGCCGGCACCGGGAGTCCCTGCCTGGTCAGGATGAGCGCGGTCGGCCCTTCGGTGCGGTTCATCGCCAACTCCCAGGCGCCGGCAACCTCTGCCGGCGTCGCCGGGCGCACCACCCGGAGGTTCGGAATGGCACGCAGCGCCGCCACGTGTTCGACCGGTTGGTGGGTCGGTCCGTCTTCGCCGAGGAAGATGCTGTCGTGGGTCCACACCCATACTGACGACGTCCCCATCAGCGCACCCAGCCGGACTGCACCACGCATGTAGTCGGCGAACTGGAGGAACGTCGCTCCGTACCCGCGCAGTCCGCCGTGAATGGTCATGCCGTTCACGATGGCACCCATTCCAAATTCACGGACGCCGAAGCGGATGTTCCGCCCACCGCGGTCTGAGGCCGAGAAGTCTGTCGAATCCCCGATGAGCGTGTTGTTCGAACTGGCGAGGTCGGCGCTACCTCCCATCAGGTCGGGCCGCATCGCCGCCAACTCCTGAATGACGGCACCTGAGATCTGCCGGGTAGCGACGCTCTTGCCCGCCTCATACTCGGGGACCGGAACCACGATGGGACCTGGTTCGAACTGGGCCGTCCAGGCGGCTTGGCTGTCGGCGTCGGCGGATACCTCGACTGCGAACCTGCCGGCCCACGCCGCATGGGCCTGACGTCCCCGGTCCATGGCAGCACTGAAGAATTCGTAGACCTCGGAAGGAACCTCAAACGGCTCGAGGTCCCATCCAAGCGCCTCTCTGGTCAGCGCTAGCTCGTCGGGTCCGAGTGGAGATCCATGGGCGCCGGCGCTGTCCTGCTTGTTCGGGCTGCCGTACCCGATGTGGGTCTTGCACGAGATCAGGCTCGGCCGATCCTCAACGGCGACGGCAGCAGCGATGGCCTCGGCGATGGCGGGCTGGTCGTGACCGTCAACGGTCAGCGTGTGCCAGCCGTAGGCATCAAATCGGTGTGGCACGTTCTCCGTGAAGGCGAGCGAAGTCGGCCCGACAAGCGAGATGGCATTGTCGTCGTACAGGTAGACGAGCTTGCCGAGCGCAAGGTGTCCGGCGAGGGACGCCGTCTCCGAGGCGACCCCCTCCATGAGGTCGCCATCTGAGACAAAGCCGTACGTATGGTGGTCGACCAGGCTCGCCCCAAACTTGTCCCGTAGGTGGGTTTCGGCCAAAGCCATCCCAACGCCCGTCGCAAACCCCTGCCCAAGAGGACCGGTCGTCATCTCGATGCCGAGGTCCGGCTCGATCTCGGGATGGCCCGCAGTCGGCGAGCCCCACTGCCGGAAGTTGCGGATGTCATCCATCGTCAGCGGGAAGCCGGCGAGGTGGAGCGCGGAATAGAGCAACATCGAGCCGTGGCCGTTGGAAAGAACAAAGCGGTCTCGGTCGATCCAGGTCGGATCGTCCGGATCGACCGTGAGGAACTGGCTCCACAACACCACCGCAAGGTCGGCCATGCCCATCGGCATCCCGGGATGCCCGGAGTTGGCCCGTTGGACGGCATCCATCGAGAGAGCTCGAATAGTGTCGGCGGCGAGTTGTTCGATGCTCTTGGTCACAGAGGCCTCCAGAAGTCGGTGCTGTGGGGCCAGGCTAGTGCCGTGTCATCGCGGCCAACCGATCCGAGTCCCCGCTGAAACGGAACGTTCGGTGGAGGTGCGCTGCACGATGCCGTCGCTGGTGACAAGAACATTGGTGTTGTCGCAGCCTCCGGCTTCGTAGGTCTGGTAGTTGGTCCGCAGAGCGACGGGCCGCACTTCCTCGCCGGAGGCGGTCTCGGCCGAGAAAGCACTCCACTGCGCCGCGGCCGGAGGGTCATCGCAATCGGCAAAGACCTCCGACCACACCACCGGATCGGCCAGCCGGGACCCGCCCGCCCACAGTTCACGCACCACGGTGAGCCTGTTCCGCTGCAAATCCTCGACGGTGCCAACCCATGCCCCCGGTCGATCGGCCGCCCCGGCGATCCGCAGTCGATACGAGGTGCCGGCTTGCCACAAGAAGTCCCTGGTATTGGCGTTATTGAGCGAACTGGGGAGGTCCGACATCGAACCGTCGAGCTCTCCCCCACCGCGCCGCGCGGCGCGGTAGCCACCCCAATTGACCGCAGTGCTTCCCGGGTACCCGGGGTGCCACTGCAGGCCAAGATGCGCTCCTCCGGTCGGTGTGTTCCCATCGACAAACCCGGCCTGGAGCGCCCAGAAATACAGCCGGTTGACGCGAGGCGGCTCGACGATCGTCAACACGACACTCACCGCGGTGATGGGTTCAGACCGTGGCATCTCCCAAATGAGGTGAAACGACGAAGCACGATTGGATGACGTCGGCCGGCCGGAGATACGACGCCCGGGCGTGCTGCCGAATAGACGGCCGAGGAAGGCTCTCACTCGATAACGGGCTCGACGGGCGCCTGGTAGCTGGGCATCACGATATGCCGCCGCCATCGGTCGGCATCGCCGGACCAATCGAGAGCATCGATCTGGACCTGGGATCGGCGGCCACCGGTCGCCCGGAAGAGATCAAACAGGGGTGCTCGGACGACGGCGGCCGGCTCACCGCGACCGACCGGATAGCTCCTCTCGTGATCCGTCGGCTCGATCCGCAGCACCGGAAGACCCATCGCCGAGCCGACGAACCGCAGGAGCGAGACGTGGGAGCGCATTGCGATCAATACGGCCGCAGAGTCCCGCGCCCCGGGCTCGCCAACGGCACCACGAATATCGTGCTCGTGGAGCGCAATGTCGGTCACGACGACGTCAGGCCAAGCGACCGCAGGAACGGGCCCAAACGCGGTCATGAGCGGATCGGGCAAGCCGGTTTCGGTGGGATTGGCCAGGATGGGGACGAGCAACGCAGCTTTGTCGTCCCACTCGGCGAGCAGTTCGGCGACCGAAACCTGCCGCCGGTCGTCAACCTGGACCGCCGTCCACGGGTCTGAGGCGTACCCGTCGAGATCGCCGCTCCCCCAGTCGGATGCGAGGCCCGTCAGGTGAGCGACGACGTCGCGCACCCGCCAGCCGGGGCAGGTGTCGACCGGGACATCCGGATATCGCGCAACGAGCCCGGCAACCCGGCCGTGAGCGTCTTGGTAGGCGGTGACATGATCCATCGCGCCAGTGTACGGACCCGATATCGCCGTTGCTCGGAACCATCGGGCGGCCTACCGTGCACCGTCGTGGACAACACGAGCACCCCAACCCCCGAGATTGGCGTGGCACCGACGCCCCCGTCGGCAGCGATTGGCGACCTGCTGCGCAGTGCAGACCTGCCCGCCGACGACCTCAGGCGCCACAAGACAACTACCGTGTGGACGGCGACGGTCGATGGCCAGATCCAGGGCGCCGCAGCTCTCGAGCAGTATGAGTGCTACGGCCTGCTGCGGTCGGTCGTCGTCGCCGAACCGCACCGCGGCCAGGGCTGGGCTCGCCTTCTGACTGAGAAGGCCCTCTCGGCAGCCCGAAAGGCGGATCTTGTTGCGGTGTACCTCCTCACGGAGACCGCAGCCGACTACTTCTTCGGCCTCGGCTTTGTTGCCATCCGTCGCCGGGCGGTTCCCCCCGTCGTCCGCCAATCAACCGAGTTTGCCGAACTCTGCCCCGACACCGCCATCGCCATGGTCCGCGAACTCCACATCTGAACAGCGTTCGAACACATCGGACCAGAATGGGCACATGACCAACACGACCCGGGCGCCCAGATCCATCACGCCTCGCTTGACATGACCGAAGGCTCATTGACGACCGACATTCGGGTCGCCGGCGGCGGGCTAGCCCACGAGCAGGGCACTGATCGCGAGGCAGGGCGCAGACGGCCGACCACCGGCCGCTCTAGCCGCCCGTGTCGAGATCGGCGACAAGAAGGCGATGGTCGGAGCCGGTGAGAGGGACGGAAAACACGTCGGCGATGCTGATGCCGCGAACCATGACGTGGTCGATGCGCAGCAGCGCCCGACCGGTGGGCCGCAGGCTCCAGGTGGGGTCGGCCCGCTCGCCACGAGCCGCAGCCGCGACCCGAGCCGCATCAGGCATTGCTCTGGCGAGACGTCGATAGACCGGCCACCCGGGAGCGGCGTTGAGGTCACCCAACACCATGGCGTCGTGACCATCGGCGTGTTCGATGATGCGGCTGAGCTGGTGCGAACGCTCCGGCAACGACCGCCACGGCGGGAAGACCATCGGGTGCGTCATATGGACGTTGAGCACCTTGATCGTGCGGCCCAGCTCCGGCCAGGTGCCGGGATCGAGAGTCGCAACGGTCGCCGGCCGGCGCGGCAGATCGAGCATCTCGCTGCGCACCGGTCGACACGTCCCGATGCCGAGACCTGAGGACCCTTCCTTGGGATGCAACGCGCCGTGCTCGAAATGGGCGGCAACCACATGGCCCAGCTCGGGGGTCAGCTCTTGGAATGCACCCAAGTCGGCCCGAAGCTCGGAGAGCAGCACCGCCAGGTCGGTTGCGGGGACCCTGCCCCGATAGAGGTTTGCCGAGACAACTCGCACCTGGACACCCCAACTATGAGAAGAATGGACGAGCTGCCAGACGATAGGCCGCTTCGGCTCAGAAGGCGGCCGCGCTAGACGGTGACGGGTCGGTGCGGCAGGCGGCGATGATGGTCCCCGTCCGGCTGCCGGTTGGCAGCCGACCTCACGAAGGCCGCAATGACGATGCTCCCCACCGCCGCCCAGGCGCACCACAGCGAGATGAGACCGGTCCCTTGCAGCCAGGACAATCCGGCGACCACCACAACGTTCACGGCACCGAAGGTGACGAGGCGTCGGTGGCTCGACATGAGTAGCGGGACGCAGGTTGCCACGACGTACAGCACTACGATCAGGCCGCCGTGTTCGAGGTCAACCGAATAGGCGATGTAGCGCCCACCGATGGCTGCCTGGACCGGGCCTTCGGCCAATGCCAGTGCCAGCACACTCGCCGCGACACAGCCGGCAATGACCGAAGGTAACATCCAACGCCTCCGACGCACCTCGGGCTCGATACCGATGACGCTGACGGGGACCAGAAGCGGAACGACCACGAACGCCAGGGCCAGGTACAGCATGACCGCCGATTCACCGGTGGCAGGGTCGACCCTTCCCTGCAAACCCCACCACGCCACGGCTTCGACTAGTTGGTGGATTCCGAGCACCAACGGAATGAGGGCAAGCCCGAGATAACGCCGACTGGTCGCGTGCCGCACCGCGTCGATACCCAATACACCGACAACGATCCCTGCGGCGACATCCACCTCCGGGGAAAAACACAGGAATGGACCTGGCAGCAACATGATCGCTCCTGAAGCCGCTAAACGATCTTTCCGAGTTCTGCCCCAAACCTCGCGCCGGGCGCAAGCGTGCGGTAGGGCCGATCGTCTCAGCCGGAACGGTCTATCGGCGTTAGCCGACGACGATCAGCTCGCGCGGTGATCGGTTGAGCCGATCAACCCCTTCGTCGGTGCAGATCACGATGTCTTCGATCCGCACCCCGAACCGGCCGGGCAGGTAAATGCCCGGTTCGATGGAGAACGCCATTCCGGGTTCCAGAGATTGGGTGTTGCCCGAAACCAGGTAGGGGTCTTCGTGACCATCGAGGCCGATCCCGTGGCCGAGCCGATGAATGAAATAGTCGCCGTAGCCGGCGGCGGTGATGATGTCGCGCGCCACCGCATCGACGGCCTGAGCTTCGATCCCCGGCTGCACTGCGTCGGCACCGGCGGCTTGCGCCTGTCGCACTACCTCATAGACCTCGCGATAGTCCGCCGTCGGCTCTCCGACGTGGAAGGTCCGCGTCGTGTCGGAGTGGTAGCCGTGGACCGTCCCCCCGAAGTCGATGACAACGCTATCGCCGGGACCGATGACACGCTCGTCGGGCTCATGGTGGGGGGAGGCACCGTTTGGCCCCGAGGCCACGATGGCGAAGTCAACCGTCTCGCAACCCTCCTCCCTGGTCATGTCGATCACCTCGCGGGAAAGTCGGCGTTCGGTCTTGCCGGCGAAGTGGTGCGTCGCCAGCCTTGCGGCCACTCGGTCAACGGCCTCTGCGGCACGCCGTAGCAAATCGATCTCGGCCGGCTCCTTGATCAGCCGCAGCGCAGCCGTGAGGTCGCGGGCCGAGGTGAACTCAGTTGCCGGCAGTGCTGCCTGAAGCTCGAGCAGGAACACTGCCCAGGTGCGGTCGCCAATTGCAGCCACGTTTCGAGACCCGATCAGGTTCCCGACGATCTCGATCGGGTTCTCGGTCTCGCCCCAGGCCAGTACCTCAAACACATCGTCGTGTCGCTCCACCCGCGGCGCCTCGAGTCTCGGCACGACCAGCGTGGCATCTCCGTCGCGGGGTATGACCGCCATCGTGAGGCGCTCCAGCGGCATGGCTTGGTACCCGGTGAGATAGGGAAGCTCGGATCCCAGCGAAGCAAGCAGCACGTCGATGCCGAAGCGCTCCATTGTCACGCGGCATCTCGCCACCCGTCCGGCGTAGTCGAAGCTGGGCACCTCGGTCATGTCGTTGCTCCTGCCAGAGAGTCGCGGGCGTGATACGAGGACCGTACCAGCGGGCCTGATTCGACGTAGGCAATACCGAGCCGCTCCCCTTCTTGGCGGTATCGGTCGAATTCGTCGGGATGCACGTAGCGATCGATTGGGCGGTGGCGCGCAGTTGGTCGCAGGTACTGGCCGATCGTGACGATGTCGACGCCCACGGCGCGCAGGTCGGCGAGGGCGCCAAGCACCTCGGCCTCGGTCTCGCCCATGCCGACGATTAGCCCGGACTTGACGCTCCCTTCGGGACGCAACCATTTGGCGCGAGCCAACAAGGTCAGCGATCGCCCGTAGTTGGCCGCCGTTCGAATATCACGCTGCAAACGCAGAACGGTCTCGGTGTTGTGGTTGAGCACGGCTGGTTCGGCGCCCAGAACCGTCTCCAGCGGCGCCGGCTCGCCCTTGAAGTCGGGAATGAGCACCTCGACATCGCAGTTGGGGACCCGAGCCCGAATCTCTTTGATGGTCTGCTCGAAAATGAAGGCTCCGCCGTCGGGCAGATCGTCACGATTCACCGAAGTCAGGACCGCATGCCGCAGCCCGAGGGCGGAGACCGCCTCGGCGGCGCGAGCGGGTTCACCAACATCGACCTCGCCGGGTCGACCCGTCGTGACATCACAGAAGGCGCACGCCCGGGTGCAGCGATCACCGAGCAGCATCATGGTGGCGGTCCCGGCCTCCCAGCATTCGTAGATGTTGGGACACTTGGCCTCTTCGCACACAGTGTTGAGTTCGAGGCCTCGCATCAGCTTCTTGAGGTCGCGGTAGCCCTCAGTGGATAGGTCGGCCTTGACCTTCATCCACTCGGGACGCTCGGGTTCCCCGGCGAGCAGCCCCCGGATCGCGATTGGCGTTTCGTCGAGCGAGTGTGGCGAGAACACCCCAGCCGCCACCATCTGATCTACCTCAAAAGGCGTCCGCCGCGAGCCACGGGAGAACGCGCCCAGTTGAACCTCGGCCCGTCCCGGCCCGAAGATCGCCTCGGCGTGCGGCAACAAGGCGACAACGGCTTCCTCGAGTGTCACGGAACGACCGAGCAACTCGGAGACCGACGTCACCGGCCGATCGGCAATGCCGCAGGGCACGATGTGGCCGAAGTAGGCGAGGTCGGGCTCGACGTTGAGCGCGAAGCCGTGCATCGAGACCCCACCGGCGACCCGCACCCCGATGGCGGCGACTTTGCCGCCGCCCGTCCATACCCCCGTGTAGCCATCCTCGGCCCAGGCTTCCACGCCGAGGTCGGCCAGAGTTTCGATGAGCATCTGCTCGATACGCCGCACGTGACCGACCATGTCGAAGCCACGGGGCAGGCGGGGAATCGCCAGAATCGGGTAGCCGACCAATTGGCCGGGCCCGTGATAGGTGATGTCGCCGCCGCGGTCGACGTAGTGCAGCTCGGCGTCGAGTTCCGCCAGCCGCTCCGGCGAGGTGATCAGATTTGAACCGTCGCCGTTACGTCCCACCGTGTAGGTGTGGGGGTGCTCGAGCAGCAGCAGATAGTCGTCCACCGTGCGCCCGGTCGTGCGCCCTTCCCAGATGGCACGCTGCAGATCCCAGGCTTCGCCGTACGGCAGCCGACCGAGCCAGCGGACCCGCCACTGCTCGCCGGCTTCAACCTGAACTGGGCTCACGCCAGCTCCTGCTCCCAATCCCAGGTCTCGAGGTTCTCCCGGATCCGGTTCAGGAAGAGCACCGCGGTCGAGCCGTCGAACGCGCGATGATCCCAAGTGAGCCCCAGATAGCCGATGTGGTGAATCGCGATGCTGTCGCTGCCATCGGGTAGCTCAACCACAACGGGTCGCTTTGTGACCGTGTCGGTCGAAAGAATGGCGACGTTGGGCATATTGATGACGGGGTTCGTCATGTACGAGCCGTACGGTCCTGGGTTTGTGATGGTGAAGGTGCTGCCGGTCACATCGTCGGGCGTGAACTTGCCATCGCGGGCCTTGATCGCCATGGTCCGAATCTCCCGAGCCAGCGCCGGCATCCGCTTCTCGTCGGCGTTGCGAACCGTCACCACCACCAGGCCTTCCTGGTTCATGTCGACCGCAATCCCGAGGTGGACACTCCCGTGGAAGACCTGCTTGCCCTCGTCCAAGTAGAACGAGCTGTTGACAGCCGGGAACGCCTTCAAGGCGTCCATGGTTGCCCGGGCGATGAAGGGCAAATAGGTCAGCGAGTAGCCCTCGCGCTCCTTGAACTCGACCTTGTTGGCCTGACGGACCCGCTCCACTCTCTCGTAGTCGACCTCGATCGAGGCCCAGACATGTGCGGCATCGTGTTTGGCCTGCACCATGTTCTCCGCGATGCGGCGGCGCAGCCTGCTGAGGGCGATGACCTCGTCCCCGGCGCCGACAGTGCTACCGGCGGCAACCGCCGGGGCAGGCGAGACCGGCGCCGGTGTTGTCGGAGCTTCCTGCGGGGTGGGAGCGGGCGAAGGAGCGGGGGCCGGCGGCGATGCCGGGGCCACGACGGTCGGCGGCGGCGCAGCCGGCTCGGGACCGGCAGCCACGGGCTGGAGCGGCACCGGCGGGGCAGTCGGTTCGATCTCGACCTTGGGTTCGTCGGCGGGAGGCGTCGCAGCCGGCGTGGACGCGGGCGCCGGCGCGGTCCGGCCGGCCACAAAATCCATCACGTCTTTGCGGGTGATCCGTCCGCCCTCGCCGGTACCGGGCACTCGATCGAGGTCAACGTCATTCTCGGCGGCCAGCCGGCGAACCACCGGCGACAAGATGCCGCGACGGGGCGCCTCAGCGCCGGCCGCCGGCGCCGCAATGGTCGGTGCGGCCGCGGCCGCAGGGGCTACGGGCAGCGGCTCCGGAGCAGTCGGGGCTGCCGGTTCAATGACCGGTGAATCTGGCTCGACCAACGGCTCGGGCGCGGGCGGGGGTGGCGGAGCCTCGAATGTGACAACGGGCTCGGGACTACTGATCGGTTCGGGCTCGACGACCGCTGAAGCGGGAGGCGCGGCGTCCTCACCCGCCTCGGCGAGGACGGCAAGCGGCGTACCCACACTGACCGTTTCGCCCTCAGCGACGAGGATCTCCTGCAGCACACCTGCTGCCGGCGAGGGGACCTCAGTGTCGACCTTGTCGGTCGAGATTTCGAGGAGAACCTCGTCCTCCTCAACCATGTCTCCCGGCTGTTTGGCCCAGCTGAGAATTGTCCCCTCGGTAACTGTCTCCCCGAGTTGGGGCATCGTGACCGTAACCGCCATGCGTTCAGAACTCCTTGTTGGCCACTTTCAACTTAGCCTCCGCGAAACCACAAGCCGGGCATCAATGCAGTGTTTTTCCGCTCGCTGCCAGCAGCGTCTCGCCGATCGCCTCCGAGACGGTGGGATGCGCATGGATCAATGCCGCAGCCTCCGCCGGCAGCGCCTCCCACGCGACGGCATACATCAGCTCGTGGATCATCTCGCCTGCCCCCGGCCCTGCGATCGTCGCCCCGATGATCGGGCCGTCCTTCTCCGCGATGATCTTGACGACACCACCGGTTTGGCCCTGGATGATGGCCCGGCCGACACCGCGCATTCCGTGGCTCGAAACC
>Ga0209567_10000271_pt1 | contig 27955 bp, 22 predicted proteins | sample COG_12_FD_184756 | JGI IMG/M metagenome (GOLD analysis project Ga0209567, IMG submission 184756) | Pelagic marine sediment microbial communities from the LTER site Helgoland, North Sea, for post-phytoplankton bloom and carbon turnover... | ecosystem: Environmental > Aquatic > Marine > Neritic... | reverse complement strand
ATTGGCCTGTTGCGTCACAATTCGCGCATAATCGCGCCCTATGTTTACTTACATCGACCCCACGGTCCGCGAGCGCCTGGAGGCCCAGGGCAAGCTCTTCCAGATCGACCGCGACGGCGAACGCGTGCCGCCCGATCATACGGCGGGGCGTGGGCCGGGTATCGCCGTGCTCGGCCCGATTCCGTTGCCGCTGAGATTGTGTGAAAACGAATTCCACGTGGACTGGTACGCCTGTGTGCGTCGCACCGAACTCGGCAAGATCGAGGAGATTGCTGACGAATTGCGCGCGCAGCACGGCCAGGCCCTGTTCGCCACGCTGGCGTCATCGATGGCCGTCAACAGCGTACTCACGATCGGCGACCCGGCGAAATGGGAGAATCCTCTCGTGCGCGTGCATTCGAGTTGCCTCACAGGGGACGTGTTCGGCTCGCAGCGCTGCGAGTGCGGCCCGCAGCTGCAAGCGGCCTTGCAACGTATCGAGGCAGACGGGCAGGGCGGCATGGTGATTTACATGTCCGGGCACGAAGGGCGTGGCATCGGTCTGTGGGCGAAAGCCGCGACCTATCTGCTGCAGGACGGCGGCGAGGACACCTACCAGGCAAACCGCTCGCTGGGCTTACCCGACGACTCGCGGGATTTCAGCGATGCGGGGTCCCTGGTCCGCTTCTTTGTCAGGGACAAGCCGTTCCGTCTTCTGACCAATAACCCGAAGAAAGTCGAAGATCTGCAGGCAATGGGACTGGACAAGATCACGCGCGTCAAACACGTGACGGGAGTCACCGACAGCAATCGCCGTTACCTGTCGGCCAAGCAGGACTGGGGCCACGAACTGTCGGCCGAAGATATCGAGTAGCTCTACTGGCGCCAGAGCCTGAGATTGCGTGGCTTGTCGCCCGTATTGCTCCTGAACGGATTGATATCGATGCCGCCGCGTCGCTGGTAGCAGGCATGCACGCTCAGTGATTCCGGCTCACAGCGCTCGAGTATGTCGACGAACATGCGCTCGACGCAGCTTTCGTGGAAGTCGTTGTGCTGGCGGTAGGACACGACGTACTGCAACAGGCCGGCACGCTCGATTTCCGGTCCCCGGTAACTGATCTGCAGGCTGCCGATATCGGGCTGCGCCGTGATCGGGCAAAGGCTACGCAGCAGGTGCGTGTGGAGGTCTTCGCGAACCAGCGAACGCGCATCTGCGCGCAGGTGATCGGCGTTGACGTCCTCGTCACCGCAGGCGACATCCTCGTAATCGATGCAGGTGCCCGCGAGTCGTGACACGCTGCGCGCCTCGCTGGCGGCCAGCGGCGTCACGCGGACCGTGACGTCCGCTTCGGCAGAGCTACCGAGGTCATTGCGTATCGTCTCCGCCACGATTTCCTGTGATTCGAAGCGATGCATCGAAAAGGAACTCAGGTACAGCTTCAGCGATTTTGATTCGATGATGTTCACGGAGTCCGCGGGGACGACGATCTCGGCCGTTGCCGCCGCGGGCCGACCGCGGCTGCCCAGCCAGCTCAGGTCCCACGCGTTCCAGATGTCGACGCCCGTAAACGGCAGTGGCTCGGCGATGCCGAGCACGCTGCGGTTGGTCGCGCGCGGGATCGCGAACAAAAGTTCCGGTGCGTACTTGTCCGGATACCCGGTTTCCCTGCCGAGCGGTAGTTTGTGATCGTTCACGACATCTGTCCTCGTGGTTCGGCGTCTGCTGCCGGCATCAGGGCGGTATTTTGCAGCAATCGGGGCCGGTTTGGGCCCAATCTTGTGTAAAATAGCCGCCTTTTTGCTACCCCGTCCTCAGGCGATCGACCCGCGGGGCTGGCCAACACAAGAGTTTTGAATCAATGAGTCCTGCAAACAACGTCTCCGAAAACGAGCGCGGCTTTGTCATTCCGATAGGTGGCGGCGAAGAAAAGTTCAACAACCCGGAGATTCTCGACCGTTTCATCGAAATCTGCGGCGGCAAGGAATCACGCATCGGCATCATCCCGACGGCGTCCGAGCTCGAAGATACTGGCCGCAACTATGAAAAGTTGTTCCGCCAAATCGGCGTCAAGCACGCGAAAGTGCTGAACTTCATCTCACGTGAGGACTGCCAGTCGGGCGAAGAGGTGCAGTACATCGAGAAATGCGACGGCGTGTTCATGACGGGCGGCAACCAGCTACGGCTGTCGACCACGCTTGGCGGCACGGCTGTCGCCCAGCTGATTCGCCGCCGCAACGCCGAGGGCATGAATGTCGCGGGCACCTCGGCCGGTGCCGCGTTCATGCCGGAACACATGATCGCGGGTGGCATGGAGGGCAGCACGCCGCACCCGGACATGGTAACCATGGCTCCCGGACTCGGCCTGACCAATGCTTTTATCATCGACCAGCATTTTCGCGAGCGCGATCGCCTCGGACGCCTGCTGACCGCGCTGGCCTACAACCCGTTCGCCGTCGGTATCGGCCTGGACGAGGATACGGCGGCGTTCATTCGCCCCGGGGACTGCTTTGATGTCGTCGGTTCGGGCGGAATCACGGTCATTGACCCCACGGATCTCAGTTATTCGTCGATGGATCAGGCGCGCCGCGGCGACCCCGTCAGCCTTATCGGTGTAAAATTGCATATTCTGATCGCCGGGGGGCGATTCGACATCGCCACGCGAGAGGCGTACGCCGAATAATTATAAGAAGGCGCAGGTCATGAAAATAGAGAGCACAAACGTCTACGTCGGGCCGAATCTTTTCGCCCGCTTTCCCGTCATTCGCCATGTCCTGGACCTCGGCGAACTCGAACACTGGCCGACCGCACGGCTGGGCGATGCGTTCATCGAGCCGCTGCTCGAAAAACTTCCGGGCCTGCACGAGCACGGTTGCTCCTACCGCGAGCCGGGCGGATTCGTGCGTCGTATGCGCGAAGACGAGGGCACGTGGATGGGGCACGTCATGGAGCATGTCGCGCTCGAGTTGCAGAACGCCGCGGGCTCCGACGTGACGTTCGGCCGTACCCGGTCTATTGACGACCGGTCCGGTTTCTACAACATGGTCTTCCAGTACAAGGACGCTGCCGTAGGGCGGCGCGCGAGCAAGCTCGCGTTGCGGCTCATTTTCAGCCTTGTGCCCGAGGAATTGCGGACGGACCAGGCGCCCGGCCATGATTGGGACTTCGCCGAAGAGCGCGACCAGTTCATCCGCTACGCGCAACGCCGCGAATTCGGGCCGAGTACGGCATCGCTCGTCAAGGCTGCCGAGGAGCGCAATATCCCGTGGCTGCGACTCAACGACTACAGTCTCGTCCAGTTCGGTCAGGGGCGTTACCAGCAGAGAATCCAGGCGACGACAACCGGCCGCACCAGCAATATCGCGGTCGAGCTGGCAGGCGACAAGGAAGAGACCAACGGCATATTGCGCGATCTCGGTCTGCCCGTGCCGAAGCAGGAACTCGTACGCACCAAGCGGGATGCCGTGCGCGCCGCGGAGCGCATTGGCTATCCGGTCGTACTGAAGCCGCTTTCCGGGAACCACGGGCGCGGTGTCTCGATCAACCTGCGCACCGCCGATGAAGTCGAAACCGGATTTGCCAAGGCAAGCGAACACGGCAGGACGATCATCGTCGAAAGCTACATCGAAGGATTCGACCATCGACTGCTGGTCGTCAACGGCGAACTCGTGGCCGCGGCCAAGCGCGTGCCGGGCCATGTCGTGGGTGACGGCAAGCACACGATCAACGAGCTTGTCGACATCGTCAACGAGGATCCGCGCCGTGGTGTCGGGCACGAAAAAGTGCTGACGCGTCTCGAGTTCGATCACCAGGCAGAACGCCTGCTCGCGAAGCTTGGATACGACCATGACACCGTGCCGGCAAAGGACGAGGTCGTCTACCTGCGCTCGACGGCCAATCTCTCGACAGGCGGTACTGCGATCGACGTAACGGACGTCATTCATCCCGACAATCGCGAAATGGCAATTCGCTCAATTAATGCGATCGATCTCGACATCGGTGGCGTGGACTTCCTGACCAAGGACATCACCGAGTCTTATCGCGAGGCGGGCGGCGGCATCTGCGAAGTCAACGCGGGTCCTGGTTTTCGCATGCACGTGGCGCCCAGTGAGGGTACGCCGCGCGATGTGGCCGGGCCCGTCATCGACATGCTGTTCCCGCCCGATTCGCCGAGCAAAATCCCGATTGCGGCGGTGACAGGCACCAACGGCAAGACCACGACGTCGCGCATGCTCGCGCACGTTCTGAAGATGTCCGGGCTCACGGTAGGCCTGACGTCAACGGATGGCGTGTACATCGACGGCAAGCTCAGCGTTCCCGGCGACATGACCGGACCCGTGTCTGCGCAGATGATCCTGCGGGACCCGTCCGTCGACGCCGCGGTCATGGAAACGGCGCGCGGCGGCATGGTGCGCAGCGGCCTGGGCTTTCACGAGTGCAATGTGGCTGGCTGCATAAACGTGGCGTCCGATCATCTCGGAATGCGCGGCATTGATACGCTCGAGCAACTCGCCGATGTAAAACGCGTGCCGATCGAAATCGCCACGGACGCCGCAGTGCTCAATGCCGACGATCCGCTGTGCCTGCAGATGGCCGACTACACGGATGCCGAGAAGGTCGTCTACGTGACGATGAATCCGGCGCACCCGCTCGTGAAGCGTCATATCCAGGCGGGCGGGCAGGCGTTCGTACTCGAACAAGGCATGAATGGCCACCTGATCGCGATTTACGACAACGAGACCCATACGCCACTGCTCTGGACGCACCTGATTCCTGCGACGATCGAGGGACGCGCGCTGCACAATGTGCAGAACGCGATGTTCGCGGCGGCACTGGCGTACAACATGGACATCGGTATCGAGGACATTCGACAGGGCCTCAGGACCTTCGACTCGACCTTCTTCCAGGCGCCTGGTCGCATGAACATCTACGATGAGCACCCGTTCCGCGTCATCCTCGACTACGCGCACAATCCAGCGGCAGTCAAAGCCATGTGCGGTCTCGTGGACCGTTTCGACGTCGACGGCAAGCGCATCGTCGTGCTGGCGGGCCCGGGCGATCGGCGCGACGACGATATTCGGGAGATCGCGGCAATCGCGGCCGGGCACTTTGACCACTTCATCTGCCGTTGCGACGACAATCGTCGTGGCCGTGGTCACGATGAGGTCGCGGTAATGCTGAAGAACAAGCTGCTCGAGATGGGCGTCTCGGCGGACCGCATCGAAGCGGTTCCCGACGAACAGGAGGCCACCACGCGCGCGCTGGAAATGGCCCAGACCGGCGACCTGGTACTGGTGCTCGGCGATAACACGAAGCGCACCTGGAAACAGATCATCTACTTCAATTCCGGTGCACGAGTGGAGACGACGGGCAAGAAGGCCGTCAATTCCATAGACCTGCCCGACACCGAAGATTTTGCCATCGCCGACGATCTCGAGATCATCAGCGATGAACGTGGTGTGCGTATCGCGCGCGAAGAAGGTGACTGACCGGCGTCATGGAATTTCTTGATGCTCGCAGGCTGACGGGGCCGAACCTGATTTTTGACGGGGCCGGCTCGATTCTCGATGTGCGCTGCACGCCCGAAGAAGCGGATCGATTGATCCCGGTCTGGGCAAACAACGTTGCGCGCATGCTTGAAGCGCTCGACTGGCCGTCTGCGCAGTTCGCCTCCAGGAAGCTGCTCGGCGGCGTCAGCATGGCATTCTCTGCGTCGATCGACGCACTCTACGCCGCGTCCGAAATCAACGAATGGGCGTGGGCGGCTTCTGCCTTCGAACTCGGCGTTAGCGAGGAAGAGCCTGACTTCGAGGAAGCGCTCGCCGCGATCCGGAGCTCGGCGGCCGACGAGGCGAATGCAGAACTCATGTGGCTCATCGACGAGGCTGAGGCGCGCGGCAAGACGCTGCTCTGGGACGATGACGACGTATCGGTCGGTCTCGGTCGTTATTCCGATACCTGGTCGGTCAACGCAATTCCTGATGCGCTCGACTGGGACAAGTACCAGGACGTGCCCATCGGCATCGTGACGGGGACCAATGGTAAGACTACGAGTGTGCGTCTCGCGACGCACGTACTGCGCGCTGCCGGCCACAATGTCGGGCTCAGCTCGACGGACTGGATTGCCGTCAACGACAAGGTGATCGACCGTGGTGACTGGTCAGGGCCTGGTGGCGCGCGCGCGGTGCTTCGCGAGAGGGACGTGGATGTCGCGATACTCGAGACGGCGCGCGGTGGATTATTGCGCAGGGGGCTCGGCGTGGAGCGGGCCGATGCCGCGCTGATCACGAACATCAGCGAAGATCATCTCGGTGACTTCGGCTCGCAGGATCTCAACGAACTGCTCGACATCAAGTGGATCGTGAGCCGGGCCGTCGAGAAATCGGGACGCCTGATTCTGAATGCCGAAGACCCGTTGTTGCGTGCCAAGGCCGCTGACTACGCTGGTGAAGTCGTGTGGTTCAGCCTCGATCCGCAACACAAGAAAATTACGGCCCATGCTGCCGCGGGTGGCCTCGCGTTCGTGCTCGATGGTGATCAATTGCTGATGCTCGAGGGCGACAAACGCGAATTGCTTTGCCGCAGCCACGAAATTCCGATCACGATGGGTGGTGCAGCACGTCACAACGTCGCCAACGCGCTGGCCGCAGCGGCGCTGACCTGGTGTCTCGGCGTACCGCTCGAGCATATCCGCAAAGGTCTCAAGACCATGCAGCAGGACGAGAATCCGGGTCGCTCGAACATCTATGACGTCGACGGCTGCAAGGTGCTGGTCGACTTCGCGCACAATCCTGCCGCGATGTCGGCGCTGTTCGACATGGCGAGCGCCGTGCCCGCGGAACGACGCGTACTTTGCTTCGGGCAGGCAGGCGATCGTCCCGACGACCTGATCCGGGACCTGGCTCGCGATGCCTGGGAGATCGGCCTCGATCGCGTGATCGTCTCAGAGCTTGCGGCCTATCATCGCGGACGGGAACACGGCGATGTCTTTCGCCTCATCAGGGACGAACTTCTGAAATGCGGTGCGGACGAGCGGCAGATTGCTCACTTCGAAACGGAGATGGAGTCATTCCAGTCGGCCCTGGAGTGGGCAGTCCCCGGGGACCTGGTCATCATGCTGGCGCTGGGCGGCGCGGCACCCGTACACGAACATCTCAGGGAGCTTGGCGCTCTATAAATGCCACGATGTCGTCCGCGATTCTTTGCGTCGTGACCGCCGACAGGACGTCTCCCGCCAGCACATGGTGACTGGGGTCGCCGGGATCCCTGATTTCTATGGCGCTCTTGTGCGGCGCGGCGGTGTTTTCCAGTACCGCGAGCGCGGCTGTCGGCGAGATGACCTGATCCTCGGGTGAATAAAACAACAGCAAGCGCTGGGTAATCGTGCCCGGCAGTTTCTGCTTCGCCAGATCGACGAGCCGCATCATCTCCACCGCGGCCGCCATCGGGTAGCTCGTTGACCAGTAGCGGTCCTGTAATTCGTTGTAAGGCTCCCAGCTGCGCGTCTCGCCGATCAGCAGGCTCGCGAGCAGGGGACCGGCCGGTCGCGTAAGCCAGGCGGCACCCGCGTCCCGCGGTTCGAAGTTCGGCGACAGCATCACGAGTGTGTCGACCGCCTGCATTGCCGGGTCGTCCAGCATGGCGGCCGCCAGGGTTGCGCCCGTGGACGTGCCGATGACGATGACGCGCTCGCCAATCGCAGCGCCAATTGCCAGCGCTTCAGCGGCGTCGGCAAGCCAGTCCTCCGCGCGGACCGCAGTCAGAGGAGCTCGCTCGCGACCGTGTCCACTCAAGCGTGTTTCGAAGAGGTTCGCTCCCAGCGCTCGCGCGACGATACTGGCCAGCGGCGCCGTTTCCTGTCGCGTCGCCGAGAAGCCGTGCAGGTAGACGACCGACCAGGCAGTACGCTCGCCCTCGGCGAACCACGTGATGCGCTTCTCGGTCCCCGGTATCAGGCCGAAGGTCTCGGCCACGGATTTCTCGCGGATGGCGAGCCAATCGTCAAGATCGCCCGGCAGGTCGACATCGACTGCTGCATACTCGAGCCTCGCCGGTGTCGAGGCCCACAACGCTGCGCCGAGCAAAGGCAGAAGTAGTAGTAAGAATAAGAGCCTCTTACTCATCTCTTATTCGAGGCTCAGGATCTTGTTCCAGTGCTTCTTGCTGACCGGCATGATCGAAAGACGATTGCCCTTGCGTGTGAGGATCATGTCTTCGAGGGTTTTTTGCGCCTTGATCTCGGTCAGCGTGACGTTTCGTTTCATCTTGCGAACGAACTCGACATCGACGAGGCACCAGCGCGGATTGCCCTTGTCGCTCTTCGCGTCGAAATACCGGGACTTCCTGTCGAACTGCGTCGGGTCGGGATAGGGCTCGCTTACGACCTTCGCGATACCGACCACGCCCGGTTCCTTGCAGTTCGAGTGATAGAAAAAGACCTCGTCGCCGATCTTCATGTCGTCGCGCATCATGTTGCGCGCCTGGTAGTTGCGGATTCCATCCCACATTTCACGGCCGTCGCGCTCCAGATCATCTATGCTGTAGGCGTCGGGTTCGGACTTCATTAACCAGTAGCTCATAAGTGTATTTTGCAGTGCCAGGATCAGGGTCGAATTCGGGGAGTTTAGCATTGTTGGAAGACACGATTTATCGTGACGCGCGTGCTAGGATTGCGCTTCCCTAGCAATTACCCGCCCAAGAAGAGGTAATGTCAGATGGCCAACATGCTGGCAAATATTTTCGGCTCATCGCCGGTCCAGCCACTCGAAAAGCACATGGAGATTGCTTTTCGCTGCGCGAAGAAACTGCGGCCTTTCTTTGCGGCCGTGGTTGCCGAAGACCAGGAGAAAATGCTCTCTATTCGAGCCGACATCGAGGCGCTCGAGAACGAGGCCGACGAGGTCAAGAAAGAAATTCGCCTGCACATGCCGAAGAGCCTGTTCATGCCCGTGCCGCGAGAGGACCTGCTCGAGCTCCTGCTCGTACAGGACAGGATCGCCAATCGCACGAGAGACGTATCGGGGGTAATCGTGGGACGCAATATGCGTATTCCCGAGCCCCTCGCTGATATGTTCCTCGAATTCGTCGATCGCAACATCGACGCCGCGAAGCAGGCGCGCAAAAGCGTCAGGGAGCTCGACGAACTGTTCACAGCGGGCTTCCGGGGTGCCGAGGTAGCACTCGTTTCGGATCTCATCGAGGAACTCGATCGCATCGAGACACATACCGACGAACAACAGACGGTCCTCAGAACGGCGTTGTTCAAGATCGAAAAAACGCTGGACCCAATCGATGCGATGTTCCTCTACGAGGTCATCGAACTAACGGGTGAAATTGCCGATATGGCCGAACGCGTCGGTCGCCGACTCGAGCTGCTGCTCTCCCAATAAGAATCAATAAATCGTGGCGCAAGCAGGTGCGCCGCGTGGACAATAGTATGGAAGCACAATATATCTACATAGGACTGGCTGCAGCTTTCGGGCTGTTCATGGCCTGGGGCATCGGCGCGAACGACGTAGCCAATGCGATGGCGACCTCGGTTGGCTCGAAAGCGCTGACGATCAAGCAGGCGATACTGGTCGCTGCGATCTTCGAGTTCGCTGGTGCGGTACTCGCGGGCGGCGCGGTCACGAGCACGATTCGCAAAGGCATCGTCGATGCGGACCAGCTGGCGGGAACGCCGGAATTGCTCGTTTACGGCATGCTTGCGGCGCTACTGGCAGCGGGCACCTGGCTCCTGATTGCATCGAGGAAAGGCTGGCCCGTATCGACCACGCATTCGATCGTCGGCGCCATCGTCGGTTTTGCGGCTGTCGGCATCGGTGTCGATGCAGTCAAGTGGGCCAAGGTTGGCACCATCGTCATGAGCTGGGTCGTGTCGCCCGTGACGGCCGGTTTTATCGCCTATGTCATTTATCGCAGTGTACAAAAACTGATTCTAAGCCAGGAAGACCCGCTCGAGAAAGCCAAACGCTACGTACCGGTTTATATGTTCTTCGCGGCCTTCACGATTACGCTCGTGACAATACTCAAAGGCCTGAAGCACGTCGGCCTCGAGATTAGTCTCAGGGACAGCTATTTGCTCGCGATCCTGGTGGCGATTGGCATCGCCCTGGTCGGCGCGTTCATGATTCGACGTATCGAGCCCGACAAGAAGGCCGAAAAAAGCCAGCATTTTTACACGGTGGAACGTGTATTCGGCGTGCTCATGGTCGTTACGGCATGCGGTATGGCCTTCGCGCATGGCTCGAACGACGTTGCCAACGCGATCGGGCCGGTGGCGGCTGTGCTGAGCATAGCCCGTACCGGCATGATCGAAGCAAAGTCCACCCTGGATTTGTGGGTTCTTATGCTCGGTGGTGCCGGAATAGTGATTGGCCTCGCGACCTTTGGCCGTCACGTAATCGCGACCGTCGGCAAGAGAATCACGCAGCTCACTCCGAGCCGCGGTTTTGCGGCCGAGTTGGCGGCGGCGACGACGATCGTTATCGCGTCGGGAACAGGCATACCGATCTCCACGACCCACACACTGGTCGGTGCCGTGCTCGGTGTGGGGATGGCGCGTGGTATCGAGGCGATCGATTTGCGCGTGGTCGCGAGGATCTTCGTATCCTGGGTTGTAACGATCCCGGCTGGCGCGATCCTCGCCATTCTGTTCTTTACCGTCTTCAAGGTTGTGCTGCCCTAGACGTCACCGGTCAGAGGCTTACTCGTCTGCCGCCAGGATCTAGACGGAGCGCAGGTACCAGTCGAAATCGAGCTGGCTGACCCTGTTGTGGAAGCGGCGACTCTCCTCGCGGCGGTTCATCGCGAAGTACCTGCAGTAATCCTTGCCCAGGTAGTCGGGCAGGATCTTGCCGCGCTCGAATCGGTCGATCGCCGCGTCCCAGCGGTTCGGTATCTTGAGCTTCGGAACAATCGACTCTCCCTGTTCCACCATCCTGCCAGGGTCGCATTTGTTTTTGAGCCCATGGTGAACGCCGGCCACGACCGCCGCCGTGACGAGGTAGGGATTGGCGTCGGCGCCTGCCGTGCGGTGCTCGAAGCGCAGGTTATTGGCGTCGGATTGCGGGATGCGAATCGCGACAACGCGATGGTTCACGCCCCAGTTCGGTTCTACGGGTGCGAACATATCGGGCCGCAGGCGTCGATATGAATTGGCGTTCGGCGCGCACAGCGCCGTCGCGTCCGGCATGGTTTTCAATAGTCCACCGACGGCATGCCGGAGCCGCGCGGAAAACGGCGGGCTCGCCAGGCTGTCGCGTCCGTGTGAAAAATAGTTGTTGCCATTGCGGTCGACGAGGCTCATGTGAATGTGCAGGCCATTGCCCGCGTCCTCTTCGAACGGCTTGGCCATGAAGCAGGCGACGAAACCGTGCTTGCGGGCTGCCGCCTTGACGGCTCGTTTCAGGAGCACGGCATGATCGCAGGCGAGGACCGGGTTATCGACATGGCGTAAATTGATCTCGAACTGGCCCTGGGAGTACTCGGCAATGGCGGATTCAGCCGGGATGTTCTGCGCGTCGCAAAAATCGTAGAGGTCGTTGAGGAAGTGCTCGATCTCCCAGAGGTCGTCGGGATGATAGACCTGGGCCCCCGGCTGCAGGCGACCGACGCCGGGGACGCGCGGTCCCGCGACTGTCGGCCGGTCCGACTTGGCGTCGAGCAGGTAGAACTCGAGCTCGGTGGCCATGACCGGAGTGAGCCCCATCTTCCTGAGCGGCTGCAGCGCGCGCTCGAGCACGTGGCGCGGATCCGAGAACAAAGGCACGCCGTCATCCTCGTAAAGACGGAACATTGCCTGGCCCATCGGACGTTGCGACCAGGGGACGGGTGCGATGCTGCCCGGGACTATCTCGGCGAACACATCGGGATCGCCATCGTCCTCGCCATAAGGAATTCCCGAGACCGTCTCGCCCAGCGCCGTCAGCAACGTGGTCCCGGCACAAAACCAGAAGCCGTCCTTCACGACCTTGGCGCAGTCGTCGCCGCGGATGCGCTTGCCCTTGAGAATGCCGTTCAGATCAGGAACCAGGAGCTCCATGCCGTCGAATTTTCCGTGCTTTTTCTGTACAGCCCGCAGCTCCGCGCTGGTTGATCTGGCCATGCCGGGTTCCTGTTATGCGTCAGGCTGCGAGCATCGGCGATTTCGAGGTGTACCGCAAGACGGCATCTGATACCATAATGTGGAATACAAAAACATGATATGGAACGATGCTCGAGAAATCACCTCCGCAGGGCGCCCAGGCGGCTCTGCGCGCAGTTCGTCTGCTGAAACTATTCACGCCCGAGCGGCCCGAGCTGCAGCTCGCCGAGATCAGTGATATTGCGGGGCTCAACAAGACCACGGCACATCGCCTGTTGCAGGCACTGCACAGCGAATCGCTGGTCGACAGGAATCGCGACAGCGGCGCCTATCGCCTTGGTCCCGTACTCATGGCGTTGGGTATTCAGGCGCTGTCGAGCAATGATCTCAGGCTGCGCGCGCGGCCGCTGTTGACAAGCCTGGCGAACGACAGTGGTGAAACGGCGACGCTCGAGGTGCCGATCGACGACACGATGCTGATTCTCGACGAGGTAACGAGCAGTCATTTCGTGGGCGCCGCAGGGAACGTGGGGACCCGCTGGCCCATACACGCGACATCGACGGGCAAGGCGTTTATCGCGTTCGACGAGCACGGCACGGTTCGCATCGGAGACGAGTTGCACGCGCTGACGAAACACACGATTACCGATCGCAAGGCGCTGGAGGTCGAACTCGATGAAATTCGCCGCCGCGGCTATGCGGAAACTGTCGACGAACTCGAAGATGGATTCTCGGGCGTCGCTGCCGTCGTGCGCGGGCGCGCGGGTGAGGTGCTCGGTGCCTTGTCCATCTGCGGGCCGACGCAGCGCCTGTCGGCAGAGCGCCGATTCCGCCTTGGCGCGACACTCAAGGATGCCGCGGAACGCCTGCAGCCGCGCTATTGAAGATTGACGTCGTGATAGCATTCGCCGCAACCAGCCGGTAACGAAGATCTTTATGTACCCGAAACCACTCATTGGCGTTCCGGCAGACCGACGTGTGATCGATCCGCACCCGTTTCAGATGGTCGGTGAGAAGTACCTCGCGGCGATAATCAACGGTGCGGACGCGCTACCGTTAATGATGCCTGTCATGCCCGACGATGTGGACATCGATGAGCTGCTGCAGCAGTTCGACGGGGTTTTCCTGACCGGCAGCTACTCGAACGTCGAGCCGCATCATTATGATGGTGAGCCCAGCGAGGAAGGCACCTTGCACGACCCGCACCGGGATGCCGTCACTCTGCCGCTCGTCAAGCGCGCGCTGGAATGCGGTGTGCCCGTGCTTGCCGTGTGCCGTGGATTCCAGGAACTGAACGTAGCGTTGGGTGGGTCGCTGCACCAGAAAGTCCATGAAGTGTCGGGATACCACAGCCATCTCGAGAACAAGGCAGACTCGCTGGAAACGCAATACGGTCCGTCGCATGCTGTTACGCTGGTAGAAGGCGGGATGCTTCGGCAATTGGCCGGCACTGACAGCGCCATGGTCAATTCGCTGCATGCGCAGGGCGTCGCACGCCTCGCGAACGGTGTCAGTGTCGAGGCCGTAGCAGACGATGGCCTGATCGAGGCGTTTCGGGTCGATGACGCAAAAAGGTTTGCGCTCGCCGTGCAATGGCACCCCGAATGGCAGGTGACGAAGAACGAGTTCTCGATGCAGATTTTCAAGGCATTCGGCGATGCGTGCAGGGCACGCGCCGCGAAGCGACAGGTGTAATGTGAGTAAAAAAGACGTTTTTCAGGCGTGGCTCCAGGAGCGCAATATCGAGGATGTCGAAGCCTTCGTGCCCGATATGGCGGGCTCGGCGCGTGGCAAGGTTGTCCCGGCCGACAAGTTCGGTTCCGGAGATATGAAGATGCCCGAGGCGATATTTTCGCAAACGATTTCCGGCGACTACATCAGTGACAAGAATAATGTCGAGGATCGCGACATGTTGTTGATTCCCGATCCTACGACGCTGCGGCCGGTTCCGTGGGCGAGCGATCCGGCCGCGTCGGTATTCGTTGACTGCTACCACCGCGATGGGTCGACGGTTGCGAAGTCGCCGCGCAATGTACTGCGCAATGTGCTTGCCAAGTACGAAGCTCGCGGCTGGGTTCCGGTCGTAGCGCCCGAGGTCGAATTCTATTTGCTGAGCCCCCATTCCGACCCGAACGAGGAGGCGGAGCCGCCCGAGGGGCGACTCGGCTGGACCGAGGGGGCGCGCCAGCCCTATAGCATCGACACGATGAACGACTTCGATCCGTTCATCAACGATGTGTATGCGTATTCCGAAGCGCAAGGTATTCGTATCGACACGCTGTCGCAGGAAATGGGGCCGGCGCAATTCGAGATCAACTTCCTGCACGGCAATGCCGTCGATAATGCCGATCAGGTATTCCTGTTCAAGCGCACGGTTCGCGAAGCAGCGATCGAGCACAAGATGCACGCCACGTTCCTGGCAAAACCAATGGCCGGGGATGCCGGAAGCGCATTGCATGTACACCAAAGCGTCGTCGACAAGCAGGCCAACAACATTTTCTCGAAACCGGACGGCGAGGCCAGCGAGCTGTTCCACGGGTTCATTGCCGGCCTGCAGCGCTACATGCCGGATGCCATGTTGATCTTCGCGCCGTACGTGAACTCGTACCGGCGCTTCATGGATCCCTGGGCGTCTCCGGTCAATCTTGCCTGGGCGACGGATAACCGCACGGTCGGCCTGCGCGTTCCCGACTCGGGTCCGGCGGCACGTCGTGTCGAGAATCGCCTGGCGGGTTCGGACGTTAATCCCTACCTGGTCATCGCGGCATCACTGGCATGTGGCTACCTGGGCATGGTCGAAGGATTGAAGCCGTCCGACCCGATCGAGGGCAGCGGCTACGGCACGGACTTCGGCCTGCATCGGCACATCTATTCGGCCGTCGATGCCATGCGCGAGAGTGATGCCATGCGCAGCATGCTGGGCGAAGATTTTGTAAACGTGTATACGGCGCTCAAGGATCACGAGTACCGGGAATTCCAGGAGATCATCACGCCCTATGAGCGTGAGATCCTGATGTTCAATGTCTGAAATCGACGATCGCCGAAGGTAAATCATGGCAGCTATCGAAAAGCGGTCCCGGCAGGACTGGCAGGAGCTCGATAAAGAGCATCACCTGCATCCGTTTACGGACCACAAGAGCCTGCACAAGAAACGCTCGCGCATCATTTCTCGTGCCGATGGTGTCTACATCTATGACGCCGACGACAAACGCATACTGGACGGCATGTCCGGCCTGTGGTGTGTCAATGCAGGGTATGGCCGGCAGGAGCTCATCGATGCCGCCGCTGAGCAGATGAAGGAACTGCCGTACTACAACAACTTTTTCCAGTGCGCGCATCCGCCGTCGATAGAACTGGCGGCGATGCTCAAGCAAGTCAGCCAACCGCAGTTCAATCGAGTGTTTTTTGCGGGCTCCGGCTCCGAATCCAACGACACGATCGTGCGCATGGTCCGGACATACTGGGACCTCATGGGACAACCCGACCGCCATACGATAATCAGCCGCAACAACGCCTATCACGGTTCAACCGTGGCGGCGGCCAGCCTTGGCGGGATGAAGCCGATGCACAGGCAGAGTGGATTGCCGATTCCGGGTATCGTGCATGTCGAGCAGCCGTACTGGTTCGGCAGCGACCACAGCCTGTCGCCCGAGGAATTCGGCCTCGCGGCGGCGCGATCGATCGAAGACAAGATTCGCGAGGTCGGACCTGACAAGGTAGCGGCCTTCATCGGTGAGCCGATCCAGGGCGCCGGCGGTGTCATCGTGCCGCCCGACAGCTACTGGCCCGAGGTACAGCGTATTTGCGATGAGTACGGCATCCTGCTCATTTCCGATGAGGTCATAACGGGCTTCGGCCGGCTGGGTGAGTGGTTCGGCGCCGACTACTTCGGCACGAGGCCGGATTTCATGCCGTTCGCGAAAGGCGTTACCTCGGGTTACCTGCCATTGGGCGGTGTCTTTGTCAGCGACCGGGTCGCCGACGTACTGATCGACAAGGGTGGCGAATTCTTTCACGGTTACACCTACTCGGGTCATCCGGCCTCGTGCGCCGTGGCCATTGCAAACCTCAGGCTAATCCGGGAAGAAAACCTCGTCGAACGCATCAAGTCCGACATAGGGCCGTACCTGCAGGACAAGTGGCGGGCGCTGGGCGAGCACGCGCTCGTGGGCGATACCCGAATGGTTGGCCTGATGGGCGCTTTCGAGATCGTGAAGAGCAAAGAACCGCTCGAGAAGTTCGAGGAGAAGTGCGGAGCGGGCGTCGTGTTTCGTGACACGCTCATGGAAATGGGAGTGTGCTTGCGTGCGGTAGGAGACACGATCATCTGCGCGCCGCCGTTCGTACTGTCGCACAGCGAAGCCGACGAACTCATCGATAAGACCTGGAAGGCGCTGGACCAGGTACAGAAGTCGTTGTCCGCCTGAACAGGGAGAGATTTCGTGGACAAGCACGATAGCGACCATGCCATTACGCGCGAAAGCCTGTATGGAACGACGCCCGAACCCACCTATGCCGGTGTCACGTCGTTCATGCGACGCAAGTACACCAGGGATCTTGCCGGCGTCGACGTCGCCGTGCTGGGCGTCCCACTCGACACTGCGACCACCAACAGGCCCGGCAGCCGCTTCGGCCCCAGGGCGATTCGCAATGCGTCCACGATCATGGCCTGGGAGCGCCCGTATGGCATGGAGTTCGATCCCTTCGACAAGCTGGCCGTGGCTGACGTCGGTGATTGCTTCTTTGATTTCGGGCGACCCGAGAACGTACCCGATGAGATCGAGGCTCATGCCTTCAACATCATCAACCAGGGGCCTGCGCTGCTGACACTGGGTGGCGATCATTTCATCGCTTATCCAGTGCTCAAGGCGCACGCCAGAAAACACGGCGCGCCATTGTCCCTGCTGCACTTCGACGCACACAGCGACACGTGGTCGGATGAAAACGACCGCATTGATCACGGCACGATGTTCTACTGGGCGGCGAAAAACGGCATCGTCGACCCGGCGACGTCGGTGCAGATCGGGCTGCGCACCACCAATCACGACACGATGGGATTCAACGTCATCGATGCAGACACCGTGCATGAGCAGGGCGTGGCGGCTGTGATAGAACAGGCCCGGCAGCACCTGGGAGACAGGCCCGTCTACGTGACCTTCGATATCGACTGCCTCGATCCCAGTTTCGCGCCGGGCACGGGCACGCCGGTTTGCGGCGGCCTTTCGAGCCACCAGGCGATGTCGATATTGCGTGGACTAAAGGGCATCGACGTCGTCGGTATGGACATCGTCGAGGTCGCTCCTGCCTATGACGTCGGTGAGATTACGGCGCTTGCGGCGGCCCACCTGGCGATGGAAATACTGTACCTGTTCGCCTGCAGCCCGGGACGCGAAGCAGACGGTCGTTAGCGGAAATCAGCCGTGCCCGGAAACTTCGCCGGGCAGGAACACCCTCACAATCATGTCGGCAATTTCGTCGAGCATCTCATCCGACTCGATATCGATGCCGCTGGAATCGCGCAGCTCATTGCCCAGCGCGAGCAGTCCACCCGACGACAGGCGGATCATGTTGAACATCAGCCTGGGGTTGCCTTGCGGTGCAACGCCGACGCGCTGCAGTTCCTCGATCATTGAAAACGTGGTTTCGAAAAGAGGTCGCAAGTGGTTTTCGATCAGCCAGTCGAGGCGCGGATTCGGGTAGCTGGCCTCCTGCACCATAACCTTGTGCAGGGCCGGCTGGCTTTTCGCGTAATAGACATAGGTGCGTATCAGCGACGCCATGCGTTCCTTCGGGCAGGTTTCGTTGCTGTTCTCGAGTGATGCAGCCAGCGAGCGTGTGAATTCGCGGAATACCTTGTCGGCGGCGGCGCGCCAGAGCTGGTCCTTGTTCTTGAAGTGGTAGGTAATCAGCGGGTGATGTACGCCGGCGCGTTCGGCGATATCGCGCGTCGACGTGCCCTTGAAACCGTTCTCCGAAAACGCCTCGATCGCCGCGTCCAGCAACTTGTGTTGCGTGACGATACTGCGCTGTTGCTGCTTGCGGGCAGGCCGGTCGTAATCCCGAACAGTTTCTTGTGACACGATCTTCGCCATAGACCAAAATCCCGCCTAGACTAGCCGGATTCTTAGACTCAATCCAGTGTGTCCCTGAAATCACGCAAAACGCGCGTCAGTGTGCGCCCTTACTCGAGCGCGAACATCATGCGAACGCCGGCACGCTTCTCGACGATCCTGCCGTTCTCGATAATCGGTTCGAACTGCCACTTCTCGACGGCACGGACAGCTGCGTTAACGAAGGTCTCCCCGGGTTCCGATTCGCGTACCTCGACGTTCTTTACGCTACCGTCGGCCGCAACCGTGAAGATCACGTCGACCCAGCCCGACAGGTTCCGCCGCTCCGCGGCACGCGGATATTTTGGCGCGACGTACTTGAGGCGCTTGAGCGAACTGATCGGTACCGGAGCTGAAACGGCCGGCTGTGCCGTTTGCGTTGATGTGCTCGTCGCAGGAGGCTCGGCAGCTCCCGCGCCCGGATTGCTCGCCGCTGCCGCGGCTCCGCCAGCCACGATTTCATTGCCGCTGGTCGATGTGTCATCGCTTGCTGTTTCCACCGCGGCTGCCGCAGCCGCTTCTGCCGCGGCACGATCGGCAGCAGCCTGGCGTTCGGCGGCTGCGCGGGCCTCGGCGCTCTGTCTCTCGGCTTCGGCAATGCGCTCGGCTTCGGCAATGCGCTCGGCTTCGGCAATGCGCTCGGCTTCGGCAATGCGCTCGGCTTCGGCAATGCGCTCGGCTTCGGCCTGGCGCTCGATCTCGCGGAGACGCTCTGCTTCTGCCTGGCGCTGGCGCTCGGCCAGTGCATCGCGTGCATTGACGAGCGCGGCCTCCGCTGCAACCAGCTCGGCGTTTTGAGGATCAATCGAACTAACGTCGCCCAGCAGGTTTTGAGCCGCGTCGAAATCGCCATTGTCGATCTGATTGCGGGCCTGCAGTACGAGCGTGTTCGCGATAACGGTCAGGCCCTGGCGAGCGGCCGTGTTCGCCGGGTCGTTGGACAGGACCAGTTCGTAGTAATAACGGGCGTTGTCATTCGCCGGACTCAGCAGGTCGCCTTCTTCGAGGCGGGCATTTGCCAGTGCCAGCACTTCGTCAGATTGCTGCGCGTTACGTGCAGCGCTGAGTTCCGCGTCCACCGTATCGATCTCGGTATCGCCCGAGACACCGAGTGAACGTGCGGCGGCCAGCGAATTCGCGGCGTCCTCGAAACGCGCATCGAGAATGGCCGCACGCGCGTCGACCAGGTGACCGCGCAATAGCATCTGGGAAAGCTGGGCCGTCAGGAACGGCAGGCGCGCATTGCCGGGATCAACGCCGCTGACCCGTTGTAACGCGGCGTCGGCGTCGTCGAGACGTGCTTCGAGTAACGCTGTTTCCGCAAGACCCAGTGCTTCGCTGATGATCGCATCGTATTCCGCCGCGAGCTCCGCGTTGTCAGGGTATGCATTGGCGGCAGCCGCGAACAGCTCTACGGCATTGCTACCCGAGGGATTGAAAATCTGGCCGGCATCGCGCGCAAGCCGCGCCTCCTCGACCATGGCATCGAAGTCGATACCCGTCTCATTGCTCACAGGCTCACTGACGACCACATCCGCCTCGGCCGCCGTGGGCTCGCTGATAACCGGCGCTTCTTCAGTCACAGCCGGCTCGTCCGAGCCGCCAATGAACCAGAACAGTCCGCTTGCGAGGACGACGACGGCGACTGCGGCGGCAGCCAGCACCTTGGGGTTTCTGAGCGGCGATTCGTCCCCGCCAGAGGCCTTGGGCGGAACCGCCGGCGCCGTGTCCTTCTTGTCGTCACTCAAAAACTTCTTGCCGACCGAGCTGATCAGGCCGGTGACCGTCTCGGTGAAGCTGGAGTCGTCGCCGAACGCGGCGTCGAGCCCCTCGCCAACCGGGGAGTCGCCATCGACCGGTACTGGAGATCCGAGTGGCGGATCTGCCGGCGCCTTGGCAGCGACTTTGGTTCTCTTCTTGCTGGTATCGGGTTTCTGCGCTTCGACCTTCGCCTTCCTGGGTTTTGCTTCCGGCTTCGGGGCGATCTTCAGAGCGGGCCTGGCTGCCGTCTCGGAGCCTGCCGCCGAGTCTTTTGCCTTGAACGCCGCGTCGGGCGCTTCGAGGTGGTGCTTGACCGAAGCCTCGACCGCGAGGCGCGCACGCCCCGGAGAAACGGGTTTGAGCAAGAAGCGATAGACCTTGCCGCGATTGATGAGGTCCATGAGCATTTCGCCGTCGTCACGACGACCGGCGACAATGGAGACCAGGCGCGCCGATCCCTTGCGCAGGTGCTGCGTCAGTTGCTCGACCTTGTCGCCCACCATGGCCGCGTCGACGACGGCAACGCCGACCTTGTATTTGCGAATGGTGTCGTCAGCCTGGGCCAGCGTCGTTGCGTAGTGAATGTTGTGGATGCCACGGGCCGAATCCTTGATCGTGGAGAGAAACTCCTGGTCCTTGGTCAGGACGAGGACATCCACGGACCGGGCTCCCACAGCCGCCGCGGCCGAGACTCTCTTCGGGTCCAGCTTGGGCATCTGGCCTGTGCCGTCGCTGATTATCGTCGCCCCGTTCTCGGACGTTTCCATGACGATGTGTTCGGCGGGTTCATCGACGTTGGCCGCAGTGTCGTTGGCCGATTCTGCCAGCGCCATCAGGCGCACCTGCCTCGTCGCGTCGTCGACGAGTTTCGTAATCATGTCGCCCGTGACGTTGCCGCGCACGACCTGGAATACTTCCTTGTCACCGACCAGTGCTTCGAGACCGTCGTCGGCGTTGCCGGCCAGCAGGATGCCGAGAGTGTCAGGCGAGCGCTTTTTCGCTTCGCGCAGCGCTTCGAGACCGCTCATGCCAGGCAAATCCTGAGCCGATACGATCACGTTAATGGGGGTCTCGCCGAGCGTGTTTAGTGCCTCACTGCCACTGGTCGCACAGTGCACGGTGTAGCGATCGCTGAACCCCGAACTGAGGTTGTCCAGCGTGCTCTGTTCACTGTGGAGCAGCAATACCTGGGTTTTGTATTCGTGCAGGGGCACTTCGTCTCCTCCAAAGCTTATGTTGAATAGCGAGCGTGGTCCTTGCGTCCGATGAGTATATATCTGGGTTTCAGCCGTTTGCCGGCCTTGGGAGACAGATCTGCGAATCTGTGACGCGCCGCACAGTGAAAGTGCCGGGCGCGTCACGTTTGGGCCTCAGGCGCGGCTTTCGACCTCGCCCAGGAGGCTCTCGATGGCCTCGTCGAGCGCCATGACCTGCTGTTTCCTGGAGCCGAGGCGCCGGATGGCCACCGAGCGGTTCTCGAGTTCTCGCTGGCCGACCGCGAACTGCACGGGTACCTTCGCTACGCTGTGCTCACGCACCTTGTAGGAGATCTTCTCATTCCTGAGATCGGTCTCGGCCCGGATGCCCCTGGCCCTGAGCGCTGCCGCGACTTCCCCGGCGTAGTCGTCGGCATCGGACGTAATCGTCAGCACCTTGACCTGCACGGGAGCGAGCCACAGCGGCAGGTTACCGGCATGGTGCTCGATGAGTATGCCCATGAAGCGCTCGAGCGAGCCGAAAATGGCGCGGTGCAGCATGACGGGCAGGTGTTTTTCACCGTCTTCGCCGATGTAAGTGGCGCCCAGGCGTCCCGGCATGTTCAGGTCGACCTGCAACGTGCCGCATTGCCAGTCTCGTCCGATCGCATCGCGCAGCACGAATTCGAGCTTGGGTCCGTAGAATGCGCCTTCGCCGGGGTTGTGGGTGTACTCGAGACCCGCCGCCTCGAGCGCCTTGATGAGGGCAGCTTCGGCCTGGTCCCAAACGGCGTCTTCGCCGACGCGCGCCTCCGGCCGGTCGGCAAACTTGATGCGAATGTCGTCGAATCCGAAACTGCGGTAGATGCCGAGGATCAGGTCACAGACGGCGATGGACTCGTCGGTGATCTGCTCGGGCGTGCAGAAGATATGGGCATCGTCCTGCGTGAACGCACGCACACGCATCATGCCGTGCAGCGCGCCCGATGGTTCGTAGCGATGACACTTGCCGAATTCGGCAAGCCGGAACGGCAGGTCCCGGTAACTCGTTATGCCCTGCTTGAACACCTGCACATGGCCGGGGCAGTTCATGGGCTTGATCGCGTACTGTCGACCGTCGACGGTCTCGGTCGTGAACATGTTGTCGCCGAAGGTGTCCCAGTGGCCCGAGGATTCCCACAGGGCACGCGACATGATTTCGGGCGTGTTGATTTCCTGGTAGCCGGCCGCGTTCTGCTGCTCACGCATGAAGTTGATCAGGGTCTGGAACAGGTTCCAGCCCTTTGGATGCCAGAACACGGCGCCGGGCGCCTCTTCCTGGAAATGGAACAGGTCCATGACGCGACCGAGGCGACGATGGTCACGCTTTTCGGCCTCTTCGAGCATGTTCAGGTATTTGCGTAGCTGCTTTTCGTTCGACCACGCGGTGCCATAGATGCGCTGCAGCATTTCGTTGTTGGAATCGCCGCGCCAGTAAGCGCCCGAGACGTGCGTCAGCTTGAATGCCTTGCCGAGCTTGCCGGTCGACGGCAGGTGCGGACCGCGGCACAGGTCGATGAAGTCGCCCTGGCGGTAGAGCGTCAGGTCTTCGTCCGACGGGATGCCCTCGATGATCTCGGCCTTGTACTCCTCGCCGATGTTGCGGAAGAATGCGGCAGCCTTGTCGCGCTCCCAGACTTCGCGCTCGATGGCCTCGTCACGGTCGACGATGTCCTTCATGCGTGCCTCGATCGCCTCGAGGTCGGCCTCGGTGAACGGCTCCTCGCGCGAAAAATCGTAGTAGAAACCGTTTTCGATGGCAGGGCCGATCGTAACCTGGGTGTCGGGCCAGAGTTCCTTGACGGCTTCGGCGAGCACGTGGGCCGCATCGTGTCGCAGGAGCTCGAGCCCGTCGTCCGAGTCACGCGTGAGTATCTCGACGCTGGCATCATCGTCGATGACGCGTGTCAGGTCCCGAAGCGTTCCGTTGACACGCACGGCTACGGCATCGCGCGCGAGGCTCTGGCCTATGCTCGCGGCAATCTCTGCGCCGCTCGTCGCGGCATCGTAGTCCCGTGCGGAACCATCGGGTAATGTAATTTTCGGCATGATCCAGACTTTGTTCGAGAGCTATCCTTAAGTGCCTGTTGGCACGGCGCGGTATTGTACGCGAATTGCAGCAGTTCGCGTACAATACCGCCCCTTCGATACAGCAGCCAGACCAAAACAGATGAGCGACCAGGAACCGCGGGACTTTATCCGCCAGATCATTCACGAGGACCTCGAGTCCGGCAAGCACTCCGAGATCGTCACTCGCTTCCCGCCGGAACCGAACGGATACCTGCATATCGGTCACGTCATGTCGATCTGTCTGAACTTCGGTGTCGCGGCAGAAACCAGGGGCCGCACGTTCCTGCGCCTCGACGACACGAACCCGGGCAAGGAAAGCCCCGAGTTTGTCGAAGCAATCAAGCGTGATGTGCATTGGCTCGGTTTCGACTGGGAGGACCGGCTGACGCATGCCTCGGACTACTTCGGGCAGCTGCACGACGCGGCGACCCGCCTGATAGAACTCGGAGTGGCCTATGTCGACAGCCTGAGTGCCGAGGAAATTCGCGAGCATCGCGGCACGCTGACCGAGCCAGGCACCAACAGCCCCTACCGCGATCGCAGTGTCGAGGAAAACCTCGATCTTTTCCGGCGCATGTATGCGGGAGAGTTCGGGGACGGCGAGCATGTGCTGCGCTCGAAGATCGATATGGCGTCACCGAACATGAATATGCGCGACCCGGCGATTTACCGGATTCGACACATACCGCACCAGAACGCCGGTGACGAGTGGTGCATCTACCCGATGTACGATTTTGCTCACGGGCTGTCGGATGCCTACGAGGGCATCACGCATTCGCTTTGCACGCTCGAGTTCGAGGACCATCGGCCACTATATGACTGGTTTCTCGACCAGCTTCAGCCCGAGCACCGTCCGCGCCAGATCGAATTCTCGCGGCTGAACCTGGCGTACGCGATCACGAGCAAGCGCAAACTCAGTGCACTGGTCGAAGAGGGCATCGTTACAGGCTGGGACGATCCGCGCATGCCGACGATTGCAGGCATGCGCCGTCGTGGTTATCCGCCACTGGCCCTGCGCGAATTCGTCAAGCGTGCGGGCGTCACCAAGAAGGACAAGCTCATCGAGATGGGCGCGCTCGAGACCTGCGTGCGCGACACGCTCGGGGATGTCGCCGAGCGGCGCATGGCCGTGCTGCGACCGCTCAAGGTGGTCCTGACCAATTATCCCGAAGGCCAGGTCGAGACGATGGAAGCCATGAATCATCCCGCGGATCCCAGGATGGGCACGAGAGAAATGCCATTCTCACGCGAGCTCTGGATCGAACAGGACGATTTCATGGAGGAAGCACCGCGAAAGTTCTTCCGCCTGAAGCCCGGCGGCGAAGTGCGTTTGCGTTTCGGGTACATCATCAAGTGCGATGAGGTCATCAAGAACGATGCGGGCGAGGTGATCGAGTTACGCTGCAGCTACGATGCGGACACGCGCAGCGGGACCGGTAGCAGCGATCGCAAGGTCAAGGGAACGATCCACTGGGTATCGTGCGAACATGCCGTTGATGCCACGGTGCGGTTGTACGATCGCCTGTTCACCGAGGCGAACCCGAACGCGGCGAGTGACTTCCACAGCGTCCTGAACCCGAGCTCACTCGAGACAGTAACTGCCAGGCTCGAACCGGCGCTCGACGAACTGGCGGCGGGGCAGGCCGTGCAGTTCGAGCGCCTCGGCTATTTCTGTGTCGACGAAAAAGACGACGCAAGCGACGCGCGTGTGATCAATCGCATTGTGACGCTGCGCGATTCGTGGGCCAAACTCGAGAAGCAGGCCATGCAAAAGCAGGCCTAGGTGCGGTAGCCCTCGCTGATCACGAGCGGGGCACCGCGCGCGGCGCCGAGTCCTTCAGCGGCGCTGCCCTCGGCCTTTGCGACCTCGACAACGCCAAATGAATTAACCAGCGCCAGGAGTTCGCCAGGCCGTGCGCGGCCATAGGTTGACAGCATCGGGACCTGGTGACCGCCGATGTTGGCGACGGGTTCACGAAGCGATTCGATGAGACTGGCATCGATGTTACTGATCAGGTTGCCAAAAGTGTCGACCGTCACGATGACGCCACTGACCTTGCCTGGCGATGTTTCGGGTTCGTCGAGCCAGCCGGGCACCCAATCGTGCACGGGTTCGCCGATATCGGGCACGGTGACACGCCCGGCTGCCAGTTCGGCAGCGATCGGCGCAAAAATATCGCGGCCATGAAATGTTGCGCTCGGCGCAGGCAGCTCGAGCGAAGCGAGCCTGGCCGGGTCAAGGCGATAGACAGCCGCATCATCGCCCTTGTCCAGCAGCTGCGCGAGCAGACCGTTATCGGGCGCCAGGAACACGTGCTCGTCGTAGTCCACAACGAGGATATTTCTCTCGGTGCCGACGCCCGGATCGACGATCGCCATATGCACGGTACCGGGCGGGAACCAGCGGTAAGAGCGACTGACCCAGAAACCGGCCTCCGGCGGCCACTGTGCGGGTATGTCGTGCGCGAGATCGACGATGCGCGCGTCGTGGAAGCGGCCGAGAATTACGCCTTTCATCACGGCCGCAAACGGCCCCTTGTGACCGAAGTCGGTCGTGATCGTGATGATGCCCGATGGCCTCACGTCGCCTCGGCCGGGTGGCCCAGGCGGTACAGGCGCCTTGCCCAGTAAATAAACACGGTATCGATCATAGCAATCGCCAACTTGAATATGTACTTGGCGGCACCGAGCGCGAGTGCCGTGCGCAGGTCGACGATGCCCCACCACGTCACCAGCGAGTAGATCAGCGTGTCCACGACCTGCGAACTCATCGTCGACAGGTTGTTGCGCAGCCACAGCCAGCGACCGCCAGTAATGGACTTGATCTTGTGAAAGGCCCAGACATCGAAGTGCTGGCTGATGTAGTAAGCGAGCAGGGAGCCGAAGATAAAACGCGGCGTAAAGTTCACGATCGTCGAAAAGGCATTGTGGATCGATGCCGAGAACTCGGCCGTCTCGGGCTTGCTGCTCGGCACGTACAGCAGAGCGAGGCTCAGCATAAGCAGCACGATAACGCTCACCGCGAAGCCCATGCGCACGGCCTTGTTGGCGGCTGCTTTGCCGTAGTTCTCGCTGAGCACGTCCGTCGCGAAGAAGATGCTCGAATAGAAGATGACGCCCAGGCTGGTCTGCAGCCCGAAGATCATCGTGAGCTTGGGTCCCTGCAGGTTTGCGAGGATGATGGCGGTCGCGATCGCTATCTGCAGTCCGGCCTTGCCGAACAGCCGATACAGCAGCAGCGTGCAGCCGAGATCGGCGACCAGCGTCGTCAGCCACAGGAGCTCCTGGTTGGCGGCGTAGAAGTCGACGATGGACTGAGGGAACATTTACGCCGTCAGGCGGCAAGCCTGTCGAGGTGCCAGTCTGCGTTGCCGAACATCTGTCCGATCGCAGTGAGGCGCTTGAAGTAGTGCGCAACATCGAGTTCCCAGGTGACTCCCATGCCACCGTGTATCTGCACGGCTTCCTCGCCCACGCGCTGCCCGCTCGAACTGACCAGGTACTTGATCGAGCTGATTGCCCGTGACGCGTCCGGCCCGTTCTGCGCATAAGTCATGGCGGCCCACAGCAATAGCGACTCGGCCTGCTCGCATGCCGTGAGCATGTCGACCATCCTGTGCTGCAGCGCCTGGAATGCGCCTATTGGCATGCCGAACTGGGAGCGGCTCTTCGAGTACTCAACCGTCTTGTCCTTGAGCAGCTGCATGATCCCGACGGCCTCGGCACAGACGGCAAGCGTCGCATCTGCGATCGTCGCTTCGAGCGCCGCGTATCCGCCGCCTGCCTCGCCCAGCACCGCATCGCTGCCGATGCGCACATTGTCCAGCGTGAGTTCCGCAGCTCGCAGGCCATCCACCGTGTGATACGCGTTGTGTGACAGGCCATCGGCCGACGCGTCGACCGCGAACAAGGTGATGCCATCCTGGGCGCAGGAATCCGCATCGGTGCGTGCCGGGATGATCAGGATGTCCGCGGTCCCGCCGTTAATGACGAAGCCCTTGCGACCGTTCAGCACCCACTCGGCACCGTCCTGGACCGCCGTTGTCGCCACGTTGGCGAGCTCGTAACGAGCCTGCGGCTCGGTGAATGCGAGCGTCGCCTGCAGTTCGCCGCCGATGAGGGGATGCAGCCAGCGCTGCTTCTGCTCTTCGCTTGCCACTCTCCTGAGTACGCCGCCCGCGAGCACGACGTTTGCCAGGTACGGCTCGACAACGAGGCCACGACCAAAGCGACGCATCACGACCATGATGTCGATCGGTCCACCGTCGAAACCGCCATCGGCCTCGCTGAACGGTACGGCCGTCCAGCCGAGTTCGGCGAACATCTGCCAGACTTCATCGCTGTAGCCCTTGTCACTCGCGGCGTACTTCTGACGCGTGTCGAAGTCGTAGTCGTTATCTAAGAATTTGTCGATGCTGTCTGCCAGCATCTCCTGTACTTCGTTGAGCGAGAAGTCCATTGCTTTCCTCAGAGTCCAAGCACGTGCTTGGCAATTATGTTCTTCTGAATCTCGTTCGATCCGCCGTAAATCGACGCCTTGCGATTATTGAAATATCGCAGCGCGGTCGATGTCTCCGCTCCCTCGCCGACGGAGTCCCCTGCGAAACCGACTTCGCGCTGATCCGGAACATAGGGGAGGGCGTAATACCCGGCAGCCTGCACGTACAGCATGTCGATCGCCTGCTGTATTTCGGTGCCCTTGACCTTGAGAATGGAC
>Ga0209567_10000270_pt1 | contig 28006 bp, 25 predicted proteins | sample COG_12_FD_184756 | JGI IMG/M metagenome (GOLD analysis project Ga0209567, IMG submission 184756) | Pelagic marine sediment microbial communities from the LTER site Helgoland, North Sea, for post-phytoplankton bloom and carbon turnover... | ecosystem: Environmental > Aquatic > Marine > Neritic... | reverse complement strand
GACGTATGCCTGCTTGATCGGCGCAAGAGGCGTCAACTGGTCGGCCCCCGTGCCAAAGCGCAGGTCTAGTCGAACCGCGAACTTCTCGCCCGTGTACATGACGTCACCACCGGCGAAGTTTAGGCCAAAGCCCATGTAAGCCGTGTAGGGGTAGAAAGGACGCGCGTCGGGATCGGGCTCCAGGTCGTTGTAGGGACCGGCAACGCGATACCCGTTGAACATGTAGAACGCGCTCGCCATGATCTGCCAGGACAACCCATCGAGGAACGGGCTTTCGCCTTCGGCCGGTTCCTCTGCTGCGTATTCCTCGCCGATGTCGTCCGCTGCCATCTTGGGCGGCTCCGCCATGGCTTCTTCGGCTGGTTTCATGGGCGGTGGCGGCGTCTCGCTTGGTTTCGCCTCCGTGTCATCCGCGGCCTGCTTCGGTGCTTCCGGAGCGTCTGTCTCTTGCGCAAAGGCCATCGCGGGCAGCGCCAAACTGCACATCACCGCCAGGGAAAGAAACTTTCTCATCACTACCTCCACTCCCAGCGTGTCCCCACGCCCAAACTCGTTATCAGAATCCGACATTGCAAAAAAGGTAGAGAAGAGGGGCAAAACAGACCGGGGAGCCGTTCCACCCCTCCTCTCGAAGCTCATTACTCCGCGGGCGCCGCCGCCATGGCGGTGGCCCCTGCATGGAAGCCCTTGAGCTCCTCGTTGTAGGCTTCGACGCCGCACTCGGCGATGTCGAGACCCTCGAGCTCGTGCGCTTCGGAGACGCGGACGCCGCCAGGCACGAGGAACTTCAGCGCGAGCCAAACGATGAGGCCGACGACAAAGGCAAACCCAACGCCAGCTGCGGTGCCCATCACTTGAATGCCGAGCTGCGAAGCGCCGCCGCCGACGAGAAGGCCCATGGGCTCCTCAGCCGTTGCCGCGTTACCGTAGCCCACCAGACCGACGGCGATGGTCCCGAACATACCACAGACGCCGTGGACGGTGATCGCACCGACTGGGTCGTCGACCTTCATCTTGTCGATGAGGAGAACGCCTTCGACGCACAGTACGCCGGCGGCGAGGCCGACGACGATCGACCAGCCACCCGTGATGTTGTAGCAGCCGGCCGTGATGCCCACGAGACCCGCAAGCGCGCCGTTCAGGGCCATCGAGAGGTCGAGCAGGCCGCTACGGATCTTGATCCAGATCAGCGCGGCGATGAAGCCAGCCGAAGCGGCGAGGTTGGTTACGAGGACGATCCGGCCGACCTCGGCGTCGATGGCGAGCTCCGAGCCGCCGTTGAAGCCGAACCAACCGAGCCACAGGATCAGCACGCCAAGCGCGGCGAGCGGGAAGTTGTGCGCCGGCATCGGCCTGGTCGAACCGTCGGGGAGGAACTTACCAAGGCGGGGGCGGATGATGAGCGCGCCCGCGAGGGCCATGCCACCGCCGACACCGTGAACGACCGTGCTGCCTGCGAAGTCGACGAAACCCGTCCTGTCACCTAGCTCGAAGGTAGAGAGCCAGCCGCCGCCCCAGACCCAGTGACCGACCACCGGATAAATGATCATGGTCGCGACCGCTGTGAAGATGAAGAACGTGAAGAGCCGGCCGCGCTCTGCGATCGCGCCTGACACGATGGTGCAGGCGGTCGCTGCGAAGACCAGCTGGAAGAAGAGGAAAACGTACGGTGGCAGGTCCGCGTCTGCCCCCCCGTTGTTCGGGAAGAAGCTTGCGAGCCCCAAGAAGGCGTTGCCTTCCCCAAACATCACCCCGTAGCCCACCAAGAAGAAGATGAGCGACGAAATGGCGACGACGCCGAAGTTCTTCATCAGCACCATAACCGCGTTTTTCCTGCGGCAGAACCCGCTCTCCACGAGAGCGAAGCCCGCATGCATGAAGAAAACGAGTGCGGCGCTAACGAGAACCCACAAGGCGTTTGCGTACGTTGTCAGTTCCGAAAGTTGTTCTTCCATGATCTTTCTCACCTCTTAGTCATGGCCGCAGCGCACCCTCGGCAGCGGCATGGTGGGATTTATGGCTGGCCTTCGTTTCCGCTTTGTTTCGCCAAGACATCGGTTTGGGAAAAACCGATCCGACTATCCGCGAGTTGCGCCTTACACGCGCCGGTCACATGCTCAGAAGGTGGGTGGTTTCCCGCATTTGGCGTACGGAACGCCCCGCAAGCTGCCCAAGCCAGACAGCCTCCCGGGGCGTGTGGTCGTGCTGGACGTCGCGTTTGCAGCGAACGCCGGCGGGGCGAGCTACGAAAAGACCACGTTGCCGTTCATCGAGGGTCTGGGCTCTCGGTTAGCGATGTGGATCGATCACCACGATCACGATCGCCACCCCGACTACGCGAACGATCCGCGTTTCGTACTCAGAACCAAAGCGCAACACGGTGCTTGCCCGGAAATGGTCACCCCGGAACGTGTGGCGACCGCGGGGCCAGTCGATACGATCTGCTGCCACGTGGACTTCGATGGCCTGTGCTCGGCCGCCAAGTGGATTCGCGGCGGGGTCGAACCCTACGAAGGGGCGGACGACGATGCCCGGGCGATCGATACGAGGCTCGGTGAACCGAGTGAACGCGCGCGAGTTCTCGATCGGGCGCTGCGGGCCAGGCCGCGCGATGAGGCCATTCGCGGGTTGATGGTGCGATACCTCGTGGACGGCGCGCACGACGCCGCGATGTACCGTGAGTTTCAGACTACCGCTCGGGCCCTTGACGCAATGGAACGGGAGGCCAAGCGGCTGTCGGCCCGGTACGAGGTGCGCGGACGCTTGGCGATCTGTGACGCTAGGCGGCGGGACGGTCCCTACGACAAGACTGAGCTCCTCCTCATCGGCCAGCGTCTGGCACCCATTTCCTTGGTGCACGACGAAACGACAGTCACCGTGGCGGCGCGCTTCGATAGCGGCATCGACCTGGTGAACGCCCTCGGGCTCAACGGCGGCATGCCCACGCGGGTGAGCGTCGCGGCCAAGCGCCTCGACGAAGTCATTGAGGTTTTGGGCCGTTTCGAGGTCGCTCGGTAACCAGGTACAATGGAAGTGATGGAGCTCACCCTCTCCGATATCGAGGCGCTTCCCAAAACCGACCTCCACGTCCACCTGGATGGCTCTCTGCGGTTGTCTACGATGCTCGAGCTCGCCGAAGAGCAGGGTACGTCCTTGCCTGCAGACCAACCGGAGGCCCTCGCCAAGGCGCTTCACTGCGGAGAGAACACCGGATCGCTCATCGAGTACCTCAAGGCGTTCGAAACGACCCTCAAGGTCTTGCAGACTGCGGAGGCGCTCTACCGGGTTGCCTACGAGCTGAGCGAGGACGCTGCCTCCGAGAACGTTCGCTACATGGAGGTGCGCTACTCACCCATGCTGCATACCCGCGGGGGTCTGCGGCTTACGACGGTCGTTGAGGCCGTGCTTGCAGGCCTTTGGGATGCGCAAAAAGACCATGGCGTCATCGCGAACGTAATTCTATGCGGCATTCGAAACATCTCCCCCGAATCGTCCTTTGAAATGGCGCAGCTGGCGGTGGCCTACAAGAACCGCGGCGTCGTAGCCTTCGACCTCGCGGGTGCAGAGTACGATCATCCCGCCAAGCATCATCTTCGCGCGTTCAAGTTGGTCCGCGACAACAACATCGCGGTAACCATCCATGCGGGAGAGGCATACGGTCCGGCTTCGGTTCACCAGGCGATCCACGTGTGCGGCGCGCACCGCATTGGCCACGGTTGCCGCCTACGCGAAGATGGCGATCTGCTTCACTACGTCAACGATCACCGCATCGCGCTCGAGTGCTGTCCATCCTCGAACGTGCAGACCGGCGCGGTGCGAGATCTTCGAAGCCATCCGCTCAAGCTCTACCATGACCTGGGGTTGAGGGTGACGGTCAACACCGACAACCGGCTCATTGCGGACACGACGGTTTCCCGCGAGCTCTGGCTTTGCCACGACCGCATGGGTCTAGACCGCGACGACATTCACCGCATCATCATCAACGGCTTCAAGGCCGCGTTTCTTCCGTTTCACCAGAAGCAGACGATGGTTCGGGCGGTGTTTCGGGAGCTGTCCACCGCAGCACAGGCTTCCGTGCAGCCCGAGTCTCGTCCAGCCGACGCAAACGCGTAACCTGGGGCGCCGCTTTCACGAAATCGGGGTCCGCCGTCGCCTCGCCGCTGATCGTGCCCATGACGTCGACGAACTCGTCGAGGGTTTGAAGACTCTCGGTTTCCGTCGGCTCGATGAGCATGGCGCCCTTCACGACCAGCGGGAAATACACCGTTGGTGGGTGGAAGCCGTAGTCCATCAGGCGCTTGGCAACGTCCATCGTCGTGACGCCCGAGCGCTTGAGGTGGCGATCGCTGATCACCACTTCGTGCATGCAGACCCTCTCGTACGGGACGTGCCAGAGCTCGCCGAGCCGTACGCGCAGGTAGTTGGCATTGAGCACAGCGAGCTCGGTGGCCTGTGTCAGGCCTTCGGCTCCCATCTCGCGGAGATACGCATAGGCGCGCACCATCATCCCGAAGTTGCCTTGGAACGACCGCAGCCTGCCGACCGAGGCAGGGCGGCTGTCGTAGTCGAGGACGAAGCGTCCATCCCGTTGCTCCACGACCGGGACCGGCGCGTAGGGATCGAGGAGCGCCTTGTACCCAACGGGGCCGCAGCCAGGACCGCCGCCCCCGTGCGGAGTCGTGAACGTCTTGTGCAGATTGAACTGCATCACGTCGATCCCGAGGTCGCCCGGCCGTGCCTTGCCCATCAAAGCATTGAGGTTGGCGCCGTCGCCGTAGACGAGGCCGCCTTTGCCATGAATGAGCTCAGCGATTGCTGGCATGTGCGTTTCAAAGAGACCAACCGTGTTGGGGTTGGTCACCATGACGGCGGCTACGTCGTCGTCGACAAAGGGCGCGAGAGCCTCGGTGGAGACGATGCCGTCTTCTCCGACGGGAAAGGGCACCGCTTGCAGACCGTTGAGCGAGCACGACGCAGGGTTGGTCCCGTGCGCAGTGTCGGGGATCAACACCTTCTTTGGGTCTCGGCCCTGGGCTTGGTGGTACGCCCGGATCATCATCAATCCACAAAGCTCGCCTTGCGCGCCTGCCGCTGGGTGCAGCGAGACGCGCTCCATGCCGCATACCTCAGCGAGCCCGCGCTCCAGTCGCCACATCAGCTCGAGGGCGCCCTGAACCAGCTCGTCCGGCATGTATGGATGAAGGTCTGCGAAGCCAGCCAATCGCGCTGCCCACTCGTTGACCTTGGGGTTGTACTTCATCGTGCACGAGCCGAGTGGGTACATTCCGGTATCGATTGCGAAGTTCTGTTGGCTCAGTCGAACGTAGTGGCGGACCGCATCGGGTTCGGACACCTCCGGAAGCATGGGCGGGACCTCCCGCGCCATTCCTCCAAACGCGTTTTTCGGGTCGACCTTCGGCAGATCGTCGGGCTCGAGAGACGCTCCGTCCCGGCCGGGCGAGCCCTGCTCGAAGATCAGTGGTGTTCGAAAGGAGAGACCTGACGTAGCCGAGCCGGGCATGATGACCTCGCCCCGCAAGCTAGTGGATTGTCGACCGCCCGCAAGCGATCAATCGGTCTGAAGTATCGCTTTGCTCAGCGCCTCAATCGCGGCGGTGTCCTCCTCCAACCCGTCGTAGTATGGCAGCTCGGTACAGGGCGCATCGACGTGGTTGCACACGCGCCGCACCGCACGCGCTTGAATCGTCTCGCGCAGGGCCCGGCGCTTACCAGCCACGGCCAGTCCCCGAATTCCACTGTTCTTGGCGATCTCCGAAGGCAGGCTTTCGAGAACGGGCCGTTCCTTTTCGGCGAAGAGTACGTTCAGCACCCGGTTGATGACCAGATGCAGCACCGGAATCTCGAGCTCGTTCGCCAGCGCGTTCGAGAGCTCGATCGTCTCGCTCGTCGGCATGTACTCGGGGAGCGTGACCAGCACGGCGCCTGATCGCTCGGGGTCGCGGAACATGTCGACCGCGCGCGCTGCATCGCGGCGCAACATGCCCGGAGGTGCCACATTCTCGATGACGAACGGCACGCGCAGCATGTCGAGCGCGTGTCCGGTTGCAGGAGCGTCGACAATCACGAGGTCGTAGTCGGGCTCTCCTCTTGGCGGACACGCGTGATAGAAGGCTTTTCCAAGCATCGACCAGGCCTCGAGCCCGGGCGTGCCCTTCAAGAACGCTCGCACCAGCTTGTTCTTGAAGACAGCGTTGAAGACGGCCTTCACCTTGAGGATCATCAGCCCGTATTCTTCCAAGGCCGCGTCCGGAGTCATGTTCACCGCGTCGAGGTTCTCGCCAATGGAAACGATCTCGGGACCGATCGGGTCCGTGCCGAGGAGCTGGCTCACTCGCTCCTTGCAGTTCACGAGTGCGAGCAGGACCTTCTTGTCGCGGCGACTTGCCGCAAGTGCGAGCCCGGTCGCGACGGTTGTCTTCCCGACGCCACCCTTGCCCACTACGAAAAGGAACCGCCGGTCGAGCAAATCCATTAGCGCCGTCTTTAGCGGTGTGACGCAAAAGCGGCAAGCCCGGGCCCGTTTTAATCGCGGAATTCGAGGGTCGTGGAGGCTGACGCCCCATCGACTGCATGCTAGCGTCCCCGCGAGCGCAATCATGAGCAGTGCACGTCAATCGGGTAATTCGACCGTGTGGTCGCTACTGTTGTTCGCAACGTTGGCGCTGTTCGCGGTGACCCTCTACGCGATCTTCGTCGTTGCCCCTGTCGAACAGCAGATGGGTATCGTCCAGAAGATCTTCTACTTCCACGTTCCGAGCGCCTACGCCATGTATATCGGCTTTGGTGTGTCTGCAGTTGGCAGCGCAGTATACCTGCTCAAGCGCGACCCAAAATGGGATGCGCTCGCAGTTGCCGGCGCAGAAGTCGGGACGCTGTTCTGTCTCATCGTATTGCTCACGGGTCCGCTCTGGGCGCGCAAGGCTTGGGGCGTCTGGTGGACGTGGGATCCGCGGCTCACGACGACGCTGTTGGCGGGGATGATCTTCGCGGCGTACCTGGCACTTCGGTCGATGGGCAATGCGGGCGAGGTCGAGAAGAGGTTTGCCGCAGGTCTGGCGCTCTTCGGGTTGGTGGACCTTCCCCTGATCCACTACAGCGTTCAGCGTTGGCGAGGTGTTCACCCCACCGTCATCACCGGCAAAGGGGGAGGGCTCGAGTCCGAGATGTATTGGGCGCTCGGGCTCAGCTTCATCGCGTTTACGGGTCTGGCCGCCCTCTTGATTTGGGCGCGTGCTTCCGCCGAGCGGCAACGCGAAGAAACCGCCGAGCTACGATTCGAGTTGATGCACCGATGAAGGAAATGCTCATGCGAACTCTGATCGCCACGTTCGTGCTCGGATGCACGATGCTCATCACCCCCATGGCCGTCGCGGACTCACCGCCGGTGCCGGACACAGCCGCTTCCGAAACGCCGGAGGACGCCGCAGAAGAGAGAGCGGCTCAATTCGTCGGCGTACGGGGGCCCGAGGCGGAGAGCGTTCCTGGTGGCGCGCTCCTGTTGGCCGCGTATGCGGTCGTTTGGGGGCTCTTGTTTCTCTATCTGATGCGAATGCGGGGCTTGCAGCGGCAGACCGCGGAGGAGCTCGAAAGGCTCAGCGTGGAGATTCGGGCCTCCGGGGACCGGTAATGCCCTCGATCTCCCACATCATTTACATTCCGGGCATCTTGCTGATCGGGTTCGCGTTCGGGTTTCGAATGGGAGCACGCGCGGTGAGGGCCGAGCTCGAGCGTCGCGAACAAGAGCGGCGCCGCTAATGAAGAGGTAGCGACATGTTGAATTTCGAGGTGACCCCCGAACAAAAGACCCTCGTCGAGGAGACTCGCCGTTTCACTCGCGAGAAGATCATTCCCATCGCCGCCGAGGCGGACAGGACCCACGAGTTTCCAATGGACGTCTTCAAGGAGGCGTGGGAGCTCGGTTTGGTCGGGCCGAACATCCCCGAGGAGTACGGTGGAGCCGGCATGGGCGAAGTCGACCACGTTCTTCTGACCGAGGAGCTTGCGTTTGGCTGTACCGGCATTCAAACGAGCATGACCGCCAACGTGCTTGCAGCGACGCCGATTCTGATCGCTGGCAGCGACGCGCTGAAGAAGAAGTATCTTGGGATGCTCACATCGGAGCCGGTGTTCGCCGCGTACGCGCTTACCGAGCCGGCAGCCGGAAGCGACGCGGCGGGCATTCAGGCGCGGTGCCGCAAGGATGGCAACGACTGGGTCGTCAACGGCTCGAAGTGCTTTATCACCAATGCCACGTGGGCCAGCTGGTACATCGTTTTCGCGACCGTCGACCCCTCGCTTCGCCACGGCGGGATCATGGGGTTCGTGATCGATCGCGATGCGCAGGGCGTGAGCGTCGGCAAGACCGAAGACAAGCTCGGCCAGCGGGCCAGCAACACGGCCGTGGTGAATTTCGACGACGTCCGCGTTTCCGCCGACAACGTGCTCGCCGAGGCAGGCCACGGTTTCAAGCTCGCGATGCAAACCTTCGACCGCACGCGCCCCGACATCGGTGCCGGCGCCTGCGGCCTGATACGCCGCGCCCTCGAGGAATCCGTCGCCTATGCCCTCGAGCGCAAGACCTTTGGCGTGCCGATTGCGGAGCACCAGATGGTCCAGGCACTGATCGCGGAGATGGGCATCAAGTACGAGGCGACTCGACTCCTGGTGCAGAAGTCGGCCTGGCAGATCGACCAGGGTGGCCGCAACTCGCTCGTTGCCTCGTACAGCAAGGCCTTCGGTGCCGACAGCGCCATGCAGGTGGCGACCGATGCGGTGCAGGTTTTTGGCGGCAATGGGTACATCACGGAGTACCCCGTCGAGAAGCTGATGCGCGACGCCAAGATCCTTCAGATCTACGAGGGCACTTCTCAGATCCAAAGGATGGTCATTGCAAAGAACCTTTTTGCGGGCGTTCGCTAGCTTCGCGCTAGCGGCTGTTGTCGCCGGTTGGCTGGGCTCGGTAGCGAGCGCCGAGCTCGAGCCGCTGCCGCGGTTCGTCGGCACCGAGGTCGAGCAAGACGAGCTCGTCGAAGCGATCTCTGCCGCGCACTCGCGCAGCTTCAAGCCTGTGGGCCACAGCTCGATCGTCTTGCGGATGCGAACCGTAGAGCGCGTAACGGCCGCCTTGAAGGTTAGAAGCCGTGAGATTCAGCGCGGCTATCAACACGAGATCGCCGCGTATCGCGTCGGCCGGTTGCTCGGCCTCGACAACGTTCCGCCCGCTGTCTACCGGCGATCGACGTGGAAAGAGATCCAGCAGCGATTCCATGATGACATGCTCGCTAGGCGCGGGTCGGTTCGGCGCGCGGTGCTCTGGGATGACGATGGCTCGGTTCCAGGCGCGGCGATCTACTGGGTCAAAGGCATGAGGTCGATCGGTCTCGAGAACAAAGCAAGGTGGCAGAGCTGGGTTCGAGACGGCGAGATCCCGCAGAGCAAAGAGACGCTTGCCCGGGATCTCTCGACAATGGCTGTGTTCGACTTTCTCATCGGGAACTGGGATCGGTTCAGCGGCGGCAATCTTCCGACCGACTCTCGACGCGAACGCGCGCTCCTCCGTGACAACGATCGCTCGTTTTCGACACCGCTGCTCGAACGGCGTTACCAGAAGCTGCTCGCTGGGCTGACCGCGACCGAGCGGTTCTCCAAGGACATGGTTCGTCACTTGATGGCCCTCGATGAAGCGGCGATCAGAACCGAGCTCGCGCGGGACCCGAGTCACGAGGCCGAGCCGTTGTTGAGCGATGCCCAGATTGCAGACGTCCTCGGCCGGCGATCCACGATTCTGTCGTACGTTGCGGCGCTGATCGAGGAGCATGGCGAGGACCACGTGCTCTTCTTTCCTTGAGTTATGCCGCGTGGTAGGGAGATGACGTGGCGAAGCCCAAGGCGATCAATGCGGACGAAATGGGCCACGTGTTAGCCCTGTTCGTCCACGATCTCCGTAACCCTGCGGCCACGATCACCGCCAACGTGGACTTCCTCCAAGAGGTGGGTGTCGCCGATACCGATTCGGTGGAAGCCTTGCAGGACGTGAAGCTCGCTGTGGGAGAGCTGCGCCGAGGCCTCGACATCCTTGCGTGGATCAGCCGTTGGCTCACTGGGGAGGTTCCGCTCGAGGCAGCCAATGGCGATGCAGGTGTGTTCTTGGAGCGGCTCGAGCGGGCGGACACGCCGGTTCCAGTGACCGTCGAGATCGCCGAAGGAGACCAGCTCTACGCGCAAGGTGCGCAAGTTGCCGTCGAGGTCGTCGGCCTTCTTCTCCACAACACCAGAGCCTACGTCCCGGATCCGCACGCGACCATTCGCGTGTACCAGCAGCGAGGCCACGTGGTGATCGAAGTGCAAGACGCCGGCGAAGCCATCGCTCCGGAGCTTCGGCAAACGGCCTTTACGCTAGAGGGGCAGAAGGCGCTGAAGGGTCGGTTGGATGGCCGCTACGCTCGGTTCGCCGGGCTCTTCGCTGCGGCCCTGGTCCTAGACGGCATCGGCGGCACGATCGAGGCTGACGGAGAACCAGGCGCCGCGATCTTCAGAGTTTACCTCCGTGAGGCCCGCCCGACCCGCCGCCCGACCCGCCCCCCTTCGCCTTAGGCACCGCTCGGAGCCCGCTCAGGCGTTCTCGAATCCGTGCCTCGAAGCCTTGATCGGTTGGCCGATAGTACCTGCGGTCGACGAGCGTGTCGGGGAGGTACGTCTCGCCCTGGCTGAAACCGCTTTCGTCGTGCGGGTCGCGATAGCCTTCTCCGTAGCCCCATGATTTCATCGATTCGGTTGGGGCGTTCCGGAGCTTCAGCGGAACAGGGAGCGCCCCGTGCTCACGCACATCCGACTGGGCCATCTTCCAGGCCTTATAGCTTGCGTTGCTCTTCGGCGCGCTCGCGAGGTATGTACAGCACTGCGCGATCGGGAAGATACCCTCGGGCATCCCGAGCCGACGAAACGCGGCGTCCGCGCTCACGGCGACCTCTAGCGCTCGCGGGTCAGCATTGCCTATGTCTTCGCTCGCGAAGATCAGCATGCGTCGAAGGACGAAGAGAGGGTCCTCGCCGGCCTCGAGCATGCGCATTAGCCAGTACACCGCCGCATCGGGATCGCTGCCCCGCATCGATTTGATGAACGCGCTGATGACGTTGTAGTGCTCTTCGCCGGACTTGTCGTAGAGCAACGTTTGGGTCGCGAGCGCTTCTTGCACGATTGCGACCGTGACAGCCTCGACGCCCGCCGACTGTGCAAAGTCGCTCGCGAGCTCGAGTGCCGACAAAGCCCGGCGCGCGTCGCCTCGCGCGTTCTGCGAAATCGCGGCGAGCGCGTCGTCATCGACCGTGTGAGGGACGTGCCCGACGCCCTGCGCGTCGTCCGCCAGCGCGCGTTCGAGCAGCTGACGTAGGTTCTCGGCTTCGAGTGGCTTGAGGTCGAACACGCGCGCACGAGACAGCAACGCGGAGTTGACTGCAAACGAAGGATTCTCCGTCGTTGCGCCGATCAACGTGACGGTGCCGTTCTCGACGTGCGGGAGGAGGGCATCCTGCTGCGCCTTGTTGAACCGGTGGATCTCATCGACGAAGAGAATCGTCTTCTTACCGTAGTAGTTCTTCTGCTCTTTGGCGGCGGCGATGATCTTCCGAAGCTCGGGCACTCCACCGAGTACCGCGCTGAACGGCACGAAGATCGAGTTCGTCTCGTTTGCGATGACGTGCGCGAGCGTCGTCTTGCCGGTGCCCGGGGGGCCCCAGAGAATCATCGAAGGGATGCGGTCTGCACGAATCGCCCGGGCTAGGATATGTCCGTCCCCGAGCAAGTGCGCTTGACCCACCACGTCCTCGAGTCGGTTCGGCCGCATCCGATCCGCGAGCGGTGATCCGGTTTCCGCTTGTCGCTCAAAGAGGTCCACAGCGTTGCTTATAGCTCAGCGGAGGATGCGGAGTCTCTTGGGACCTTCGCCCTCGGGCGCGGTTTCGCCTCCGGCGCGGTCGAAGTGGTCTTTGGCGATCCGCTCGGCCAGGGCGTCGGCCACCCCGACCAAAGCCTGGCCCGCCGGAGATCCCGGTGCAGCCTGAACGATCGGCGTGCCTTGGTCGCCCCACTCTCGCACCTGGGCGTCGATTGGCACCTGCCCGAAAAGCGGGGCCTCCGCGAACTCGGCGATCTTCTCGCCACCACCGCTGCCGAAGAGCTCGTGCTTCACCCCCGCACTGTCGATGAAATGGCTCATGTTCTCGACTACGCCCAGGATCGGGATGCTCAGCTTCTGACACATCGACACCGACTTGTAGACGTCTTGAAGCGCCACCTCTTGGGGGGTCGTGACGATGATCGCGCCGGTGAGGCGGAGTTTTTGGGCCAGCGTGAGGGCAACGTCGCCCGTGCCCGGCGGTGAGTCGATGATGAGATAGTCGAGTCCGCCCCAATCGACATCGCTGACGAACTGCTGCAGCGCCCCGTGAAGCATCGGGCCTCGCCACACGACGGCCTGCTTTGGATCCTCGAGCAAGAAGCCAATGCTCATCAGCTTGATGCCAAAGCGTTGAAGCGGCTGCATCTGCTTGCCGTCTTTGGAGGTCGGGTGACCTTCGATACCCAACATCGTAGGCAGCGAGGGGCCGTAAATGTCTGCGTCGAGAAGGCCGACACGCGTGCCTGCGCGCCTAAGAGCCAGCGCGAGGTTTGTCGCGATGGTGCTCTTGCCGACGCCTCCCTTACCGCTCATCACCAGAATCACGTTCCGGACGTTGGGGATTGGATCCGTGCTCGTTGCTTCTCTGGTGGGTACGTTGACCTCGAGCTCCAGCTCCACAAACTCGATGCCCAGCGGCGTGAGCGCCGCGTCTACGCGCTCGCGGATGGTTTGCCGAACTTCCTCGGAGGGCGAGCTCACCCGAATCTTCGCCCAGACCCGATCGTCTTCGAGGCGCGCATCGATGAGCGTACCCAAGACGCCAAGGGGCTTTTCGAAGATGGGATCTTCGACGTTGCGAAGAGCTTCAGTAACTGCATCGAGGGTGGGTGACCCCATCGAAACCTCCAGGGCGGTACAACCGGAGTCCTCTAGGGCGCAGGTTTCACCCCGTCAAGGTGGACAAACTTCGGATCGTCTCTAGGCCCGGTTATGCTGCCGCGGTGTCGGTTTGGGAGAGACGGTGTGCGCTTCCGCTTGCGGTTTTCGCGGTGTGCGCAGGCGTCTACTGCCTGACTTCGGCGGACCGGCTCCTCCGACCCTCGGCGGACAACCACTACGTGTACCTGGCGCAGGCATGGCTGCACGGCAGCCTCGACGTCGACGGCGACCCACCCGGCACCAACGACTGGGCGTGTTACGACACGCTCGAGAAAGGGCCTTGTCCCGCGGGTCGCTATTCGTTCTCCGGGCCCGACGCGGACCGCTACCGTTGGTACGTTTCGTTTCCGCCTCTGCCCGCTGTGCTGCTGTTACCCGCGGTCGCGATCTTCGGGGCGGGTACCCTGGACGCGCTCTTCTGGGCGCTTCTTGCAGGCTTGGGACCGATGCTGTTGTTCCTCGCTTTGCGCTTCCTGCGGGAATCCGGCCAAAGCGGGCGAACCGAGCGGGACGACCTGCTCGTCACGGCCCTCTTTGCAATCGGTTCGGTCTACTACTTCGTCGCGGTGCAGGGAAGCGTCTGGTTCGCAGCACACGTCGTCGCCACCGCGTTCGTTTGTTTGTACCTCTTGTGGTCCTTTGGCGCGCGCCGGCCCGCGGCGGCTGGTCTAGCTCTCGGCCTCGCCTTCCTCGCCCGGCCTGCGACGTTGTTGCTAGTCCCATTCTTCGTAGTGCAAGCCACCGCCGCGGCAAAGAAAGAAGGACGGCCGCGGCCGGGTTCCGAATCGGGGCTTGTCCGAACGCTTGGGGTGTTCGCGCTTCCCCTCGCGGTGATGATCGCAGCCGCGATGTGGCACAACGCGGCCCGCTTCGACGACCCGTTCGAGTTTGGCCACCGCTTTCTTCAAATCCGTTGGCGCTCGAGAATCGAAACATGGGGCCTGTTCAGCACGCACTATCTGCCGAGGAATCTAATGGTCTTCTTTCTCTCTTTGCCGTGGCTCATCCAATCGAGCCCTTTCGTACACATCACGAGGCACGGATTGGCGCTCTGGTTCACCAGCCCCAACTTGCTATGGAGCCTTTGGCCGAAGAAGCTCGATGTGACCATCGTCGCGCTTTGGGCGGCCATCGTGCCCACCGCGCTGTGCACACTGCTCTACCAAAACACCGGCTGGGTCCAGTTCGGCTATCGATTCTCCCTCGACTACCTACCGTTTTTGTTCGTGCTCGTGGCCCTCAGCGGGCGGCGATTTGGCGCCGCATTCCTGGCCTGCGCGGTGTTTGCGATCGTCGTCAATACGTTTGGTGCGGTGACGTTCGACCGCTATCACCACTTTTACGACGCCGACCCGACTCAGCGCGTGATCTTTCAGCCGGATTGACCGCCTTCATCGAGCAGCTGCTCCGCAAGCGGACTCGCGGGCCCACTCGGCAGCTTGGCGCGCTGCAGACCCGCGCGCCCGGCTTCTGTCTGCAGCGAGCGCAGCTCTTCGAGCGCGCCGTCCATATCACCTCGTCCCGCCAGAATGTGCGCGTGAACGAGGCGATGCGAGGCGCGAAGCGAAGGGTTGTCCTCGACCTCCTGCCCGCCGAGGTGCGCGAGGGCTCTTTCGGATTGGCCCCGCACAGCCATCAACAGAGCCTCCATCGCCACCAGCCACACCTCGACCGAGCTTTCGGTCGGTCGCTCAATCCGATCGATCGCGCGCTGCGCCGCGTCTACATCATCAAACTGGAGATCACAGGTCGCCAGGGCTTGGTTGCGGAGCACCGATTGCGGCTCCGTCAGCGCCCCGTCGTCGAGGCTCCGTAGGCGCTCCCGCGCCTCGCTCCACATGTTGGCTTGGGTCAGCGGTCCAGTCGCCATCAACACCAGCGCGATGTACCGGTGCGCATCCTTGCGGCACATGCGATCGAGAAGCCGATCGAGGGCGGTCGCCGCCGTCGGTCGGGCGTCCTCCTCCTGCAGACGCTGGCACAGAACTGAGAGCCCGCGCACGTCCCGCAACCGCCATGCCGAGCTCAAGAGCAAGAGCACGCCCACGCTTCCGCCGATCAAACCGGCGACACGGCCGATTTGATCCTGAGGCATAGGCGTCGCGCGAAGTGCAAAGAGAGCCGCGACCCCCATCACGAGGACCGTCAACGCTGACCCGACGAACGATCGAAGCACGGTGGCGATCGACAACAGACTGAATGGAACGCCCCAGACAAGACCCCGGAGCACCGGTGCCGCCAAGCCGACGAGCATCGCGGCGATGAGCGTCCAACTCATGGGCTAGGGCGTGCTTTCTCCGCGGTAGGCGTAGTAGTGCTTGAGCACGCGGCGGACGTAGCGCTGCGTCTCTTTGTACGGTGGGATGCCGTTGTACTTATCGACCGCGCCTTCGCCCGCGTTGTACGCTGCCACCGTCAGCACCAGATCGCCCCTGAATCGATTGGCAAGAATTCGAAGGTAGCGCGCTCCGCCCAGGATGTTTTGGCGCGCGTCGAAAGGGTCGGACACTCCCATCGACCGGGCTGTCTTTGGCATGAGTTGCATCAGGCCCATCGCGCCCGCTCGGCTGACCACCGTCGGATTGAAGTCGCTCTCCACCCGCATGACCGCGCGAATGAACGACTCCGGCAGCTGGTACAATCTCGAGGCCTCGTCGATTAAGCCGTTGTAACGGCTGTAGCGAGCTGGGTCTCTGGTGCGGCTAGCGTTCGGTCCCTTGGTTCCCGAGCTCTTCCTCTTGGCGCTTTCCTTCGGCTTCGACTTCTTGCCACGCACGACGAGTTGGCAGCGCCGTCCGGGCTCCCTGATGTTCGTGTAGTGTTGTGTCCCGTCCGCGCGCTTACAGCGGTAGATGTCCGCGTGCACGAGAGCTGGCGTGCCTACGATCAGGCCCAGCAGTCCCATTGCCGTCAACACCCGCGAAACCATCGCTCGAGAGTGTATCCCCGGGTGCTGGGTCACGCCAAAATGCGCCTCCCACGCTTGCGTTCGCCGTGCTTCTGCGCATGATGGGTCGTCCGATGGCCACGCCGAGTTTTTTCGAAGGTCCCGAGAAGAAGCTGGAGGTGGTCGTGACTCCGGACTTCCCGCCGTTGCGCTCGTTGGGCGACGAGGCCTGGCAGCGCATCGTCGAGGCCGCCGGCGCAAAGGTGATATCGATACTTCGAAGCGAGCATTGCGACGCCTATCTTCTGTCCGAGTCGAGCCTGTTCGTCTTCGATGATTGGTTCGTCCTGATCACATGCGGTCAAACGACGTTGGTGGACGCCGTCCCCGAGCTCCTGCGGTGCATTCCCAAAGAATCGATCGCCTTTCTCGTGTATGAGCGCAAGAGCGAGCACTTCCCCGAGCATCAACCAACCACCTTCTACGAGGACGCTCGTCGTTTGGGGAGCATGCTCCCGGGGCGAGCCCTTCGCTTCGGTCACGAGCACGGACGTTACGTCCAGATGTTTCACACCATCCGTCCATACACACCAGAGAAGAACGATCCGACCCTCGAGGTCCTCATGCACGTGATCGACGAAGACGTGGCCAAGCAGTTCGCCTCGACGCGAGTTCCAACCGACACATCGTTCGCGGCTTGGTCGGGCATCGATGCCGTCCTTCCGGGGTTCACCACCTCTGAACATGTCTTCAACCCCCCCGGATATTCCCTCAACGCGGTGAGAGGCGAGGAGTATTACACCTTCCACGTCACTCCGGAGGAGACGGGGAGCTACGTCAGCTTCGAGACCAACTACGACTTTCGGGGCAACCTGGGCGGGTTGGTCGGGTCGATCGTCGAGCTCTTTCGGCCGCGTGCGTTCGATGTGGTCACGTTCGTGCCCGAGGCGGAGCCCGAGCTTCCCGTTGCGGGATATCAGCTCGGAGACCACGTGGTGCATGCCGCGAACGGCTACCGGGTGAGCTATTTCCAATACTTCGTTCCTCCTTCCGGTCCGCGTTCGGCCTTTGAGATCGGGCTGTAGGCCGGGTCCAAAAGCCTGTTAGACTGCGCGGTCCATGCGAGCCGAATGTGACTACCTGGTGTTGGGTAGCGGAGTGGCCGGGTTGAGCTTCGCGCTCGAAGCGGCGCGCCATGGCCGGGTCACGATGGTCACCAAGCGAAGCCGCATGGACTCTGCCACCAATTGGGCGCAGGGCGGCATCGCCGCCGTGCTCGATCCGGCCGATTCTTTCGAGGCCCACGTCGATGACACGATGAGCACGGGCGGAGGGCTTTCGCACCGCCAGATCGTCGAGATGGTCGTCCGCGATGGCCCCAGCCGCATCCACGAGCTGATGGACCTCGGGGCTCAGTTCAGCACGAGCGAAGAAGGTCGTTCCCTCGATCTCACAAGAGAGGGTGGTCATAGCGCTCGGCGGGTCGTTCATGCGGGTGACATCACCGGTGAAGAAGTCCAACGCGTGCTCCTGCAGGCCGCGGCCGCATCGCCCAACATCGAGATCGCCGAAGACCACATGGCGATCGATCTCGTCGAAGCATCGAAATTCGAAGGGCCGCGCCAAGTCGTGGGCGCCTACGTGCTCGATGAAGGCACCGGTGAGGTGAAGACTTATCTTGCCCGTGCGACTGTTCTCGCGACAGGAGGCGCCGGAAAGGTGTACCTCTACACGTCGAACCCCGACGTTGCGACCGGCGACGGGATCGCGATGGCGTACCGAGCCGGAGCCGAGCTCGCGAACATGGAGTTCTTTCAGTTTCACCCCACCTGTTTGTTCCATTCCGAAGCCAAGAGCTTTCTCGTCAGCGAAGCACTGCGAGGGGAGGGCGGGGTTCTTCGTCTGCGAAGTGGAGAGGCCTTCATGGAGTGGCATCACGACATGAAAGATCTCGCTCCCCGCGACGTAGTGGCGCGCGCGATCGACTACGAGATGAAACGCCGGGGCCATGACTGCGTCTATCTCGATATGACCCACGAGCCCGAGTCTTTCATTCTCGATCGCTTTCCGAACATTCACGCGCGATGCCTTCAGTTCGGCATTGACATGACCAAGGAACCCATCCCGGTCGTTCCGGCTGCGCACTACATGTGCGGTGGGGTCGTGGTCGACGACAAAGGCTGCTCGACTCTCCCCGGTCTATGGGCTGTGGGCGAGGTCACGTGCACCGGCCTTCACGGCGCGAATCGTCTCGCCTCCAACTCCCTCCTCGAAGGGTTGGTGTACGGCCACCGTACCGCGATCGCCGCTCGAGAGTCGCTCCGAACGATGCCCGAAATTGCGGTATCCGAGGTTCCCGATTGGGACGTCGGCGAGGCCGTCCCGAGCGACGAGGCCGTCGTCGTGTCTCAGAACTGGGATGAGATACGTCGATTCATGTGGAACTATGTGGGGATCGTTCGCACCGACCGCCGCTTGCGCCGAGCGTCACGCCGCATCGCCATGCTTCAAGACGAGATCCGCGAGTACTACTGGGCGCACCTGGTCAATCGCGACATGTTGGAGCTTCGAAATATCGCCGACGTGGCCGAGCTGATCATCCGTTGCGCAGGCGCCCGCAAAGAGAGTCGTGGGCTGCATTACAATCTCGACTACCCGCACGCAGGCGAGGAATGGCAAGGCGACACCCGCGTATCGAAGGACACCGCCCCGTATATCGCCAACGAGTGAGCTTCCGCGTTTTCGGACTGCTACCTTGTAGGAGCGCGTCTCGCACGCGTTCTTGCACTCGGGGGAGAGATGCGTTTCCTGCTTATCCTAACAATTGGGTTCTCATGCTTGGTCTGCGCGGCGGGCGTGCATGCGCAGAGCTCACAATCACGAGAAGCGCGCATCGCTGACGCTAAGAAGGCGTTTGCCGCTGGCACGCTGGCCTATACCAACGGAGAGTTCGAAACTGCGTTGGCCAAGTTTGAGCGTGCGTACGAGTTGACGGGCAGCCCCGACCTTCTCTACAACATCGCGACCGTTTCGGATCGCATGCGCCGCGACGAAGACGCCCTCGAAGCCTACGAAGGCTATCTCGAGGCGCGGCCGAAGTCTGCGGATCGGGAGCACGTCGCCGGGCGAATCAATGTCTTGCGCGCCGCGATTGAAGCGCGGAAGCGCGCGGAGCTCGACGCGGAGATCGAGGCGAGGAAAGCCGCGATTGACGCTGCAGCGCGGGTCAAGGCGGAACGGCCGCTCACCGAGCACGTGGGGCCCGGGCCGGGTCCCTGGATCACGATGGGGATCGGAGGCGCCGCGGTCGTCAGCGGTGCCGTGCTCGTCGGGCTCGGGCAGCGAGACCAGAAGAACGTGGAGAGCGCACCGGCTGGCTCCAGCTTCGCGATGGTTCAAGAGATGGCCGATCGGGGACCGCGTCGCACCAAGGCCGGTGTTGCACTGATGAGCGTAGGCGCCGCTGGGGTCATCGGTGGAATGATTTGGCAGCTGACCGGAGGTCACGAGGAGGCCCTTCCTGAAGTCAGCTTCGGCCCGACCGGCATTTCGGTGAAAGGAACGTTCTGATGCGGCTTCGCTTTGCTCTGATATTCGGCTTCGTCGTCCTTGGTGGATGCACCCTTTCCATTCCAAACGGCCTCTTCGGCTGCGGTCAGCCTTCCGACTGCCCCACTGGGTACTTCTGTTGGAGCAGCGACAGCCGTTGCTACGATGCGAAAGAGCCCGAGTGCGCGCCGAAGAGCTGCGAGCAGGTGATCGGCGAGTTTGCCTCCCTTGGTATTCCAATCGAGTGCGGCTCTTTGCCGGACGGATGCGACGGATCGATCGAGTGCGGCGGTTGCGCGGAGGGAACGGTGTGCGGCGCCAATGGGCAGAACTTCGCCTGTGGATGCGAGGAGAATACCTGCGCCAGTTACGGGGGCGGCGCTGAATGCGGTGTCGTTCCGACTCGGTGCGGCGGCCAGGAAGCAGCGATCTTCTGCGGCAGCTGCCTGGGCGAGTTCGTCTGCGTCGACAACGAGTGCGTCTGCCCTCCTGGAGTCAACTGCGACGACGCCTGCGGCGATCGTTGCCGCGCGCAAGAGGTTTGCGTCGACGGACAATGCTGCGAGCCAACCTATCCATGCGCCGGCAACGAATGCTCGCCTCCAGGTGGCCTTCCAGACGGCTGCGGTGGCGTCACCCAGTGTCCCACCTGCGCGAACGGCGACGATTGCGTGCTGTCCGATGATCTCATCTACGAGTGCCTCGGCGATTGCACCTGCGAAGCCCAAGGGGTCGAATGTGGGAACGCGACCATCTGCGGGGCACCGACCCTTTGTGGCACCTGTGCAGACAACGGATTCGACGGGGGATACCACTGCGAAAGCGGCCGGTGTGTCTGTGAAGACCCATTCGAGTTCAACGACTCGTTCAGCAGCTTTGCCCTCATCTGCGGCGAAGGAACCGGCCTCGACTGCATGCAGGACGCCTGGGGAATCGACCTCCAGGCCACGCTCCACCACGCCAACGATATCGATTTCTACGCCCTGCAAGTGCTCGACTCTCAAACACCGATCGTTGCCCAGGCCTACGGCGGCTTCAGCAGCCGAGTCCTCTACCTTTCCTACCTTTGCCCCGACGGCTTCGAGGGCATCGACCAGTGTTCGGGCTCGACCGAGGACGTCCAAGGCATCGAGTTCTGCGTCGACACGGCCAACAGCATCGGCATCGAGCGCAGGTGCGAGGACAGCGCCAGCTCGGGAATCGGGACGGTCCTGGTCGGAGTCGAAGCCAAGGAGTTCCGAACCGACTGCGATGCCTACGGACTGCAGATATACGCAACCTACGGCACCGAAGTCCCGCTCGGCCTCTAAGAAAGAGGGACGGTGCCCTTTTCGCCGATACAACGCTGGCGCTGCCCCTGTGCTGCCCAATTGACTAGGGGGGCGGTGGCGGATATGAGGCATCGCCAACATGAGCCAATACCTGTTTACTTCCGAGTCCGTGACCGAGGGTCATCCGGACAAAATCTGCGATAAAGTCAGCGATTCTCTGCTTGATGCGTATCTCGCTCAGGACCCGGAGTCGCGCGTTGCCGTCGAAACGATGGTTAAAACCGGGTTCGTCGTCTGTGGCGGTGAGGTCACGTCCAAGGCGGTCATCGAGATCCCCAAAGTCGTCCGAAAAGCGATCACCGACATTGGCTACACCGATTCCGCGATGGGCTTCGATGCGGAGACCTGCGGCGTCCTGGCCGCCATCGAGCAGCAATCTCCGGACATCGCGATGGGTGTCGACTCGAGCGCGAAGAAGGAGCAGGGGGCTGGTGATCAGGGTCTGATGTTCGGCTACGCGGTCAACGAGACGAAGCAACTGATGCCGATGCCGATCGATCTGTCCCACAAGCTGGCGCGCAGGCTGACTCAGGTTCGCAAGAAGAATATCATCGAGGGGCTTCGCCCGGACGGCAAGACCCAGGTCACCGTCGAATATGAGAACGACAAGCCGGTTCGCTTCGACGCGATTGTGGTTTCGACGCAGCACGCGGCGAGCGTCAAGCAACGCGCTCTTCGGGATGCGATCATCGAGGAGGTCATCAAGCCGACGCTTCCTGCCAAGATGATCGACAACAAGACCAAGTTTCACATCAATCCAACCGGGCGCTTCGTCGTCGGCGGACCCTACGGCGACGCTGGCCTGACCGGTCGCAAGATCATCGTCGACACCTATGGCGGCATGGGCCGGCACGGCGGAGGCGCCTTCAGCGGCAAGGACCCGTCCAAGGTCGACCGAAGCGCGGCCTACTTCGCTCGCTACGTCGCCAAGAACATCGTCGCCGCTAAGGTGGCGTCACGCTGCGAAGTGCAGGTGGCATACGCCATCGGCGTCGCAAAGCCCATGGGGGTCTACGTGACGACGTTTGGCACGGGCGTCGTTCCCGACGAGAAGATCAGCAAGGTCGTTTCCAAGGTGTTTGATTTCCGCCCCGCGGCCATCGTGAAAACCCTGGACCTCCTCCGCCCAATCTACACCCCGACAGCCGCCTATGGGCATTTCGGCCGCACCGAGAAGAGCTTCACCTGGGAGCGGACCGACCGCGCCGACGAGCTTGGCAAGGCGCTCCTGCCCAAGCGCGGACGTTAGGGCTCTGCGCTCCATCGCGCTACACTGGCGACGCCATGCGTGAGCCACCTCTTTCGACGCTCTCGGGTTGGGGCCGGCATTCGGCTCAGGGGCGCGAGCGCGTGGGCGAAGACCTCGAGCGCATCAGCGCCGACGTCCATTTGTCGCGGGGCCTCGGCCGCTCTTATGGCGACGCGTCACTGCCTCCCGACGATCAACCCGACGTTCTGAACACCACGTTCGCCGACCGAATCCTGAGCTTCGATGGGGGTACGGGCCTGTTTCGTGCCGAGTCAGGTCTCGCGCTGAGTGAGCTCAACCGTTTGTTCATGCGGCGTGGCTACTTCACGCCCGTGTCCCCCGGTACTAAGTTCGTCACCCTCGGCGGGATGGTGGCGGCCGACGTGCACGGCAAGAATCAGCACAGGGACGGAAACTTCGGTGACCATGTCACCGCGCTCAAGATGCGGGTCGCCGACGGCCGCGTGCTCGAATGCTCGCCGGAGCAACACCCCGACCTCTTTCGAGCCACCATCGGCGGGATGGGTCTGACGGGCCACATCCTCGAAGTCGAGTTTGGACTGCGCCGAATCCCTTCGCAGTGGATCTGGCAGGAGAGTCGGCGGATCCACGACATCGACGAGTTCCAGGACGCGCTCGAAGAAGCGGCACCCGAGTGGCCGTACACCATGGGGTGGATCGACTGCCTCGCGCGCGGCAAGAACATGGGGCGCGGAATTCTCATGACCGGCCGCTGGGCCGACGAACAACAGGCTCCACCGCGACCACCCAAAGGGGGCTTTCGGCCGCGCCTTCGTTTCGACTGGCCGTCATGGGTCCTCAACGGGCTCACGATCAGGCTCTTCAACGAGCTCTACTATCGTAAGCAATGGCGCCCACGGTCGAGCGGCATCGTCGGCTACGAGCCGTTCTACTATCCGCTCGATGCGATTCGGTCCTGGAACCGCATGTACGGCCGGCGCGGGTTCACACAGTATCAATGCGTATTGCCGCGGGAAGCGGGCCGCAGCTCTGCACGGCGCGTGCTCGAGGTCCTCACCGCACGCGGCGGCGCTTCGTTCCTGTGCGTCATCAAAGACTTCGGGCGCGAGAGCCGGGGCATTCTTTCTTTCCCCGAGCCTGGGATCACGCTGGCGCTCGATGTTGCAGTGCGCGATGACACCCAGGAGCTCGTCGATGCCTTGAATGAGCAGGTGCTGAAGGAGGGCGGGCGCATCTACCTCGCCAAAGACTCGTTCACACGGCGGGAGCACTTCGAAGCGATGGAGGGGCCCCGCTTGGACGAGTTCAGAGCGATTCGCGACCGCTGGGATCCGAACCATAGATTTCGCAGTGCGCAGTCGGTGCGCCTGTTGGGGGACTGAGATGAGAGTTGCGTTTCTGGGTGCGACCAAAGGAATGGGGCGCGCGATGGCGCGTTTGATGGCGGAGCGCGGCGATGCGATTTGTCTCCTGGGCCGAAACACGGTCGATCTCGAACGCAGCGGCGCTGACCTCAGCGCGCGAGGTGCGGCCGGTCAAGTAGGCACGGTGAGCTGCGACCTCGAAAAACCGGAGACCTTCACCGCGGCGGTCGACGCGGCCCGACAAGCACTCGGCGGCTTGGATGCGGTGGTCGTGACCGCCGGCATCTTTGCCACACAGGACGAGCTCGAAGCGGATCCGGCGCTTGCCGAGCGTTTGGTCCGCACCAACTTCTCCAACACCGTCATGTTCTGCGAGGCAGCAAAGAAGGCGCTGCTCGAAGAAGGTGGCGGCACCTTGTGTGTGTTCAGCTCTGTCGCCGGAGAGCGTGGGCGCAAGCCGGTGATCATCTACGGGGCGGCGAAGGCGGGCCTGACTCGCTACCTCGAGGGCCTGGATCACAAACACAGCGCGGATGGCCTGCGCGTGATCACCGTCAAACCCGGTTTCGTGAAGACGAGCATGACCGCCGGTCTGCAGCCGCCTCCCTTCGCGGGCGAGCCCGACGCCGTGGCGCAGCGTGTGCTCGGTGCGATCGACCGCGGCGCGCCGGTCGTCTACGCGCCTGCGCCGTGGCGGCTCATCATGGCCGTGATTCGAGCATTGCCGCGCGCAATCATGCGTCGCATCAATTTTTGATAGTGGACGTGATGAAGTCTCCGATGTCCGGGCGTGTGGCGCGATAGGCAGCTGCGACGTGTAGGGCCCCGCTGAAAGCGCTGACGAGAATCACGCCCCCAATGACCTCCGGGAGCACTCCGTCCGGGTGCTCGAGCGCCAACGGTGCAAACGTGAGCTTGATGTGGGAGACGAGCGAGACGGTGTATGCCGTGATCCAAATCAGCTTCGCGACCACCGCTTGCTTGATCCACCATAGCGCAAGCTTGCGGCGCCAGCTCAACATGAAGCTACCGATCAGCACCAACGCAGACACCACGACATTGGCCGCTGCCATCGGTCGTCGATAGGGATTGGAGACCTGCGCTTCGAGGAGCTGGACCTCGGCTTCACTCACTTCGGCCTCGGGCTCGTAGAGCTCACGCACGTCCTCGGGGAGCGGTGCCTGCGACAGGTCATAAGCACCCCTCAGGACACCCGCGATGCCGAGCATCGTCAGCAACGTCGACGTGAGGAGGATGGCAATGATCACCTTTCTCTCGTTTGATTCGTTAGCCATCGGTGGGTCGAATCGTTGTACCCTGGCCGGCGGGTCCGATCGACCCCAAACCCCAAGAGCTGATGATGGCCTCCGAACCCAGTCGCTCGAGCGTCTTCGCCGATTCGCACGAACGAGACGATTTCAGCGCCGATCGCATCCGTTGGTTGATCAAGCTGAGATGGGTTGCCATGGCCGGCCTGTTGGTCGCGACCGGGCTCGTTCTCGCCGGCTACTTCCCTGGCGTGGCGTGGCCCGTCTTGTTGGTCGTGGCCGCCGGAGGGAGCGCCTACAACTACATCCTCTCGCGGGGGGCGCCCGGTCCGAGTGCCGGCAAACGGGCGGCGGTGTCTCAGGCGCTCGTCGACTTGGTCATGCTCACCGTCGTCCTGTGGGCCGCCGGCGGCATTTCCTCGCCGTTCATCGGCTTCTATGTCTTCCACCTCGCCTTGATCGGCATCTTGGGGGGTCCGGGAGCCACTTTGGTCGCGACAGCCGCAGCCCTCGCTGGCGCGGGCTTCCTTGCCCTGACCGACTGGGTGCCAGCATTGCAGATCGGAACCTGGGATCCGGCACCGCCTTGGGACATCATCGGCAACGTTGCCGCGTTCGTGACCACCGTAGTGGCCGTGGCGTACGTGGTGCTTCACGCGGTACACGAGCTCCGCGACAGGGAGCGGGCGCTCGCCACGGCACGCGACCAAGCTGAGCTCGAGTATCAAGTCATCTCCAACACACTCGACGAGCTCGAAGCAGGTTTAGAGGTCGTATCTCCTGATGGCCATATCGAATGGCGCAATCGGTTGGCCGATGAGCTCGCGCCCAACCCCGATGCGAAGGGTGCGTGGGAGTGCCCGGTCGCGGCCCGCGGCTGCGAGATCGAGCCGGCTGGGTTGTGTCCCGTCTGGCGAGCCAGGGACGAGGGGACGGAGGGGCGGTGCCGTTTCACAGTAGGCGACCGGTGGTACGAGATGCTGTCTTTCCCGCTGGCCTCACGAAGTAACGACCCCCCGCGCATCATGAACCTCTACGTCGACCGCACTCAGAGCTTTCTCGCGGAGCGCCGGCTGCTTCACGCGGAACGGTTGGCGAGCCTCGGGCGCGTGGCGCAGGGCGTTGCGCACGAGCTCAACACACCGCTTGCCACCATCCGCACGTTGGCTGCCGACATGCGAGAAGCGATTCGATCACTCGGTGGCGATGAGGCGCTCCAGTCAGACTTGGCAGAGTCCGCCGCGCTCATTCGCGATGAGACCGGTCGTCTCGGTCGCATCACGCATTCGTTGCTGACCGGAGGGACTCTTCCGCGTCTCCGGTTGGATTCATCGGTTCGGCTGCTCCCCGTAGTCGAGCGCGCGCAAGCTCTCGTATTTGCCGGTACGCGCGAGGGTGGGGCGGAGCTCGATATCAGCGAGTCGGTGGAGGACCTGGCCGTGGCTGCCGATCCCGATCGACTGCTTCAAGTGCTCGTGAACCTGTTGCAGAATGCGGTGGACGCAAACCGCGAAGCAGGAGGCAAGCGCGTCTGGCTCTCGGCGGAGCGACGCGGCCCGGTGGTCGAGGTCATCGTCGAGGATGAAGGTATCGGACTTCATCCCGACATCGCGGAACGCCTCTTCGAGCCTTTCGCGACGACGAAGCCGCCCGGTGAGGGAACAGGCCTGGGCCTATACGCGTCCTACCTGCTGGTTGAGACGATGAGTGGTGAGCTCACGATCGAGAACCGTGACTCGAGTGGAGCGTGCGCCCGGGTGCGTCTGCCCGCCGGAGCGCAGACGCTTGCAAAAGACCCTAGGGTGCATCACCGTGCGCCCTGGTCATGAGCGCTAGCGTTTTGATCATAGACGACGATGCAGCGTTTCGCTTCGCGATGGCGAAGGCGTTGCGGCGCGGTGGCTATGCTGTATCGGAGGCAAGCAGCGGAGAGGAAGCGGTCGAAGTGTTGCGCAACAGCTCGCCGCCGGATGTCGCGCTCCTTGATTTGAAAATGAAGGGCATCGGTGGCCTGGAAGTGCTGCGGCGCTGCGGACCCGTCCCCACCAGTGTCATCGTGTTGACGGGACACGGCACCGTGAAGGCGGCCGTCGAGGCGATGCAGCTCGGTGCGTTTTCGTTCCTCGAGAAGCCGGTGGACGCCGACATGCTTCGGCCGTTGCTCCGCCAAGCGCTGCTCGAGGGGGCGCGCACGGGGCCGGGGACTCCTTTGCAGACCACCCCGCTGATCGGAGTGAGCCCGCCCATCGACGAAGTGCGCGAGTTCGTTCGCACAGTCGCGCCCACCGACGAGACGGTCCTGGCGTTTGGCGAAACCGGCACCGGCAAAGAGATCGTCGCGCGCCTGATTCACGCGCAAAGCAATCGCGCTGCGCGTCCCTTCGTCGCGATGAATGCCGCCTGCGTTCCGCGCGAGCTCTTCGAGAGCGAGCTCTTTGGGCACAAGCGGGGGGCGTTTACCGGAGCGCAGGCCGATAGGGCAGGGCTCTTTCGGGAGGCCGGGGGAGGCACCCTGTTCATCGATGAGCTCGCCGAGCTTCCCGTCGAAAGCCAAGCGAAGCTGCTTCGAGCCATCGAAACGAAAACGATCCGCCCCGTCGGTGAGTCCGGCGAAGTCGAGGTCGATGTACGCATCATCGCCGCGACCAACCGCGATCTCTGGACCGAGACCCAAGCGGGCAGGTTCCGTGAGGACCTCTATTTTCGCTTGCAGGTCTTCCCCGTGCTGATCCGGCCGCTACGCGAGCGGCCGGAAGACATCGAACCGCTTGCGACGCATTTGCTCGCGCGCCTCGGGAAGAGCGAAGTCACCCTCGACGCAGATGCCTTGGACGCGCTTCGAGAATATGATTGGCCCGGAAACGTGCGAGAGCTACTCAATGTGCTCCGCCGAGCGTCCTTGTTTGCAATCTCAGACACTATCGATGGGGACCTGGTCGGCCGCATGATCGCCGCTAGCGTCTTCGGCAACGCACGAGAGTCGACGCCAGCCCTGGGATTTAGCCAACCGAACCACACGAGCTTGGCCGACGTCGAACGCGAGCACATTGAGCGAGTGCTACAGGACACCGACGGAAACATCACCAAAGCCGCAGCCGCCCTAGGCATCGACCGAAGAACCCTACAGCGAAAGCTACGCGGCTACGGGATCGAATAGACACCGGCCGGTTTAGTTACAGCGCCCGCATGTTTTGGAGGGTACAGGGAGTGCTGGTTAGCGGGTTTGGTTTAGTTACACCGCCCGCCCACCCCCACCCGTAATCCTCCCTGCCGCGGCCTGCGCTTCGCTTGGCCTTGG
>Ga0209567_10000269_pt1 | contig 28062 bp, 25 predicted proteins | sample COG_12_FD_184756 | JGI IMG/M metagenome (GOLD analysis project Ga0209567, IMG submission 184756) | Pelagic marine sediment microbial communities from the LTER site Helgoland, North Sea, for post-phytoplankton bloom and carbon turnover... | ecosystem: Environmental > Aquatic > Marine > Neritic... | reverse complement strand
ATGATCATCGAGCACTTCTCCGTAGCCCCGCTCGGCTGCAACTGCGTGATTCTCGGCGATGAGGAGCGAGGAACGGCGATCGTCGTCGATCCCGGAGGCGAGGCGCCGCGGATCCTCGCTCGCCTCGAAGAACTAGGCCTGACCTGCGAAGGGATCGTACACACGCACACGCACTTCGATCACATCGGTGCGACCAAGGCGGTTCAAGACTCTACAAACGCTCCAATCATGATTCATGAACAGGACTTGTTCCTCTACGAAGGCGTGCAGATGCAACTCGACGGCTTTCGCGCACCGTTCCAAGCGCCGGAGATGGCCCCGGTCGACCGCTTCCTTTCGCATGGCGATACCGTCTTGGCAGGAACGCTCGAGGCGGATGTGATCCACACGCCCGGCCACTCGCCCGGCAGCATCTGCCTCAGGGTCGAAGGGGATCGCCCGGTCGTGCTCGCTGGCGACACCCTGTTCGCCCGCAGCGTGGGCCGCACCGATCTCTGGGGCGGCGATACGTCACAGCTGGTCGAGTCGATCAAGCGCAAGCTCTTTGACCTGCCCGACGAAACACTGGTGATCTGCGGCCATGGCCCGAACACCACCATCGGCGAAGAGCGTCGATTGAACCCATTCGTCGGCGGGGCCTAGTCCCCGTCCCAGAGCTTCAGGGCCCCGCGCATCGCTTCGGCCAAGGAGAAGATCCGCACGTTGTCTGGAAGCTCGGCTTGAAGATTCTGGGCGTTCCCTCCGCCAAGGTGTAGCTGGTCGTAGTTGAAGATCGGCTCGATCTGCTCGATCGCGTCGAGGACCCGCGCCGTCCATTCGACGGGACCAATGCGCTTGAGCTCGCTGTCGCGCACCAGGTCTTCGTAGCTCTGTCCGTCTCGAAACGGATGGTGCCCGAGCTCGAGGTTCGGAACGAGCACGCCATCGGTGAAGAGCGCCGCGCCCATGCCTGTGCCCAGCGTCAACACCAGCTCCACGCGATCTCCCTTGACGACTCCGAGGCCTTGCAGATCGACATCGTTGATCGCGCGGACGGGACGCTCCAAGCGCTCCGCCAGCTGCTCGCTCAACCGTACGCCGTGCCAGAGCTCGTCTCCGAGGTTTGGTGCGTTCTGCGTGACGCCGTTCTTGACGACTCCTGGGAAACCAATCGAGGCGCGCCGATGGGGCGGCAAGGTGTCGGCCATGTCGTGAATCAAAGTGAAGAGGGCGTCCGGAGTCGGGGGCGTCGGCGTGGGCCGAGCTAGCGTTTCGGACGCCGCTTGGCCTTGTTCATCGAGCACGAGGAGCTTGATGCTACCGCCACCGATATCGACGGCAAGCGTGGTCATGGTTCGGACCCCTTGTGCGTTCGGTAGTAGTCGATCAACTGACGGGTGGAGCCATCGTGCTCGCCGTCCGCGCCGCTGAGCTCGGGAAGAATGACCTTCGCCAACTGCTTGCCCAACTCGACGCCCCACTGATCGAAGCTGTAAATGTTCCAGATCACGCCCTGCACGAAGATCTTGTGCTCGTAGAGCGCGATCAATCGACCCAGCGCGCGCGGGGTGAGTCTTTCGAGCATGAAGGTGTTGCTCGGACGGTTCCCGGCAAAGGTCTTGTGCGGAACGAGGGCGGTGACCTGCTCCGCTGAAGCGCCAGCCTTTTCGAGCTGTGTCCGGGCTTCATCCGCGGTCTTGCCGCGCATCATCGCCTCGGCTTGAGCGATACAATTCGCCACCAAGATGTCCTGGTGCTCACCGATCGGATTCTGACTCTGCGCCGCTACGATGAAGTCGCAGGGGACCAGATGGGTCCCCTGATGCAGGAGCTGAAAGAACGCGTGCTGGCCGTTCGTGCCCGGCTCGCCCCAGACGATTGGCCCGGTCGTGTAGCCGGTGATGGCGGCACCATCTCGAGAGGCGCTCTTGCCGTTGCTCTCCATGTCGGCCTGCTGAAGATACGCCGGGAAGCGGTGCAGATACTGGTCGTATGGCAACACGGCGTGCGAGCAAGCACCGAAAAAGTTGTGATACCAGACCCCTAGCATCGCCATGATCACCGGAACGTTTTCGCGAAGCGGAGCGGTTCGGAAATGCTCGTCGACTTCGTACGCTCCGGCGAGTAGCTCCTCGAAGTGATCCATACCGACGACGGTGGCGATCGAAAGGCCAATGGCCGACCAGAGCGAGTAACGGCCACCCACCCAGTCCCAGAATTCGAACATGTTCGCAGGGTCGATACCGAACTCCACCACCGCGTCGCGATTGGTCGACAGCGCGACGAAGTGTTTGGCCACGGCCTCCTCACTGCCCATGCGGTCGACCAACCAGCGGCGCGCAGACCGGGCGTTGGTGAGCGTCTCCTGCGTGGTGAAGGTCTTGGAGGCAACGATGAAGAGCGTGGTTTCGGGCTGAACCCGGCGCAGCACCTCGCTCAGATGCGTACCATCGACGTTCGATACGAAGTGCGCGCGCAACCCCTGTTTCCAGTAGGGGCGCAACGCTTCGGTGACCATCACCGGACCGAGGTCGGAGCCGCCGATTCCAATGTTGACGACGTCGGTGATCGCTCGGCCGCTGTGCCCCAGCCAGGCGCCTTCACGGACCGAGGTGGTGAACTCGCGCATCTGCGAAAGCACGCGCCGGACGTGGGGCATCACGTCCGCACCGCCAACCGTCACGGGGCGCTCGCCGCGGTTGCGAAGCGCAGTGTGCAGAACCGCCCTTCCCTCGGTTTCGTTGATCGCATCGCCCGAAAACATGCGGGCGATCCAATCTCGAACTCCGCATTCTTCGCAGAGCTCGGTCAGCAGGCTGACGGTTTGATCCGTGATGCGGTTCTTCGAGTAGTCGAAGAGCAGATCACCGAAAGTGAGCGAAAAGCGCGAGGGGCGTTCCGGATCGTCGCGGAAGATGTCGCGCATCTGGAGGTCAGCAACCTCTTCGTGGTGCGCGCCTAGCGCCTTCCATGCAGCGGTCCGGGTAGGGTCGACCATCGACCCTACCCTAGCCCCGTGGGCGATTCGATGCATCGCCTTTGCGGGGTCTGCGTGGAAAAACTACACGAGCAGCGGTGCGAGAACCAGCGACACGATGCTCATGAGCTTCACCAGGATGTTGAGCGACGGACCCGCGGTGTCCTTGAAGGGGTCACCGACGGTGTCACCAACGACAGCTGCGTTGTGGGCCTCGCTGCCCTTTGGGTGGACCGAGCCGTCGGTCATCTTGTAGCCGCCGCTCTCGAAGGACTTCTTGGCGTTGTCCCAAGCGCCACCCGCATTGGCCATGAAAAGCGCCATCGTAACGCCCGAGACGGTGACCCCGGCGAGCATGCCGCCGAGCGGCTCCGGACCCATGAGGAAGCCCACGACAACCGGGGTGAGAATGGCGAGTGCGCCTGGGGCCACCATGCGCTTGAGTGAAGCCTCGGTGGAGATCTTCACGCAGCGGGCCGTGTCCGGCTTCGCCTTGCCTTCGAGGAGCCCGGGAATCTCGTGGAACTGACGACGGACCTCTTCGATCATGTCCATCGCTGCGATACCCACTGCCTTCATCGCCATCGACGAGAAGAGGAAGGGAAGCATGCCGCCAAGAAACAAACCGGCCATGACGAGCGGCTTCGAGATGTTGATGCCGGTGATGCCTGCGGTCTGCGCGAATGCAGCAAAGAGAGCGAGAGCGGTCATGGCTGCCGAGCCGATGGCGAAGCCCTTACCGATCGCGGCGGTGGTGTTGCCCACGGCGTCGAGCTTGTCGGTACGCTCACGAACCTGAGGCTCCTGGCCGCTCATCTCGGCAATGCCGCCGGCGTTGTCCGCGATGGGCCCGTACGCATCGACCGCGAGCTGAATGCCCGTGGTGGAGAGCATGCCGAGCGCCGCGATGGCCACGCCGTAGAGACCTGCGACCTCGGCGGCGATGACCACACCTCCTGCGATGACGAGAATGGGCATGGCGGTCGACTGCATGCCGACACCGAGACCGGCGATGATGTTCGTCGCGGTGCCGGTCTTGCTCTGCTCCGCGATGCTGTCGACCGGGCCCTTGTGCATCGAAGTGTAGTAGGAGGTGATGAGACCGACGGCGACGCCTGCACCAAGGCCCGCAACAGTCGCCCAACCCACGTTTATCCAGGTTACGAGCTGGCCCTGCGCGTTGGTCGTGCCGCCTTCTGGCCACATGTAGTAGGCGATACCGAAGGTCGCGGCAGCCATGACGCCCGCAGCACCGAACGCGCCCATGTCGAGCGCGTGCTGAGGGTTGCCGCCCTCTTTGGTGCGCACGAAGAAGGTGCCCACCATCGAACAGATGATGCCTGCACCGGCAATGACCAGCGGCAGGATGACCGGACCCACGCTGCTGCCGCTTGAAACCGCATTGAAGCCGAGGGCGAGAACCATCGCACCGATGATCGCGCCGACGAAGGACTCGAAGAGGTCGGCGCCCATGCCAGCGACATCACCCACGTTGTCACCGACGTTGTCTGCGATGACGGCGGGGTTGCGAGGGTCGTCCTCGGGGAGACCGGACTCGACCTTACCGACAAGGTCGGCGCCGACGTCGGCAGCCTTGGTGTAGATGCCGCCGCCGACACGCGCGAAGAGCGCGATTGAAGAGGCACCCATCGAGAAGCCAGTGATGACGTTGACGGTGCGGGTGAGCTCCCAGCCGAGAACATTATTGAATACCAGGTAGAGGACGCTGAGACCGAGGGTCGCAAGACCGACGACGGTCATGCCCATGACGGTACCGCCTGAAAACGCCACGTTGAGCGCAGGGGAGAGGCCGGTACGAGCCGCCGCCGTGGTGCGTACGTTGGCATTGGTCGCAACCTTCATGCCGGCCCAACCTGCTGCGGCCGAGGACGCCGCACCGATCACGAACGCACCGGCGATCTGCCAGCCGCGCTGCGGGTCACCAAAGTAGGCGACGCCCAGAATCGCGCCGACGATCAGTACGAAGATCGAAAGGACGCGGTACTCAGCCCGAAGGAACGCCAAGGCGCCTTCCTGAATCTGGCCGGCGATTTCGACCATGTTGGCGTCGCCTGGATCCTGCTGAGAAACCCAACTCGCCTTCATCCAGGCGAAGATCAGAGCAAGCACCCCCGCTACTGGGGCTGCGTAAATCAGATTGTGCATAGTCGCTGAACCTCTATTCGAGCCCGTCCCCGGTTGATTTCTGGCGGGCGGCGCGTTTCTACAAGATTTCAAAATCAGGTCAAACGCAGGGGGAGCGATTCGGGCAGACGACTGTAATTACAGGAGAATCAACTCGCTCGGGCTTCGGCGATGGCTTCTCTAGCCGCAGCGAAGTCCGAGGGGCCCTGTACGCTGACCCGCCTTGCGCCCTTGTCGATCCGGACCAGAAGGCCGCTCAAGACGCGGCCGGGGCCCACTTCCACGAACAGCGAGACCCCGTCGTCGATCATGTTTCGAATGCTTTCCTCCCAGAGGACCGGCCGGCTCACCTGGCGAATCAGCGCGTCCTTGGCCGCGACGGCATCTCGGATCGGCTTCGCGTCCACATTGACATACACCGGGACGCCGGGATCGGAGAACGTGATCCGCTCCATGTCTGCGCGGAGCCGCGTTTCGGCGGGCTCCATCAGCGTCGAGTGGAACGGCGCACTGACAGGAAGCGTGCTGGCGCGAGCGCCCGCTGCTTTGAGCTTCGCTCCCGCCTCGCTCACTGCCGAAGTCTCTCCGGCGATCACGATCTGCTGCGGGGAGTTGTAGTTGACGGCCTCGACCAACCCGGGAACTTCCGCACAGATGCGTTCGACCAGTGTGCGGTCGGCTTTGAGCACCGCGGCCATCGCACCTTCTCCGTACGGCACGGCTTCTTGCATGTAGTGACCGCGTTTCCGCACCAGCCGAACCGCATCGCCGAGCGTGAGCGTACCGGCCGCCACGTGGGCTGAGTACTCACCGAGACTGTGCCCGGCCGCAATGTCAAACGGCGCGTCGAGGGCTCGAAGGATCGCAATCGATGCGGTGAGAACAGCAGGCTGGGTATTCGCGGTGAGCTTGAGGTCTTCGTCGGGACCTTCAAAACAGAGCTCGGACAACGCTTCGCCGAGCGTGTCGTCGGCTTCTTCGAACACGGCGCGCGCTGCATCCGAAGCGTCGAATGCTTCCCGGCCCATGCCCACCTTCTGACTGCCTTGGCCGGGGAATACGAATGCGACCTTGCCCATTGGCAGCCTGCATAGCACGATCTCTAAAGGGGTTCGCTTGGAAGAACAGCCAAACGCCGAGGATCGTGAGCACTTGAGCGCGCTTTCGATCGGTCACTTCATCCTGGCCGGAGTCGCACTCCTGGGCGGGGTTCCTACGCTGCTGATCGGGGTTTCCGGAGCAAAGCTAATGGACGAATTCGGAAGCGATCTGTCGATGGTCATGGGCGACATCACAGGGCAACCGGGCACCGACCCGTTCGGGGGCAGCCCCGATGCCATGCTTCAAGACTTCAATACGTTGATCATCAGCGTGGTCGTGACCATGGTGCTGCTTGCGGTAGTGAGCGCCATTCATCTTGCAGTCGTGGGCGTCCAGATCCGCAAACGCCGATGGTGGACGTTCTGCTACCTCACCGGCTGGGGCGAATGCCTCATGTTTCCCTTTGGGACCGTGCTGGGAATCTTCACGATCATCGTCTTGTCGCGCCCTTCGGTGAAGCAGCTATTCGGCCTGCATTGACCCTGCCGGTGATTGACAAGCACCCTGCCCGGCCGTAGCCAATGGGCTTGAGTGGAGGCTCTGCGATGGTTGACGCCGAGGTCTTGGAAGAACGGATTCGTGAGGGTGTGGGAGAGGTGTCCCACGTCGTGGTCAGGGATCTGACCGGCACCCAGGACCACTGGGAAGCACTGGTCGTGTCGGCGGCTTTTGCCGGGAAAACCCCGATCGAACAGCACCAGATGGTCTATGCGGCCCTGGGCGAGCTGATGACCGGGCCGGTTCATGCACTTGCGCTCAAGACCTACTCGCCCGAGAGTTGGGCCAGGCAAGAGGGCTGAGAAATGGAAGATACCGTGCGAGAACGCATTCAGGGCATCATCGAGGGCAACGAAGTCGTGCTCTTCATGAAGGGCACCAAGCACTTTCCGCAGTGCGGCTTTTCCGCGACCCTGGTCGAGGTGCTCCGCCGCTCCGGCTCGGAGTTCCAGGATTTCAATGTGCTGGAGGACCCCGCAATTCGGCAAGGAATCAAGGAGTTCGCCAACTGGCCAACGATCCCGCAACTTTACGTCCGCGGAAAGTTCGTCGGCGGTTGCGACATCGTTCGCGAGATGTACGAGAAGGGTGAACTCGACGCCGTGCTTTCTGCTAAAGAAAGCTGAGGGTTCAGCCGCCCTTCTATGGTGGAACTGCTTGGAGGCAAATACGAGGTCCTGGAGCTCGCCGGCGAAGGCGGGATGGCCAAGGTGTATCGTGGGCAGACGCATGGAGCCGCCGGCTTCACCCGGCCGGTTGCGATCAAACGCGTCCTCGCGCCCCTGAGTCACAACCCCGAGTTCCTCAAGATGTTCGTCGAAGAGGCGCGCGTCGTCTCGGAGCTCGACCACCCCAACATCGCGCAGATTCACGACTTCGATCGCGACCGCAGCGGCGAGTACTACTTGGTGCTCGAATGGGTCGAAGGCCTGACGCTTGCCGAATGGCGCCAAGGTTACCGCGCACACGGCAATCACACGCCTTGGACTCTGACGGCGGCCATCGGGATCGAAGTCCTCGAGGCCCTTCATGCAGCGCACGCAAGGCAGGACGCGGAGGGCAGGCCTGCTCCGATCTTCCATCGAGACGTCACGCCCCAAAACGTAATGCTCAGCAATTGTGGCGTGGTGAAGCTCACGGATTTTGGTCTGGCGCGCGCGATGGATCGAAGCTCGATCACCAAGCCTGGTTTTGTGAAGGGTAAGATCAGCTATCTGGCGCCCGAGCTCACCTATGAGGCAGAGCCCAGCGCCCAGACCGACGTGTTCAGCGTCGGGGTGGTGCTTTGGGAGATCCTCGCCGGCGAGAAGCTCTTCAAAGGCAAGGACCCCGTCAAAGTTCTCGGCACGATCCGTGAGTCCGAAACGCCCGACCTGACCTCGATTCGCGACGACCTGCCCGAAGGCCTCTTAGAGGTCCTCGACAGGTCGCTTCGACGAAACCCAATCGAACGCTACGCCTCGAGTCGTGAGATGGCGCGCGACCTCGCCGCCCTCTTGCGCGACACCGAAGACGTGACGGACTCCCACGTGATCGCCCAAAGCGTGCGATGGGCGGCTGAACAACTCGAGCGCTCGCATCGAACCGAACCTCCGACCAAACCCTTCGCCGCTCGAGATTCGCTAGCCAATGCGGAATCGGCCGAGGAAACGGTTCCCGACACCAGCATTCCGCTCACGAGACGTAAATGAAAAAGGGGACTGTCCCCTTTTTCATAGCATAGCGTTTACAACAAGTTGAACCCCAGTCCGGCCGCAACCGAGAGCGCAACGAAGGGTGGGGTCATTCCGATGACCGCAGCGATCATGTATTCGCGGAAGGTCACGCCGGACATGGCCAGCGTGTAGTTCACGGGGGGAATCGCCCAGAGAAAGAGTCGGATGACGATCATCGAGCGAATGGGTTGTTGCTCCAGGCGGTCGAGAGGTTTTTGGAGAAACGGACGCTTGATGTTGAGATTCTGGAGGGGCTGGCCACCGATCGTGCGCACGATGACGAATGAAACGGCAACGGAGATCGTTGCAGCGATCACCGAGGCAACCGAACCCCAAACCGGCCCGTAGGCGAGGCCCGACACCATGACGAACACGAAGCCGGGAATGTAGAGCAACTGACCAACACAGAAGATCGCGACGAAAACGGCGAACCCACCGACGCCTGCCGCCTGCATCGACTGGCGAATCCCGTCCACCGTGAGCTGGTCGGTGAAACCTGTCGCTCGCCCGATCAGGTAGACGCCGATCAGAAATGCGGCCAACAGCGCGAGACGAACCCAGGTGTTGCTCACCGCCCGCAGTAATACACAGCGCCGTCCACAAGGCTAGGGGCGAAGCCCCGTGGTCGACCCAAAGCGTCGACTTTACGGGGTGTCCAGAAGCATATCGAGCGGATTTCGGGCGACCCGGTTCGAGCCGTCGAGGGAATTGATGTCGATGCGGCTCAGGTCGACGCGCGGCGAGAAGATCACTGAGTGAAACGAGTCGACGATGCGTTGCGCGTAACTCTCCTCCGTCTCGTCCTCTTCGAGGTCTGCCTCGCTGCAGCCCCAGGCGGCACCGGTGCGACCGAACAGGCAGATGCGCGCGCCATCGATCTGGATCCGGAGTCCGTTGCTCGACCGCTCGAAACGCGGCGAACGCATGACGGCTCCTGCGAGGCTCCGGTCAAGCTCGGCGTTGCTCGACTCGATTTCCACGGGAAGCGCCCAACCCAGCCGGCGGAACAGGCCGGGGTCGGTATCGAGGACTTCTTCGTAGAACGCTGTCGTTTCGCGCGGGTCGGCAAAGGACTTCGCAAGGACCGCGCGAACGCGTTCCCTCAGAAGCGCGTCTCCTGGTTGCAGCTTGCGAAGCGCTCGTTCCGCGTGCTCGATCGCTTCGTCGTACTCGCGTTGCGCCAAGGAGACCTCGGCGAGCACTGCATCGTAGTAAGCTGCCGCGCCTTCTCTCGGGTCTTCTTCGGCCACCTCGGCAATCGCAGACCTGACCACCCCGGGACCCAAAGCGCTGATGAGCTCGCCCAACATCCAGGGCGGCATCACCGCGCTCCGTGCCGTCCCGATGGCAAATGTCCCGACGAGCCGCGCCTCGTCGTCGAGGAAGCGAGCCGCTTGCCGGGCGCTCATCCACGCCTCGAAGCGCAACCAGAACGCCTTCCCGTGCGCCCACCAGCGCGCGTAGAACGGCTTGGCCGCGGCGCGCTCGACCGTCATTTCCGCCAACATCAATCGCGCTTGCCGGTCGAGAAGCGCGATGATGCTCCGATCTTGCTCGGGGTCACGGCTATTGTGCGCCCGCCGGTCCGGAAGGACGGCGGCCTTGTCGGTGATGCGCAATGCTTCATCGGGCCTTCCCATCAACAAGAGAAACGCGGCAAGGGCACGACGCGCTTCATTACGATCTGAGTCGCGGACGTGCGCCGGCCGAGCGGCGCGATGACGAGGCACCTCCCTGAGCGCAGACAAGGCTTCGGCGAAGCGCCCTGCCCTCATGTACAGATCGGCCAGCTCGAGCCACGGGTTCCCGTACCAGGAGAGCCCGCCCTTGGACGCCTCCATCAGTAGGCGCTCCGCCTCGTCGAAGCGGAACACCGACCTCGCAGCTTCGGCGAAGTTGCCAAGGTCGACAGCCGTTGCGCTGCCGAAATGCGTGCGTCCATATTCCACCGCGTCAGCGCACGCTTCGTAGCTCTTCTCGTCGTCGCCGGCCTCGAATTCGATTGCGCAAAGGGCGTTTTTTGCACGCTCGATTTGATAGGGATCTCCAGTGGCCAAGCCTTCTTCGGCCGCAATCCGGGCCTTCTCGAACTCCCGCTTCTTCATCAAAGGCCAGGCGAGCTCGGCCTTGAGCTGCGGTGTGTAGAGCTCGTTGTACCGATACATGAATGCGAGCTGCTCGTCGTAGTGCTCGAGGTCGCCATGCGCACGAGTGAGCCCGACCAAGATTCTCGCATGCCAGCGCCAAGGTTGACTCGGTGTCGGTTGTACGCCTTCGGCGGCCTCGAAGAGATTGAGCGCGCGGGTTTCATGAAAGAGCGCCTTTGGGAAATTCGCCTCACCATAGTGTTGCGCCATTCCGAGAGCGAGGTGCGCAACGTAGGAGCCCGGATGCTCCTTCAAGTACTTCTCGGATTCCTCCCGAGCCCTCACGTAGCGTTCGCGTTCAATGAGCTCCCACAGAGCGAGTTCTTCGTTTTTGGCTTCTTCGCCTTCAAGCAAGAGAGGCGCCAGCATTTCGTCCGCAGCCGTCCAAGAGGGGCTCCAGAACGTAAACGCAAACGCCCAGATCGACGCCGCCATGACCAGTGATGACGAGCAGCGCATGGTCACCCGCGACGCAGGCTCGCCCGCGCCAGCTTTTCGATCTCGACGGCGCTGGCCTCTCGAATCAACGCATCGACATCTTCGACGCCAGGCGCGCACTCGAGACGATGCTTGAACACATAGGGTGCCAAAACTTCGACGTCTTCCGGCGAAACGAAGTCTCTGCCGTGGATCACGGCGCGCGCCTGAAGAGCCGGCAGCATCAGGACCAGCGCACGGGTCGACGCTCCTTGGAGGACACGGGAGTCGCTTCGAAGCAAACGCGCCAAATCGACCAAAGCCTCCTTCACGACTGGGGCAACGTGAACTGCGCCGCGGGTCTGGCGCCGCGCCGCCAGAATCTCCGCCCGGGTCACTCCTCGATAGTCGCGAGCCACCTCGAGGCTTGGCCGGGGATACAGGTCCAGCACCTCGAGCTCGGATGCCCGGTCGATGTGTTTCATCTCGATCTTGAAGAGGAAGCGGTCGAGCTGCGGAGTCGGAAGCGGGTAGGTCCCCGCCAGGTCGAGCGGGTTCTGCGTCGCGATGACAAAAAAGAGATCGTCGAGCGCGTAGGACCGATTGTCGACTGTCACTTGTTTTTCGGCCATCGCTTCGAGCATGGCGGCCTGCACCTTGGGTGAGGTGCGGTTGATCTCGTCGGCCAGGACGATGTGCGCAAACACCGGGCCGCGACGGAACGCAAAACGGCTCGTCTCGACGTCGAAGATGTTCGTGCCAGTGATGTCGCTGGGCAGCAGGTCAGGAGTGAACTGGATGCGGCGGAACGCGGCGATGCCAGCGGCGCCGTCACCCTCGTCGAGCGCATTGCCGAGGGCGCGCGCAAGCGTGGTCTTGCCCGAGCCCGGGTAGTCTTCGAGAAGCACATGACCGTCGGCGAGCAGCGAAATGAGCACCAACTCGACCACCTCGTCCCGACCCCGAATGGCTGCTTTCAAACGGGCGCCCAGCCGCTCCGCAACCTCGCGTGCGCGGCTCAGGCTGTCATCGATGGGGGTTTGAATGGCTTGCTGCATATCCGCTCCGGGCTCCAATTGGGAAGAATGGCATCATTTTGACCGTAACCAAGACCAGGGCGTAAGCAGGCCCAAAAACCGCTTCCAAAGTGGGAATCCACTGCGAATGTCACCCCGCACCCCGGCCGCCTCGTCGCGCAGCCGGCCTCGGTTGGGCTCGTGCCCACCGAACGCCGCCGCAAGGTGGGCGTTGGTCAGCGGCTCGAACGACGGAAAGCGATCGCGGATCCGTTGTGCAAAGGCCTCGCGCGATTCGCCTGAATTTCTTCGAACCGCAAGCTCGCCGACGCGATCGAGCTCAGCTCGGTAGACCAGCCTGGGCAGGGCAGCAGGGGGGGCCCACGTCGGAGCAAGCCGGCGCCACAGCTTCACGAAGTAGAGGATGACGAGCGCAAAGGCCAAGAGTGCCAAGACCCAGGTTCCAAACGTGAGAGTCAGGCGCCGCGCCAGCTCTTTGATTTTGGGCAGGTCGGTCGCAGACAGCGGAATCGGGGATGCGCCTCGGGCGAGCTCTCCGAGGAGTCGCTGCAAGTCGGCATCCATCGGTTGGTCAGGAGGATCAAGCGCGCGCTCGGGATACACATCCAGCACCACCCAGCCGAAGCCATCGATGTAGACCTCGGGCCAAGCGTGGGACGCGGAACCGGAGAGGAGCAGCGAGGACCCTCCCTGGCGGGCCGATTCGCTGACCGCGTAGCCCGTGGCCACCCGCGCCGGCACCCCGAGGCTTCGCATCAGATAAGTCGCGGCGTGTGAGAAGTGCACGCAATAGCCCGTTCGATCACCGAACAAGAAACTAGCGGTGGGATCCTCGGCGCCGCTGTGCGCGTTCTTGAGGCTGTAGATCCCTTCCCGACCGAGCCAGCCGGTCACTGCAAAGGCCTTTGCGACCGGGTTGTCCGCGAGCCGATCCGGGAGCTCGGTCACAAGCTCCGTCGCAAGCTCCGCGTAGCGCGGATCAGGCGGAGTCTCCGTGTAGTGCGCCCACTGCTCCTTCGACCAGTCGGGCGAACCCGGACGTGCATCGAGCATCGAAATGTAGTCCGCAGTGAGCACGCCAGACATCGCGCGGTACACGCGACGGAATCGATTTGGCGATGGGTTTTGCATCGGTTCGACTTCGACCGGTGCCTCGAGCGCAAACGGCTGCGTGTGGTCGGCCATGAGCGCGATCGTGGTTTCGAGCGGGCCGCGGTTCTCGTTGACTTCTGGCGCGTTCTCGATCTCGGTAAGGCGCGCCGGGAAGTACGGGATCAGATCGTTGTCGATGTCCTGCCGGCCCGAAACCACGAGCTTGCGGCCGTTATACTGGCTGAACGCGCCCTGCCGAAAGTAGTAAACGCCGCTCGGCGGAGAGTAGTCGTCGTGGAAGAGCACGACCGCAACCGGAACGCGGGCCCCTCCTGTGCTGTACTTGTTGCGAAACTCGAGCTCGCTGGCAGAAGCCCCGCCTCCCTCCCGTTGTTGACCTTTTCCGTCCTTGGCTTCGGACTGTTCGGGGCGAAGCCCGAGCCCGCCTCCTCCTTCGGGCGGCGGCGGCATGCCGACCATCGGCGTCGCCACGACGATCATCGCGAGTAGCAGCGCGATCACACCGAGGTTGAGAACGGCGCGCCCGAAGCGCTGCTCCCTGAGCAAGAGCACCAACCCAAAGACCGTCGCCGTCCCGCCCATGAAGAGGAAGAGCCAGGTCGGATCCCAGCCGAGCGCGATGATCCAGTCGGCCAAGTAGAACGGTCGATTGATCGCACCGTGCCGATGGGGAATGAAGAGTTGCCCAAAGGCGACGGCTACCAGAATCAGCTCGAACACCGCAAAGATCGCCTTGCGCGTGGAACCTGCGCGCATCGCCGCACTGCCAACTGCGGCCACCAAGAGCGCGGTGAGCATGCCCGCAACTCGAAGGGCGCTCACGGGACCCAAGGAAGCCGCCAACCACGAACCATGCGTGAGGGAGTTGCGAAACCAGGCGACCAGCGCGATCAGAACCACGGCTCCCGCAAAGATTGCCGAAGTACGCAGCCGCGTGCGTCCGATCCGAGCTCCGATGAGGCAGCCCCCAAGCCCTCCTGCAAACGCCAGGAGCACGGAGCCGGAGGGGGCCATCGTCGCGACCAGAACGCCCCAGGCAAGACCATGGATCATCGCCCGTCCGAGCTCTGCAAGGGCGCCCGCAACTCCGGCGATTTCCCGATGAGCGCTCGCGGTCATGCAGCGCTCCTCCATGCCGAGCCGAGGCGTGTCCCGTCTCCGAGCACACGCCCGCTAATGCGATCGATGATGACCACCTCGCAGCGCAGCTGGCCGAGCGCCCGCCCAACTCGCTCGAGGTCGCCGCGCTCCACACCGGGGATCCGAGTCGGCCTGAGCAGCAGGCGACGCCAGCGAGGCTGGGCGTCCGAATCGTGAACGGCATCGACCGCGATCACGACACGAACGCGGCCATAGCGCCGCATCGTCAGCGAGCGCATCTCGTCGAGCCAGCCGCCCGTCGTCGGAGGCGCAAACACCACGAGCGCGGCGGGCCCACGCGGATCGACTTCCGCCAAAAAGCGTTTCATCCCGCTCCCGCTTTGCGCCGTGTAGCGCGAGGAGCTCATCACCTTGTGCAGCGCCTCGGAACGATCGGAAGTGGCCTCCGGAGACCCATCGGCTGCGAACTGCCAGTCCGTGCCGAGCGCCTCTTCTTCGATCGCTGCGCGCGCCGCTGCAGCGGCCGCCTCGTCGTGGGCACCGGCGACCAAATAGGCCACCGTCCGGCGAGCGCGGCTCAACGCGCGCTCTGGGACGCGCACCATCAACTTGCGTGTTCGGCCAAAGACCTTCCAGTGAATGAAGCGCGCGGAATCGCCCGGCACGTATCTTCGGAGCTCGACCCGATCACCGTCCTCGAGCCCCATCGGATGCGGAAAGTCCTCCCCACCGGTGAGCGAGGTCAAAACCGGCAGGCGCCGAATCCCCCCGAGGTGGGGAAGCACTTCGATCGGCCCGGCCTGTCGATGCCGAAACGCGATGCGCGCCAAGCCAAAGGCGTCCTGCACGACCAGTCGGCGTGTAATCGACGGGAAGATGCCGCGCCGTCGCAAGGTCACGCGCTCTCGAAAGCGCCCCCTCTCCGCTTGGGGGTTGGCAACCGCGGCATCCGGCGACTCCCAGGTCCAGCGCAGCTGCACCAACGGCAGCCACCAGAGGGACGGAAGTGAAAACCCCGTCGGTAAAGGCGACCCAGTCTCGAAGGTCGAAGTCAGCCAGGGAAAGGAGGCGCGCCGCAGACGCAGCCAAAGCCCGAGCGCGCTCAACGTGACCACCAGGACCGAAATGACGAGAAGACCAGCGCCACCATAGCCCAGGACCAGCAAGACCAGGTCGAGCTTCCCAAAGCCAAAACTCACCAGCGCAATCGATGCGACCAGCCCCAAAGCCATTCCAACCACGGTCAGCGGAAATAGGTCTGCCACCCGGCGCCAGAGCCGTCTGGCGCGAGCCAGTGCCCCTCGGATGGGTTCGGGGACTGCCGCCAAGGGCTTCATCATCGCGATCGTGCCACGGGACTCTCCAAGCTCAACCACCGGAATAAGACACTCAGGACCACGGTTTAGGCCGCCAGAGGGTGTCTTGACAGGCTTAGAGCCAGGGCTAACCTCCGCCAGCTCTGGATGCGGCAACGAATCACGCGCGGGGGAGGATATGAGCGATGTGATGATCGACGCGCGGGATTTGACCAAGCACTACGGTCCGGTCACCGCGCTAAAGAACGCTAGTTTTCAAGTGAATCGCGGCGAGGTCGTCGGTTTCCTCGGGCCCAATGGCGCCGGGAAGACCACGACGATGAAGATCCTGACCTGCTTCATCGCCCCCTCCGGAGGGACGGCACGCATCGGCGGCGCCGACATCTTCGAAGACCCGATCGCGGTCCGCGAGGCCATCGGCTATCTGCCGGAAAACACTCCTCTCTATACCGAGATGCTGGTGCTGGAATACCTGGATTTCGTTGGCAAGATGCGCGGGCTCCGCGGGGCCGGCCTCGGGGCGAGGCTACGTCGGGTCGTCGAGGAAACCAGTCTCGACGAGGTCATCGGCAAGAGCATCGGCGAGCTTTCGAAGGGCTTTCGTCAGCGGGTCGGCCTTGCGCAGGCGCTGATTCACGAGCCGCCGGTCCTGATCCTCGATGAGCCGATGAGCGGTCTCGACCCGAACCAGGCTTCCGAGATCCGAGAGCTGATTCGCGAGATCGGTCGCGAGCGCACCATCATCTTGTCGACGCACAACCTCGCAGAGGTGCAGGTCACCTGCGGCCGTGTCCTAATCATCTCGCAGGGCCAGCTGGTGGCCGACGACACGCCTGAAGAGCTCGCCGCGCGCGCCGGCAAGCCCCGATTCATCGCGACCTTGAAGCAAAACGGCCGGAGCGCCGCAGAAATCCGGGAGGCGTTTGCTGTGATCGGCGATGCGCAAAGCGTGAAGGAGCACGCAGGCGTGACCCCTGGGGAGCTGCAGGTCGAAGTCGTGCCGAAGGGAAACCAAGACCTGCGGGCCGACATCTTCCAAGCGGCGGTGTCCGCCAAGCTCGTGCTCCTCGGGCTCGAGCAACGCGGCGAAAACCTCGAAGACATCTTTCGACAGCTCACCACAGGCGACGGAGGAGCCTCGTCATGAGATCGATCCTCACGATCGGCAGCCGGCAGTTCCGAAGCTATTTCAATGGCCCGGTCGCCTACATCGTCATGTGCATCATCATGCTGACGCTAGGCTTCTTCTTCTGGAAGACCTTCTTTCTCTACGGTCGCGCGAGCGCACGTGAGATGTTTCGCTGGCTCGGCCTGATCCTCGTCTTCGCTCTTCCCGCGCTGACGATGGGCCTTCTCGCCGAGGAGAAACGCACCGGCACGATCGAGCTGCTGATCACCATGCCGGTCACGGAGGCGCAGGTGATCCTCGGAAAGTTCCTCGGGGTCTTGGGGCTCTATGCAGTCCTGTTGGTGCTCACCATCGCCTACCCGATCAGCGTCTCGACGCTCGGCGATCTGGACTGGGGTCCCGTCTGGAGCGGCTACCTTGGATTGTTCCTGCAAGGCTCGGCGGTGCTCGCCATCGGGCTGATGGCTTCGAGTTGGACGAGCAACCAGCTGATCGCCCTATTTGTCGCGCTCACCCTGAGCGTGTTTTTCTGGATCCTCGACAAGTTCTTGGCGCTGCTCCCCACGAGCGCGGCGTCGGCCTTGCAGTGGCTTTCCTTCGACTATCATTTTCAGAGCATGGCGCGGGGCGTGGTTGATCTGCGCGACATTCTCTTCTTCGTCTCCGTGATCGTTTTCGCGCTGGCCGTCGCGTTTCGGGCACTGGAATCGAGGCGCTGGAGCTGAACGATGTCATCCAAGGTTCAAAAACGGGCTGCTAGCGAATCGCTGATCTTCCTGCTGATCGTCGGCGGCAGCCTGATCCTGCTGAACGTGCTCGCGGCGTACTTCCCCTCGCCGCGCGTCGACCTAACGCACAACGGACTGTTCTCCTTGGCCGAGGGCTCGGAGCGGCTCGCCGGAAGCCTGGACGACCGCCTCGAGGTAACGGCGTACTTCACCGAAAACCTGCCGCCTCCGTTCAACGCTACGGAACGCCAGGTCCGCGACTTGCTGGCCGAGTATGCAGCGGCGTCGAACGGACAAATCATCGTTCGCTTCGTCAACCCCAACGACGAGGCCAAGCAGGAGGCCGCGCGTGCCGATGGCGTGCAGCCGGTCGCACACCAGAAGATCGAAGAAGACCAGGTGGCCGTCGTCGAAGGCTACCGGGGCATGGTCCTCCGTTACCTCGACGAGTCGCGGACGATTCCGGTCATCCAGGATACGACCGGGCTCGAGTACATGATCACCTCGGCGATCAAGGAGCTGGTGGGTGAGCGCAAACCCATCGGCATCGTGGGTGACCACGGAGGCCCGAGCCTCGAGGAAGGGCTGACGAGCCTGAAATCGGTGCTCAGGCTCTACGACGTCCAGGAGGTCGACGCATCGAAGGACATCGATCCGGGGCTTGCGGCGTTGCTGGTCATCGGGCCGCAGCAGCCGTTCAGTGACGACGAGCTGCGGCGCATCGATCGATACGTGATGCGCGGCGGCTCACTTGGCGTCTTCGGTGGAGCGATTGCGGTAGACCTCGCCGGTCAAGCCGGACCATCTGCCCGTGGGGTCAGCTCTCGCTTGGACGGGCTTCTCGGCGCCTGGGGCGTTCGACTGAGCTCCAAACTGGTGGCGGATGCACAGTGCAGCCGAGCCCCGATGGCAGGACCGCTCGGCTTCCAGGTTCTCGTTCCCTACCCCCCCATCCCCGTGCTCCAACTCGACGAAGAGCAGTTGGAGCATCCAGTCATGTTCCGCCTGGCATCGCCCATGCTTCCGTTCGTCGCGCCGCTCGAGCTCGGAGATGCAGCTCCGGGCGTGCGGCTCAGCGTGCTCGGGCGCTCCTCGCAAGACTCCTGGACGATGTCCGGGGAAACGATCTCGCTCCAGCCTCGAAATCCGCGCGAATGGCAAATGAGCAGTGACGCCGGCCCCTTCGACTTGATGGTCGCCATCGAAGGCAAGCTGCCTTCGGCGTACGCGGCGCCGATCAACGAAGACGACCCCAACGCGATTCCGACTCCGCCGATCGCCGAGCGCGAGGTCCGAGTGCTGGTCGTGGGAACGGGCTCCTTCCTCGAAGACAGCTTCATGCCGCCGCGCCCGCCGCAGGGCGAGGTTCAGATGAACGCGGCGCTCGCCCTGGCGCTCAACGCAATCGACTGGCTCGCCGCCGATTCGGACTTGATCGCGATTCGTGCCAAGACGACCGAAGAGCCGGCGCTCGATATTCCGGATTCAGTGCTCGCCGCTGAAGGCAGTGCACTTGCCGCCGCCGAAGAAGGTGACGAGTCCGGCGTCGAGTCGGCTCTGACAGAGCGCAAGGCCGCGATCGAGTCATGGGACGCGAAGAAACGCGCCTACCGCTGGATCAACACGCTCGGAATTCCGTTCCTGGTCGCCTTGTTCGGGCTTTTCCGTTGGCGGCAACGCTCGAACAAGAAGAGGACGCTAACACTCTAAGCAGGGGGAATGCTCGCAATGGAATGGCGAAAGAACCGTATTGCGATCGGAGCGCTGGTGTTTTCCGTGCTGCTCGGCCTGACGGCTTGGGCGGTGAACAGCCGGAACCGGCAGCCGAAGAGCTCCGGAGAGATTCCGTCGATCGAGGTCGAAAAGGCTGCGATCACCACGCTCGAGATCACGCGGCCCGGAGATGAGCGGGTCGTGCTTTCCAAGGTCGACGACGCTTGGCGGGTAGTGGAGCCGATGGATGCGGCGGCGGATCAAAGCAACGTCGAGTCTGCGCTCAACCGACTCGCGGAGCTCAGGATCAGCCGCATCGTGGCGACCAAGCCCGATAACTACGCACGCCTGCAAGTCGACGAGGAAAGCGCCGTGCAAGTGATCGTGAACGCCGGAGACGACACTCTCACCAAGCTCATGGTGGGTAAGTACGGCAACGGCATGACGATGGTCCGAGTCGACGAGCGCAGCGAGGTATTCGGGGCAAGGGGCTCGCTTCGCTATGCTTTCGACCGGGAGCTGAAAGCGTGGCGGGACCGAAAGGTCATCAGCGTCGAAGCAGCCGATGTGAAGTCGATTCGTTTTGAAAGCCCCAAAGGGATCTTCCACTTCCAACGCGAAGGCGATGGCTGGACTGCCCTCGAAGGGAACAAAGCCCTGGGTGACTTCGATTCGAAGCAGTTGACCGGGATCGTGTCGACCGCGGCGCGGCTGATTGCCACCGACTTCGCCGACGAGGATACGTCCGAAGCTAGGGCCGGGCTGACGGAACCTGGCGCTATCGTGACCATCACCTTGGCGGAGGATCCGAATCCCATCGTGCTGGAGCTAGGCGCCCACACGGATCAGGGAGACGAGCTCTACCTAAGGCGCAAAGGCGATCCGACCGTCTACGTGATCTCCCAGTATCTGGCGGACCGGCTACAGCCGGATGCCGCGGCATTTCAGACGCCTAGCGCGGCCTCTCCACCGCCGCCGGCGATGCCGAACGCGCCCACCGGAGGCCAGCAGCAACCTCAGCTTCCGCCCGAAGTCATGCGACAACTGCAAGAGCAGATTCGCGCGCAGCAGCAACAACAGCAGCAGCAGCGTTAGTTACCGGGACCCAGACGCCAGCCCGCCACCATGATCGCGCCCCAGCCCGCCAAGAAGAGCAGGCCGCCAACGGGCGTGATCGCCCCGAGCTTCGTCTGGCCGGTAATTGTCATCATGTAAAGGCTGCCACTGAAGAGCAGGACCCCGGCGATGAACGACCAGCCGGCCACGAGCGCAGACGTGCCCGCGCCCCGATGGACGAGCCAGGCCGCAAGTGCCAGAGCCAGCGCATGCGTGAGATGATAGTGAGCGGCGGTATTCCACCACTCCAAGCGCTTCACGCCGTCGGGCAACGACCCGAGACGTGATTGCAGGCCGTGTGCACCAAACGCACCCAGCGCCACGGCGCTGAAACCGAGCAAGCCAGACAGAATGACGAAGATCCTAGGCATCGCGACCCATGATGGGCCAAGCAAGCCGCTGCGACCAGCCCGCGCGGTAGCACCTCGCAAGCGAACGGGTTAGGCTTTGCAGGCGACCGGGGTTATTGGAGCCACGACTCGGAGATGACCGCAGATTTCGGCGTAAACCAAGGACTGGTCGAAGAGCAGTTTCTCAAGTGGGTAGACAACCCTCTTGCAGTGGACGAAGCCTGGCGCGCGTACTTCGAAAGCCTCGCACCGACCGACTGGCCCCAGATCTCGAGTGCAGGAACGATCATCGCGCCGGTCACGGCCACCGGTCTCTTGAGTCCGGCCCGAGTCAGCTTGGACGGCAACGGCGCACCCCCTGCTGAGCCCTCGCTCGACACGGTACTGCCCGACAACCCCGCCATCCTCGCACGGGCCTCGTTCCCGCCGTCGTCGGAAGTCTTGGCGGCCAACGAGCTTCAGGCCCGGCTCTCCGCCTTGATCAACGCCCACCGGGTCCGCGGGCATCTTTTCGCGAACCTCGATCCGCTGGGCCTCAACCGCCGCCTGCCCGAAGAGGCCTTCGTGCTGAAGCGCTACGGCCTGGACCACGTCGATCCCGAAACGATTTTTGCGACCGGCAACTTCGCGGGCCCCCCGACTGAATCGCTGCGCTCGGTGATCGCGCGCCTCAAGGAAACCTACTCCCGAACGATCGGCGTCGAGTACACGTTCCTCGAAAACCGCGAGGCTCGAAACTGGCTTCGCGACAGCATGGAGCTCAGTGGAAACCACATCGATCTGAGTCGCGAGCAGCAGGTTCGAATCCTCACCAAGCTCACGGACGCGGAGATTTTCGAGCAATTCCTGCACACGAAGTACACCGGCGCGAAGCGCTTCTCGCTCGAAGGCGGCGAAAGCGTGATCCCGATGCTGGACATCCTCACCGAGCGCGCCTCGGAGCTCGGCGTAGAGGAAATGGTCATCGGCATGGCGCACCGTGGGCGGCTCAACGTGATGGTCAACATCATGGAGATGAACGTCCGGCAGATCTTTGCTGGCTTCGAGGATGTCGACCCCGAGAAGTACGTCGGCACTGGTGACGTGAAATACCACCTCGGCTACTCGCTCGATCGAAAGACCGCGAGCGGGAACAACGTGCACATGACGTTGGCGTTCAACCCCAGCCACCTGGAGTTCGTGAACCCCGTGGTCGAGGGCCGCGTCCGAGCCAAGCAAGATCGCAAGGGCGACGATGACCGGGTCACAGTGTTGCCGCTCTTGATCCACGGCGATGCTGCGTTTGTCGGCCAGGGGGTGGTCGCCGAAACTTTGAATCTGAGCCGGCTGCCGGCTTACGAGACCGGCGGCACGGTGCACGTCGTCATCAACAATCAGATCGGTTTCACCACCAACCCCGAGGACTCGCGATCGACCGCTTACTGTACGGACATCACGCGCATGCTTCGCTGTCCGGTGTTCCACGTGAATGGCGAGGACCCCGAAGCGGTGGCACAAGCGGTGACGCTGGCCACCGAATACAGGCAACGCTTCCACGGAGACGTGGTGCTCGACCTCTTCTGCTACCGGAAGTACGGGCACAACGAAGGTGACGAGCCGCGATTCACCCAGCCAGAGATGTACTCGGCGATCGACCGGAAAAAGACCGTGCGCGAAGTGTACGTCGAGCACCTCGTCAAGACCGGAAAGCTGACGGTTGAACAAGCGGAAGAGATCAAAGTCCGGCGCCAGCAAGACTTGGAACATGCGCTCGAAGACACGCGCCAGAACGGGAACTACAACCTCATCCCCGCCTCAATGCTGGGGCTCTGGACGGAATACCGGGGCGGCAGCGATCTGGATGTCCCCGACGCCGATACGCGCTTCCCACGAGCAAAATTGGTCGATGCGCTCGACGAGCTGACTAGCTACCATGACTGGTTCACTCCGCACCCACGAATCAAGCGCTTCGTTCTCGACAAGCAGCGAAAGGTGATGGAGACGGGCGAAGGCGTCGACTGGGGAACCGCCGAGAACCTCGCGTTCGCAAGCCTTCTTCTCGAGGGCGTTCGGTGTCGATTGACGGGCCAGGATGTCCGCCGCGGCACCTTCAGCCATCGGCACGCGGTGATCTTCGATGAGAAGACCGGCCGCCGCTACACCCGCCTCGGCCATCTGAGCGCCGACCAGGCTCACCTGGAAATCTACGACAGCCCGCTTTCCGAAGTTGGGGTCCTGGGCTTCGAATGGGGCTACTCGCTCGACTCACCGGACGCCCTGGTGTGCTGGGAGGCGCAGTTCGGCGACTTCGTGAATGTCGCGCAGGTGATCATCGACCAGTTCATCTCCTCGTCCGAAGACAAGTGGCAGCGCTTGAGCGGTCTGACCCTGCTGCTTCCACACGGTATGGAGGGCCAAGGCCCCGAGCACTCGAGCGCGAGGCTCGAACGCTTCCTGTTGCTCTGCGCCGAAGACAACATGCAGGTCGTCAACCTCACGACCCCTGCGCAACTCTTTCATTGCCTCCGGCGTCAGGTCCTGCGTCCTTGGCGCAAGCCGCTCATCGTCATGAGCCCGAAGAGCCTGCTGCGGCACCGCCGCGCGATCAGCACTCTCGATGAGCTCGCTGATGGCTCCTTCCAACGAATCATCCCGGACGTGCCTTCGATCGAGCCGAGCGAGGTTCGACGCGTGGCGCTCTGCACCGGGAAGATCTACTACGACCTGCTCGAGCGCCGGGAGCAAACCGAGGCCGACGACATCGGGATTCTGCGCGTCGAGCAGCTGTACCCGCTTCGCGCCAGCGAGCTCCAGGCCCGCCTGGCTCCGTATCCGAGAGACGTCGACCTGGTCTGGGTGCAAGAAGAGCCGTGGAATATGGGCGCCTGGTACTTCATGCGGGCTCGGCTCCCGGAAATCCTGGGCAGTGAGCAACCTTTGCGCTGCGTCGCCCGCCCGGAAAGCGCAAGCCCCGCGACCGGTTCCGGCGCCTCGCACAAGCTCGAGCAACGGCTCCTGGTTGACGAAGTGTTTCACTAGCTGTCAGGCAGGCGGACGGCCAAACCGGCCAACGGATGATCGCCGCCATCGTCGAAACGCCCAAGGGCCCCTTCTATTTCAAGTTCCTGGGGGCCGATAGGACGGTGGTCGAGAACCGGAAGGCATTGGAAGGCTTGCTCGCATCGATGACGGCGTCGAAGTAGTCGGCAGGGTCGGCGACACCGGCAGCGACAGCGACAGCGACAGCGACAGTATCAGGGGGACTACAGGGAGCGTGGCGCAAAGTTTGCGCCCTGCGATTAAGTCACGTAGTTCGGTTGCGTTTTACCTGCGAGTCGTGTCTGATCCTCTCCGGACGAGCTCTATTCATTGCACCGCGAAGAGAGGCAGGTTGGTCATGGGACGCGTATCGATCGTTGGTTTGTCATCGCTGTTGGTGTTGTTCGCATGTACGGGAGATCAGGGGCCGCCGGGTGAAAGTGTGGCGCTTGGCTATGTCGGTTCCGAAAATTGCAAGGGCTGCCATGAGGAGGCGTACGCTTCTTGGGAAAACACCGGCCACCCTTACAAGATCGTCCCGAAGCAAGAAATCCTGGATGGCACCGGGTATCCCGGGTGGATTCAAAGTATCGTCCACGGTGACGAGTTTGCCGTTGACGCCGATTTCTTCGATGCAGGTCAAGGCGGCGATCAGGTTCTCACGCGCAACGATAACACCTTCCCCGGTGGCTGGGACGACATCACGTACGTGATCGGCGGCTACGGGTGGAAAGCGCGGTTCATCAACAACTCCGGCTACATCATCACGGGCACCGACAACGGAACGCCTGACGACACGGCGGACGACGACAAGACACAGTACAACTTCCCGTTGGTAGTCGATGCAGCTGGGATTGCGGCGTACCCCAACGTTGAAGTGAGTAGCTCGAGGTATCACTCCGAGGACGCAAACATGAAGCCCTACGACTGCGGTAGCTGCCACACGACCGGTTGGATTCCCGATACCGACGCCGAGACGGACGATGATCTCAGTGACAATCAGGACGAGCTCCCGGGCATTTGGGGCACCTGGGAGGAACCCGGCGTCGGCTGCGAAGGCTGCCATGGGCCGAGTGCCGGTCACGCGGAAAACCCGTACGAGGTTGCAACCCAGTGGGATGCCTCGGCTTCGTGCTCGAACTGCCACATCCGAGCCGACGTCTACGAGGTCGACACGAGCGGCGGGTTCATTCGTCACCACGAGCAGTTCGAAGAGGTCATTCAGGGTAAGCACGCCGCGCTCCTGTGCTCGGGCTGCCACGCCCCCCACGATCCCGTGAGGTATGGAGACACGTATGTCGATCTCGACGACACACCAAACGATCCCAACCCGGACTTCCCCAATTTCAACGGCGTTCGGGTTAAATGCGAGTCATGCCACTTCAACGAAGCACAGAGCTACGCAGCATGGGCGACCGGCCCATACGTCGCGATGGCGGGCGTGACCTGTGAGCAGTGTCACATGCCCCACGTGACCAAGTCCGCCGTCAAGGCAGGCACGTTCTACGGGGACACGTCGACGCATCTGTTCGGCATCAACACCGGGGTCGATCCGGTCAACCCTGACAACAGCTTGTCGACAACCGGAGCCGGGGAAACGGGCGCCAGTCCCGCCAATCCCTATATCTCGCTCGATTGGGCCTGCGGCTCCTGTCACAGTGACGAGGCTGAGGCGGATCCAAACGACCTGTTCGATTGGGCAACGACGGCACTTCAGGCCAACGGCGGGGTGCACGGCGGCGAACCGATCTTGGTTCCATAACCCGCGATGAAGTCATCGGCATAGAAGCCCAAGGCTTCACGCAGAACGGCCTCGTCTCAAGACGAGGCCGTTTGCAATTAACTACTCGAATTTTACTTCGTCTTGTTGACCGAGATCTTGCGCGGCGTCGGCGCTTCCTTCTTGGGAAGCCGGAGCTCGAGCACGCCGTCTTTCAGGTCAGCGCTGACGCTGTCCGCGTCGACGGTCTCGGGAAGGCTAAATGAGCGAGTGAAGCTGCCGTATTGGCGCTCGACACGACGATACGTGCCCTCGGTCTCTTCCTTTTCGACTTTGCGTTCGCCGCTAAGGGTGAGAACGTTGTTCTCAACGTCGACCTTGACGTCTTCTGCGGCCAAGCCCGGAACCTCGGCGTCTACGTAAAAAGCATCATCCTCCTCGCGAATGTCGACCGCGACTTGAAATGCCTGCTTTGCAAGCCCCCTGCCACTAAGGAAGTGGTCATGGAGGCGGTTCATCTCTTCAAATGGATCCCAACGAACCAACATGATGTATTCCTCCGTCGACCTGCGTGCGCAGGCCCGGTACTAGTCGGAACACGCTGCGACACCACCATTGCGCCTCGGCCTCTTCCGACGATTGACGCAAACTAAGCATGGAAACCACGCTGTCAACTCTCGAATTGACTGCATTTTTCGGCGCGATAGGCTACCAGGAGATGAGGGTTCTAAGGCTCGTGATCGTGCTGGCGCTGATGGGTGGCGCGTTACCGACCGGTTGCGTCGAGGATGTGCGCTTCGATCCATCGGGCTGCGACGTGCACGTACGGGGTCGCTGGCTCGTGGACGAGCAGAACCCGACGGAGGAAACCTGCGCCAACATCGCATTGGTCGAGCTTGCCATCATCAACGAGCCGGAGCGTCAGTTCTGGGCGGCGCCGGAGTTCACATTGAAGTGCGACGCCCTGAGCGACTCCAATGCCGTGGTCATCGACGGCGGAGCATACCTCGACACGACGCTCGTCACGCGTAATCGCTGTGGCGGCACGGGCAGGATTCTTGAAAAGCCGCCGGAGCCAGCCCCGCAGCAGTACAAGTCGCGCTGGCGCGCGACCACCAGCCTCAAGTTCGTCGTCGACTGCTCCCCGATCGAGGTGACCCCGATCACGACCGTCGACGGTGGCACCGAGCTGCTCTTGGATGTGGGCACGGTGGACTTTCGGACCATGGATGGCGGCGTAGCGTGCCCAGAACCTTGATCCCTTGCAATCGAGCCCCTCGATAACTAGACAGAGACTGTGTTTCGCTTTCCCCCACTGACGCCGTTCGTGAAGAAGCTGCTGATCGCACTGTTTGGCGCCTGGATCGTGCAGATCATCTTTCAGAACTGGGCAGGCGTGCCGATTTTCGAGCTTCTGGCGCTCAACACGGCAACGCCCGGAGTGGCGACGCTTTGGCAGCTCGGCACCCACGTGTTCGCATTTCCGACCGGCCCGCAGGCCGTGTTCTCGATGCTGATCATGCTCGTGTTTCTCTGGTGGATGCTCGCGCCGTTCGAGCAGCGGTTCGGACAGAAGCGCACCATCCAACTCTGCGTCGTCGCGGCGCTGTCGTCGGCGGTCTTGGCACTCATCGTCGGACTCCTCGTTCCCAACCCCTCGGCGCTGTACGGCGCGCAAGCGATGCTCTTGGGTTCGATTGCGGCCTTTGCATGGTCGTACCGCGGCCAGGGGCGGATGAGCTTTTTTGGCGTCATCGATATGAAGCCAGTGCACATCATCTACTTGGTGCTTGCCCTCAGTGCGCTGATGTTCATCACGTCTGGTGACGCGGTCGCGCTTGCGGCCGACATCGGCGCCATCGGCGGAGGCATGGCCTTCATCGAATGGCTGCGGCGGCCTCCCAGCCGGCGCCGTCGGCCGAAACGGAGCAAGAAGAAGGGCTCTTTCGACGTGGTACAGGGTGGTCGCGCCGATGAGCCACGCTGGATAAACTGACGCCATGCTTCGGTCCTCGCTCATGCCAGTGCCGCTCCTTGCTCTGGTGGCGTTGGCGACATCGCTCGGCTGCTCGAGTCCAACCGACTTGCTCATTCAGGTCTACGACGCTTGCAACACGGTCGAAGACTGCGTCGAAACGGCAACGCTGTGCGAGGAGCTCGCCGTCGACTTCGCGGGCTTCACGTACGTCAACTACTTCTGCACGCTCGGCTGCGAGGTCGAGGGCTCGGTCTCTGCGGATTGCCCTCGAGCTTTGGTCGGGCGCTTCGGCAGCTGTTACCCTTCCAGCGTCGCCGGAGGCATCGATGACACGCTCGTGTGCTTCGACCCCTGCAATTTCGATCAGGACTGCCAAATAGGTTTCCGTTGCCTCGGCGCGGTGGGTCTATGTGGAACCGATATCAGCTCGTGCCCAATCGACGAAAACGACGCGGTTTGCGTCCCCGGACCGGGGTGAAGCAATTGAGGCTCCTGGCTCCGGCGCGTGCTAATCCAATCGCATGAACCTCTGTCGATCGCAGCGGGGGGCTGCCGCAGTGCTCATGTTTGTCGCGACGGGGCTGATTTGGGGCTGCTCGGGCCGCAAGCAGGTTCCGTTTGGCCTGGAGGACGCAGGCCCAAGCCCGGAAGAGCCAGCGGCCGAGACCCAAGAGGGGGCGGCCGAGCGACCCGTCGGACAGACCTTCGGGCCGGACCAGGTGGAGGTCCAGGTCGCGGAGTCCACGCTGGTCTTGCAAGCGGGC
>Ga0209567_10000268_pt1 | contig 28106 bp, 23 predicted proteins | sample COG_12_FD_184756 | JGI IMG/M metagenome (GOLD analysis project Ga0209567, IMG submission 184756) | Pelagic marine sediment microbial communities from the LTER site Helgoland, North Sea, for post-phytoplankton bloom and carbon turnover... | ecosystem: Environmental > Aquatic > Marine > Neritic... | reverse complement strand
AAGTATTTAGGAGCCCGTCGTGCTTCTTACCCCGAGTGACGGCTCATGGCCGGGTGCTGACGGACACAGTGCAGTAATTTCCAGGTGTTCAAGGCCAATTTACTTGGTCCGCTTTGTCGGGGACAACCACCGTTCGATAACGATCTGGGATAGGGAATATAAGCGTTTCGCAACAGGCTGGACCCGACCCACTGCTGCCATTGCGCGGTCTCACTATCCTCCCCCCCATCGACCAGACAGCGGACGTGCGTAGCGAGGACCGAAGCGGCAGCAACTAGCCCCTTGTTAGAAGCATCACTGGTCACCAAAGAACCGCAGTAATTCCTCGCGTACTGTTTTCGGATCTTCTTCCGGTAGAAAATGTCCGCATTCAAGGCCTCTGCCCGCTATCTGTTCGGCATACTCGCGCCAAACACCAAGGACATCGTAGGTACGGTGCACAAACCCTTTCATGCCCCATAAGACAAGCAGTGGGCATTGAACCTTTTTGTTCATATCCTCTTTGTCGTGCTTCAGGTCAATGCTCGCAGCGGCGCGATAATCTTCACAGGATGCGTGAATTGCGTCTGGCTTACTGAAGCAGCGCACGTATTCGGCCACTGCCTCGTCCGCAAACTTGGCACCAGGGGCGCTCCATCGCTTGAGTTTTTCAGTGAGATAGTATGCTGGATTAGCGCCGATCATGCGTTCTGGCAGTCCATCAGGTTGGACGAGGAAAAACCAGTGGTAATAGCCGGTGGCAAAGTGTTGGTCAGTAGTCTTAAACATGTGATAGGTAGGGGCGATATCCATCACGCAGGCCTTCCTGATCCTCTCAGGATGGTCAAGCGCCATCCGATGCGTGACTCTGGCTCCGCGATCATGGCCGGCCACAAAGAATTCTTGGTACCCAAGAGAGGACATCACTTCGACCATATCCTGAGCCATCGCACGTTTCGAATAAGGGTAATGTTCTGGAGTGCTCGTTGGCTTTGAACTGTCCCCATAGCCTCGCAGGTCAGGACAAATTACGTGGAAACTATGAGCAAGGCGCGGGGCAACCTCGTGCCAGATGACGTGGGTCTGCGGATAGCCATGCAACAACAGTAGTGGGCCGCCTGAACCGCCATGCACCAGGTTAATTTCAGCACCGCTGGTTTTTATTCGAACTTCATCAAAGTCATCTACGAACATCATTCGATACGCCCCTGTTGGCTTCTAACGCTCACATCAGCGGCTGGGGCGAGCAGCATGCGGAGGTCCGACTTTGAATGTGCATGTTATGTGGCTATTCTTGTGATGAGCCATACATTTCAAAGATTTCGGCCTCCGTCATATCATTTGTTTTGTTTGAAAAGCTGTAAAATGAAGGTTTTTTATCAATAAATACCTGGCTTTCGAAAACATAATGCGCTTGCTCATCAAAAAGCCCAACCGGAACCAGGTGCTGTCTGCTTTCTTTTAATCGATAAAACAAATGGCTCCCACATTTTTTACAAAAGCCGCGTTCCGCCCAGTTCGAAGAGTTATACACTGTAATATCGTCCTCGCCTTTGAATGAAACGTCCGTACCACAGTCGACTTCCATAAATGGCCCTCCGCCCCATCTTCTACACATACCGCAATGGCATGCTCCTACTTTTTTACTGGAATTATTTGCAGTAATACGTACGGCACCACAAATGCAACTCCCTGTTCGTTTGGTTGCTTCAGACATATGGTCCCCCTGTTGATGTAATTGGATTGTCCACATAACGCTCCGCATCAGCGGTAAACCGCGCGCGTAGCGAGTGGTTTGTCCAGTCATGGGATTGGCGTAAGGATTCCCTGAATACGCAGAATAGTTGACTAATTTGCTCAAATAAATTTAACGGACGTAAGAGTATGCTCGCTATATAGGGATTTACGCAATAAACTGGTTGGCCGGTTCGGCGGCCAACTAAATCAAATTTCACATGCGTTTCAAGTCCTAAATTGTTCAGACGAGTGTTTTAGGCTGCATTTGCATTAAGTACGAAGTACGCGAATGCCGAATGACCGGTATCGAGTATGTAGGAACCCGTCGTGCTCCTTACCTCGAGTGGCCGCTCATGGCCGGTTACTGACGGACAGGGTGCAGTGAGACCCACGTGTTCAAGCCCAGTTTTCTCGGTCCGCTTTGTCGGGGACAACCGTCGTTCGATAACGATCCGGAATAGGAAATATAAGCGTTTCCCAACAGGCTGGGCCCGACCCTGAACAGACCTTCAAGACACAGGTACTTTAACATTGAGTAACGCGGTAAGCCGTTGTCGAGCTTGATCCGGTAAAGTTGTTACTGGGGTAAGGTACTGTTGTTAAAAGTCAGCACTATTTAACCTCCGAGGCCAAGCTTTTCTGGACCGTAAACTCTCATTCATGCGAGTTTTAGCGAATAGGCGTCCGATCATTCGAGTGCGAACAAAAATTGGGCGCCGGTAGCAGCGAAACTAGATATCTGTTCGTTGCGTTTTGCAGCGGATCTGAAACCAATCTCCTCGAGCATGGCGTAGTCGAACTCAAACGGGCACCACCGGCGATCTGATTCTGTAAGACTCGTCCTCGAACACAGTCATGGCTCCCATGCCGTATTCAGACAACACCTGTGACGCTTCGGCCAGTGATATGTTTAATTTCGTCACCCGCTCCTTGGATACGTACTGCACCGAACCAGCCATAACCGCGGGCGCAGTGGGGACCAGAACCACGCAGCGGGTCTCGCTCTCCTCTATGACGAAAGCCAACACCTGAGTGTCCATGGCGTTGGTCAGAAGAGCGGGTTGCAGCTGCTGCGCCTGCGAACCTGTCATGGCACGGGTATATGCCTTGAACATCTTGTAACCCGGGAGCCGTTTCAGCCGCGCTTCCAGCCACTGACCGAGCGTTGCCCCTGCCCCGGTGAGGGCGGCAAGACCGGCCGCAAAAAACAAGCCAAGCACACAGAACAGCGCTACGATGGAGGTAACGTCAATCCCTCCAATGGTCGTGACCGGAAGCATCGTCACAATTGGATCAATGACCCCGGAAACCAGCTGCATGGCCTCCAAAATGACCATCAAGAGCAGGGCAACCGGCGTGATCACCACCAGTCCGCCGATGAGGGTCGTTTTCGCAAACCGAAGGAATCGTTTCATGGCTCGTCTCCCAAACATGTCTCATAACAGTGTCGGCCGGCGATGACGAACGTCTCGCTCGACTATGGTATCGCAGTCGAAGGCGCTATCGCGTCACAGCCCGAAAAGGTGTCTGGACCCGGCGAGCCGCTAAGCGCAAGCGGCGCCGATGCCCGGCAATTGATCAAGCCGAATATAAGGCCGTTTTGATCTTTTCCCTCAATTCCTCTCGGTAGGTCTCCAGCGACTTCATCTGGTCGCTGTTCAAGGTATCCTTTAGTTTTTGATTGAGATCCTCGCTCAGCTGTTCATACTGCTGCTTGAACTTCTCCAGACTCTTGTTGCCCTCCCTCGCCAGACGGTCCAGCATTTCTCCCAGCTGGTTGAAACCGTCTTCCAGAATCGGCTTCAGCTTCGAGATCTGATCCTCGGTGAGTTCGAGTAATGCGGTCAGTTGCGCGGCCAGGTCTTGCTTGATTTTGTCGATGGCATCGCGGTCCCATTTTTTAAGGTAATCCCGCAACTGCTGCATTTCTTCACTGGACAGGGCTTCCTGAAGCTTTTCCTGCGCCTCCTTGGAGGCGACATCCAACTGGTCGGACAGTTTATCCAGTTCCACGAACCCTCTGTCCACCGACTCATTGATGCTCTTGTTGAGTTCCGCGCTCTTGGCGTCGATGGCGGGCTTCAGTTGAGACAATTTGTCACCGGACAGCTTGAGCTGAGACTCCAGCTCAGACAGCATCTTGTCGGCATCGAATTCATCCGTTTCAGCATAGGCGGAAGAGGCCAGGAAACACAGGGCCGCAACGGTGGCGCAACAGATTCTCATAAACGTCATAGCATTGTCCTCATTCAGTTTCATAAATGGTCGTCATCCTTTCATGCGGCCTTGGCTTCGACCGGGTGCATATGCACATCCTGCTGCGGGAACGGAATGGATATGCCGTTTTCATCAAAGGCCAGTTTGATCCGTTCCATCATCGCGAAACGGACGTCCCAATAGTCGTCGCCCTTGACCCAGGGACGCACTACGAAATTCACGCTGCTGTCGGCCAGTTCGTCCACCGCAACAACCGGGGCGGGATCCTTAAGGATGCGCTCATCCGCGGCCAACGCCGATTCGATCAGTCCGCGCGCCTTGCTGATGTCGTCACCGTAGCCGATTCCAAACACCATATCCACGCGCCGGGTTGCCTCGGCAGAGTAGTTGACGATGGTGTCGTTGTAGACCAACCGGTTGGGCACCACCACCTGCTTGTTGTCCGGAGTCAACAACGTGGTGTTGAACATGCCGACCTCCATCACCGTACCCGCCGTGCCGGCCGCCGCGATATAATGGCCGAGCTTGAACGGCTGGAACAGCGCGATCATCACGCCCGCGGCGAAATTGGACAGCGAGTCCTTCACCGCCAGACCGATGGCCAGGCCCGCGGCGCCGAATACGGCCAGGGCCGAGGTGGTATCGATGCCCAGTTGATCTAACGCCGCCAAGACAACCAGACCCATCAGCGCAAAGTATGCCGTATTCCTGGTCAGGCGAACCAGCATATCGTCGAGACCGTGCTGCGTCAGCTGCCGAGACATCAGGTTGCATCCCCATTTGGCGACGATGCGGCCAACGTAAAAGATCACCAGGGCCAGCACCACCCTGATGAGCCAAGGCAACAGATAGTCCCCCCAAAGGGCGGACAGCGTAATTTCAGTCATTATTTTCTCCTGTTGTCAGGTTGTACTGTTGTGTGCAGGGCACTGACCATCCTCGAGCGCGTTAATCCGCAGTTATGAACGTGTTTGTATAATCCCCTGTCGTACTGCAACGTCATTGAAATGCCTTTGTTTTAGGTAATTTCGGTTCTTCGGGCGGCTTTTCGCTTTCGAGCCAGGCCTGCCGGCAGGCGGCTTCTCCTTCCAGCGGCTTGTCACCACCGAATAGCCGCCGGATCGGAACATGCAGGGGGCTGGTGACGAACGACACGCCCGCCCACGCCGCCGGCACGATGCCAATGTCGAGCCCCCAATCCTCGAACTTGCCGGAGACGCCAACCGGTATGGCTACGCTGAAGAACTCGGGACGCTTCGCTTCGGGCTTGACATAGATCCCCAGGGTATGTTGAGTGAAATCGATTTCCGCCTTGCCCAAAACGCTCATTTGAGTGGTATCCATGAAGATGACACGGTCCTGCATCAAGCCCTCTTCCAGGGTGAAGCGGGCCAGAATGCAGTTGATGACCGACTCCGGTGCATCATCCACCTTCTTACTCAGCGCCGACAACAGATTCACCGCCCACAAATCGAAGATTGACGCGTCGAATGCCACCGGCAGCAGGGCGAAATCGAAGTGTCCACGGCCTGTCTCCATCAAGCCGCCGATGCTCTCCGCCTTGGCATTCAAGCCGACGTCCAGAAAGACCTTACCGCCCATCTTGGTGTCCGGATTGATACGGCGGGCGAGTATGCCGTAGTCGAACCGGTCTACCAGGGTTTTCAAGGTAAGTTCTACACCGTCCACCACCGGCTCGTAGCCGAACTCCAGATCCACCGAGCCACCGGGTACGCTCATGTGCAGCGGCTTGACGGTGAGTCGCCCGTCCTCGATGGCGATGGACAGCCGGCCCTGACCGATACGGTCCTCACCGGACAGCACTTCATTGACATTCAGATCGAACTTGGCGTTGACGCTGTTCAGGGCCTCCGCGGACAGCAGGGAGTGGGTCTTGACCGGGGGCTCGTCGTCTTCGCCGATGGTCTCTTCCCGTTCAACAGCCACCGCATCTGCTTTCGGCTCAACGACCTCCCCACCCTCCGCGGACCAGCCTTCGAAATTGAAATCGTTCAGCTGCAGCCGCGGCGTGGTGAGGGCCACATCGAGCCGGGGCGGCGTCTGGGAGGTGTCGACGTCGAGATTTCCATGAAGTTCACTCTCCCCCACGACGAGTACGGAATCGGTCAGCTTGAATCCCGCATCGTCCGCGGCGTACCGCCCCTCGACCCTGTACGGCCCAAGTGGGGGGAGGTCAAATCCGAGGGTTTCGTTGAACGTCGTGAGGTTTTCGCCACGCAATTTCAGATCCATATCGAACGGGCCCTGCCGGATAGGCACGGTCACGTTGCCGCTGAGGTCGAGCCTGACATCGGCGAAATCGACTCCGAACTTGATCGGCAGCGCGCGGTCCCCCTTGATGTAGTCGATCAGCGGGGCACCCGTGGTCTGGATGGAAACGGGGGTGTGATCCATGACGCCGTTTACTCCAAACGTCAATGGTTTGCCGGGACCGAACCCAATATTGCCCTTCTCGATCTTGATCCGGGTCGCTTCCTCTCCCTGAGGGTCCCCGATCTGCCAGTGCCCGCCGGCCAGTTTTGCAGAAAATTCCGAGTGCCTGGCAAGTTCGTCGAGACTGTCGCCGCGCAAGACCACGCCCGCCGAGAACTTCTCCGTCGTTAGATCCAGCCCCTCGGCGACGCCCAGCCAGGCAACCAACCCCCCGACGTCAATCGCGCCCAGCCCCAGTCCAAACCCAAGCCTCGGCTCCGCGTCTTCGTAACCGAACTCCGCGCCTATATCGACCGGTATTCCGACGATTTCTCCAGAGATCGTGATGGGCGACACCGTATTGGGATCCGTCAGTTCATTCAAGGAAGGGCCGGCGATATCGAGCGAAAACGGCAGGTCCTGTACACCGCCTTCGATATCCAGCTCGAGCGGGGTCTCCATGCCCACACTGCCGTTGAATTTCGCGATATCGAGCTGGAGCTTCTTGTCCAGTGCGCCATCGACGTAGTTAGCGGAGATCCCGGTAAACGAGAGTGTGTCCACCTCGAAGGTCAAACCGGAACCGTCACCCCCAGCCGGATCCGCTGCCGGGATCTGCCCCGTCTCCTCGGCGCCCTCAGCCCCATCGCCGGTACCGAAGCGCCAGTTGTTGTTACCCCGCACGTCCGACTCCAGGTTCACCTCGACGCCGACGGCGACCAACTCGCGCACGTGGATCCTGCCCTTCAGGAGCGGCAGCACGCCCAACTGTAGACTCAGTTTGTCGAGCGAGGCAAACTCCGCTTCGGTGTAACCCTCGGCGTTGTCGACACGTACCGACTCTACCCTGAGCGTGGGCCACAGGCTGGCCTCCACGCTGACGTCACCGTCGATGCGGAACTGCCGACCCAGGGCATCGCTGGCAACATCCGCTATGGGGGCGCGCAGGGCGTTCAGATTCACATTCAATCCCAGCAAGAGAGTCAGCCCTACGGTAACGACCAGTACCACTATCAAGCCAACAAAGGTCAACACCGTGTTGCGTAATATCCTACGAACTTTCATCTATAAATAACTCCGGTAAAACATTCTTTAATATTCTTGATCCAGCTGGGTCAAAGCGCGTCGCCCGCCGCGTATTCACAGAGCTTCGGCGCGGTCACGTCGAAACCGGGAAGATTCTAGACACCAGCAGACATTCGTCCGCCGGCAACGGGTGTAACAAGTACCGATTACTAAAGTGTCAATATCCCCCTCAGGCCCACCACCCACACACTGTTCTTGTCGAGACTGTTGGCCGGGTCCAATACCAGCTGTATGTCGGGGAGCAGTGAGAAATTTTTCAACAATTGAATTTTGTAAGACGTTTCGAAGACATACTCATCCCTGGCATCCGTGCCCTGCATCTTTGTGACGGGTCTGGCCCAACCAAACCCCAGGCTCAAGGCCTGATCCGGACGAACGGTGTACTCAAAGCCCACCGACGCCGCGTTCTTGGCCGCCACCCCGGCCCCGCCGTCTGAATGGCCGAACCGCAAGAAGGGGAAGAACTTATCCAGCTTCCAGCTGGCGCTGACCGCCCAGCCTTTACCGCGCGGCACGCCCGCCTTTTCCCTCGCATCCTTATCCCAGTAGGTAAATTGGATGCGGTCGGTCTTGTAGCGATCGATACCGGGTGCCCAGCCGATTTCCATCGCCTTCAACCACTCGCCTTCATCAAAGGTATCCATATCGAACTCGCCGCTGACCGCATTGCCGTCATGGATCTGGCCGCCGATCCAGACCTGATCCGTGACAAAACCCTTGGCCACCGCGCCCAGCGCACCGATGCCGGTCGTGGCCAGTGTCGGATTCACCACAAAAGACCGGTTTATAAATCCTCTGGAGAAGGTCTGAAACGAGAACGCATCGAGGTAGGCATCGAACGCCAGGCGGCCCACGGCAAACCCCGCCGTCTGATCGTTGAACACCTGGGTCCAGTTGAACACCGCCAGGTCCCAGTCGAAATTCGGACTGTAGGCGAAGCCCGGGTTGAGTGCGGCGGCACCGATCTCGCCGCCTAGCTGGCTTGGGGAAAGATTGCTGCCGATGTTGGAGCGGTGCTCTATCCGATATTCCAGTTTCCCCGGGTGGCCCGTTCCCCGACCCAACAGCGTCCAGCTGCCTTGAACCCGGTAAATCTGACCCCAGGCATCGTCCTCGTCGCCCAGGCTCTCATTGGCTTTCTGATACAGCCAGTAGCCGCTCAAACCAAAGGAAAAACCGTGCTCGTCCTGTATGCGCTGTTTCCAGTCGTAATAGGACTGAAGAGGACTTTTCTTGACTGCGGATTCTTTGTCTTCGTAGGTCCGCTCGAGGTCTCCCGCGACGCCATCCGGCCCGCCGAAGGTGCGGGGCTGGTTTGGCGCTGAAATGGGATCAGACTGATTATCGTCACTACCGGTCTGAGCCGCGGTCTGGGCTGGCAGCGATGCCGCAACGATCAGCGTAAGCACGACCGCATCGATCAGTTGTTTTGACCACTTGTGTCGCATGATCTCTTTCAAATCCAAAGGACTTCTAGAGCGTCAGCCTTGCACGCAGTCCCAGCACCCAAACTCGATCTTCTTCGGGATTCAACGCCGGGTCGATGAGAAGCTGGATATCCGGGGTAATGGCGAAGTTTTGCGACAGCTGCAGGCGGTAAAACGCCTCGATGGTGTACTGGTCGTCCAGACCGGGCCCTACGCCCGTCTCCGACGGCCGGCTCCAGTTGAGGCCAATGCCCGCCAGGTCCTTGCGGCCGGTCAGGTAATACCCCAGCCCGGTGCCGACCGAGCGTTCCCACAGCGCGCCGCCGTCCTCGGCGTAGCCGAGCCGCAGGAAGGGCATCCACTTGTCGTCGATGAACTTGCTCGCCGAGAAGGCGACTCCCCAGCCGTCTGGAACCCCCGCGGCTTTGCGTTCATCGGTGTGCCAGTAGGTGAGATGCACATTGTCCAGGTAGATACGGTCCTGGGACGGGGTCCAGCCGATCTCCAGGTGCTTGAAATACTCTGCCTCATCGAAGAACGAACTGAAGAAGTCCTCGGGTTGGGTCGGATCGCCGTTGCTGTCGGCCAGACCTGCCACGATATAGACGTTGTCCGTCGCCATCAGGCCCAATACGGCGCCCAGACCCTGGTTGGGGGCGGGAATGGTGGCGTCGGTCAGGAAGGCAAGATTGCTGAACGAGGTCCAGGGATTGACCATGCCATAGACGTTGACATAGTCGGTGGCGTCGACCAGACCCAGGTTGAATGCCACCCGCCCGTCGTTGAATTTCTGCTGCCAGTACAGGTTGGTCAATGCCCAGTCGATGTCGCTGAAGGGTGCGGCGGTGAGGCCCGCGTAGCCGATCTCGAAACCCAGCCCCTGCGGGGCGATGCCGCCGCCCAGCCGGTGCCGGTTCTCCACTTTGTACACGATACTGCCGGGGCTGCTGCCACCTCGACTGAGTACGGTCCACGAGCCGAAGAACCTGAAGATCCCGCCGGCTGCATCGTCCTCGCTTCCGGCACTCTCGTCGGCGCCCTGGTAAAGTCCGGTGTAATCAAAAGAGAAAGCCAGGCCGTGCTTCTCGTTGACCCTGGCCTTCCAGTCAAAATAAGGTTTGAGGCCGCGCTGCAGTCCGTCGAACCGATATCCCTTCTCTCGATCGTCTTCCTCCAGCGTGCCGCCGACACTGCTCGGGCCGCCGAAGCGGGGGACGTCTCCGTAGTCCGATTTGTAGAGCATGTTCTGCTTACCTTCGGCACTCGCGGCACCTGTTAAAAAGGACATCAATAAAACCGACACTACGCAATGCGCATTGGATCTTTTCATTTTTGCCACGACGTTTGTCCCGTCAATTTACTCAGATCACCCAGTTCGACCTGATAGCTGAACCCAGCTGCACTATCGACGTTCAATGCCTTCAAATGCACCACTGGTCCCGGTGTCGCCTCCCATTTGATTTCGATCAAACCGAAATTCTGTTCAACGAAGGGACCTGCAACACGATAGCGATTTTCCATATTGGGGTAAGTCTCGTTGACGTGGGTCAGGCCGCTCGATGTGAAGTCATACAAAGGATGCGGTCCTTCATCGGTTTTTGAAACTTCCGCGAAATGGACGTTACCGCTCAACAGAATGACGCCTTGTGCGCCGGTCTGTTCGATCAGCTCGAACAGCCGCTTGCGCTCAAACGGAGAGTTACCCCACTCCTGCATACCTTTCTGGTCCGGGACGATCTGCGTGCCCGATGCAATCAGCCGGAGTTCCGCTGGTTTGCGAAGCTGTTGCTCCAGCCAGAGCCACTGCTCTTCGCCTAGCAACGCTGCCGCCGGATCTTCGTTCGGGATATGGCCCATGCTGCCAAATATTCCCAGCGCCTCGCGTTCCGCTTTCGATCGGGTGTCCGGAATCAGCGCACTCCGGTTCCAACGGTTGTCCAGCAAGATGACCTGAACGCGTTGGCCCTCGGGACCGAATATCCTGGCATCGTAGATGCCGTCCCGCCGCCGGCGCGGTGAACTCGAGGGTTCTCCGAAGAAGTCGAGAAAGATTTCGCGGCTCACCTCCTTCAACTCGAACCCGGCTCCACCGTCGTGGCTGCCGTAGTCGTGGTTGTCCCAGGTCGCCATAAACGGAACTTGCTTACGGATGGCGATAAATTCGGGTTTCTGTGCCAACTGACGGTAGTCAGCGCTCAGCGATTCGGCGGTCGGTACGAACGACTTCTCGCCGTGCCAGTCGCCATAGATGTTGTCGCCAAGAAACAGAAACAAGTCTGGGCCGATGTCCGCCACTGCGCTCCAGATGGGCTGCGGCTCCCACTGCTTGGCGCAGGAACCAAAGGCGATCTTTGTTATCTTACCTGAAGGTAAGGGCTGCCAGCCCTGGTTACGTTCATTTGAGAATGCCATCCGCGGCAAAAGTAATGACAGGGCTGAAGACAGCAGCAGTCGTCTCTGCGCATTGACCATCTCCCCGGCTCCTGGTTCAGCTATAGCATGGGCCATCAAGGGGCTGCCATCAGCCCCTGACATCCCAGCTTGTTGCTCTATAGCGGGTACTGGCCGCGGGTCAACGGCGCCTTAGCCGGCCGGAAGTATGGGTGATCACCTTCAACAATGGTGTTTTTGTAAACCAATCCGTCTTTCATGATGAAGCGCAGCTTGTCCTCGTCCAGGATCAGCTTGATATCTTCCAGGGGATTGCCATCCCACAACAACAGATCAGCATAGGCGCCTTCCTTGATCGTCCCCAGTTCATAAGTTGGATAGGGGTCCTTGGGGCCGGACCACTTCAGGACGATGCCGGCATTGCCGGTCCAGTGTTTCAGAGCCTGCGCAGGCGTATAACCCGCATCGACGTTGCAGGTAATGTCTTCTTTGATCTGAGCCACGAAAGGGAGGCCGAACATGTCCGATCCGCCGATGGTAAATACATTATGTTTGTTCATCAGCATCGCGGCGTTGCGGGCACCCTTACCGACCGCCACACCCTTGACCTTCTGTTCGTGCGTAAAGAACCCGGGCATCGCATCATAGTCTCCAAAGGTGTTCACACTCATGAAACACTGGAAACTCCAAACTACCTCCTGACCCATGGCGGCCATGCGCTCGACCGTTGGTTCCGTCACCAGGAAGCCGTGCTCAAAGGAGCGCACACCCAAATCCAAAAGTCGGTTGTAGGATTTATCATGATATGCATGCGTAGCAACATAGGTGCCATTGTCAGCAGCAATTTCTACGGCCCGCGCCACCTCGTCCGCAGCCAAGCCCATGATTTCCAGTGGGTCGAACTCGCTGGCCACACCGCCACCTCCCATTACCTTGATAAAGGCTGCCCCACGTCGGAAGTTCAACCGAACCGCCTTGGTCACTTCGTCTGGCCCGTCGACGACCCAGGTGTTCTGGGTACGTTGACTCATATCAATATGATTGCCAAGAATCTCAGGGGGCACATTGCGTCCGGCCCAATCGCCGTGACCGCCGGTTTGGGAAATCGCGCCGCCCGCGGAATAAATACGCGGTCCCGGTAACTGATCCATATCGATGGCTTTGGCGACATCGAGAGGGTCACCGGCGATGTCGCGCACCGTAGTGATCCCTTTTAACAGCATATTGTTCATCAGGTGATGATGGGCAAACGCGCCGCCGGCGGCATCATCCCAACGCGTCTGATAACTTGCGGTACCTTCTGGTGGGTTGAGCATCACATGTTGATGCATATCGATCAGGCCCGGCATCATGGTGCGCCCCTCGCCGTCCACCACGATCGCATCCGGCGCAGTGATCGATTTACCCACTTCCTTTATGAAGTTGTCCTCCACCAGGACGCTCATGCCGTCCTGCAGGGTACCTGCAAAACCATCGAAAATGTTTACGTTAGTAAACAGCACCTGTGTAGGCTTCTTTTCTTCCGTTTGTTCCGCCTGCTCCGATGATGAAGCAGCGATCGCAATGGCCGATGTAACAGCAAACAACAGCCCGGTTAAAACCGGAAACCATCCGCGTTTAAATTTATTCATAGGAAGTCCTCTCTCGTTGCAGATTTAACTCGTCAACCACAAGCTACACTATTAGTTCGAAAGATACCTTGCAGATTGCATCGCTTATTGAAGATATTTTGATCGATGTGCAAGGTTTCAGACAAATTCGCTCGTTGTTCTGTTAGGGTCCATAGTCATGTCAACTGCTGCTAGGCTAATGAAGGATAGGCCGGACATCCCTCTGGTTCGCCTGGGTTTAATCCTGCCATTCGTACTGGAACTGGATCGCAGGAAAATAGACAGCGACGCGGTACTCATGGCCAATGGGCTGGTACGGGACACCGTGTTGGACACCAATGTTTTCGTCCCGCCAATTGTGGTCCACCGTTTCCTTGAGAATGCGGCTGAGGCGGCGAACGATCCCTACCTGGGTATCAATGTAGGAGAGTCCCTGAATCTGGCTCAGTGGCCACCTTTTGTTGATGCAGTTTCCAGGAGCACAACCCTGATGGATTTTCTGGTGCGATTCATTCGTGCTGCCAAGGAAGAAGCTTCTTCAGCCCGCCACACGCTGGACGTCGGCGGCAACTATTCATTTTTCAGGGAAATCCGGGTGAGTGATCAGGACATTGCACCTGCACAGAACGACGCGTTTACGGCCGCGTATCTGCTTAACCTGCTGCGACGGGGCGCCGGTTCGAATTGGTGCGGGAGAGACGTCTTGGTCAAGGTTTGCGAGCCCGAGGTGGTGCCAGAGCGTTATTTGGATGTGGATATCGCCAGTGGCGACCGTATGGGCGTGTTTTTGCGCTTTCCGACGACATGGCTGCTGCAACCCTTGGATAAACAATCAATGATCGAACTTTCTTCGGCCAATTCGGGCCGACCGCTCTTGCCCACCGAGTTCACAGATGGGCTCCGCCTGATCCTGGAGTTACACCTCGATGAGGCCGACCTGAAAGCCGATCAGGTAGCGGGCCTGCTTGGGACAAGTCGGCAATCACTTCAACGCAAGCTGAAAGCCAATGGCACCACACTGTCGGTGGAAGTCACCGAATTAAAAAAACAACGCGCTGCACATGATCTGACTCACTCGACCAAAACAGTGGTAGAGATAGCGACGTCGGTCGGCTTCAGAAATCCAACGAGTTTTGCCAGGGCGTTTAAATCGTGGACGGGACAGTCTCCACAGCAGTATCGTAAATCCCATCGCAGCCAATGAGAGCGTGACCGACCGCTCTTGGCCGGGTGCTGCCTGATGCGGTGCTGCGGAAGGTACGCGCCTAGCGCCTGTTTACTCGGTCCGCTATGTCGGTGACAGCCGCCTGTCGAGCTCAGGCAATATCAGTACCGACCTGATTAACTGGACCTGACACATTCATGCCGCTCGCGGCCAGAGCACGCTACGCCCGCACCTTGCCCAGTCCTTCGACAAGGCGTCTCATGAATGTCGGCTTCTTGGAGTTTGGGAAGGCTTACATCAACCACATAACGAGACTAGACTATCCAAGATCGTAATACTTGAGTAAAATACTCAAGTATTATTCAAAAACGAGAATCACTCCCATATGGAGAGTAGAAAGGGCAAGTTTAGTAGGATGAAATCATGAGTGAGATACAGGAACGAATTAAACAGACCGTTGAATCTGGCGATATCGTGTTATTCATGAAAGGCACACCGGATTTCCCGCAGTGTGGTTTTTCCGGACGCGCGATACAAATTTTGCGGGCTTGCGGCACTGAGTTCTCCACGGTGGATGTGCTTGCTGATGATGAAATTCGGCACGGCATCAAACAATACTCAAACTGGCCGACCATTCCACAGCTTTATATCAAGGGCGAATTTGTTGGTGGTAGTGATATCCTCCTTGAGATGTATGAGAAAGGTGAGTTGCAGCAGAAGTTGACCGTCTAATCTCGTTTCATTATGCCTGAACTCCAAAACGACTTATCCGAAACACATCAAAGCCATCGATTAAAAGCGAATATAGTGGAAGCCCTAAAGAGGGTGTACGATCCTGAGATCCCGGTCAATATCTATGATCTCGGATCGATTCACAAAGTGAGTATTGTCTGCCCCCTACATAATATCTGACCGAATATTTACCATAAGGTATTACACAAGATGTCGATTACATTAACAGCGGAAGCGGCAGATCGTGTAAAGGAATATATAAGGAGTCGGGGAAAGGGCGAAGGTTTGCGCTTTGGGGTCAAAGCTAATGGTTGCTCGGGTTACTCATATGTTGTGAACTACGCGGATGAGATTGGACCTGAGGATCACGTTTTCGAAAGCAATGGGGTTAAAGTTGTCGTTGATGAGGGCAGTCTGGACATCGTTTCAGATACGGAAATCGACTTTGTTAAAACAGGTTTAAACGAATCATTTCAGTTTAAAAACCCCAAGGCTAAGGATACTTGTGGCTGCGGCGAAAGCTTCGGCATCTAGTTTCGACGAATTCCGGGTAGCCGGCCCAGGCCCTTCAACACCAGGTATCGCTGGATTCGATTTTTCTCCAAACAGTAGCTAGCCATGGTTGCTGGTCGCACGGTCTTCCCGGTGGTCGGTAATAGTGCTGTAGCTCCTTAAAACCCGCTTCTATAACATAGCCTCGCCACTGCTCTAGGTCGTGAAAACATCCATATCGCTTATCACTCCATCCCTCCTGGTTAATGCCGCGTGGATTCGACGCAAACAAGACCCCATCGGGTTTAAGCGTATCCCATAGCGCTTGTAACACACGAGGCAGTTCTTGCTTCGGCACATGAAACAGTGATGCGTTAGCAAAGACTCCGTCGAAATGCGACGTTGTTAAGTCAAGCGCTAGAAAGTCTTGCAGGAGCACTTCACAACCAGACCTCTGCCGCGCCATGTCAACGAAAGCCGGTGAGCCATCCAACCCCACTGGTTCGTGTCCCAGTGCCGCAAATTGGATCAGGTCACGACCCGGCCCACAACCGAAATCGAGGATGCGGTAGGGGGGCGAACCTAATATCTCGGCTAAGAGAGCATTTATGTTTTGCATAACATCATGATGTATTGTGCCCTCGCAAAAACTGGAAGCGTTCTCATCATAATGTTGGAGGGTTTTGCGCGTGATGGCTTGCAATTCACCCTCAGAGAGGTACTGACTGTACTGCCGTTCGCCAGCCATATTGCATTATCTACACATTGGGAATGATCAAACAGGTATTCTATGAATTCTTATGAAAGATGCGCTTCGGCGGCAGTATCTATATAACCACTCGCTGCCTTCCTTCGCTTGCTACTGCGAACTCCACCGCCTTAGTCTTTAGGCTCTTCATAAACCAAAATACCGTTTCGATAAGTACCATCCAAAATTATGGGTGAATCACCGTCAAGTGAATGTAAGTGCAACGGATAAGGTAAAAGTTTAGAGAGCTGCTCCCTATACCCTTTGACTACGTCCATCCACGCTGCAGTAATACTTTCCTCTCCCGGAAGCCGATGTATCTCAACTGCCACATCGATATCACTGTCTTCCCCATAGTCGTTTGTCGCCCTGCTGCCAAAAATGTAAACCTTTTTGACGAGAGGTTCTTTGCTTGCCCAATCTGTAATAATGCGTTTTATAGATTCAATATCCATCTTTAGCTTACTCAACCATTTGGTGACGAAGGTCGGGAATCCAAAGGAAATACAATCGCAAACCTTGTCAATCTCATTAGCTGGGTTGACAATGTTCTGGCCATGCCTAAACAAAATTATGTTTTCGACGTTGCACCAGAATCTTTCAATTCAATGGTACTACAGAACTCCAATAAAGGGCCGGTCATGGCCGGTTACTGACTCACGGGGTGCGGCGAAATCCACCCGCCCGAGGCCTTTTTGCTCGGTCCGCTATGGCGGGGACAGCCGTCAGTCGAGGACAGAGAATATAAGCATTTGGCTAATAGGCCGGACACGACCCTAGTCATTCACGAACGGTGTGGCGCTTACTGGGGCGGTTTGAAATCGGTCCCCCAAGCTTGGTTGATTTCATCCCACATCGGGTTCACCACCTCGGCACCCATTGCAGCCATTTGTCGATACAAGCTATTCGAATTTCATTCAAGTCGATCCGGTAGTCTCATCCGCCCAGACGCGAAAGCTGTGAAGGGTGTTGGGGCCGAAAGTTGTGGTGATAGCGACATCCGCCGCGTCCCGTCCTCGCGCCAAAGAGATCCTACCAATGCGCGGAATATTGTTTCGCGGGTCGAACGTATGCCAACTACCGCCGAGATAAGCCTCGAACCAAGCTGCGAAATCACCCGGGGGATGAGGTGGCGGCATACCCACATCGCTGAGATATCCGGTGCAATAGCGCGCTGGGATGTTCAAGGCTCGGCAGAACGCCACTGCCAGGTGTGCGTAGTCGCGACACACCCCACGCTGTTCCTGATACGCTTCGGAGGCGCTCCTGGTCACCCGCGCGTGCTCATAACCGAACGTGATGTGCTGATGCGTGAAATCACAAATCGCTTGGACGCGTGGCCACCCCGGCGTAGTCGTTCCGAACAAGCTCCACGCCAGGTCCAGTAATCGGTCGCTGTCGCAAAAACGGCTCGCCAATAGGAATACAAGAGCCTCTTCGGGAAGCTCTTCAACAGGGACTTGTTGAGCATTTGACACCACCTGATCAGGCCGACCGCTGTCTCTTACGATGGAATCCGATGAGAAGAGGATGTGGCCTGTCGGGGCGAGAATCCTACTGCACCAATTGCCAAAGCTGTCGCGGTAGCCAGAGATGGGAACGGAGGGGCTGACCACAATATGATCTGGCATAGCGAGGTCGGAAACGCGTGTGAAATGGATATTTAGCATCAAGATAATGGGAGTAGGTTGCGGGAATTCATACTCCAATTCGTACCCAACCCGAAGTTTCAACTTGTTCTCCGCTGCCTCAGAACCATGTTTGGCTTCACCTTGTTAAGATTAGAGTGTAGAGGCTTATCTACGTTTACTCGGTGGGGGACAACGGTGTTGACGAGGAGCATCTCAGAGTACTATTTCAGAATGGGGCCAACTTAAGGCCAGCCCAACTCTGGCCGTTTTCATTCGCCAACATGCAGTGCGTATCGATTGTGAACAGATGGCTTTCAACTTGTCTTTTTACCCACAGTTCCGTTTCACTGTTCTAAAAAACTGCGTAAATCCTCAGAGCGAGAAGGATGGCGTAGTTTGCGCAAGGCCTTGGCTTCGATCTGTCGAATGCGTTCACGGGTGACGCCGAATTGTTTGCCTACCTGGTCCAACGTGTGATCGGTATGCATACCGATCCCGAAGCGCATGCGCAGTATCTTGGCTTCGCGAGTAGTCAATGTCTGCAGAATATCTCGGGTGGCACCTATCAGGCTGGAACTGGTCGCCGCATCCATCGGCGCCTCGGCATTCTTGTCCTCAATAAAGTCACCGAAATGTGAATCTCCATCGTCCCCGATCGGGGTCTCCATGGAAGTGGGTTGGTTCATGGTCTTTAATACCTTGCGAATCTTTTCCTCGGAAATTTCCATGCGCTCGGCCAGTTCGTCGGGTCGTGCCTCACGTCCTTTTTCTTGAAGTATCTGGCGCGATACACGATTAAGCCTGTTGATGGTTTCAACCATATGTACCGGGACACGAATAGTCCTCCCCTGGTCCGCAATGGCCCGGGTGACACTCTGTCGAATCCACCACGTCGCATAGGTAGAGAACTTGTAACCACGGCGGTACTCAAACTTGTCCACTGCCTTCATCAACCCGATATTGCCCTCCTGGATAAGGTCCAGAAATTGCAGGCCGCGGTTGGTATATTTCTTGGTAATAGAAATCACCAGGCGCAGGTTGGCTTCGACCATTTCCTTTTTGGCGCGTCGCGCTTTGGCTTCTCCGATTGACATCCGGTGACTCACCTCTTTCAACTCGCAGAGGGGGATACCAGCCAACTGCTCGAGCATCTTTAGTTGATCCCGATGGCCTTTAATCTCTTCGGTGTATTGCTCGATCACAGCTCTGTTATCGCCAGCCGCACATAGCAATGCTCGATACAAGCCCTTGCTGGTCTCTCTCGCGACGAAGATCTCAATGAACGCTTTTCTGGATATACGGGCATGGACTACGCAGATTTCCATAATGGCTTGCTCCCGCGCACGTACCAGTTCAACCAGATCTTTGACTCGATCCCATAACGCACCAACTTGCTTTGGGGCGAGCTTGATACCCATTACCTCCGCAGTGATTTTTTTCTGTATCTTTCCAACCCTTTTGTCGCCAATTCCATGTCGTTCAATCGCCCACACCAGGCTGTTGTAATTTTTACTGATCCGCTTGAATCGTCGTTTGGCTTCCTCCGGATCGGGGCCGGGATCAATATCTTCTTCGCGAGTGTCGGCTCTACGATCAATATTGGTCGAGTCGGCAGACCAGGTACGTTTTGGTTGTGGAATTGGAGCGTCTACGGCGTTTGGGTCTACGAAATCGACGAGCAAGTCCGTTAGTCGCATTTCCTCGTTTTCGACCAGGCCGGCCAGGCGCAGGATCTCCTCGATGGTGACCGGGCAGCTGGCGACCGCTTCCGTGCACTGCCGGATCCCGTCTTCGATGCGCTTGGCGAGTTTGATCTCGTCCTTTCTGGTCAACAGATCGACGGTACCCATTTCCCGCATGTACATGCGCACCGGGTCGGTGGTGCGGCCGAACTCGCTTTCCACGGCGGTAGTCAAAGCGGCATCTGTATCTTCTTCATCCGGGGTGGATTCTTCCTTGAGCAGGAAATTGTCCGGATCGGGAACCTTGTCGTAAACCGAAATCCCCATAGCATTGATCATGTTGACAACGGCCTCGATCTGGTCCGTGTCGTGCATATCTTCAGGTAAGTGGTCGTTGATCTCCCGATAGGTCAGAAAACCCCGATCTTTGCCCTTGATGATCAGTTTTTTTAACTCAGATTGTTTGCTTTCTTGGTCCAAGTTTTAGACACCCTTTGGCAGTAAGTATTTTCGACAAATAACTATTGAGCGTAACTTGGCAACTATACAGCCTCCTTGAACAGTGGAGTGAACAATTACTATTTCCTGGCCCTGTGGGGATGTATAGTACTTGAGATTTACTTAACTAACCCCTCAATCGTGGTCAGGTGGAACAGGCTACTGTACCGATGTTTCATGTTGATGAGAAAATCACCCTCAATACCTGGGCTGATATCGCGACCCGCCCTTCCTACATATCTTCGGTTGATCCCGAAGAGTGCCGCCATTCCCGCGTCACTGCAGTCTATTCTTTCGGGGAGAAAGCCGCTCGATGCGGCGTCAGCAACTGCCTTGAAGCTCACGGTCAGGGTTTTCTGGTGAGTATCTCAGACTACAAAGAGACAAACGTCTGTGAGGGTTGCGGCCAGCGGTTGTTCAGTATGGCCTTTGCGGCTCAGAAAAAGACTCTTCGAGATCAAGCGCGCATTAAGGAGCAGCGGATTCGGCTGAATGCGATTCTTCAGCAAAGCGATGCGATTAAAGGCCGAGTGAAAGAACTCAAGCGGGGGCGCTATGGTGCCAATTGGCTTTACCAGTCAGTAACCAACTTCAGAAAGGCCTATCCGGCAGAATTACTGGCAGCATTGTGTAAGCTGGCTGTTAACAAGGAAGATGACAGCATTCTTGACGCCCTTGCCAAAGATGAGTTCGGGCAGATTCGCTTAGAACAGGTGATGCAACTACACGGATTAGGCATATTTGTGACAGATATCAGGGAAGTACTTATCGAGAACATACTGAAGCCGTTGATACGGCTGGAAGAAATTGCCGAGGACCCGGACCCAAAGCAATCACTGAGCGGGTATTGCCAATGGGTGGATAGTTTGGAGGAGCAGTTCACCCATGCCGAGTATTTGGTGAAAGAAGGTCAATCGTTTTTCGAGTCAAAGAATTTGGAACGACTACAAAGCGTTCCACTATCAGAGAATAATGCTCGCCTAATCCGATCACTGCAATGGAGCTATGACAAGAGCATGGCTAAACCAAAATAAGGCAACAAGCTCAAGTTTTCAATGGGCGCATGAAATGCCAAAGTTGCCAACTCTGCTCGCCCGACTCCTGTGCCGGCTGGGATTTCACGATTTTCTTGTGATTAATAAAATGTTTGGGTTCGGTGCCCGCGGAAGCGTTGAAACGGTCGAATGCCGACGATGCGGTGTCACTATGACTCGCCAGGCAAAATTGGATTTAGGGCACTTCGACTCTATTGCGGTAGCGGTGTCTGCCTTCAAGGGGTTGTTTTCTGTTATGATGTCGTTGTTTACTCGCCCGGTTGGCTGCGGCAATTGATGTCGCGGCGTTTGCGGTGCATCGGACAGCGGTTTCGGTGCAGGCATACGTTGTAACCTCTATCTTATTTATCCACCACTCCGGTAGTGAGCGTCTAATTCAGACTACCCCACTGAGTTTTGTTTGCCGACGGTCACTTTGTGGTGTCACGGTAAGGCGCATATTCAACAGGAGAACAGCACATGAGCTGGATAGTATCGCGATCGTTAGTATTTACGTCAGCGTTATTGTTCAAGGTTCATTAATACAGAGACAAGTAGAAAAGAATGGTATCGAGTAACGGAGCGGATGAGGCCGCCTTGGAAAGGTCGTATTCAGTCGCGGCGCCGGTGGATGTAGCCACCGCCGAAGCACTGCTGAGGGAGGCAAAACGGATCATGGATCAATTGGGCGTGGTCTTTTTTCTTCGACAAGGCACATGCCTTGGCGCAATCAGGGACAAAGGCTTTGTTCCGTGGGATGATGACTTGGACCTTGGATCAATAATCGGGCTTCATGGCGTCACCGAGAAGACCATAGATACGGTTGCCTCGGCCTTTAGGGACAATGGCTATTTTGCCAAGATTGACAGCAACGACCACTATACGAACGTGGCGATGATGAAGTCGTCGACGAGGGTAGACTGGGCCTGCTACAGGATCATCGACGGCAGCATATTCCATTACCCTGGGGTTCGGATCCCTGCCAGGCTTTTTACTCAACTGAAGGAAATCGACTTTATCAACGCGAAGTTCCTCGTTCCCAACCCACCCGAAGAATACTTGCGTTTCAAGTATGGTGCGGAATGGATGACCCCAAAGAAAGTGGGGTTTGAGGAAGACGTTTTGGAGATGATTCCGGATGCTCCCCTCCCTGGCAGCAGGGGTAGACTGAGACGTTTCCTCAGTAGACACATATTTCAACGGGACGCCGGTAAGCTAAGGGTACTTGATCATGAGAGCAAACCAGTTTTTGGCGCCGAGGTCAGGGTTGCCGGAGTAGGCCGTTCAATAACCAATAAGCTCGGCTACACGAAGTTCTATCTGCCTTGTGACGACTGGTACGCCCTCGTTATCAAGTATGACAACCACGAGGAAGTGCTCTACCAGGAGAAGATGATTCGGGGGCAAACCTACGTCTACAAACAGGACCCGTTAGCAGTTTCCGGTCGGCTCTGCGTCTTGTGCCCGGAGTGAACTGCCATGATTTTAGTACGAAATACTACTCAGCGGGAGAGCCAATTAGAACAGGAAACGGGTCGATGATACGCGTATACACAGACATGGTGGCCGATCTACTTCATTATGGGCATGTTGAGTTTCTGAGACAGGTCAGTGCCCTGGGTGACTATGTCTTGGTGGGAATCGTTGATGATGATGTGGCAGAGGCTCATAAGCGCAGACCTGTTCAGACGATGGAAGAACGTATCGCGTCTGTTGCTGCCTGTCCGTATGTGGACGAGGTGATTCCCAGCGTGCCGTGGGTATTCGACCCCACTTGGATCGAAAAGTACGACATCGACCTGGTGGTACATGGTGACGATTACTCTGATGAGCAGCAACGGTATTATTACAAGGTCCCTATTGAGATGGGCATATTCCGAACGGTCGCTTATACAAAAGGCATCTCAACCACGGAAATTATTCGTCGGTGCAAAGAGTTGCAGCTTTGAATAATACCGTTGATTTGATTCGACTGTACACCGTTAAACTTCGAGGCTTCAAATAAACGTGTCGGAGTTTCCATTTCGGCACGGTAATTGTTTGGATATTTGAGCAGATCGCTGATCTTCCGTAGTCACCCATTCCAGACATTCGAGGGGTATCCTTGTGATGGCGATGCCTGCTTGGTGAGCTACCCCCTGTGATAGCTGCGCCCCATCGGTTCGCAGCTCACAGTCTGTCGTCATTCCGTACTCTGAAATGCTATCTACAACCCCTTGACTTTCATGATTTCGCCCCCAGTTCACCACTCGACTGATGCGAGTGCTAATTCCTGTATCAATTCATTTATAAAGCCATCAACTTATCTTACAGATCCAAGGAGGTATTAGAGATATGTCTATTAGACCCTTACACGACCGTGTGCTTGTTCGGCGGGTTGAGGAGGATAAAAAGACCCCGGGCGGCATCGTGATTCCTGACACCGCTGCAGAAAAGCCCATGCAAGGCGAAGTTGTCGCTGTTGGCAACGGAAAACTCCTGGACAACGGTGAACTTCGTGCATTGGATGTAAGAGCCGGAGACAAGATCTTATTTGGCAAGTATTCCGGTACCGAGGTAAAAGTGGATGGCGAAGAATTAATCGTCATGCGTGAAGGCGACATCATGGGCATCGTCGAATAATTGATCACTTAACAGAAGGATTAAATCAATGTCAGCAAAAGAAGTTATATTTGGCGAAGATGCCCGTACCAGAAAGCTTAAGGGCGTGAATATTTTGTCTGATGCGGTCAAAATTACCCTTGGTCCTAAAGGCCGCAACGTGGTGCTCGATAAATCATTTGGCGCCCCAACCGTCACTAAAGATGGTGTATCCGTCGCCAAGGAAATCGAACTCAAAGACAAGTTCGAGAACATGGGTGCACAAATGATAAAAGACGTTGCCTCCAAAACTTCCGACGTCGCCGGTGACGGTACTACTACGGCTACCGTATTGGCTCAATCTATGTTACAGGAAGGTTTGAAAGCCGTCGTCGCAGGCTTGAATCCAATGGATTTGAAACGCGGCATCGACAAGGCTGTTATCGCCACCGTGGAAGAGTTAAAGAAACTCTCCAAGCCATGTTCCGACAATAAGGAGATCGCCCAGGTAGGTACCGTATCTGCTAATGCCGACGAGAATATAGGCAACATCATTGCTGAGGCGATGGATAAGGTTGGGAAGGAAGGCGTTATTACGGTAGAAGAAGGCTCGGGTCTCGACAACGAGTTAGACCTTGTTGAAGGGATGCAGTTTGACCGTGGTTACCTGTCTCCTTACTTCATCAACAAGCAAGATAGCATGAGTGTTGAAGTAGAAGACCCATACATCCTTATTCCACGACAAAAAGCTTTCCAATATCCGCGACATGCTCCCGATTCTGGAAGCGGTGGCCAAATCCGGGAAACCTTTAGTGATCATTGCTGAAGATGTTGATGGCGAAGCCCTCGCCACGTTGGTAGTCAACAATCTCCGCGGCATCGTGAAGGTCAGCGCGGTGAAAGCGCCGGGCTTCGGTGATCGCCGTAAAGCTATGTTGGAAGACATCGCCATCCTCACCGGTGGTAAAGTGATCTCCGAAGAGGTTGGCATGAGCCTGGATAGTGTAAGCCTGGAAGACCTGGGCAACGCTAAACGCGTCCAAAGCACCAAAGACAACACAACCATTATCGACGGTGCCGGCGGCACGGACGACATCCAGACTCGTGTGAACCAAATTCGCGCCCAAATCGAAGAAGCTACTTCCGATTACGATAAGGAAAAGATGCAAGAACGTGTGGCCAAATTGGCTGGCGGTGTTGCTGTAATCAAAGTAGGCGCAGCGACAGAAGTGGAAATGAAGGAAAAGAAAGCGCGTGTTGAAGACGCACTACACGCCACCCGCGCCGCAGTAGAAGAAGGTGTCGTGCCCGGTGGTGGTGTAGCGCTCGTACGCAGCTTCGATGCAGTCAAGAATTGTAAGGGTGATAACGATGATCAGGAAGTCGGCATCCGTATCTTACGTCGGGCATTAGAAGAGCCTCTGCGTCAGATCGTGAAGAACGCTGGCGAAGATGATGGCGTGATACTTAACGAAGTCAGGAACAATAGCGGTAACTACGGTTACAACGCGGCCACCGGCGAGTACGGTGACATGATCGAGATGGGTATTCTTGACCCCACCAAAGTGACTCGTATTGCACTCCAAAACGCTGCATCCATCGCAGGACTTATGGTCACTACTGAAGTCATGGTAGCGGAGTTTCCGGAAGACAAGCCGGAGATGCCCATGGGCGGTGGCGGTATGGGCGGTATGGGCGGCATGATGTAAAAGCTTCACCCATTAGCCAAAGCAGCACACATAGCCCCGCTTCTTGCGGGGCTTTGCTTTGATGTAGTTTGGATATCTACTTATCGAGACACCATTTTTGCTAGTTTGGAGTGTCGCGACCGGCTGCTTTTGGCCGGGTCCCGCCTCACGGAGAGCGGCGGAATCCACATGCCTACGGCCAAATCGCTTGGTCCGCTATTGCGTGGACAACCGTCAGTGGAGCACAGGAAGTATTAGCCACGGCTAACAGGCCGTACCCGACCCTTTTGAGACATTCGCGCCCATATTATAGGGGGTGCGAGAAGCACCCCTTTCTACAGTTTTCTTTGTCCTAGGGTGTATACCAGATGGGTGACGTGTAGGCTCGGTCCTGGATTGTTGGCGGCACGTTGTCTGGGAGTTTGATACCAAAGAACGCGGCGTCGTATGTGGTCCAACGCGGGGTTGGAATCTCAATGACACGCACGTAATAGAACGCGGGCACCTTCGGATCAAACTCAGGGTCCTGCCAGTAGGCACTCATCACGGCATCCCCGATCGTATTGGTGTAGGTTGCGGTGGGGATATCAACGGTGTTGCCAACCGGGTCCTTCGCTCTGCCATCATCACCAATCTTGCGACCGTCGGAAACCGCAACATCATAGATGCGCTCATGCGTGTCACCCTGGTCATCCAGCCAACCCTTGATGACCTGCACACGATCTAGATTGGCCCCATCCGGATCGCGCAGTGCCCGCATCATGAAGCGGGGTGCACTACCACTGGGTGCATCCATTAAGTCACCGCCCATGGGCACGCCACGTCGATAGCCTTGCGCGACAAAGTCGGGTCGCCGTACTTCGTCCGGCTCGAAGTGCCACCCAGCGAAAACGCGCACACGGATTCGTGTTCCAGTCGTCGCATACACTTCCTTGCGCTTCATAGAACTGAATAGCTCTTCACGCGTGTTCTCCCGCGCCCACACCGCCATCAGACCCGACGCGGACTCCTGAGAGGTTAGGATCCGCAATGCGGGATCGTCAGCCGGGATGACATCGCGGTTGTGCCGGTCCGGGGAGGGCTCGGTATGCGCATACTTGCCGAAGTAGTTCTCTTCCCGGGAGGTTGCGAGGGCGGTATGGGCATCGATAGCCCCGATTAATCCGAACTTGTAGGGATTCACCCCAAGTTCCTTGCCAAGCTTGAGGCCCAGTTTGAGTGCAGGGCGTGCGTACTCATGCTGCAGCATCCATTCCTCCTTGGGGGCTGATCCAGAGATGTTACTGACATCCCAGCTTTCAAAATCGGCAAACTCATCTTCCGGAGACAACAATGGATGCGTTTCTTCATCGCCTTTGATCTGGGTCATCTCATGCAAAGGCTCCCAGCGTGCCCGTTTCTCCGCATAGGCCTGGTCCATAGGCTCTCCGGTGTAGGTTTTACCCGAGAACATCAAACCGTTACTGAGATTGCCATTGTGGGGAACCGCAAAGACCCTGCCGCCAGTCTTGTCTTCGTAGGTGGCCATATACGCCCACAAATCCTGCGGGTCACCGCCGTCAAACAGCGAGAACGGGACGGTCTGACTGGTCTTGTCGGCGCCGTCCTCGAAGAGGACGACACGATGCAGGTTGTTTCCGCCCGGGCTCGCGGTCCACTCGAAGCCCATCAGCGAGGTGAATCGACCCGGTTGGTAATACTCATCGGCGATCTTGACAGACTCATTCCAAAGTGAGCGCGACAGTTCATCATCGCCGAATGGGTTTTCCAGCTTTATCGTGCCCCACTTGATGATGTCCTGGAAAGCTTTCATACGGCCTTCCGGCCCTGAATTAAACAGGTCATATGTTTGCTTACCCCAAGGATCAGCGAGCAACAGTGGGTTCGATTCGCGCAGTCCCGTCGCTAATCCGTTGAACTCGGCATGTTCGGTAACTGCCAGGAAGTCCAACGGGCGAATCAACTGGACCGGCTGACCTGTGTTGGAGGTCACCTTTTCACCGCGCGCCAAACGGAACGCGTCGTGTATATCTAGTGTGGTTCCAACCAGACCCGCATCGAACGACGCCTCAGTGTGAAAATGGGTATCGCCAAAGAACACCTGATCAGGATAATTCCGGCCGGCAAAGGGCGAGTAAACTCGCTCCCCGCTGAGATCTTCCTTTGTCACCGTTGGATACGGCGAGGCTGAAGCCGGATTCATCACAATCAAGAAACTGAATACTGTTAAGACGAGCGAAGAAACAAGTACAAACAACAGGCGATGCCAGAGCATGGATTTACCTCCTGAGCGGGTTGTTTTGACAGGAGCCAACATAATGACGACGCTCACTGCTTGGTTATTACAAGACTACTATATCGGCGTGTAAATCCGAAAGCTAGATGGCAGCTTTTGGCCGAAAGCGCCAGTTCAAGAAAACACCGCAAGTGGCGGCAATGGGCAAGAAAGAGCCATCTCGCTGATTTAATCCCAGATTGCTGCCATAAAGTCTGGCGCCATGTTGATGCAGTGCAGTACCGTGGAAATCGAATGTCTCCGAAGCGACGGTAAGCTGCCGCTGGATTCCTGGGATTTTGTGAAGGTAATGCGGACTTATGACAACCAATAATTTGCCGGGATTCGTCCATAAATCTGAGGATTGAACTTCTCAGATATACTCATAAACGCCATTGCAAAGAACGAGAATGCAAGGGTAGATTGCTTCACCGCATCGGCGGGACCCGGTGTCGACAAGAGCGAGAAAAAAGAATCGAAGAAGCCTGTGATCTATACAATCGCGTAATGGCAGAGTATCCAGACCAACCTGAATCTAGTGTTTAATGGCAAGAACTAGTGTACCCCGTCGTAAATTCTGTGACATTCAGAGCCCCCCCAAGAACACGGGGACAAGGCGCGCCTCGCAGGCAATATCCAGATATTGGCCAGAGGGGCAACGCAGTAGCCGTGGTTTTTGGGGGACTCCCGCAGGGCGAATC
>Ga0209567_10000267_pt1 | contig 28235 bp, 26 predicted proteins | sample COG_12_FD_184756 | JGI IMG/M metagenome (GOLD analysis project Ga0209567, IMG submission 184756) | Pelagic marine sediment microbial communities from the LTER site Helgoland, North Sea, for post-phytoplankton bloom and carbon turnover... | ecosystem: Environmental > Aquatic > Marine > Neritic... | reverse complement strand
CAGTGCCACCCCGTAAAGCGACTCCGTCGCCACGGGGCTAGGTGCCAGCGAAGCCTCGTGGACGACGCAAAGCGTCGGCTCTACGGGGTGCCAGTGCCAGTGTCAGTGCCAGCGTCAGCGTCAGCGTCAGTGCGAGCGCCAGCGCCGTGGTTTAGCAGCAGTCTATCTGGGCTCGGGTTTCCTCTGCCGCTTTGCGGAGGAGGTGGATGCTTCGGACGACTTGGTCGCGCTGGTCTTCGGGAATCCGTTCGAAGAGGGTAGTGATGCTTCTCTCGGTCAGTCGGTTGAGCCGCTTGGCTTCCTTCTTGCCCTCTCCCGTAAGCGAGACGAGCACGCGGCGGCCGTCGTCCTCGCCTCTCTCTCGTACGACCCAACCGCGCTTCTCTAGCCCATCGACCAGCCGCGTCATCGCGCCCTTGGTCACCCTGGATTGGGCGGCAAGGCTGCTCACATCCCACTCTCCTGCTGTCAGCGTTTGCAGGAGAACGCATTGCGCAGCGCTCACCGTCCCGCAACAGATCTCCTCGCGTTCGAACGAGGAGAACATTCGGCAGAACGCAATGACGTCTTCGACTACGGAGCTCATCGCTTTTCGGCAGTGATCGAGTAACTGAACACGGTGCCCGAAAGCTCCGCGATTCGCTCCTCGCCGATGAGCTCGACGGCCGCTTGCCACATCGGGTCTTGCAGGTTTGGCGTCAGGATGGGAGCAGCAGGCTTGCGGGTGTATTGGATGTTCTCGAAGCCGGCTTCTCGCATGTGACCGAGATACTCCTCTTCGGTCGACGCGCCGCCAACGCAGGCGATCCAGCTTGCTGCCATTCTGGCGACCTCTTCCGGCAACGGCTCACTCAACACGATATCGCTCACCGCAAGACGCCCACCGGGCTTGAGCACGCGATGAGCCTCGCGGAACACCTGCGCCTTGTCTGGGCTGAGGTTGATGACGCAGTTGGAGATCACCACGTCTACGCTGTCCGCCGCCACGGGCAGGTTTTCGATCAGCCCTTCGCGAAACTCGACAGTGCGCGCATGGCCCGCGTTCACCGCGTTCGTGCGGGCGCGCTCTAGCATCTCAGGAGTCATGTCCACTCCGATGAAGCGGCCCTCGGGGCCGAGCTTTTCCGCGGAGAGCAATGCGTCAAACCCGGCTCCTGAGCCTAGGTCGACGACGGTTTCGCCTGGTTTCAGACTCGCCAGCGCCGTGGGGTTCCCGCAGCCGAGCCCCAGATTTGCGTCGGCCGCCGCCCCGGTGAGGTCTTCTTCGGCATAGCCGATGAGAGTCGCTGTCTCTGCGTGAGTGTCCGAGACGGCGGGGCCGCAGCAGCCAGTCGATTGTTCGGGCGCTGGCTCGCAGCAGCCACCGCTCCGCCGCGCCACGGCCGCGTATCCCGCCTTCACCACGTCGTGTACTCGTTCTTTGTCCATGAGAGCCTCCAATAGTTGAATCATGCAACTAAATAGTTGAGCCTGTCAACCAATTTGTCAAGGGGACACGCTCTACACTCAAAACCACCCTAGTTTCGCCCTGTTGCGACCCACACCGCGAAAACTCGAACCAAGCCCTGCTCGTCGACGAGAGATCTACATTTGAGGCCGGACCTCAGCGCGTTTTCGCGGTGTGGGTCGTAAGTGGTTGAAATGGTGGGGTTTGGGAGGGGCTAGCGTGTCCCCAGGAAGCGGATGAGGGCTTCTGTGAATTGGGGCTCTTCTTCGCGGTGGGGCCAGTGGCCGGCTTCTGGCATGACGAGGAGCTCGGCGCCGCCTTCGAAGAGGGCTTGGGATTTCTTGTAAGGACCGAGGTGACCGCCGAAGTCTTTGCCGCCGGCTACCATCAAGCCGCTGCATTTGATCGGAGCGGTCAAACGGCGATCGATCTTCGACCCGAGGGCTCGATACCAATCGATGGCCCCGGCCAGCACTTCCGGGCTCGAGAAGGCTTCCTTTGCGCGCGCTACAGCTGCGTCCCGCTCGGGCCCCTTCCAGCCGGGCGCCCATCGCCGATAGAGAGTCTCGATGTATCGGAAGTCGCTGCGGCGCGTGCCAGCTTCGGCCCACGGCAATTTGAAGTAGAGAAAGTGCCTGGACATGATCAACATCCCCGCCGCCTGAAGGGCGTTCTTGGGCTTCAAGGTTCGGGGGTGTGGAATCGCGATCGGAACGATGGCGTCGACTCGATCGGGCGCCAACGCGGCTGCGCCGTAGACGACGGTCGCGCCCCAATCATGCCCGACCAATACGGCCGACTTCAATCCCAACGCGTCGAGCAGTCCGATGACGTCTTGCGCATTGTTCAGCGCATCGTAGGGCCGGCCTGGAACGAGAGTATCCGGATGATAGCCACGGAGGTACGGCAGAATGGTCCGGTATCCAGCTTGGTTCAGCGAGCGCGCGACTTCGGCGTACGAGTGCGGGGTGTCTGGGAACCCGTGAAGCAAGACCACCGGGGGCCCCTGGCCTGAGTCGTGGTATCGCCACGTTTGGTCACCCAGCGTGACGTTCTCGAATTCAGACTCCAGCAGCATACTCAGGGGGTCATAACCTTCCGGAGGGCTTGGGTTCAAGGATGAGTTGACCTACATCGGTACAAAGCGTACCACCGAGCACGCAAGTTGGACGCCGCGATGCCAGAGCCCAACCCAAGCAGCGAACGCTCGGCGATCCTCGCCGCGCACGATGTAACCAAGACGTACCGAATGGGTGACGTCGACGTGCATGCTCTGCGAGGGGTGACCGTCCCTCTCTACGAACGAGAGCTGATGGTCCTTCTTGGTCCGTCTGGTAGCGGCAAGTCGACCTTGCTCAACATTCTAGGCGCGCTCGACGTGCCGACCTCGGGGCGGGTGCTCTATCGAGGCGAGGACATCGCGAGCGCGGGGGAGCGCGAGCTGACCAATTTTCGGCGCGAGCACGTTGGCTTCGTATTCCAGTTCTACAACTTGGTGCCGAGTCTCACTGCACGCGAGAATGTCGCGCTCGTCACCGAGATCGCGAAGAACCCGTTGGACCCGAGCGAAGCGCTGGAAGTGGTTGGGCTGACCGAGCGGATGCATCACTTCCCTGCCCAGCTTTCCGGTGGCGAGCAGCAGCGCGTTGCTATTGCCCGCGCCGTGGCCAAACAACCCGAGATTCTACTTTGTGACGAGCCGACGGGAGCGTTGGATTTCAAGACGGGGATCCGCGTGCTCGAGGTCCTCGACCAGGTGAACCGTGAGCTCGGAACGACGACCGCGGTGATCACACACCACGCGCCCATCGCGTCGATGGCCGATCGCATCGTTTCGCTCTCCGACGGGATGGTTGCCAGCGATCACACCAACGTTGAGAAGGTGTCGCCGGCTGACCTGACATGGTGAATGTCCTCGACCGGAAGCTTCTTCGCGATCTGACGCGCCTCAAAGGGCAGGCCCTCACGATTGCTCTAGTGGTGGCGGTGGGCGTAGCCAACTACATCACGCTGAGAAGTGCGTGGCGGGCGCTCGGGGATTCGCGCGCGGCGTACTACGAACAGTACCGCTTCGCGGACGTGTTTTCGCGGTTGAAGCGGGCGCCGGATTCAGTAGCCGATCGGATTCAGGATGTTCGCGGCGTGGCCTCTGTCTACCCCCGAGTCGTCGAAGAGGTCCTTTTGCCGATGGAGGACATGCTCACTCCCGCGCACGGCCAGATCATTTCGCTACCGACCCACGGGCGGCCTCCGATGAACGACGTCTACGTCAAGTCGGGGCGCTTTCCAGAGCCGGGGCGCGGGAACGAGGTGCTGCTCTACGAGCCGTTTGCGAATGTGCACGGCCTCAGCCCGGGCTCGACGATACCAGCCGTTCTCAATGGGAAGCTCCACGAGCTCATCGTCGTCGGGCTGGCGCTTTCTCCTGAATACGTCTTTGCAATCGAGCCTGGGGGCATCACTTCGGACGATGCGCGTTTCGCGCCGATGTGGATGTCCAAGAGCGCCATGGCGGCTGCTTTTCAAATGGAGGGCGCGTTCAACGATGTCGTGCTCCGGTTGGAGCCGGGTGCTGACGAACGGGCCATTCTGGTCGCGGTCGATCGGATTCTCGAGCCCTACGGAGGCTTGGGAGCGTACGGGCGAGATCTGCAGATCTCCAACTCGATTTTGGACGGGGAGCTCGCGCAGATCGAAGCCATGGTGATCTTTCTTCCCGGCGTGTTTCTCGCCGTCGCCGCCTTTCTCCTGAACGTCGTATTCTCCAGGCTCGTCGCGCTCCAGCGCGGTCAGATCGCAGTGATCAAGGCAGTGGGCTACGGCAACTCGACGATCGCACTCCACTATCTGAAGATGGTTTGCATCATCGTGCTGATCGGCTCGTTGCTGGGGGTGGGACTAGGCGCCTGGTTAGCCGACGCGATGCTCGATCTTTACGCGAAGTTCTTCCGGCTTCCGATGACGCGCGGGCGCATCGATCTCCCGGTTGCAATCAATGCGATCATCGCGAGCTTCGTCGCCGCCGTGCTCGGGATCAGCCTGGCCATTCGCCAGGCTGTGACGCTTCCGCCGGCAGAGGCGATGCGGCCCCCCTCACCGGCCCGCTATCACGCCTCGTCGATCGAACACGTGCCCGGGCTCCGGAGAATCCACCAAACCACCATGATGGTCTACCGAGAGATCTGGCGGCGCCCGCTTCGCACGGTGTTGTCCTCAGCCGGCATCGCGTTTGCCCTCGCGATCATCATCCTCGGTAGGTTCGGCAAAGACGCCCATGGGCCAATCCTCGATCTGCAGTTTGGCCGCCAGCAGCGCGAAGACATCAGCGTGAACTTCATCAACGAGGTCGCCGACCGCGGCCTCGGGTACCTCGCGCATCTTCCCGGGGTCGATCAAGTGGACGGCTACCGAATGACACCCGTGCGATTTCGTTCGGGGCCGCGTTGGCGCGACAGTGTTCTCATAGGGCTTCCGCCCGACAGTCATCTGCGGAGACTGTTCAATCGCCAGTTTCGACCGGCTCGCATTCCGCACAGTGGGGTTCTGATCACCAACGTGCTTGCCGATATCCTCGACGCGGAGCCGGGCGATCTCATCGAGGTCGAGCTCAAGGAGGGTGATCGGGGCACGAGGCAGGTGCGCGTGAGCGGGACGATCGACGAAGCTTTTGGCATACAGGGCTACATGCAGAAAAGTGGTCTTCATGAGCTGCTCCGAGAGAAGCCCACGATCAATACCGCATTGCTTCGCGTGGACCCCAAGCGGGAGGCTGAGCTACAAGCGCGCCTCGCCGATATTCCGACCGTTCAGAGCATCCACCGCAAGCGCACGCTGCTCGAAAGGTTCGAAGAGCAGACGGGCCAGACGATGCAGGTCATCACGCTGATCCTCACGTTGTTTGCGACGGCAATCGCGGTGGCGGTCGTGTATAACAACGCCCGCGTGAGCCTCTCCGTTCGAAGCCGCGATCTCGCCACCCTTCGTGTTCTCGGCTTTACCCGGGCCGAAATCTCGGCGATCTTGCTCGGTGAGCAGGCCGTCCAGGTCTTTCTGGGAATACCGATCGGGCTGTTGCTAGGAACCTGGGGCGCCAAAGCGCTGCTCGAGCTTCAGGCCGACCCAGAGCAATTCCGGATGCCGATGCTGATCTCGTCTCGGACCTATGCATTTTCGGTCGTGGTAATCTTGGCCTCGGCCGGACTGAGCGCGCTGCTGGTGCGGCGCAGGCTCGACACCCTGGATCTCGTTGGCGTCCTCAAGGAGAGAGAGTAAGGAGAGGTGGCGCATGGCTGAGGCGTCTGGTTTGAGAAGGTGGATTCGAAGAGCTTTGGTCGCTTTGGCGGTGCTCTTGGTGGTGGGCCTCATCGTCGTTGCGTGGCTCCCGAATCCCGTAGAAGTCGAGGTTGCCGAGGTCACCCGAGGGTCGCTCGTCGTCACGGTCAACGAAGACGGTAGAACGCGAGTCAAAGACCGATATATCGTCTCTGCGCCGATCAGTGGCAACTTGGCGCGGCCCGATCTGCACGCTGGCGACACAATCGAAGAGGAACAGGTCCTCGCGCGCTTGGTACCACTTCCCCCCCCTCTTCTCGATTCTCGCACCAGAGCCGAGGCCAAAGCGCGCGTCGACGCGGCGGCCGCGGCTCGGCGTCAGGCCCAAGCCGCAGTCAACCGTTCCAGGTTCCAGCGTGACTTCGCAAAGCAGGAAGCCGATCGAGCACTCGCCGTCGTGGAGCAAGGAGGGTTGGCGCGGAGCGATGCCGATCGTGCTGTGTCCACCTATCGCGGTAGCGAGGAAGAGCTTCGCTCCGCTGAGTTCGGTGCGCGGGTCGCCGAGCATCAGCTGAAGCTTGCTCAGACGACCCTCATACAACTGAGTGGGCAGGGCGAAGAAGGCGAGCAGTTGGATATCTTTTCGCCTGTCGCCGGCCTTGTTCTCAAGATTTTTCAAGAGAGCGAAGGCGTCGTTCAAGGCGGCACGCCTATTCTCGAAGTGGGTGATCCCTCTGCCCTCGAGGTGGTGGTCGACGTGTTGAGTCAGGACGCGACGCGCATTCCGACGGGAGCGCCGACACTGATCGAGCGGTGGGGAGGCAAGAATCTCCTGCGCGGTCACGTACGCATCGTGGAGCCCTCCGCGTTTACCAAGCTCTCGGCGCTTGGCGTGGAAGAGCAGCGCGTGAACGTGATCATCGATATGGACGAGGACCGCGAGCTTTGGTCGAGCTTGGGCGACGGCTACAGAGTCGAAGCCCGCATCTCTGTGTGGGAGGGCAAGGACGTGTTGAGGGTGCCTGCCAGTGCGGTGTTTCGCTCCGAAGAAGCTTGGGCCACGTTCGTTGTCGAAGAGGGGGCCGCTGTCCTTCGAACCGTGGAGATCGGAGAAACCAACGGGCTCGAAACCGAAGTATTGTCGGGCGTAGAGGAGGGCGACTCCGTGATCGCCTACCCTAGCGACAGCGTGCGCGATGGCGTGTCCGTGAAGGCCAGGTAGGCACACGATGCAATCGACGTTGATCGAGTTCCTTCAAGATCGGGCACTGCTGAGAGACGCCATCGCGACACTGATTTTGTTCGTGATGGTACTGGGCCTTCGATACATCGCCATTCGCTTCGTTCGCCAGAGGCTGCCGAGTACCGACAAGCTGCAGCTCCGGTGGGCGTCGCAGATTCGGGGTTTCTCGTATGCGATCTTAGCATTCGGCCTATTCATCATCTGGGCAGCCGAGCTTCAAACGCTCGCCGTGTCGTTCGCCGTCCTTGCTATGGCGATTGTCTGGGCTACGAGGGAAACGTTCGCCTGTATTCAGGGGGCGGCGTATCGCATGAGCTCGAACGCGTTCCAAGTCGGCGATCGGATCAACATCGCGGGGATTCGCGGCGATGTCATCGATCCGGGGATACTCGGCACGCTCGTGTTCGAGGTGGGTCAGGGGCATCAACGCACGGGGCGCATGATCAGCATCCCCAATAGCCTGTTCATGACGGAGCCCGTGCTCAACGAGAGCCTCGGGGGCGAGTACATGCTGCACTTGATGACCATCCCGGTCGATCGGAATGCCGACCTCGCCGCGATCGAGCACAAAGCCCTCGCGGCAGCGCAGGAAGCGTGCGCAGACTTTCTCGATGACGTTCGTCGTCCCATCGCATCGCGCTATCGCCGCCACGGATTGACCCCGCCGATCGTCGATCCCCGGGTCACCTACCAGGTCGTCGACAAGAACACCGTGAACATCCTGCTACGAATCCCAACGCCGATCAGATTGGAGCGCCAGGTCGAGCAACGGGTGTTGAGAGCGGTGCTGGACGTGCCGAAGGGGAAGGGCACCTTGCCATGACCCAACCCGATCTCGACTCCCGCATTGCACGTCTCGAAGCCATCGAGGCGATCAAAGCGCTCAAGGCTCGCTATTGGTACTGTTGCGACAGCAAAGACGTCGAGGGGGTGCGGAACTGCTTTCTCGATGGGCCCGTCGAGATTCACTACGATGGGCCGGTTGGTCTGGTGAATCACCGCGACGGGCTCTACCAGGTTTTCAAAGACGTCGCGTGCCAGACCCAGATCGTAGAGATGCACCACGGCGGGCCGCCGAACATCGAGGTGCGCGGGCCGGACGACGCGAGCGCGAGGTGGGGCCTGGTCTATCACCTGATGAATACAGAGGCGCGGACGGTGAGTGTCGTCGGTGGCTACTATGACGATGAATACAAGCGCGTCGATGGGCAATGGTGGATCAGCAAGGCACGTTTCAAGGTCTGCTCAGCCGTGACCTATGGCTGGAAGGACGCGGCGATTCGCTTGCTCCATGCTGGCGCGGCCCTGCCGGCCTGAAGTGAACGGTCGGTTGCCAACCGAAGGCTGATTTGCAAAGGTGCCGGCCCGTATGGAACGAGTAAGACAGGTCGATGGCCTTCGTTGCCTGGTCACAGGAAGCGCGGGTTTCGTTGGAAGCAATCTGGTTCGCGCTCTGCTAGCACGTGGCTGCATGGTGCACGGGTTCGACAGGGCGCCCGCGCCGTTCGATGCCCCCAACCTGCATTGGTATCGCGGCGACGTGCGCGCCGAGGAAGCACTTCGCGCGGCGTGCGAGAAGGTCGACACGATCTTTCACACCGCGGCGATGATCGAAACACTCACCTACGCGCCCAAAGCCTTCGCGGAGCTCGTTCGGAGCGTCAACATCGAAGGGACCCGCACCATCCTGCGAGTTGCCCAGGAATCGGGCGTCCGGCGTTTCATTCACACGAGCTCGATCATAACCGCTTTCGGCGAGGAGCATCACGGCGTCAGCGAAGCCACGCGCTACAGCACGGCATCGGACCTCTATTCCAGCACGAAGGTCGCCTCCGAGCAGCTCGTCCTGGCCTCGAACGGCGAATCCGGCCTGCTCACCAGCGCCATTCGCCCCGGCGGTATCTACGGCCCCGGCGAACGCAAGACGCTCATCGGTCCATTGATGAAGGCGCTCAAGCAAGGCGCACCCCTCGTACTCTTCGGCGATGGGTCCACGCGCATGGACTACACGTACATCGACAACCTAGTGGACGCGCAGATCCGTGCTGCGGAACGGCTCGTCGAGGGGTCTCCTGTTTGCGGTGAGGCATACTTCGTCACCGATGGCGACCCGATCAACACCGGTGCGTTCAGTCAGACGCTCATAAACGATATGGGGATCGACGCGCGGTCTATTCGACTTCCGGGCTTGGTGGGGCGCGCGCTGGCGACAGCTGGCGAGCGCGTGTTTCAGGTCTTCGGAAAGCCCAAGCCGCCGGTGAGCATAGTGGATATTCAGTTGTGCGTGCGCGACAACTACTTTTCGATCGCCAAAGCGAGACGCGATCTCGCGTACCACCCCGTGGTCGATACGCGCGAAGGACTCAGGCGGACCGCCCAAGACGCTCGCGAGTTCTACGACAGCCTCTGACCCGCTTCGGAGGCTTCCGCCTCAGGTGCTCGCCGCGTGCTCGGTAGGTCGAATGGACTCTCGCTGCTGTCGCCAGACGCGCCGTATCCCGGGGAAGCTGAGGAGCAGTCCCCCGGCTGTCCATGGCACCGTTGCCATGAAATGCCCGGCAATGGCAATGGAAGCCGCTAGCTCAGGCGTGGCACCCATGAGCTCCAGAGCATAGGCGCAGGCTACGTGAAAGGTGCCAATGAACCCTGGCGAGGACGGGATCATCGTCCCAACCGAGATGAAAAGAAGGATGACGAGGGGTGCGTAGAGCGGAAGCGAGAGGTCGAACGCCCACAACCAACACTGGATCGTCAGCATCCCCACCAGTCGCGCGAAAAGGGTAATCCCCAGCACGGTGAGCGCCATGGCCCGAGAACGCAGCGCGCCGAGCCCGTCGGAGAATCGCTGTGCTTTGTCGACCAGCCACTCTTGGGCTCTCTCACTCAGGGGCCGTACGAACACCGCGACCACACGTGAGATCGCCGAAGGGTGGGTCGCAAGCCAAAGCGCCGCAATGAGTGAGCTGAAGAGAATTCCGAAGAGCAGAATCAAGCGGTCAGCATTGCCGACGTCGATGGCGAGGAGCGGTGCAGCGACCAAGACCAGTATCAGAAGAGACATCAAATCGGTGAGTCGGTCGAGTCCGACGACGGCGATGGTCGAGCTGCGGGAGATCCGCCCGGCACGGGCCAGTAGATCGACTCGCACGAGCTCGCCTAGACGAAAAGGAAGAAGGTTGTCCGTGACATAGCCGGAGAGCCAGGCCAGAAAGCACTCGGAGAATCGGTAACGGCGAAGTGGCAAGAGGAGAATTCTCGTTCGAGCCGCGTTGAGAGACAGGACAACTCCCTTCGTCAGCACGCAGATGGAGAGAATCCAAAAGTTCGCGGAGCCCAAAGCCGACAATAGTCGTTGCCCGTCGACGCGCCTCAAGAAGTAGTACAGCGCGATGCCTGAAAGCGCGATCCCGAGGAGCATGATGACCCGCTGCTTGGGCAAGCGTCGAGCCCAGCTCATTCGCCTGCGAGCTCCACGCGTTGTTCGAAGAAGTCATAGACATCAGGGAGAGGCGCGCCTTCGTTTCCAAGCACGCCAGCGGAAATCGATGCCAGAGAGCTGCCAATGTACATTCCGACGGGGATCGGCTCGCCCGCCAGTTGGGCAAGGCTCGCGCCGGCGAGAAACACGTCGCCTGCCCCGACCGCATCCACCTCATTGACCTCCAGCGCGGGAAGATAATGGGTTCGCAGCCGCAGCCCTTGCTTCGTTGGCGGCTCGAACGAAAGGCAGCCTCGGCGCCCCATCGTGACGATCAATCCCTGCGCTTCGCTTGCTGTATAGTAGCGGCTCGCGAGATTTGAGATGCCGCTTTCGGCGTCCGCCAGGGCAAAGCGGAGTTCGTCCTCGGTAGGCGTGGCGAACTGAGGGCGGCTGAACTTCAGGATGTTGGCCTGGCCGTTCGTGCTGACATCGGCGAAGTAGGGTTTTCCGGCAGCGATCGCGAGCTCCGGAATGGCTTCCGACAGAGTACTTCCGAAAAGCCCGTAACCGAAATCGGTGACGACGAGGCCGTCGTGTGATTCGAGCAACTCCCGCAGGATGCCTATCAACTCCCTAGTTGTTTCGATTGGAATGGGTGCTGGGTTGCCGCGATCGATCTTGAAGACTTTCTGTCCTCCGACGATGAATCGCGTCTTGGTGTAGGCACCCCGGCCCCGAACTGCGAGATTATGCACCTCCGCACCAAACCGTCGCAACGTGCTCCGAATTCGGTCAAACCCATCGTCTTCGGCGCAACAGGTGACGAATGTCGCCGTCGCGCCGAGCGCCGCAGCCTGTCGCGCAATCAAGCCAGCTCCACCGACGAACCACTCCTCGCTGATCGGTTTGACGGAGACGATCGGGCTTTCGGAAGCCACTCGCGCCCCTTCGCAGTGCGCGTAGTGATCGATGATCGCGTCGCCCAGAACCAAGATTCGGAGATCCGAGAACCCGGAGATGGCGTTCTTCAATCGTGCTGGCGTGATCTCGTTGATTCGACAGAAGCGCTGAATCTTCTGCTGTTCCATGTCCAGCGTATTGCGCTTCCGGCGTCCTATCTCCGTGGACGAGAAGATCACGTCCCCAGACCCCAGCACGACCCGCCCGCCGTAGGACTCGACGATCTGCTTCTCCCTTGCGAAACGAGGGTCGCTCTTGGATTCGTATTCTCGTCCCTTTACGTAGATGTCGGGCTGAATGGCATCCAAGACCGGCCCAGCCCATTCATCTTCGCTGAGCGCTACGTAGTCGACACAAGTGAGCTCGGCGAGATTGTCTAGCCGCAGGTCTTCTGGGATGTACGGCCGCTCGTATCCTTTCCCCACGACATCGTCGCTGCTGACGGTCACGACGAGGACGTCGCCGAGACTCCGAGCGAACCTTAAGTAGCGAATGTGCCCCGGATGAACGATGTCGAAGCAGCCGTGGCACTGCACCACGGTCTTTCCTTCTTCTCGCAACCGAGCCCGTTCGGCGCTCAAGTCTGCAATGGAGAAGATCTTGCGGTCGGCTTCAGGAGTTCGCACGGCTCTTGCTCCACGCAATCAAGGTACCGATCAGCCTATCGCGGTTCGAAGGTTCGAGCTCCGGTGAGACAGGAAGGCTCACGACTCGCCGCACGAGATGTTCCGTGTGAGACAGAACGACGGCCCCGAGCGATTCGAGCGCCCTCTGTTTGTGAATGGGTACTGGGTAGTGCACTTTGGCATCGAAACCTCGCTCCCCAAGGTGAGCGATCAGGGCATCACGCCGCTCATGCCGGATCACAAACGTGCTGAACGCCGGCTCGCAGAATTCGGTGACCTTGGTCAGCTCGAAATGGGGTTGGAGCGCTTCCTGATACGCTGCCCCGTGGTGCCGACGCGCCGCAGTCCAGTCGTTCAGGTGCGGGAGCTTCACCTTGAGAATTGCCGCTTGCAGTGTATCAAGGCGCGCGTTCTCGCTCGGAAAGTCGACGCGATCCCGATCGCGATGCCCGAGCGAGCGGAGCTTCCGCAACAGCTCGGCTCGTTCTCCGTCACCGGTCGTGATGAAGCCGCCATCGCCGCATGCCGCCAAGGACTTCAAAGGGTGGAGCGAGAAGCAACCCGTTCCGAAGCCTCCGACGCTCCGACCGCGGTACGTGGCACCGATTGCCTGCGCGCAGTCTTCGATTAGATGCAGGCCGTGTTCGTTGCAGAAGCGCTCGATCGGCTCCATGTCACAAGCGACCCCGCCCAGATGCACGGGAATCACAGCCTTGGTGCGCGGAGTTAGCCTGGAAGGCAGCAGATCCGGGTCCATCAGTGCGGTTTCTGGATCGATGTCGACAAACACCGGTGTGGCGCCTACTAGCAGGACCGACGTGGCCGTAGCGACGTAAGAGTGCGCTACGGTAATGATCTCATCGCCCGGGCCAATCCCCAATGCGCGCATTGTCAACGTGAGCGCAGCGGTTCCAGAGCCAACTCCGACGACGTGATCGACCCCGAGCTTGCTCGCTAGCTCAGTTTCGAAATCTTCTACCTCGGGGCCGTTGATGAACTGTCCGTGGCACAGGACTCGGTCCACCGCTTCGAGGATCTCTGGCCGCAACGCGGCGTTTTGTTTGACGAGGTCGACGTAGGGTACTGTGGTCATGAAGCTCGTTTTGCGACGTTTCTCCAAACGTCGGGTTGCGCCTTCATCCAGGCCACGTTTCTGTACACGATGGACCGGCTGTCCGGGACCATGCCGGAGCTGTAGGCGTCCCGAAGCTCCTTGACCGCTGTTACGAGGTCGCGTCGTGGCTCGAAACCAAGCTGTTCGCGAGCCTGGTCCGCGCAAAGATGGTACGAACGCGGGTCGTTCGAGGCGACGGTATCAATCGGCAGCGACGGATCCAACTCGTCCCGGATCATTTCCGCTAGCGACATCACCGACGCGTTTGCGCGGTTGATGTTGAACGCCTTACCCGAGACCTTTTCGGCCGGCGCCGTGATTAGCGTTCTGTAGAAAGCGCACAGATCGCGGACATGGACGTTGGGTCGCATCTGGGCGCCCCCGAATACACGAATTCGGCGGTCCGTGAGGCCTTGATCGGTCAACAGGTTGATGGTTAGGTCGAGACGCAGGCGGGGGGAGTAACCGCAGACGGTAGCTGAGCGTATCGACGTGCCTACGAAACTGCCGTCAACCAAAGCATTCAGGATTTCCTCTCCTTCAGCCTTGCACTTCGCATAGATTGTGATCGGTTCCAGCGGCAGTTCCTCGGTCACGTTTTCCGTGTCTTTGATTCCATAGACGCTCGCCGAAGACGCATACAGGAACCGCTTGACGCCATGTCGCTTGGCGGAATGCATCAAATGGTCGACCGCTTCGAGGTTCACGCTGCGGGTCACCTCGGGGTCGAGCACCGAGCTTGGGTCGTTGGAGATTGCCGCCAGATGAATGACCGTGCCGAAACGGCTCTCCTTTAGTATGGAGTCCACGTAATCGAAGTCGCGAATGTCGGCTTGTATCCTTCGACATCGTGCGTGCACAATCGGGTCAGTACTAGGATCCGATCCATAAAGAAAAGCGTCGAGCACAGTTACGTTGTAGCCCTCGTTGACGAGCTCCGGGACGAGCACCGCGCCGATGTAGCCCGCGCCCCCCGTCACGAGTATCTCGTTGTTGGACATTTCCACTCCTCGTTCTCGATAAGATATCCTAACTGATGGGTGAATGAAAAATGACGACATTTGGGGTCCTCTTCGATATGGATGGAGTGCTAGTCGATTCGGCGCCCCTACATCTGCAGGCCTACCAGGCAGTCTTTCGCGAGGTTGGGCTGAAGTTTCCCGATGCAGCCAGGGACGCAGTTCTGGCTGGAAAAGCACGATCGCAGGTTCTGGATTTGGCGCTTCCGGTTGCAAAAGTCGAACTGAAGAGACGGCTTGCCGCGGCCAAGCCTCGAGCTCTCAAAAAGACGCTCGAGGGTCATGCAGACTGCGGTATGCCCGGCGCCACGGAGGCGGTCCGGGCGCTGGCCTGTGCGGGGATTCCAATGGCTGTGGTCACCAATAGCCGAAACCCCGAAATCTGGATCGAGAAGCTTGGGATCTCGAATCAGATCGCCGTTGTGATCACCGGAAACGATGTGTCGTCGCCTAAGCCGTCAGCCGAGGGATACCTCCTCGCAGCAGAGCGACTCGGAGTGCCGCCGGAGCACTGCCTTGCAATCGAAGATTCTTACGACGGTTGGATGGCCGCGAAGGGAGCAAGAATGCAAGTCGCGCTCGTAGCCATCGAGCGGCCGGACTGGCTCGACGCTGACACCGAGACGATACGCCGGCTCGATGCGGAATGGATCCTGCACTCGCTCGAAATCAGTTTGGCAGCTCGCCCGTAGGAGGGTGGTCGTCGGTGTATCGTCCGTCGCCCATGAGCCCGTTCGGGAGATCGTTTCGTGCCGCGTCCTCGATCGGAACCAACTGCAGCTCGCACGGCTTCGCGTTCCACCAAGTAATGTAGCCACTCCGAGCGGGAAACATAGCCAGCAGCTTTCGATCCTGCTCCACCGAAAGATGGTTGGCCCAGATCACGTCGTTCTCGAAATCCGGGTCGTTCACGGGCCACCAGAACACGAAATGTCGGGGCGGAGCTCCCAGATCGGGGTTGCATCGAGCAGCCCACGGGCGGTTCACGAAAATCACAGCGTTGTGGATGTTGTCGCGCTCGACGGCATCTAGCGCCCTTCCCGTCATAGCCCCGATCTCTCCAACGGCGCGCATGCGGTATGGGCTAAACATCAATAGGGATCCGGCCACGAACGCCAGGAGCAGGTTGCGGGGAAACGTCGTATGCTTAGCGGAAATCCGTTCGGCCCATCCAGTGGCCCGCTGGCATCCCAGCATGGTCAGAACCAACACCGGCAACGCCATCTCAAACCAATGCGTCGGACCAAAAGTGTCGATCCCCGCATCAAAGACCGGGAGGTGAGTCACCATGTAGGTCCCCGCGCTCGCCCACCACCAAGAAGCGCGACGCGAGCCGATGGCAAACGGCAAGAACGCCAGTGACAGCGGCCAACCGAAGAGCGACATGTTCAGACGCAACAAGCCAATGGTCACCATGCTCAGCATCTCGGAGAGGTTGCCGGAGCTGAGCATCACGGTTCCGTCGGCCCGTTGGGGCACCACGTGCGAGAATCGGAAACCATTCTCGATCCCGTACTCGAAAGCGCGCTGATACGCTGTCTCAAAAGGGGAGCCCGTTTGTACTACGTTGATGAAGAGGAAGAGGGCGGCCAATCCGATGGCCGGAATGCAAAACCAAAGAATATTGGCGAACTCTCGTTTGGATAGTTGCCTCCACAGCCACAACAGCCCCCAGGGCAACGCTACGGACACGGCGGAAGCGGGACGGATGAAGAAAGCGATGGCCAGGGAGAGCCCGAAGCCAAAGTGCGTACCTGGTCCGCCACCACTCAGAGCGCGGTTCACAAACCACATTGCGCAGACCAGGGCGCCGAGAGCCGAGGTATGAGACATCTCCGTGGCAGCGGCGATTTGAATCATGGGCGACGTGAGGAACACAACGACGCCTAAACGAGCCCAAGTGACTCCGACAATCCGCTTCAGTAGGTCGTGAAGTACCGGGACAGTCGCCCCCGATACCAAGGCATTGACGTACCCAGTGGCGCCAAATGGGAGACCGAGAGCCATGATCGCCGGCCAGCCCAGAAAATACTGCGAGAACATTTGGCCATCGTTGACGATGAACGCATGGTCGAAGAACAACTTGAGAAGGTGAGAGGGAGCCGTCAGTCGCCCAGACGCAAGTAGCTCTGCGGAGAAGCGGTAGACTGACTCGTCATCGGCGATGGTCCCGCCACGTAGCACCAGTCCCCGGATGATCGCTGGAATGACGATTCCGAGTGCCGCCGCGACAGGGACGAACCAGCGCGTTTCGCCAAGGAAGCTCAGCGATCCCCGGCGGGTCGCCCCAATTGCGATGCAAAGGGCCCCAGCTCCTCCGAGAAGTGCGTAAAACATCGCGAACGCGACGAATCGGTAACTCGGAAAACCCGTATTGCCGAGGCCCAACGCGTACTCGTCGTGCGCCGGCGCCATGAGCTGAAACGCCGCCCAGAACAGGAGCCCGAGGACGACCATCAAGAGCCCAGGAGCCTTAGACGTCCGCGCTACCGGAGGAGCCTCCCGTTCCTGGCCGCCCGCGCCACTATCGGACATCAGCGGAGGCCGACCTCACAACGGGAGCGTCTGATCGCCGCGAGCCCGAGGAAATGGGAAGAAGAGCGTTGGACCTCATGCCTGGGAATCGGTGGAAGTCGTGCCGAGGTTATGCGCCGAGGCGCCCATCGCCAAAGATTCTCGTGCGTTTGGATTCTCGGGTCAAAAGAACGACTGGTGGATGTGGCAAGTCTCGAAAGGCGAGCGGAGCACCAAAGATCTCTCCGGCGGGTCGTCGTGATAGGATCTCACAACGAACGACATGACGAATGCTTATCGTTTTCTCAGGCATGTGTATCGCGATGACCACATGCGCCCGCACGGCGAACGGCGCCGAATCGGAAGAGATTTTCTCTACTACGCCAGGAATCGCTCGCTTCAGCCGCTCGAGTGCGTGCTACGGCAACGATATCGGGGGGCAGGGTATCCCATCGTTTTCATCGTGGGCGTCCCGCGGTCCGGGACCACACTCCTCTATCAGTTGATGGCTCGATTTCTTCGGATTGGGTACATCACGAATCGCATGGCTGGTTACTGGATGACCCCGATTGCCGGTGCAATGCTCTCGGGGCGAATCGACCGGTCCCAGATCGACCTGGCGTCGAGGTATGGCGCAGGGTCCACCGACATGTCGCCTCATGAGTTTTCGTGGTTTTGGCAGTTCTACGGATACATGACCGAGCACGACCATCTAGATGACCGAGCGCTCAGCCAGATCGATTGGAAGAGCATCACCGCCTCCCTCTCCGGATTGGCGGAGTATGCTCAGGCACCGATCGTTCTGAAGAGCTTGAACTACGTCGACTATCATATCTCTTGGCTGCAGCGGCAGATACCTCGAGCCAAGTTCGTTTGGATTGAGCGAGACAATGTAGCAGCGTCAAGATCCATTCTGCACGTGCGCGAAGCGCGTTACGGTGACGCGTCAATCTGGTGGTCGGTGCGCCCGCACGACTTTCGCGAGTGGGCGGAGCGGCCTCCCGAGGAGCAGGTGGCCCACCAGGTGCGAGACATCAAAGGCTCGATCGAGGAGGCATTCTCAGGCCTAGACTCGTCTACAGCCTTCCGGACGTCCTACGAAAGTCTGATAGCGTCTCCAGCCCGGATAGTATCCGAGCTCTCGGAGTTCCTTGGGGCAAGCATCGTTGATCGCGATTCGCTCGAAAGTCTTCGCTTGAGCCAGAGCACTCTGAGCGCCGATTCCCAATTGGAGAAACGTATCGTGAATGCCCTCGAGGCCCGTAGATGAACCTCGCAAGGCTTCGCGACCGCACACCTCCCTTCTACGTAGTTGATTGCGAACTGCTTCGCCACCGGTACGGGATGTTCGAAGCGGCACTCGAAGCTGAGTTTCCGCGCTGGGTGATCGGGTACTCTTACAAAACCAACTACGCGCCTGCGGTTCTACATATTCTCCACGGCGAAGGCGCTTATGCGGAGGTCGTGTCGGAGTTGGAGTACGACATCGCGACGAAGCTCGGTGTGCCGCCGAGCAAGATCATCCTCAACGGTGCGAATAAGACGCGAAGCACGATCGAACGAGCCATTGCGGAAGGCGCCATTTGCAACCTCGACAGCATGCGCGAGGTCGAGCACGCCACGTCCATCGCCCGCAACGCTAGGTTGCCGCTGAGAGTAGGAATTCGTGTCAATCTCCAGCATCCCGAGGGGGTGGGGCATCGGGCTCACAGCCGATTCGGTATTTCGACGTTCGATCTGGCGGCGGCAAAGGACAGCTTGCTCGGCGCTGGCATCCACATCGCAGGCGTACACGGCCATTTGTCTTCCCGCGCCCGCAGCCTCGAGGTGGTGCAGCACGTCGCGCGCAGCCTGGTAGAGGCGCTCGACGTCATGGGCCTCGATCTGGTCGACTACATCGATGTAGGCGGTGGATTTGGTTTTGCACCCGAGGGACTTGATTTGAGCTTTCCGAGCTTCGCGGAATACGCGAGAACGATTTCATCGGCGCTCGGTGCGAGAGGCCAATCCAGCACCGTCATCGTCGAGCCTGGCATCTCCATGGTCGGTGACAGCATCGACTACGTTGCACCAGTGCACTGCATCAAGCGCCTAGGCGACAGAAACGTCGCCTTCATCGATGGGAGCGTGCATACCCTCAAACCATCCCGGCATCGGCACAATCTACCAACACAGGTCTTGAGCGCGGATTTTGCGCCGAAGCCGGTAGCCGCGATGGAGAAGTATGACGTCGTCGGCTATACATGCATGGACGATGACTACGTAGCGATCGACCAGGACCTGCCGACGTTGGAGGTTGGCGACCTGCTACACATCCGAGCCGTCGGAGCTTATACGATCGTTTTCAAGCCTCAGTTTATCCGTGGCGCTCCCGCAATCTACGTTCTCGACGACGGAGGTGTGCGGGAAGCGCGTCGAGAGGAGACCGTGGATGACTTCCTCTCCACCTACTTAGTGGATCTGGCGTGAAGGCAAACATCCTACTGACCTGCTGTGGGCGCAAGACGTACTTGGTCGAGATCTTTCGTTCTTCGCCGCTCTGCGGCGTGGTCGCCGCTGCAGACAAGGATCCCCGGGCCACGATTCGACACTACGTCGACCACTTCGTTCGAACGCCCACGCTCAGCGACGAAGACGCGTACATAGAGAGACTTCTCGAAGCGTGCGAAACACTTGCGATCCACGCCGTCATTCCTCAGAACGACCTGGATCTGATCGTGCTAGCCGCCCATCGCGGCCGGTTCGAGTCAGCCGGTGTCCGAGTATTGGGTGTGCCTTTGCATGTCGCAACGGCAATGGCCGACAAGCTCGAATCGGCAAGGTGGTTCGCGAAGCACGGAATTCCTTCACCCAGGACCGGACTCTATGTGGGTCAGCCCGTCGGGTTGCCAGTGGTCGCGAAGAGCCGTGTTGGCCAGGGGAGCCACGGCTTGCGCATCTGCTATACGGCGGACGAGCTTCAGAGCGTGACGAAGAACAGCGTGGTTCAGGAATTGCTGCAGGGGGATGAGTACAATCTCGACGTCCTTCGCGACGACTTCGGCACCGAGCCTGCCGTGGTCGTCAAGAAGAAGCTCGCTATGCACCATGGTTCCACCGACAAGGCTGTGTCCGTGCGCGATCGCCGTCTCGAAACGTTGGGGGCGCAGCTCGGGCATGCGCTCGAGCTGGAAGGAAGCGCCGACATCGACGTGTTTGTGACGGACGAAGGACCATTCGTCATCGACGTGAATTCGCGAGTCGGAGGAGGCTTTCCGTTTACGGCTCAGATCTGTCCCGGCTACGTGGATGGCCTTCTGATGATTGCCTTGCACCGCCGGTCGCCCGCTGTTGGGAACTACGGGGAGGGCATCGAGATCCACCGGGAGAGCCGCTACTACAAAGTGCCCGAGAGCTGACTCAATCTTCTGATTCCTCACGCCGAATCACTTGCTTTCTGTACGCGGCAACGGATCGCTGGCCTCGAAGGACCTCGTATGCCGCAGTTGCGACCGCGCGAGGGCGAAAAGCATTGGACGAGCCATGGGCTCTCCCCGTAGCCACGAACGGCGCCTCTCCCACGCGCAACGCGGGGTTCCTCAGGATGGCTTTTGCGATCAATTCCGCAGTGTAGGCGTAATTCGCAGACTCGATCTCGATTTCGCGAAAGACTTCGACCTTGTAGAGCTTCATGCCATTGAGATATCGGAAATCGAATCCGTAGAGAGTCTTCACCAATGATCCGAACGATGCGGACGCGAAACGTCGGCGGAAGGGGCGAATCACCGGGTTCTGGAAGTAGCCCAGGACTAGATCGTATTGATCTCTTAGCGCTATGAAGTTGTGAATGGATCTGAAATCGAACTCGTTGTCGCCCGGCAACACCGTCACCCACGATCTATCCGAGACGTCATCGTAGGCAGACATCACCGACCTGCCGACGCCGAGGTTACGTGGATTGACTCGCATGCGGCAGCAGCTGTGCTCACCGCAAAGGCGCTTCATCACGTCCTGCGTTGCATCCCGCGACCCATCGTCGATCATGATGATCTCGAAGTCCATAGGAAGGTCTCGAGCTGTCATGATGGCGTTTTCGACGGTGGCTGTCAGATTTCGCTCTTCATTCAGACACGGTATTAAGATGGTGAGTTTCTCAGAAGACATTGGTCCCTTTTCCGACCGGGCTTGGGATTCCAGGGTAACCAACAATTGTGCCGGATCGCAGCTTTTCGGCACCATCGAGCACGATTGGATGCATCGTACCTAATCCAACGTTTGGCATGGCGCTGCGTGCTAGGCTGCGCTTCGATGAGAGTCCACCAACACAAGCAGCTCTTGGGGCGCTGGCAGCGGTCCCTGGGTCTCTACAAGGCACTGCAGACAGCGATCCGTCCTGGGATCTCGGTATTGGATGCAGGATGCGGCACCGGGTTATCTTCGCTTTGGGCGTTGCAACTCGGCGCTGGCCGTGTCATCGGCGCCGACTTGGAGGACGTTGAGCTCGCGCGCTCGTTGGCCGAAGAGAACGGCTTCGGAGATCGGACGCGGTTTCTCAGAGCCGATCTTCGATCCGTGCAAGTCGAGGACTTAGGGGGACCGTGTGAGCTCATGATCGCGATGGTGTACCACAACGATCCTCGCCGAGATGAAGCACAGTCGGGGTTAGTGATGGATCTCAGGGACAAGCTGGTCGCTCCGGACGGTGACGTGATTCCTGATCGCGTCGTCTACCGCGTCTCCGCTTGGGAGTGGCCCGGCCAAGACTTTCCTACCCGCATGGCAGACATCACGCAGTTCGTCCGACAGATTGAGGACCGCTATGCGCTTCGTCTGAAGAGCCTCCGCGAGGCTTTGCTAGCCGAGCCGGACTTGAGAGCCTTTCCCGAGCGGGAGGCGAGCGGTGTGCTGGCCCGGCCGTTAGCACGACAGCTTTCAGCGTGGCACGTGGGATTCACCATCGACTACCGCAAGGGCTCCGCCCAGACGCCAGCGATGGTGGAACTGAGCACCAACGCACCCGGGGTTTTCAATGTCGTGATTTGGGTCCAGGAGCTTTACTACCGCGATCTGCGAATCTTCGAGAACGAATCGGTTGGATGGCTCGAGAACCCCACACGCGTCGATCCGGGTAGCCGTCTCCGTATCGCGTTGGATGCTCGATGGCGCGAAAGCAATGTCCTCAGGGTAACGACAGGGCGTGGCTGAAACGGCCGCCGAAAAACCACTGGTGACGGCGGCCCACTTTTTTGGTAACAGGGGCGCTCTTGACCCGTTCAAGGCGGTACCTATGAATGGCCAGATGTCGTTAGATCGGCTTGCGAGCGATTTCGAACGGGTGCGCGCGCAAACCGAAGCCCTTGTTGCGCCGTTATCCGCCGAAGATCAATGCGTTCAAAGCATGCCGGATGCAAGCCCCACCAAGTGGCACCGCGCACACACGACATGGTTCTTCGAGACGTTCGTGCTCGGTCCCGCTGGTGTCGAGGGTCTTTCGCCCGAGCCCTACGCGGTCCTTTTCAACAGCTACTACAACGCGGTCGGTGAGCAATACCACCGTCCTTCGCGCGGGCTTCTAACGAGACCCAGTCACGACGAGGTCACCGCCTACCGCCAGCGGGTCGACGACGCCCTGCTCGAGCTGTTGCGCACGGACCCCGATGAAGAGCTCACCAGACGTATCGAGGTGGGTCTGCATCACGAGCAACAACATCAGGAGCTGCTGGTCACGGACATCAAGCATCTCTTGTCTCTCAATCCACTAGACCCGAAGTACGACGACGGCGAACCCCGGTCCGAGGACGGAGCCTCGGCTCCCGCGATGCGGTGGGCCGACCACGCGGGCGGCATCGTCCGCATCGGCTGCGAGCCCGCGCGGTTTCATTTCGACAACGAGGGCCCTGTCCACGACGCGTTGGTGCACCCATTCCAGATCGGGCAGCGCCTGGTCACCAACGAGGAGTACCGCGCCTTCATTGGCGACGGCGGGTACGACCGTCCCGAGCTCTGGCTCAGCGAAGGCTGGCATGCGGTGCAGACCCATCACTGGCGGGCCCCCCAGTACTGGCGCGACGACGCGGACGGCTGGAGTGCGTTCACCCTTCATGGTCGCCGGCGGATTCGTGATGACGAGCCCGTCACGCACGTCAGCTACTACGAAGCCGACGCATATGCGCGGTGGTCCGGCGGTCGGTTGCCGACCGAGAACGAGTGGGAAAGCGCAACCGCCGAGCCGGAGCCAGCTCCCCTTTGTGGTCGCGCGGCCGCCGTGCATCCCGTTGCGCCGAGCCTCTATGGCGCGGCGTGGCAGTGGACGAGCTCCAGCCACGCTGCATACCCGGGATACCATCCCGACGAGGGCGCCATCGGCGAGTACAACGGCAAGTTCATGTGCAGCCAGTACGTGCTGCGAGGTAGCAGCTGCGCGACATCGGCCGGCCACGCGCGCCGAAGCTACCGAAATTTCTTCCCGCCGGAGGCTCGTTGGCAGTTCAGCGGCATCCGGCTGGCTCGGGACGGTGGTTGATTCGATGATTGCATTTGATCCATTGAGCACTGAGGAGCGCGTTCGCATCATCGACCTTCACCCGGCGCTCGGCGACCTACGGGCCGAGGCGGCTGCAGGCCTCAGCCGCTCTCAAAAGGCGCTTCCGTGCAAGTACTTCTACGACGCGTTGGGTGCACGGTTGTTCGAAGCGATCACCGAGCTTCCCGAGTACTACCCAACCAGGACCGAGCTCGGGATCATGAGCCGTGCGGTCCACGAGATGGCCGGATCGATCGGCCCCCACGCGACTCTGGTCGAGTTCGGCTCGGGAGTTGGTCTCAAGACCCAGAAGCTTCTCGATGCGTTGATCGACCCAAGTGGCTGTGTGCTCATCGACATCAGCAGGGCTGCTCTCGAGGCTTCTGCCGATCAGCTCGCGGATCGCTACGACGACATGGAGGTGATCGCGGTCTGTGCCGACTACACACAGCCGCTGCGTCTGCCGCGCCCTCGTCGTCCGAGCTCGCGCACGGTGGCGTACTTCCCCGGCAGCACGATTGGGAACTTCACCGATACAGAGGCGGTCTCCTTCCTCGAGCGCGTCGCCGATCTCGTAGGGCAGGGTGGTGGACTGCTCGTCGGCATCGACCGTAAGAAGGACCCGAAGGTCATCGAAGGCGCCTACAACGACGCGCTCGGTGTCACCGCAGCATTCAACCTGAACATCTTGCGTAGGCTCAACCAAAGCGGCGCGAACTTCGACCTGAGCAAGTTCCGCCACCATGCGCCCTTCGTCGAGAGCGAGGGCAGAATCGAGATGCGGCTGATCAGCGAAGTCGACCAGTCGGTTCGGATTGGGAGCGCCGATATCGATCTATCCGCCGGCGAGTACATCGTCACCGAACATTCGCACAAGTACGACCTTCAGCAGTTCGAAGAGATGGCCCGTGCCGCAGGTTTCCGGCTCACGAGGCAATGGAGCGACGAGCGCGACTGGTTCAGTGTCTGCCTCCTCGAAGTCGAGGATGCCTAGCGGCTGGACACTTTGGTGACCAAGTCGAACTCCGCCGAATAGACGACGGCTCGGTGTTGGAAGCTCTTGTTACCGTCGGTGTAGGTCACCTCGAATCGGTAGGTCCCGGGGGTCGCGCTCGCTCCGGATGGCTCCGTAAACTTCGCCAGATTTCCGATGACGAATGGCCGGCTCCCGCCCGAAGCGATTTCCACTGACCCGATGCGGCACTTGACCTCGTGGAATGGCTCGTAGCCCTTTTCCCAAGCGTCTTCTTTCTTTCGTGCTCGGTAGAACGGAGTGCCGCACACCGTCTTCAACCAAATCGCTCTCTTCGAGTTGTTGTGTACACGCGTCTTGACCTTGTCGGTGAGGCTGACTGCCGTAGGACGCGCCTCCACTCGAATGTCCCGCGCCTCGGTCAGGACGACCGCCCTGCAACCCCGTTTCGTCCAGCGGTGGCTCGATGGGCACTCGCAAGGCAAACACGACTTGCAACGCTCGTTGGGCGGACACTTCGGGCAGCCGACGTAAGTCCCTCGTGAGCTCTCGCAAAGAGCCTTCACGCTTCGGCCACCGCGAAAAAGCTTAGGGGGCTCGCTCGTCAGGACGCAAGCGCCCTTGAAGCACTTTCCGAAGGGTGTCTCGCATTGAAAATCGCAGACCGCGAGGTCGTTTTGCCCGCGGCATTCGGCGAGCTGTTGCTGGTAGTCGAGCAAGTAGGCTTCGTTGACCGCTGCGCCGCACTCGCATCCTTGCGAGGTGCAGCTCGTCTCGACGACGCCGCACGCCTCGCCTTCTTCGCAGGACCGGTGCGCGGAGGCGACCTCGATACGCTCCTGTGGCGGTTCGGCTTGCTCGCACCCGACGAGCGAGATGACGACCACCCCTGTCCAGTAGAGTAAACCCCGCTCCCCCATGAGAAAGGTCCTACCGAAGGTCGCGCCTGATGGCAAGAACGGGGCCCGTGGTCGGGCGAGCTAGCGCGGCTGAAGCCGAGCGATCCGTTCTTCGAGCGGGGGATGCGTCGCCATCAGCTTGAGCATTCCTTCGCCCCGGATGCCAAACGCGGTCAAATTGTCTGGCAGCTGTGAGGGCGCGTCGCGCATGGTGCGCAGGCGGTTGAGCGCAGAGGCCATGGCTCCAGGGCTCTCGAGATCGGCGCCTCCCGCATCCGCTCGGAACTCCCGGCGCCTCGAGAACCAGGCCACGATCATGCTGGCGACGATGCCGAACGCCATCTGGAGGGCCATGTAGATCATGAATCGGCCCCGATCGAACTGACTCGCGATGATTCGGGCGAGGAACAGGACGAAGGTATTGAGGACGCCTTGGATGAGCGTGAGCGTCACCATGTCGCCGTTGGCCACGTGTGAGATTTCGTGGCCGAGGACAGCTTCCACTTCCTGCTTGTTCATCAAGCGCAGCAACCCGGTGCTTACCGCCACGAGCGCGTTGTTGCGGAACATCCCAGTCGCAAAGGCGTTCGGGTCGGGCGAATCGAAGACCGCAACCTCGGGCATACCGATGCCGGCGTGCTGAGCCTGACGCTCGACGGTTCCGACCAGCCAACGCTCGATGTCATTCGAGGGCGTCTCGATGACGTGCGCGCGCGTGGACTTCTTTGCGACCCATTTGGAGATCGCCAAAGAGAAGATCGAACCTCCAAACCCAAAGAGCGCACACCAAATGAGCATGGCGACGTATGGCGCATCAGGAGGAATCACCCCTAACGCAGTGAGCGCCGCCATGGCGATGGCCGCCATGAACAGGACGGCGATATTCGTGGCCAGAAACAACAGAATTCTCAGCATTCAGATACTCCTAAGTCGGGAACGTAAGGCTCCCCGGCCCCCCCGACAACTACACGCGGGATGGTTTTCCCATTCCGGCACAGACCGCTAGTCCGCGTTCAGGTCCTCGCTCAGCGCGTTCCGCTGGGCGCTAGAGAGTACGGTTTCCGCCTCGGGCCCGGGCATTCCGATGCCGATGACCGTGGGCGCCTCCTCCCCGATCGCGAAAACCAGGTACTGCACCGAAGATAGCCGCGTCTCGCCTACCTGGCGTGGGTCCCACGTCGGTTTCACGAGCGTGCCGTCCGGCAACTTCGCGTAGATGTGCTCGTTCAGGCCCATCCATGCTTGAAGCTTCACGTCACGCTCGGCTTCGTCGTCGATCCCCACTAGCAGCGTACACCCCACCGTCCCCTTCGGGTGGATCAGCTCGTTGTAGGTATCGAGCTCATGTTGGATGTCGCCTTCTTTGACGATGCGTTCGATGCGCATCATTTCCTGCACCTGATATCGCACCGTTTCTCGATTCTCGAAGAGAAAGGTGAAGCACTCGCCGACGAGAATGCGGCGCACGGACTTTGCGCGAAGGGCGGAAGCCCGGATCTCCTCACGCTCGTCACGGTAGGTGACGTAGTCGAGTATCTCGGAACGGTCGACCGGCTTCACTTCGGCTCTCCTTCGGACGAACCCCCGGAGGGTAGCGCTTTGGGCACGTCGAAACCATCTTCGCGATATGCGCGCGCTAGAATCGACATCGGGTGCATGGGCTTTACGCCCGCATGCTGCTGGAACTGAAGCGCCGCGAGGGGGCAGTCTGTCGCCCAGATCTCGGCGTCCGCCTCCTTCATGCCGTCGAATGCCTTCTGCCCGACGCGAATTGAGTACTCGAAGCCCTCGACCGTCATCGCGTGCGTGCCATCGTGGCCGCAGCATTCCATGACGGTCGCCGGCGTTACATCGGGGATCTTGCGCAAGAGATCCCGCCCCTTGAAGCCGACGCCCTGTGTTCGCAGATGGCAGGGCGCGTGATACGCCACCCTGTTGCCCGGTGAGCTCTTGAAATCCGTGTTGAAGCGCTCCTCTTTGCGCAGCGACCAGACAAACTCGCTCGGGTCAGCCACGGCCTTGGCTAGCTTCTTCGCGCGCTCGCGGTCTTCGCCGTCCAGAAGCTCGGGGTACTCTCGGCGAAGCATCATCGAGCACGTCGGATTGAGCGCGATCACTTTGGCCCCTGCCTCCACATATGGCATCAGGCGGTCCAGGTTGGCGTGGGCTTTCTTCCGCAGCAGCTCGAGATTGCCACCCTCCCAGGCCGGCATCCCGCAGCATTCGAGGCCCTTCTCGCAACGCACATCGACGCCGTTCTTCTCGAGCACCTCGACGGTATCCATGCCGATCTGCGGCTCGTTGCCCTGGACATAACAGGTTTGGAAGAGAACCGCTTCTCCGCCGACCCCCTCGTCCATCAAACCTGCGCCCTTGGCCCAGGCTTCAAACGTCGTCTGTGCGAAGTCGGGGAGCAGCTTGCGGCGATCGATCCCAACCAACTTCTCCATGAACCACCGATGGATGCCGACACGGTTCATGACGTTAGCCAAGCCGAAGCTCGCACGTGCGGCGGCACTCGCTCGGTCGGGATCCTCCAAGAGCTTGAGCCGCAGCTTGTGTGGCTGCTCGCGCTTTCGGTGCCGGATGGCATCGTAGCGGTGGACCAGCTTCGGAAAGTCCACCTGGAATTCGTGGCCATCCCTCGGGGTGTATGGACACTGCACTTCGCAGAGCTTGCATTGAAAGCAAGCGTCCATCACTCGCTCCGTATCGAGCGGTGTCAGCTTCCGGACATCACCGTCGTGCTCGTCATCGATCGCAGAGAACAGGATCGGAAACGAGTCGCAGTATTTGAAGCACATGCGGCAGCCGTGACAGACCTCGAAGACGCGCTCGATCTCTTCGTCGAGCGCGTCTTCGTCCCAGTACTTCGTTTCGCTGGGGTCGTAGCTCAGCCCGTCGGTGGGCTGGTACGAGATCTGCCTCTTGGCTTCTTCGCTCACGCGCGGTGAAAGCCTTTGTTAGGAGATATCGTCGAGAAGCGACTGGAAGCGCCCCGCATGGGACTTCTCGGCCTTGGCCAAGGTTTCGAACCAGTCGGCGATCTCGCCGAAGCCCTCTTCACGCGCGGTCTTGGCGAAGCCCGGGTACATGTCCGTGTACTCGTGCGTCTCGCCGGCGACTGCGGCTGCGAGGTTGAGTGCGGTGTCTCCGATCGGCAGACCCGTGGCCGGATCGCCAACCTTCTTGAGATAGTCGAGGTGTCCGTGCGCATGGCCGGTTTCCCCTTCGGCGGTCTCGCG
>Ga0209567_10000266_pt1 | contig 28258 bp, 23 predicted proteins | sample COG_12_FD_184756 | JGI IMG/M metagenome (GOLD analysis project Ga0209567, IMG submission 184756) | Pelagic marine sediment microbial communities from the LTER site Helgoland, North Sea, for post-phytoplankton bloom and carbon turnover... | ecosystem: Environmental > Aquatic > Marine > Neritic... | reverse complement strand
TTGCGCATTTCGAGCCGTCGGCAATGCACGTGAGCGTCTGAGCTCTGTCCGCTTGGTCATCCTCGCGAGCATGGCGCCTAACATCTCGCGACGGATAAGGTTCTGAGGAGGGACACTCAGCTGCCGCTTGCTTTGTTTAGGACCCTTGGGTAGCGTCCGGGGCGGATAACTAGCGCTGATGAGCCGTACTCATACACCTGAAGCCCTGGCGCATGAGAGCGCAGCGAAACATTCTCGAAACGAAGCAGGCGACCCGATGGCGCGCGCCCGGATGGGACGCGGCCGGTGAGCCGCAAGCGGAGCGCCTTCGAGGGCGGCCGTACCCTTGAGAACAGTGCGGATCCGAATCGATTCGAGACCCGGTCCCTCCTAGGCGAAGGGGGTATGGGCAAAGTCTACCTCGCGTTCGATCATCTCATGTTGCGAGAAGTAGCGCTGAAGACACTGCGCGAAGACCTGGCCGAGTCTGAGGAACTTCAGCACCAGTTCGTCCAGGAGGCCCAGCTGACCGGACAACTCGACCACCCGAATGTCCTCCCGGTCTATGAGCTGAAGACGAGCGGCGAGGGAGCGGCGCCCTCGGTCATCGTGAAGCTTGTGGATGGCGAAACCTACCTGCAACTCATCGAACAGCTCCATGCTTCACCGACTGACGCGAAGTTGTACGAGGCACTTCAGGCGTTTCTCAAAGTCTGCGACGCAATGTCCTTCGCCCATGAGCGCCGGGTCATTCACTGCGATCTCAAGCCAGACAACATCATGGTAGGGAAGCACGGTCAGGTGTATGTGATGGACTGGGGCGTCGCTTTTCTGCAAGGGGCCGAGGCGGCGCCGGTCGGTGACAGCGGCGCTGAGAGGACTCGGCGGAGAAGTCATGGGCTCAGGAGCTCTTCGCTTGGTGGCACCCTCGCCTATATGGCCCCGGAGCAATTGACGGGTGACCGAGGCGCGATCGGCGCCACCACGGATGTTTACGGTCTGGGCGGGGTGTTGTGCGTTCTTCTCACCGGCAAGCCCCCGCGGCAAGAAGCTTCGGGAGTCGCGGATTGGCACGAGACTCCAAGCCTAGAACACAGAAGAGCCATGCCGGAGGTACCGCCAGAGCTGTGCCGCATCGCCGAGCGAGCGCTGAGCCCCGCACAAGCGGACCGCTTTCAATCCGTCGATGAACTGAAACGCGAGATGGAAGCCTTCATGGCAGGCGGCGGTTGGTTCGCGACACGTCACTATTTGGCCGGCGACGTCATCATCCGTGAGGGCGACAGCGGCTCCAAAGCGTTCATCATATCAAGCGGCATCTGCGACGTCTTCAGAGGAACGCCCGAGGGACCTAGACAGTTCATTCGCAGCATGGGCCCCGGGGATACGTTCGGCGAGCTCTCGGTGCTGACGGGTAAACCTAGGAGCGCCACCGTAATAGCGCAAACCGACGTCAGTTTGCGACTCGTGACTCTTGTTGCACTGGATCGCGAGCTCAAGCGTAACCCGGTCCTTGCCTCTTTCATGTCGGCGGTCACAAGCAGATTTGCCGATCTCGAGTCTCGTCTCGACGTCAGCCAGGAATGACGGATATGGTCCGTGTGTCAGTAGATGCAGGGGAGCTTGCTCTAGAGACGGGAGACTGGTCACCGCTCGCTTCGTCCTCGACGCAACCCATCGGGACGAAACTCGTAGCCGAGCTTTCGCCCACGATCGTCGCCTGCCGGTCCGGTCGGGCCATCGGCGTGCGCGGGGCGTTCTGATACGTGGCACCAGCCACTGGCGGCGACGGGCTCCATGGGATCTGCGTCAGCAAAACCGGAATCGCGACCAGCATGAGGGCGGCGACCGGATGTTTGCGAATGGACGCGCCGATGAACTCCGCACGCTGTTGCTTCGCCTGCGCGATGATGTCCTGGATCTGTTGTTGATTGCTCATGGTGTGGCTCCTCTCTGCGGACTGCGCTCGCCTCGTGCGAACGTGTCTGGCGCATGAAGCACGTCCCGTGCCAACCCAAGAATGCCGTGATCTCGATCGGCGGGAAGGTCAAATGGTCCCAAAATGACGAACAACGTCATCTTTTCGACGACGTTCGTCACCGTTTCAAGCCAACGAAGAGCGCTTCGGGCGGAGACTATGGGCGTTTCTCGGTTGGTATGAAGACTGCACTGCTTCCCTTTCATGGGCGGCCGTCCTCAGCAAGACGGCCAGCCCATCACGAGGAGTGCATCATGAAAACAATCCCCCAAGCAATGTTACGAAAGTGCGTCGCTCTCATTCTAGTGTCCGCACTCGGAATTCCGACCGGTTGCCTCTACGCGGGCGACCCAGGCCACGTCCAAGTCGATCCAAGCCTGGTCGCGACCATGGAAGGTGTGCGAGTCAAGCTCATTCGTCACTCCACGGGTTGCGACGCGGTCGAGTCGCAAGGTCTCATCGTAGAGGTCGGGCCTTGGTTGGAGTATCCCGCAGAGGTCGTTAGCGCGCTCAAAGCCAATTGCGCCCTGGCGCACAGTCCCGGTGTCGAGGTCCACGTCGAGGACAGCGCCGTCGTCTTCGACTTCTCGAACGTCGAAGAGCCCGGTCGGTTCCACGACGGTGAGTTCGAAGGCTACATCCTCGAATTGGTGCGAAGCGCCGACGCTCCCGTTCTGGTTGCAGCGCTGGTTGATTCGAAGATGAGCACGCTCGGTATCTTTCAAGATGACCTGAGCTTCGACGAGGACCGTCTGCAGATTAACTTGGCGGGCCATTCCTTCGAGTCGGGTAGCGTACTCAGAATCAACCTCTATCTGACTCGGGGCTCGGAGCCAGCAGATTCCGGTACCTCCGGCGTGATGTGAGATGCAACGAACCGATTGGATGAACGCTATCCAGACGCCGACCGGCTCTTAAAGCGCTCGGGGTCGATGGTGAGAGTTGCCATACGGCTGATGAGCCCGGTGCGCGGGACGGAGAGCATGCGGGCGGTTCTCGCGACGATGCCGTGGCACGCCGCGAGTGCGTCCTCGATGATCGCCTTTTCGAGTGCGTCGACGTCTGCCTTTTGGTCACCTAGCTGCTGCCAGCGTTCCTGGATTCCGTCCTGGGTGCGCGGGTCGGGAGACATCGACGAGGCGCGCGGCGTTCTCGAGTCGACCGCGCCAGCGCCTTCGAGGCCCAGGTGGCGAGCTTCGATTACGGCGTCTTCCGGACTGCTTGCGCGGGCGCGGTTTCGCGCGCGCTCCAAGACTGCCTCGAGCTCGCGGATGTTGCCGTCCCATGCAAGCTGTGGCGCGGTGAGCAGCTCCACCGCACTGCCGTCGAGCTCCCAGTCGGTTTGTCCATCCGTCCGGCGCAAGTAGCGTACCGCAATCTCGGGGATCTCGTGGCGCCGCTCGCGCAGAGGCGGCAGCACGATCGGCACGGTCGCGAGACGATAGTAGAGGTCCTGGCGAAAGCGATCCTCCTCAACTGCCTTGTCCATGTCACCGTTGGTCACCGAGATGAGCCGCAGGTTCGCCGTCTTTGGCTCGCGACCTTGGTAGCCGAGAGGCCGGTAATTTCCGAACTGGGTGAAGTCGAGCAAGAGCTGCTGCGCATTCGGCGGCAGGTTCAACACCTCGTCCAGGATCAGGGTTCCGCCGTCCGCGTATTCCACGAGCCCGTTGCGTTTGGACACCGCGCCAGAGAACGAGCCTCGCTCGTGCCCGAAGAGCTCCGAGGTAATGGTGTTGAGATCGTCCGCCATCCCGAGCGTGGCGCGGACAATGGGCTCTTGGTTGCTTGCGCGCGCGAATGCGGTGGCCAGCTGAGTCTTCCCCGTGCCCGACTCGCCCAAGATCATGATCGACGCCTGGCCGGCAGCCGCTCCCCGAAGTTCCTCGCGAATGCCGCTCATGCTGTCGGAGCTCAACAAGTCGTCGAGGCTGAGGTAGTGCTCGTTTCGGTCTTTGGCACGCTCGACACGCAGGTTTTCCTTTGTCGCCTCGATGAGTGATTGTTGTGCGATGACCCCGCCAAGGAGCGACCCTACGCACTCGATGAACTCCAGCACGTCTTCTCTCGTTCCTTGATCGCCTGGGAACTCGAGATACATGGCACCTACCAGGGTTCGGCCGCGGCCAGACGTCGTCGGGTGCGACCAGAGCGGGAGGGCAGCAAATGACCCGGAGGATGCGTACGGAACCGGGCCCGCAACGGTCTTGAGCTCGGTTTGCGCTTGGCTGAGCGACTCGGTGACGTGCTGAGCGAGCACCACGGGCGGCACTCCGCGGAAGCTTGCGGTGCGCGAGCGGTGCATGGGGCCTCCGCCCTTGGTTTCGAGGGTGCTCCACGCCGACGACGCTCCAACCTGCACACAGAGCGCTTCGAGGGTGTCCTCGATGAAGCGGCCTCCGTGAAGCCCCGCGACGACCGCGGATACGATTTCGCGCATGCGCGGCCAAGGATCCCTGATCTGCTTGCGGCCCATCTGGTCCGCCAAGCCTACAGGCTCTACGCGCTTTCGACCAGAAGCGTTCTCATCTTGACCACGAGTTGCCCTGTGGTCTCGACGTCCAGCTTACGCATCGCCCGATGGAGTAGCTCCGAGACCCGCGACCGGCTGACGCCGAGATGGTAAGCGACCAGCTTGCTGCTCTCCCCCGCTCCCACGTGGGTGGCCACTTGAAGCTCGCGTTCGGTGAGGCCGCGTGGGTCGCGGATGTCCGGCGCGTTGGGCAAGGCAAGTATGAATCGGCGGCCATCGGTATCAAACCAGTCGACGATCGACCATCGGCCGCGGAGCACGCCCTCCCAGAGCCGCAGCGCTTCGCTGGTCTCGCCGCTTTGGAGCTGAGCTCGAGCCAGGTCCACACCAATGGCTGCCTTGCGAATCTCATCGAGCGCGCGATCGGTCTTGGCGCCGCCCGCAGCCTCAGCCACCGAGTAGCGTCTCGGATCCAGCAGCGCCACTGCGTCGAGCGGGATTTGGGTCACCGGTGTGCCTCTCGGCATCTGACCCAATCTTCGCCGCAAGCGATGCCCTGCCGCGACATGAACCGAGAGCATGTGCCAGCGCTCGCGTGCTTTACCGCTTGGCTCGATCATCGTTGCAGAGGGAATGTGAATCCCGACACCGTGACGCTCTGAGTCCGTGGCCCAGAGCGCGAGCATGTCCTTGCAGCCGACATGCTTGGTCAGCGCATCATGGGCCGCTGGGTGCCGACCCCTCGCTTCGGCCAAGGTGTGGACTCCCGGCTCGCCTGGCACTGGGATGGCTCTTGCAAAGTCGGGGTCGACCTCCTGTGCGGCGCGCGCAAACCGCATCGCGAGGTCCGGCGGCCCGCTCTCCGCGTGCAGCTGAGAAACGAGCGGCTCGCCTTTGCTGGAGGTTCCGGCCCAGAGGGTCGCGGCGCAGCCCTGCCCGAGGTCTAAGATGCTAGCGCCTGCCCGCAGCAGGTTCGGCAGCCATTCCGCGGGACCGAGCTCGAGATTGTAGGCTGCTTCTACGAGAGCGATAGGGCTGATCGACGATCGGTTCATCGTCACACCGCCTCGACGATCAGCTCGACCTTACCGGAGACCGAGCCGAGCGGTTTGAACTCGTGTCGCGCCGGGTAAGGTCGGGCGAGCCGAAAACGCGCTTTGCCGAGCAGCGTGTGCCAGAAGGCTTTGGCTTCGAGGGCCGTCAGCTGCGCACCCACGCACGAGTGTGCACCTGCGCCAAAGGGCATGTACGCGCCGTGGCTCTTCTTGCCTTCGCTACGTTCGGCACTGAAGCGCTCCGGGTCGAAACGGTCTGGCTCGCTCCAACACGACGGGTCGCGCAGCGCTGCACTGAGCACGACGCCGACGACGGTGCCCGCGGGAATGTGGTACCCGCCGAGGGTGACGTTGCGCAAGGCTTGCCGCGGAATGGATGGCGCCACGGGGTAGTAGCGGAGCGTCTCTTTCCACACCAGGTCGTGGAGCTCGAGCTTCTTGATCTCGTCGTAGCGAATCGGCTCGGTGGTCACATGGCGGGCTTCGGTTCGAAGTCGCGCCTGCCATTCCGGGTTCGCTGCCAGGAGGTAAGCCATGCTCGTGACGCCGGCCGACGTCGTATCGAACGCGGCGCTCATGACCGCCAAGAACATACGCACGAGCGCGTCGTCATCGAGCCAATCGACACCGTTGTTCGTTCGGCACAGGCGGCTGAACAGGTCGGGCGAGTGACTGGCCCGACGCTCGTCTACCTGCCCGCGAAGGTGTTCGAACAGGCCCCGATACGCGCGACGTGCGCGGCGCCAGGTCGGGCTGAGCCACTCCCTCTTCGAGAGCGCCAGACCCCCGGCCCAGTAGTCCGACATCGCCCTGTCGAGGCGAGCTCCCTCCACCGGGTCATCGACACCCATGAAGACCTTGGCCGAGACTCGGGCGAAGAGATCTCGGACGCGTGCTTTGAAGGCTACTTCGCCCTGCTCGAGCCACTGCGCGATGGCCGACTCGAAGAGTGGGACCGCGGCGTTGATATAGCCCTCGAGCGCCTCGGCCTTGAACGCCGGTTGGAGGAGCTTTCGCACGTCTCGGTGGGGCCCGAAATCGAGAGTGACGGGCGAGTCCATCGGCCCGTCGGTGATTCCGCCGAACTGGACCAACCATCCAAGCGCAGTCGACCACGCCTTGTCACCGTTGCGGAGCACTTCCCCCGCAAGCTTCGGGTCGGAGACGAAGACGAACCTGTCGGTGCCAACCTGCCCGCGGTAGAGCGGCCCGTGTTTTTTGGCCTGCATCTGGAGGTGGGCGTGGCCATGCCTCATCCAACCCCAAAGGCTCGCCAGCCCCGCGAGTAACCCGTCGTTTCCCGGAATGTGCCGAGTGTCGGTCGGTATCTCGTAGCCGCGTTCGGGCCGGCCCACATCGCCCACCACACGTAGAATCGCTGGGTCCACCGCAGCACTGCTCATCGCCACACCTCCGTCGTTCACGCCTGCCCGTCTCGCGGACTTGGTCGCGGAGCGGTGCACCCTGTGTGCCAGCGGGAAAAGTGATGAGATTTCACGTCGCAAGCCCGTGCAGCGCGTCACCAAAGACGACGACCGTCGTCATTTTGCGACGATGCTCGACATCAATTTAGCTGGAGCGATCGACGAGCTACCCAGGAACCCTTGCGTTTTCCCGTTGGCACGTCCGCTGCACAAGCGCTGCGGACACGCGGTCGAGCAGTCGGACCCTGCAATGCGAACGGGAAAGCAGATGGTGTTTCAAGACTTCAGCAAGGTTCGTGCCGTAGCGACGGCGCAGATGCTTCTAACGCTCGGCGCTGGATGCGGCCCCGAGCTCCCGGAGTACTCTGGGCCTCTGTGTGACAAGGCCGCAAGCGGCGATTGGTCACCCGTTGTCATGCGCGCCGAGCTCGATCACGTCGACTACGCAAAGTGGATGGACGATCCCGAGCTCGAAGCTCAACTGCTCACCTACGGGATGGATGACCAGTGGGAGCATTTGTCTGGAAACGACGTCAACGAGGATGGGATCGTGGTCAGCCCATACGGAAAGACCTTGAATGCGTACCAGCTGATCGTCACGACGCCAGGCCTAGAGGGATGGGGAGACTACATTCGTCAGCATACCTACGCCGTGCACGGCTCCTGTGGGCAAATGAAGCCTGGCGTGGTGGCGCACACGTACTCTGGGAGGAGCGGATACCGGACCGACGTCTTCGAGTTGTTCTATGACCGAGACGTCGTGTCCCGGGCGGGCTTCCTGATTCACGAAGTTGGTCATGCCGCCGGCCTACCGTGCCACGTCGAAGAGCAAGATCGAAGTTGGGAGGACGGCGGTGCGTATCGGTTGCAGCTCGAGTTCCTCGCTGCGGTCTACTACGCCGAGGGGTTGTCCGAGTCGCATCAGAAGGCGGCCAGAGCCGAGTTCAACTGGATCATGCGGCACAAGTTCGTCGAGGCCAGCGATCTGAGCTTGCAGGATTTCGAGTAACCTCGGCGCAGCGCGTCAAACCCTAACGACGGGTATCAGGTGCAGCCTTGGCCGGTTTTCTCTCGTCCTCGGCCCCGGAGGCGAAGGGGGGGCTCGTACGAGCCATGCGCTGGCAGGAGCAATGCCGTCGGGTCGTCCGTGCCCGGCGCCGACGTCTTGCCCACCCGGAACTGCGTCGAGATGTGAATTTTTACGTATTCCGTTGCGCTGCCGCGTTGGAGTACCGTAGCGGCGTGTGCCCCCGGTCCAATCCCCCCGACTCCGCGCCGCCGGCTGCTCCTGAGGAGAGGCCTGCGCCGCCCAAATCTCACGGTATGCCCGGGATGGCGCTCATCATCGGCCACACCACACACGAGTCTGCATGGATTTGGGTGCGCGGCAGCAAGAAGGTGCGCTACCTGACCGTGAAGCTCCGCGGACTCTTTGAGACGGACGGCGAGTTCGTGGCGGGCGTCGAAAAGAGATCGGTCTTGGTCCACGCGAAGGGCGACTACACCGGCGTGGTCCGCTTCAAGTCGGGGCTGAAGCCAAATGCGCGCTACGACGTGGAGCTGAGCTCTCCAGAGCTGCGCGCCATCCACGGGAAGGTGCCGGCAGTCATAGGGCAGCTAAGGACGTTCTCCGAAGCTGAAGAGCCGAAGCGTTTTCACTTCCTGCACGGCAGTTGCAACCTTCCCGTCGATCGGATGACGGCTCTCGGCAGCGCGGCGGCCGGTTTGCTTGGGGCCGTTGCGACGACCAAGGCCCTCGACCTCCCCGTTTCACGATGGGACGTGCAACAAGCACCCTGGTACTTGCGTTGGGTGAGCTGGCCGGGAATTCGCTGCATTTCGATTCCAGCCTTGAAGTTGGCCGCGCTCGTTCCCGGGTTGGCGATGTACTTCACCCGCTTCGAGCAGCGAACACCACTCCTGCCGAGCCCTTTCGAACCCATCGCAGCGAACACGATCCCTGTCGAGGAAGCGACCCGGCCAGGCACGCAATCGCCGAAGACCGATCCGGATCGGCCCAACCGCCCTGCGTTCATGATTCACTGCGGCGACCAAATCTACTACGACGTGGATCTCCCGACTTCCGCGGGGCGGCGACGGCGGCGACGGCGAGTGTCTCGCCGGCGGGTGCGGAACCACCACCTGCAGAACTACCGCCGCAACTACCATCAATCCTGGCTCAAAGACGAGCACGCGGCACGCGTGCTGCGAAGCTTTCCGCACTACATGACCCTCGACGATCACGAGATCGTCGACAACTACGGAACCGACCCCAACTACGGAACTGACCCCAAGAAGGCCAAGGAGGCCGAGGAGGCCGAGCGTGCGCTCAGCGAGGCGGCGCTTGGCGCTTACGAAGAATACGTCGCGTCCCGCCAACCCCACCCTTCCGAACGGTCGGCTTCGCTCTACTATGACTTCGCCCACGGCAAGACCGGCTTCTTCGTCCTCGACACGCGCACCGAGCGCTCGGCGAAAGACAAACGAATGATCGGCCAAGAGCAGCTCGAGGCGCTCGAGGTATGGCTGAACGGTACGGCTTACGATCTCAGATTCGTCGTCTCCAGCGTGCCATTCGTTGCGCAGCTCCGGCCTCCTGGCCTAGACCGCAACGAAGAGCGGCGCGGCGACCAGCGAGCAGACAAGTGGTGCGGAGACGCTTGGAAAGCGCAACGCGATCACATCATCAGCGCCATCTGTGCGGCGGGTGCTGATCGCCTCGTATTCCTCGTCGGCGACATGCACTGCGCGTATCACGCCAGAATGCTGATCGGCGACCGCCGTAAGCGAATCACCGTTCACGAGCTGGCGGGAGGGCCGTTGAACCAGATCCAGTTCGCAAAGCGGGACGCCTTCTATGCGAGATATCGGGGTGAGGTAAGAATTAAGCGCGATCGGCAAGACGGCGCTTTTCCACAGGTGCCGCCTGAGGCCCTGTCCACCGAGAAGAAAGACGATAAGCACGACGTTCTGCCGTGGATCAGCACCATGGAGTCATTTCACGGCTCGTCGCCGAGCGTTCTCAAGGTCTCGGTGACGCCAGAGTCTGACGACTCCACGCTCGAGGTTCGGTGGACCGCCTTGCGCACGAGCCCAGCTCCGGGGGAACGCAAGCGTCAATCCAACTTCCCGAGTCCAGTCGATCCGCACGACCTCTGCGGGCGCATTCGTTTTCACCGCCGCACGAAGGAGGGGGAGTGACGGAGACCGAGACGTTCGACGCCATCGTGATTGGCAGCGGTTTCGCTGGCTCCGTCACCGCGTGCCGGCTTGCCGAGGCCGGCCTGCGCGTATGCATCCTAGAGCGCGGGCGGCGCTTCGATTCGCGTCAGGATTTCCCGGTCTACCCAAGGCCGAACGACCCCAACGTGCCGTCCGATGCCGCCGAGGACGGTCGCGACATCGTGCAGCCTGACGTGTCGAGGATGTTCTGGAAGCTCGGCAAAGGCGTCTGGGATTTTCGAGACCTCGGAGACGTCCTCGTGGGACAGGCCGCAGGTTACGGTGGGGGGTCGCTCATCTATGCAAATGTCCATCTCCGCCCGCCGCCGGACGCCTTCGACGAGCGCTGGTGGATGGATGAGTACGCCGATGACAAACAACCCTACCACCAGCGAGGGCAGCTCGACCCGTACTTCGATCTCGCCGCGAAGATGCTGGAAGTCGCGCCGCTGCCGAGCAAGTACGCCGACATCCCAAAGCGCGTTCAGCTGAAGCGCGCTGCAAATAACCTGAATCGCCTTCGGAAGAAGGAGCGTCCCGGTGTCGATGAGAAGGTCGAGGAGCCGTACTTACGCACGGTTTCGACCCCGTTGGCGGTGAATTTCCAAGAAGGGCGCGAAGGGTTGGACGGGAAACCGCGCGGCGTATGCGATCTGAAAGGCAACTGCTGCTTGGGCTGCAAACAAGGCGCGAAGAACACACTCGACCTGAATTACCTGAAGAGAGCAGAAGCATGGGCAGACGTGAGAACGCTCGCCGAGGTCATCTGGATCGAGCGAAACGACGCCAAAGACCAGCAATTCGCGGTCGAGTACCGAGACCATCGAGAAGGCGGCGCGACGAAATGGGTTTGCGCCGACTGCGTCTTTCTCTGCGCGGGCGCCGTCAACACGACGGAGCTTTTGATGCGATGCCACGAGGCCCGTAAGCTCACACTCACCGGCCACGGTCTCGGCACCCGCTTCCACACCAACCAGGACTCGCTTTCCGCGGTCTTCGATTGCGATGAGCCGCAAGAGCTCGATCGCGGCCCGACGATTACCTCGACCCTCCTCTACGATAGAGAGCAGGAAAATCGCGAGCGCAGCGCCCGATGGCGGCTCGCGTTCAGCAAGGCTTCCTTCGAGCCGGCTCATGGGAGCGAGCTCACGACTAATGCCGATTCGGGGGTCACCGCCGAGGTCGCGTCACCCGCCTACGTCGTGTCTGGCTCCTTCCAAGAAGGGGACGCCATCGGCGAGATCATGCTCTCCAAGCTAGACGGGAACTTCGAGAAAGGGCAGAAGCTGTTGGTCGACGGCAAGAGCTGGGGCCAAGCCGATGCCGAACCGCACAAGGTACGGCACTGGTTCTTCATCCAGGATGGGGGTTTCCCCGTCGACTTCGAGCCCGCGCTCGGTGTGTACCGCAGCCCCCTTTGGCTGGGCCGGAACGCCTTCCGAGAGGCGCGGCGCCCTCTGAACGAGGATGACTGGCCCCCGAAGCTCGCGGACAACGATCCCGATGCGCACGACCATGTCGAACACGCCGCTGCGAGCCAGCGGGTTGGCTACGCGACCCTTCCCATCGAAGCCCTCACAAACCTCATCTCGGGCCTCACGCGTGGCACCCCCGAGGGCGGGATGGCGGAGGCAAGCGAGTTCGGCGCTCAACGCCTCTACCGGTTGCCCGATGCGCATTCCAAGTTGAAGTACGCAGCCGAGGGTGACGAGAGCACGGGAGACGACGGCAGCGGTGCTTGGAAACTGCTGCCCGCTCAACTCGACGATGCGTTGGAGAAGCTCAGGGAACGCACCCTCGACGCCGTGGGGCTCGCGACCGAGGACATCGTCTCTTCGTTCCTCGAAGACGCGGCCCAGTCGGTATCCGAGGAGCTCTATGCCGGTCTCAGCAACATCGCCAGAACATCCGAAGGGTTCTTCAGCGTGTTCAAAAACGTCGGCAAGATCGACCCCTCCCGGCTAGGTGAGATCAAGAAGCTCGGTCTAGCCAGCGGCGGGCTCCGGCTCGGAGTCCAGCTCCTCTGGGGAAGCCAGAGCGGGCTCGCGCGGTCGATCGGCGATCAGCTTTGGAAGACGATTTCTGCCGGTCGGGGAAAACTCGCCGAAGCCGGCGTCGACTTGCTCACGCGCCTGCTCGACTACCGGCTCGGCAACGGTCGCGCCGCGATGCTGCTTTCCATGGGGCTCGATTCGGCGCCGGGCCGGTTGGAGCTCGACCTTCCTGCCGCACCGCGGGTCGGGTCGGACTTGCTGGGCCAGTTGTCGGGATCTCGAGCCTACGTCATCGCCACGAATCTAGACGAGGGCACGTCGTTTGGCGACGGTACTGCGGCGGGCAGACTCATCGTAGCCGGCGGCACGGCACCCTTCAAAACCGACGAGCTTCTCTTCGCGGGACGCAAGAAGGTGGGCAAGTTCGAGGGAGAAGAAGTCGATTCGGTGGAAATGCTACTCGGCGGAAAAGTCGCAAAGAGCCAGCTCAGCCCTCTCGAATTCCGTGTTCTGCGCTTCAAGCCTGCCATGACCGAAGCTAGCGCCGACCCTCCTGCGCTCCGTGCTCGGTTGCGGGCCAAGCTGCCGGAGGCGATCGATACTCCCGAGCGCAGCGTACAGGAGCGCGTTCTCCGCGACATCGCTTCTGCCTGGGACGGTGAGCTGCGGACCGACCCTCTTTGGACGTTCCTCGACCGCCGCATCACCGTGCATCCCCAGGGCGGCTGTCCAATGGGTCCCGCGGATCGCGCCGTGACGAAGCCGACGGGCGAGGTGCACGGTTGTCATGGCCTTTACGTCATGGACGCCGCCGCCTTTCCGGGACCGGTGGGCGCGAATCCATCGGCCACCATCGCAGCCATTGCCGAATACAAGGTCGCCAAGTTCATCGAGTCGTGTTCCGAGAACCACCCGCGTGTCAGGGCTCAGGCACTCGAAGATCTTCGCGAAGAACGCGAGCGGGCCAAAGTCTGGGTTGACGAAATCTGGGTTGACGAAACAAGACGACGCAGCGTGCTCGATCCGCTCGGCGGCAAGACGTCCAGACACGATAGCGTCGAGCCGGCTCATCGGCCCGTTGGTATCGAGTTCACCGAAGAGATGGAGGGCAGCGTCGGCTCGGGTCGCGGACGGCGTCCCATCAAGATCGAGCTCACGGTTCGTATCGATGACCTCGCCGAATTTCTTGCTCTTCACGCACGGGACTCGAACGAACCCATCCCGATAGTCAGTGGCACGCTGACGATCGGTGAATACGAGGAAGTATTTCGCAAGCGAAAGCGCGGCGACGATTCAACACCCGGGGCCGGGGGGGTTGGCCGGATGACGAACGGTCACGCGTACGAGCTCGATGCAGAGAAAAGCTACATGGTCGTCATGGCGCGTCCCGGTCTCGATCAACACGGGAACGAAGTGCGGACCATCGAGTACCACGTGGTCACGCGCAGAGACGAACAGATGCTCGCAGAAGAACAGATTCGGACATGGACGCTCGAAGGAAAGAAAACCATCCGGGACGACCCAGGCTTCGACGCTTGGGAGGACACGACCAGACTATGCATCGAGAATCTGACCGAACGCGATAAGGACGGGAAGCCGGTCGATGTGACCCAAGGAGAGCTTCTGTTGTCTGCGTCCGCGTTCTTCAGCCAGCAGCTCCCCTCGTTCAAGGCGGATACCGACGACCCGGCGCGCCAGGCCTGGGCGATGGCGACCTTTGGCAGGTTCTTCTTTGGACACCTAGCAGCCGTCTACCTGCCGGAGCTCGCTCGCTTTGGTGAGCTCACTTCCAACTTCATGAGGCGTGGTCATGGCTGAAAATCCTCCCGACCTAGAAGAGCCGATCAGGCCGAGCGGCGATCCGGAGGGTGTCCCGCTCGAGCTCCGCCGGATGCGCAATGAGGGCAAGCCCCCGGTGTTGCTGCTCCACGGGGCCAGCGCTCAACACGCGACGTTCTGCATCCCCAAAGGGCGCTCGCTCGCGGAGTTCCTGTGGAAGAACGACTACGAGCCCTGGCTCCTCGACTGGCGCGGTAGCCGACGCGTCACCGACGCCTTGGGGGATCGAGGACTCGACCAAATGCGGGACGTGCTCGATCTGGATCGTGCCGCGAGTGAGGACGTCCCCTGGGCGCTGCGAACGATTGCTGAAGCTCGCGACGCAGAGGACTTCTCCGAAAGGCACAAGATTCACGTCGTTGCGCATTGCCTCGGGGCCGCGGTGCTCGCACAGATGATTGCGGCGGGCGACCCTTCGGTCTCTGATCGTCTGGGACGCATCGTCCTGCTGACCATTGGGCTCTTCTACGAGCCACCGCTCGACGGCAAGATCAAGGGCCAGTTCAACGTTCTTGACCGCTTGTGGAATGAGGGCTCGGTTACGCTGATCGATCCGCGAAAGCCCGAGCGCGAGAATAGGTGGCCGCTCGCGCTCCGCCGCGTGTACGAGGGAATCGGATCGGGTCTTCGACCCCATCCACAGGCGGACGTGGAGCCGCTTTGCTCTCATGCCCTTTGCAATCGCGTGAGTTTCATGTACGGGGCCCCGTTCCGACATTCCAATCTGGTCGGGGAAATCCACGGTTGGTCGACCGTGAGATTCCAGAAGGGAGAGGCTCAGCCGGGTCCAGGCGAGCGCTTGCACACGGCATTTGTCGCCGAAGAGCCGCCAGGAGATGAAGCCGGCGTCGGCGGGCCTGCACCTCTACTTGCGGAGCCTTCGCTGCCGCGTTCGAGCATCGGCTTCGTCCGTGATGTGAAGCTCGAGTCGGGGTCTTGGCGCCGCGGCGATGCGGCGGGAACATTCGAGCTTGTCGGTTCCGTGGGCAAGTTCCCAGCCGACGCGCTTCTGGGCAACACGAAGCTGGGCCACTACGAGCTACGCGCCAACGACCAGACGATCGCGACCTGCCAGGGCAAACCCCACCCCGATCGACCTGCCGAGCTAGGCAAGCAATTCGGCGGCATTCCCCTCCGCATGTACCTGCAAGGGGCTTTGAACGTACGACGGCGTTGGGCCGCGAAGTTCCCCTCGGACCGTTCCGCCAAGCTCCAAAGCGACAACACGCTCATCAATCGCGATGCACGCGAACGCTTCCATAGGCTTCCCGCCGTCACCCTCATCACGGGCGAGCACAATCAGCTCTGGCATAGGGACAGCATCAATCGCATGCACGAATGGGTCACGGCTGGTCTGACCGGAAAGACCCGAGAACGGTTCACGAAAGAGATCATCCCCGACTACGGCCATCAAGACCTGCTCTGGGGAGAGTCAGCTGAGAAAGATGTCTTTCCGATCATCCTCGGCAAGGGTCTCGGGGGCGACGACACCATCATTCTGGTCGACGACGACCCGTCCGGGCCAACCCCAGGGCCGACGTCCAACGCGTAGCCCGCAGCGTCCCCGCTTGCCTTAGCGATCCGAAAGCCCTAGTCCTCGAGCAGCGCTCGCGCGTCAATGAGGTCGGGGCAATCGAAGCCTTCGACGAACTGCGCGTAGATGGGAGCTACCAGCTCTCGGGCCTGATCGGCGCGACCTTGCTTCCCCAAGAGGCGGCCGAGGCTCACCCCAGCCCGGAGCTCCAACGAGAGCGCGTTCTGCTTTTGCGCGATCTCGAGCGCGCGGCGGAACAAGCGCTCGACGTCGTCTTCATCGGCTTGGGCGTGCAACAGAAACTCGCCTTTCAGCCGATGGAGCTCGGCATCCCACTGCGCCTGCCCGGTCGTCATGGAGACCGCAAGAGCTCCCTCGACGGCGCCGAGCGCCATGGGGTGCTGACCGGTGTGATGATAGGCGTCTGCCAGGAAGCCGACCATCACCGGCGCGTTGGCGAGCATGCCCGTCCCGGACACCTCGTTCACGCAAGATTGGAACTCCATGGCGGCCACCTGCATCTTGCTTTCGTCCAGTGGCTGCTGGAGGCGTGACCATGCGACCATGAGGCGCCCCTCGGACAGCAGGAGTGCGAAGCCGTGGCGCTCGGAGATTTCGGTGGACATCTCGGCCATGTCGCGAGCCCTCTGGGGCTCCCTGCGCATGATGAGCAGGACCGAGGTCCACAGGAACACACACGCAAGACTGAATTGATGTCCTATTTGCTCGCCGAGCGCCTGCGCCTCGCGGCATGTCGCGAGGGCCTCGTCAGGACGACCCAGCAACCACTGAGACCAGGCCATCCAGATACGAGCAAGCACCCCGAGATCCTCTCCGTAGAGTTGCGTCAGGTGTTCGTGGGCAGACGGTTCGTAGAGGGCGATGGCTTTCTCGAACTGACCGACAGCTGCGCTCGGGTTGCCGTCGTAGTAGTGAAGGATTCCCAGTTGCATGTGAGTCGGAAGGAGAAGGTCCGGTTCACCGGATTCCTCTGCAAGCTGGGTCAAGCGCTTGGCGAGCTCGTTCGCCGTGCGGAGCTCCGATCTTGCCGTGTAGTAGATGACGAGGCCGCGAATGACTTGAAACACCTGGGGAAGCTCGCCGATGTCCTCGCAGAGCTCGCGCGCCCGTTGATATGCTGCTTCCGCATCGGCATTGCCCCAACCCTCGGCCGCGACCACAGTCTTGCCGAGCTCGATTTGGAGCTGAAGCTCGAGCTCCCGCCGGGAAATGTCTTCGGGAAGGGCGTCGAGCAGCTCGATTCCCCGAGACAAGTGTCGAATGCTTTCGGCCGTTGCAGACCGCCGTTGGGACTGGTCGGACGCACTTTGGTAGTAACGCACCGCTTTTTCGATCAGGCCGCCTTGTTCACAGTGCCATGCGAGTCGCTCGGGCTCCGCGGTCGCGTTGGCGGCGAAGTCGCGTTCCATCGTGTTTGCGATGCGCGCGTGCAATCCGCGGCTCGTAGCCTTGAGCAGCGAGTGATAGGCTGTCTCCTGAATGAGCGCGTGCTTGAACGTGTACGACGTTTCCGCCCGATCACCTGTCCGCTGCAGAATGCCTGCGGCGACGAGCAAGGACAGGTCGCGTTCGAGGGACAGGGCATCGGTCGCGACAGCAGCGAGCAGCGAATACGAGAAATCTCTGCCTAGCACCGCTGCGCGCTGCGCCACGTTCTTGGCTGGGCCGAGTCGATCGAGGCGCGCCATGAGCGAATCCTGAAGCGTCGCCGGGACCGTAAAACTAGGAACCGGCCCGGTCTCCTCGTACCGGTCTTCCCGCGCTTCCAGAGCCCCCGACTCGAGAACAGCCTGCGTGAACTCCTCGACGAACAAGGGCACGCCGTCTGTCTTTTCGACCACCTGGTCTCGGACCGCGGAGGGAAGCGCAGAGCCTCCGGTGATGCCCATCATCATCGCGTCCGTTTGTTCGTGCGACAGCGCTTCGAGTGTCACGCGGATCGCGTTCGCTCCGAGCGCCCATGGAGGCTCGAAGCTCGGGCGGAAGGTCGGCAGGAGAAGGACCGGAGCGTTCGATACTCGTTGCATCAGGAGCCCGAGCCAGTCGAGCGTGGACGAGTCGAGCCAGTGGAGGTCTTCGACCACGAGTACGACGGGCTCCGGCTCTGCCAGCGCCAGGACCAAGCTCGACAACGCTTCGAGCGTGAGCCTTCTTCGTGCGTCGACTGTGACCGCGAAAGGTGACTCGTGCCCCGGCATCGGAATGGCGAGCAGGCTTGCGAAAAGAGGGGCTGTTTCGGACGGTTCGAGCGCCATTTCGCTGAGCCTTTGTTCGAGACTCGATAGCTGCTGTTCCGCTGATTGTGCTGCTTGGAGGCCCAGCGTCTCTTCGATGAGCTTGCTCAGCGGATGAAATGCGGTGTGACTGTGCAAATTCGAAGCACGACATTCGATCCAACGATGCGGTTTGTCTGACAGCCGGCTGCGAAACTCCCGGACGAGCCGCGACTTACCCATGCCTGCTTCGCCCTCCAGCATGACGATCTGACCACGACCCTCCGTCGCCTGGTTCCATTGCTGGAGCATCTGGCTCAGCTCGTCGGCGCGACCTACGAACGGGGTCAGCCCTTCGATCGACGCGACGTCGAGCGGAGTGGATGCGCCTGTCGGCCCGATCACACGGTGCAATCGGACTGGGTTCGCGATCCCTTTGAGGTCGTGAAGGCCGAGATCTTCGGTTACGAAGACCCCGCGTACGAGACGCAGGGTGGCGGGGGAGATGACGATCGTGTCGGGATCTGCCGCAGCCTGGACCCGGGCTGCGACGCTGGTCGTGACGCCGACAGCTCGGGTTTCCTTGCGTTTTCCTCTGCCAATTTCGCCGACCACGACAGAACCGGTGTGGATTCCGACGCGAACCGAGAGACGCTGTCCGAATTTCGCCTCGAGCTCTGGACTCTTCCCTGCCGCGAGCTCCGTTATGGCGAGCCCCGCACGGACGGCTCGGTTCGCATTGTCCTCGTGAGCGTTCGGGTAGCCGAAGTATGCGACGACGCCATCACCCACGTATTCGGCGACGGATCCGCCGAAATGCTCGACCATCTTGGCGACGAGCCCGTGGTACTCGCCCAGTATTCCTAGCAAGACCTCCGCACCCAGCGCTTCTGCGGTTTTCGTCGAACCCACCATGTCGCAGAAGAGCACCGTGAGCTGGCGGCGCTCGGCCTCGCCGCTCGCAAGCGGAGCGCCACTCGGGTCCGCGGACCCATCTGACGTCTGACCTGCCATAGACGAACTAACCGGTCGGGGTCACCTGCCCCGTTGCTAGCGTTTTCCACCATCTCATTCTCATTCGGTTTTTGTATCTCATCTCGGCCCAATTTGGGAGAAAGATTTGCACCACACGCGTGCCGATGTCGCGGGGGAGCGTGCGGGCGCCCGACGACCACAACACAGAGGCATCGCCGAGCGGTTGCTCCGTGTGGGGAGACGTTCGAGGCCATTCGCAGCGGGCCTGGCGATTTTTCGCAGCGCGTGTGTGTCAAGCTGGTTCTCCCGTTCTTTCGGGAGCGACAGGACTTCCTGGAGCTTTTCAAGCGGGAGGCCCGCCTGGCGGCGAAACTTCGTCATAGCAACGTGGTCGAGGTCATCGATTTCGGCGAGATCGATGGGATCACCTACATTGCGCTCGAGCTCGTCGATGGAACGGACCTCGCAGCCCTGATCGAAGCCCAACCAGGCCGTCGAGTCTCGCCCGAGCACGCTGCCCTCATCGGACACGACATCGCGGCCGCGCTCGAGCACGCGCACGACCCGCGTCGGGACGGCTCGACCGACGGGCCTGCCGACAACGCAATCATACACCGCGACATTTCGCCCTCGAACGTCCTGGTGAGCCAGCGCGGTGAGATCCTGCTCACCGACTTCGGAGTCGCCAAAGCGATCACGGGGACCGCCCGCCAGCAAAGCGCCATCAAGGGCAAGGTCCCCTACATGTCGCTGGAGCAGCTGCGCTCCGAAACGCTCGATGGTCGTGCGGATCTGTTTGCGCTCGGGGTCGTTCTGTTCGAGTCGTTGGCAGGTCACCGCCCGTTCCAGGGAGATCACGACCCCGCGACCATCATGCAGATCCTGAATGGGGATCGGCCATCGCTCCAGGAGGCCGCCCCGAATAGCCCCCCGGAGCTCGTCAACGTCATCGAACGACTGCTCGAACGCGATCGCGACTCGCGTCCCGAGAGTGCGTCGGTGCTCCTCGACATGCTGGATCCGTTCGTTCCTTCCCCGCGGGAGAGGCGAGAGCTCGGGAAGGCGGCGGCAGCCTTGCGGACATCTCGCACTTCGCTCCCGGCGCCGAACCCGACGAGCGGGAGCGCGCCAACCGAGCTTGGCGAAGTATCAAATCGTTAAGCAAACGGCGTTGCACCAACGGGCAGCTCGTCCGGCGGCGTCAAACCGGCCGCGAGCTCGCCCGAATCTCGAGCCGGGGCGCAACCCGAACCGCGAAGAGCTTCGCGCCGATACGGGTGGGCTGCTGTGCTTGCGCTGGTCATCGCCTCCGGGGTCGGGCTGTGGGTCAATCGAGCCGAAGATGTGCGGGTGCCCGCGGCGTCCCCTGTGTCGACGGAGCCAGTCGCGCCCGCCGCGGAAGCCCCAACGATTCCCGAGTCCGCGGCGACTCCGACGCCCGCGTCCGAAGCGACGACCACCGCAAAGCCGCTGGACGATCCTCCGGCGTCCGTAGCGCCGGCCGCCGAACCCGTTGCCCAAGGTCCGAAACCGGGGCGACTTTCCGTAGCGGTGTTCCCGTGGGGCGACGTGTGGATCGACGGCAAACACCGCGGGCGGGCCCCCATTCGAAACCTCACACTTCCCGCTGGACGGCACAAGGTGAGTGCGGGTCAAGGCAAACCTTCGAAGACCCAAGTGCTGCGCCTAAAAGAAGGTCAGCGACGTACCGTTCAGTTCGACCTCTCGGAATAGGGCCAGTCCACTACAGTTCTGGGCACGGATTGGGTCCGCGACCTCGGTGCCGTGGCTTGTGGGCTGGGGTACTACGTCTCGCCGTTTAGATCGGGTGAACCGTCAGCGTAAACGTGCCCGAAATTTCGCCGCCAATCGTGCCGTTGCTGAAGTCCTCGCCCTCGCTCGGATCGAACCCCTTTACGTATAGCGCGACGAAGGTGTAGTCGAACCCGATCGCGACCGAGAGCCACTTGATGACCGGCACACGGACGCCCGCGCCGATCGATGCGCCCCCTCCGTTGGTCTTGGTGTTCTCGAGGAGCTGATCGAGCAGGGGAATGACGGTGCCACCCCGAGTCGTGTTGTAGTAGAGGCCGAAACGCGCATAGGGCGCTACGAAGGGAACCCGCTTCACGAGGAAACCGAAGTCGACGCCCGCGGTGATCAGGTCGAAGGGGTCGAACTTGGCGTACTTGAACCGCCCTCCGATGCTGAACACCTTGAACTGCGCGCCGATCGCCGCACCGAATTCGGGGCCTCTCACCACGACGTTCGGCGACAAGTTGCCCCCGACGTCTTCGAGCAGGTTGATCGTACGGAACTTCGTCGCGTTGAATTTGGCCGGACCGAAGGTGCCTTCGATCCACAGCGTACCTTTGACGACCTTGCAGTAGACCTTGGTGAGGCAGTCGGGGTCGCCCTCTTCGGAGGGCGGTGGGTCTTCGTAGGCGATGCTCACTTCGCCGACCGATGCTTCGTCGACGGTTACCGGCTCTACGACCGCCTCGGCGGCAGCCGATTCAGCAGGTTCTGCTGCGGCACCCGCCTCGCTGGCTTCCTCCTGGGCCTCCACGGTCGAGGCCACCAGGAGCGCCATGCTGAGAATCATGATCAGACGCGCCATGTCATCCCTCCTTCTCGTCGAGCAACTACAGCCCGGAGCCTTCCGTGGCTCCGGCACCATCGGAGTCTCCGTCTACCGAGCAGAACCCAGCGGCGTTCACCTCGAGGGACCCCGTGGGCGGCTCGGGTCTGGGGGCGCAATAGATCCAGCCTGCGAACCCCCGTTCTGCTCCGGGCGTCGGCGTTTTATCGTCGTCCACGCAATCGCCACTGGCTGCGCCCAAGAGGGACTCTGCGAAATCCACGCCCTCTGGATCGAACACGACAGGTACGTCGGCCATCACGTCGCTTCCTTCCTCCACCGCGATCGTGTACTCACCAGGCTGCAGCGGCCCGGCCCCGAAAAACCCCGCGCTCCAATAATCGCCGCAGCTATCCCAAATCAAAGCACCACCGACGATGAGGTCGAGGTTCTGATCGGTTGTTGCACTCCCACTGACGGCTAGAGCCCCACATGAAAGGCCCGCCAAAAAACCCTCACCCTCTTTGACTGCGTCGAGGACCTCATCGGTGACCTCGTAGTCGCATGGACTGCCGCTCAACATCTCGAACAGGCCCACGAGGGCTTCCGGCTCGAGCTGCTTCTGTCCGAATCCGGACTTGGCGGCGGCGCCGAACGGGGACGTCACCTCCATGTCGAAATCCACCGGGGCGCCATTCTCTGCAATCCAGTCGCTTAGGCAACTGTTGATGCCGTCGGCGTAGTCTTGTCCCATTGCGCCGGACTCGAGCGTGAACGTACAGCTCGATGGCGTGACCGGCTCGTAGGTGGCGGACCGCCCCGCGATGAGACCAATCCTCGAAAAGATGCGGACCGCGATGGTGACAGGCGCACCTTGAAGCGAGAACTCATCCATCGTCATCTGGATCCGGGCGCCTTCGGGCACCTCCCCATCGAAGAACTGCTGGGCAAGGAAAAGGCTGGTCCAGCCGCTGGTGTCCGCGGCGCCAAGCGTGTAGCTGGGGCTGCTTGGCGACAAAGAAACAGGAACTGTGATCGCTTCCAGCTCCTTCATCGTCTTTGTACAAGGCCCGACGAAGAGCCCGTCTTCGTCGACGCAGTCGTCGTCCGAGCTGCAGATGTCACCGGAGATCTCGCAGCTTGTCTCTTGAAACTCGGTCGGTCCGAGCAACGGGATCGATACGTCATATCCGGTTTGCTCGGATTCGCAGCTCCACAGCAACGAGGACAGAGCCACCGCGACGACCAGATGCGGCGCCCGGCGCAAGGCACGCAATGGGGTAAGGCGTTGTATTGACATGGACGTCATCTTACCCTCGTTTCAAATCTGAGATCAATCCGAGATTACACTTGTCAGAGATGATCAAACGACTGTGATTTCAAGCACCTAGGAGAGGCCCATTTGGGCCGTCGGGTTTGAACCGCTGCAGAATCACGGGCAGCAGCATCCCTTCACGTCAGCAGACGGGAACCAGATGGAGGAGCCACAATCCATGACAGCCTCCCTGCGGGTTTAATCGAGCAAGGCGCATGCCAAGTCCCGGACCGTCTCGAAATGCTAAGAAAAAGCCCCTTCTTAGGGCCGGCTTCGAGGGCGAGATCTGCGCAACTGCTGCGCTTAATCGAAACGAAACGCAAATCTGGCGTTCAGGTTTTGGTTCGGCGAGCGGCTAGCGTGCCCAGGCGCCGTCCTGCGGGGCGAACACGAACGGGAACGTGAAGCTGAGGCTCTTGCCCGTTCGGCGGCTCGGGAATCGGATCGCACTGACCACCCGTGCAACGCAGCGCTCGACCCGATCGTTGCCGGTCGTATTCTCGACGACCCGCAGGCCCCGGACGTAGCCCTTGCGCACAACCGCGAAGCGAACCGAAACCTTGCCCGCGAGCTCGGGCTCGAAACGAAGCGCGGACTCGTAGCAGCGATTGATTTTCGGAAGGTCTTTGTGGATCTTCTGCCGCACGAGGAACGCGTCGATGCGGCTCGAGGACCCCGCATGCCCCGGGCTGGGAACGCCGGCAACGAGAAGGGCTGCGAGCAGTGCTAGAACGACCGAATTCGAGCTCGCTGCAGACATCCTCGAGAAGTACGCCGAGCGCCGATAAACCACAAAAAATCCGCGGAATCGCGCCAGCATGCGCCGAATCCAGCGGCCTTTTTCAAGACCGTGATACAAGTTGCTCATGCCCCCCAAGCCCTCGGCTATGTCCTGTCTGCAGCGCGCGCGCAAGCGGCTGCGGCGCCAGGCCAATGCCATCATCGGCGAAGGTTTTTTTGGAAGCCTGGCGCGGCTCGGGCGTCTTCATCCGCTTTCGAACCCCGCCAAGCATGGGGTAGAGGTAATCCGAGACGTCGCGTACCTGCACGGTGGCAATCCGCGTCATCGGCTCGATATCTACCGCCCCGCGAAGCGGTCCGGCAGCCTGCCGATCGTTCTGTACATGCACGGTGGTGGCTTCAACCTCTTGTCGAAGAACACGCACTGGCTGATGGGGCTCGCGTTCGCGCGAGCGGGCTACTTGGTGTTCAACATCGATTACCGGCTTGCGCCCGAGCATCCTTACCCGGCGGCCGTGTCCGATATCTGTGCGGCGCTCGAATGGGTGTCCGAGCACGCCGAAGCCTACGGCGGAGACCTGAGCCGCTTGGTGTTCGCGGGCGAATCGGCGGGTGGGAATCTAGCCACCGCACTCGCCATCTGTTGCTGCTATCGGCGTCCCGAGCCCTTTGCCCAGCGCGCGTTTGCCACGGGCTTGGTGCCAACGGCGGTCGCCCCTGCCTGCGCGCCGCTTCAAATCACCAACCCCGGGCGCTTGAACCGAAAACGCAAGCTGCCGCGCTGGGTGAACGACATCCTCGAAGGCATGAACGAATTGTACGTCGGAGCGCTTCACGATCATGCGCCGGGCGAGCTGGACCTCGCCGACCCGCTGCACGTCTTCGAGCGCCGCGAGCGACCGGACCGCGCCCTTCCCGCGTTCTTCGTGCCCATCGGCACCCGCGATCCCTTGCTCGACGACACGCGCCGCCTCGACCGCGCGCTCAAGGCGATGGGTGTCGAATGCGAAGCGCGTTATTACGAAGGCGAGCTCCACGCGTTTCATGCGCTGGTCTGGCGACGCCAAGCGCGCCGATGCTGGCGCGAGCAGCTCTCGTTCTTGGCCCGCGCGCTCCAGCATCCACGCGAACCCAGGCACGAATTCGTCGCGCAGGCTTAGTTGCGACCAGGTCGGCGCCGCACTCAGCGATGGTCGGTTCCGCCGAGGAGCACGTTCATCAAGGGGCTTCCGTCGACTTTGGCATCCTTGACCAACGCGTCGAGCAACTGCTTGCCAAGACGCGCGAGGTCGAGGAGCTCGCGAATGCGTTCTTCTTGAAATTGCGCCCTGCTCCGGTCTTCTGGCTCCTTGGCTTTGTCTTTCAAGAACTGGATCGCGTCTTCCATGAGATCGATGGCGTCGAGGACCTCGACGCGTTCGCGTTCGTTGAAGACGCGAGAGATCATCTTCCAGAAGTTGCCTTCGGCCGCGTAGTGATCGCGCCGCTCGCCTTGGAGCCAGACCTTTTTGACCACCCCCCAGCGAGTCAGCTCATTGAGGGTCATCGAGACGGCGCCGCTGCTGAGCTGAAGCCGATCTTGCATTTCCGGGGCGCTGAGCGGACGGTCGGACAAGTACAGAATCGCCCAGAGGCGCCCCATGTTTCGCTTGAACCCCCAGAACTCGATCAGGCGGCCAATCGAATCGCTGACCAGGACCTCACTTTGCCAGAGCTCCTCCTCGTCCTTCGCCACGTTAGCGCCCTACCCCGAACCCCAAGGCTTGACCAGCCGGCCGCTCGCATCAAAGCTGCGGCGCATGGAACGACCAACGTTCGAAGCGATGCTCGAAGCGGCACCCGGGGTGGAGCGCGACGGCGACGCATACACCGTTGCAGACGGCTACAGCGTGACGGTGTACATCGGCGACCCGGGCCAAGCGATGGAGGTCTCTGAAGTGGCCGCCCTCCGGCTCCAGACCGCATTCTGCGAGGTCACCTCGCGCGAGCATCACACGGCCTACTTCGTGGAGTACAGCGGCCTACACGGGCTTTGCGTTCGGCCGCCAAGCGGCGCCGGGGGCCGGCGCGCTGGCTTTAGCTAGGCGGACCCAACCACGCATGCAAGTCTCGTGGCCGCATGCGGGATTTAACGTAAGGTGTAGGCGGGGGTTTGGGGATCGTGTCCGCACGCATTCTTGTTTGTGACGACGAAGCCAGCTTGCGCGAGATGCTGCACATCTTGCTGCGGCGAGAAGGCTTTCGCGTCGACGTGGTGGATGGCGTGCACGCGGCGCGCGACAAGCTCGGAAGCGCAGACCCCTACGATGTCGTCATCACGGACCTTGTGATGCCCGACGGGACGGGCATGGACGTGCTCGATGCGGTTCGCGCCCGATCGGCCAACACTCAGACTTTGATGATCACGGCCTACGCGACGACCGAACAGGCCGTCGAGGCGATGCGCAAAGGCGCTTACGATTACGTGCAGAAGCCGTTCAGGAACCACGAGCTCCTGGCAACGCTCGAGAAGGCCCTCGAAAAGCGGGCCATCGTGGCCGAAAACCAATCCCTACGCGAGCAGGTCAAGTCCCGCTGGACCGAAGGTCAGCTGATCGGCAAGAGCGGGGCCATGGACCGGCTTCGGGATCTGATCAAGCGGCTCGCCGGCTCCACCACGAGTGTCTTGATCACCGGCGAAAGCGGCACCGGGAAAGAAATGGTCGCGCGTGCGCTTCATTTTCAGAGCCCACGCGCCGAGCAACCCTTCGTCGTTTTGAACTGCGGGGCCATCCCCGAGAACCTCATCGAGAGCGAGCTCTTCGGTCACATCAAAGGCGCGTTCACAGGCGCGACGTCTGCGAAGGAAGGCTTGTTTCGGGCAGCCGATGGCGGCACCCTGTTTCTCGACGAGGTCGGTGAGCTGCCGCCCGCGCTTCAGGTGAAGCTGCTGCGAGTCTTGCAGGATCGAAACGTGCGCCCCGTGGGCGGGAGCAGCGAGGTCGAAGTGGACGTTCGAGTCGTCGCGGCGACCAACCGCGACGTCGAGGTGGAGGTGGAGGCAGGCACCTTCCGCGAAGATCTCTTCTATCGCCTGAACGTCATTCGCGTCGAGGTGCCGCCACTTCGTGATCGGGCCGAGGACATCCCGGTGCTTGCTGGCTACTTCCTCCAGAAGCACGCGGCCTTGCAGGGACGCCGCTTGGGGTTTTCGCCCGAAGCGAGGCGCTGGATGGCGCAGCAGTCGTTTGCGGGCAACGTGCGCGAGCTCGAAAACATGGTCGAGCGAGGCGTGACGCTGGCGGTCGGCCCTACGGTCGAACGAGAGGACCTCGGGGACACCCATCCCTCGAAAAAGGCAGGAAATGCCCCGCGAATCCCCGAGGGCCGCTTCGACCTGGACGAGTACCTCAGCCAGGTCGAAAAGGAGCTCTTGCTTCGCGCGCTCGACCAGGCCGGAGGGGTCCGGACCAAGGCGGCGGAGTTGCTTGGCATGAGCTTCCGGCAGTTTCGGTATCGTTTGGCAAAGCACATATCGCCCGAAGTGGGCGATGCGGCCGGCGATTGATATACTGTCCGCTGGAGGATCTTCCTTGTCGCGTCACCTTCGAAGCGCTGGCTTCACCACGATCGAGCTTCTGGTCGGCGTTGCGATCGTCGGCATCCTCGCCGCCGTCGCGATTCCGTCGTTCAAGGGCTACGTGTACCGCGGCCGCGTGACCGAAGCCGTGACGGTCCTCAACGAGATCAAGACCCGGCAGGAAGCCTACCGCAGCCGCTTCGGCAACTATGCCGCGGTGAGCGGGAACAACTGGGGCACCTACACGCCCGCTGCGGTGCCGGGGTCTCAGCCCGTGATTTGGCCAAGCTCTCCGGCCTGGGAAATGCTTGGGCTTCGCTCGCCCGGGTACGTGCGCTTTCGCTATGCGACGATCGCTGGCTTTCCGGGAGAGGCAGCGCCCGCCAGCACCAACCTCGATACCGCGACGAATTTTTGGTACGCCGCACAGGCCGAAGGCGACCTCGATGACGACGGGGACACGTTCATTCTCGAGGTCTATTCGCAGTCGCGCACGATGTTCAACAGCGCCGCGGGCATAGGGGGATGGGAATGAAGAGGAACCAAGGCTACACCATCACCGAGCTGATGATCACCGTGGTGATTATCGGTGTCTTGGCCACCCTGGCCATCCCGACCTTCACCTCGTACATCTACAAGGCTCGCGTGACGGAAGCCACGAACTTCCTAGGGAAGATCAAGCAGCGTCAGGAGTCCTACCGCAACGAATTTGGACAGTACTGCGCCGTCGACGGCGACGACTGGGGCGCCTGGAACCCTGTTGCGATTCCGGGTGAAGACCCGGTGGTCTGGGTGAGCACCGACGAGTGGCGGCAGCTCGGCGCGTCTCCGAACGCGCCCATCCGGTTCCAATACGCGACGGTGGCAGGCGTCCCGGGCGACACGGCGCCCGCTGGGACCGACCTCGACGAGGATGATCACTGGTTCGCCGCCCGGGCTCAGGGCGATCTGAACGGCGACGGCACCGATTTCTACCTCGAGATCTACTCGCAAGCGAATCACGTCTTCAACAGTGCCAGCGGAACTGGCGGCTGGAAGTGACAATTTCCGTCAGCTTCGGGTGACGAGATCTGTCCCTCGGCCCGGTTGCCATCCGGCCAAAACCGGGATTTGCCAGTAATTTCGGCTCGAGTCGGGGGCCTAGGACAATCGGCACGGCAGTTGCACTGTCTTGGGGCAACTCAGAATGATGCGGGCACGGAGCCCGGGGGAAAAGGAACTAGATATGAACAAGCTACTGTCGAAGAAAGAGGGATTCACCCTCATCGAGCTGATGATCGTCGTTGCCATCATCGGCATTCTTGCCGCAATCGCGATTCCGGCATTCATCAACTACGTCAAGCGTTCGAAGACCT
>Ga0209567_10000265_pt1 | contig 28414 bp, 21 predicted proteins | sample COG_12_FD_184756 | JGI IMG/M metagenome (GOLD analysis project Ga0209567, IMG submission 184756) | Pelagic marine sediment microbial communities from the LTER site Helgoland, North Sea, for post-phytoplankton bloom and carbon turnover... | ecosystem: Environmental > Aquatic > Marine > Neritic... | reverse complement strand
CATCAGGGGCAGCTCGATGCCGTGCCCCCGATGACGGCGCTGAGCGCAATACGGGTCGAAATCAATGATGCGCTGCTGAGCCGGCAGACCGTTGCAAACGGCGCGCCAGCTGCGACGGAGGGCTCACGATGATTGAGTTCCTCGCCCGCATGCACTCGCAGCTCGATCTCCTGCGTGGCCGCCGGACAGGCAAGCGGGTCCTCGTCCACGAGATCATGTCGATCCAGATCCTGAGTGCGGCGATCGTCGGCGGACTGGCAGTCGCCGCGCTTTACTGGGGCGGTCAGTGGGTACTGCAGGGCAACTACAGTCGCTGGGCGCTGCAATGGACCGAAGAGCTCAACGAGCTCGGCTCCCCGCTGTACCTCGCCGATGACAATGAGGCCCTGATTCGCCTGGAGAGTTTTGTCGAGCGTTATCCTGAAATTGACCACGTCGCCTATTACGGTCGTAGCGGCGAGGTGCGGTTTGTCGTGGCCAAAGAGGCAGAAAACGAGGCATTGCCCGACCTGGCCGAAGATCGCCTGGTCGAGGCAACGGAAGTCATCGGTAGCGAGGAGCCCTACCTCTTCAACGGCAGTATCCGTGATCCGCGGCAGTTCAGGATCCTTGCGCCAGTCTGGACCGAATCGCTCGCCGGCGATGGCCTGTTCGACTTCGATCCCGAAGCGACCGCCGGGAATACGACCATGGAGCTCGTGGGCTTCATCGGCATCCATCTCGACTTCGTCATGTTCCATGATCGCCTGCTCTCCAATATTCGAACCGCAATACTCGTGCTGCTTGTCTTGCTGATTGCGTTCGCCCTGTACGGACGGCACGTGCTGCGCAATGCGCTGCGGTCAATCTCGCAGCTCGAGGAACCGATCCGGGAGCTGGCCAAGGGCAATCTCGACGTCAGGTTCGAGCCGGCCCAACACCGCGAGATCTCGGATATCGTCGAGGCGCTGCAGACTACGGCGACGGCCCTGTCCCAACGCGATGCCGAACTTCTGGATTTGGCGGATCACGACAGTCTTACAGGGCTGCTCAATCGACGCCGTTTCGGCGAAGAGCTGCGGACAAACCTTACGGACATTGTCCAACATGATGGCAGCAGCGCACTGTTCTTTATCGACCTCGACCAGTTCAAATACGTCAACGACCTGTGCGGTCATCCCGCGGGCGATCGCCTGATTCGCAAGGTAGCAGACGAGCTGTCACGCAGCGTTGGTGACAGCGCGATCATCGCCCGCTTCGGCGGTGACGAGTTTGCCGCGCTGTTCCCGGGTGCCGGTGAGCAGGAGGCGAGCGAAGCGGCCGAGCGGCTCATGACCAACATGCGGGGCATGGCGCACATCGAGAACGAGCACGTGTTCCATGTGCACTGCAGTATCGGCGTGACGATTGCGACGGCCACAAACATGCACGCCGACGAGCTAATTGCACAGGCGGACATAGCCTGCCGCGAGGCGAAGGCGGCAGGCCGAAACCGGGTGCGCTTCTTCGATATCGACGCGTCCGGCGACGGCGTTGACCTCGAGATCGGATGGATGAATCGACTGCGCAAAGCACTCGACGAGGACACCTTCGAGCTGCGTTTCCAGCCGATTAACGAGATTCGCAACGGCAATACGACGCACCACGAGGTCCTGATCCGGGTGCGTGCCGATGATGGCTCGCTGGTATCGCCCGACGCATTCCTGCCGGCGGCAGTGCGCTTCGGCATGATGTCCGAAATCGACCTGTGGATGCTCCGCCATGCAGCGATGGCATACGCCGAGCATGTCAAAGACCATCCTGAACTCAAACTGTCGATCAACATCTCGGCCAATGCGTTCGAAAGCGAAGACCTGCCGAGCTATGTTCGCGACACGTTCGCGGAATTCAATGTTCCGGCGGAGAACATCATTCTCGAGATTACGGAGAGTCTCGCGATTCGGCGTCCCTTACACGTGGAGCGACAGATCGCGGCGTTGCGCAAGCTGGGCTGCAAACTGGCGCTGGACGACTTTGGCACCGGCTACAGCTCCTTCAGCTACCTGCAGCAGATCGACTGTGACTACATCAAGATCGACGGCGCGTTCGTCGTTGCACTGCTCGACAACCCGGTCGACCAGAAGGTAATCCGCTTGATCGCAGATATCGGTCGCGAAGCGGGCATGCGGACAATCGCGGAATATGTGCAGAATGCCGAGGCGCTCGCGTTGCTGGAGGAACTCGGGGTCGACATGGCCCAGGGCAATTTCGTCGGCAAGCCAACGGAAGTGCCGGAGTTCGCGCCGACACCAATTCCACTATGGTCGCGCAGAAACCAACGCCAATCCGGCCACTCCGCCTGAAGGGCCCGCAAACCTGCTGCGTGATTTAGCCGCCCAGTAGTAGTTCATCCTGGGTTATTCGCGGGCCTTATCGATATCCTGTTACACAGGCTCAGGCACTTCCCGCATCCAGGCACACGCAGTGTGAGCTGGCCAAACCGGTTATATTGTCGCCTCGCAGATCGTTCCTGGAATGTAGTGGAGTTTGTGTAGATGACCGAAGGTGCGCTGAAACCATACTGGGCTGTCATTGCGGCCCTGGGCCTGGCGGCCTGTGCGACGAGCCCGAAGACGGATCTCGCACGGCTGTACGCGATGCAGGCCGGCAACCCGGACCAACCACCGGTCGTCGTCATCCACGGAACCCTCGGTGGCCGGCTCCAGGATTCCGCGACGGGAATCGAGCAATGGCCGGGGTCGCTGGGCAAGGTCCTGTTCAGTGACTACCGCACACTAAAGTTAGAGATCGATCCCGACACACTACAACCGTTGCCTTCGAACCTCGTGACGAGTGGGATTGCCAAAGGCGTGGCCGGCGTGGATTTCTATGGCCGCATAGTATCGACACTCGAAGATATCGCTGGCTACAAAGCATCTGTCCCAGGAATGCAGGCCGTCCATGGCGAAAAGCGTTACTACGTTTTCAGCTACGACTGGCGGCAGGACAACCTGGTCACGGTTCGCGAACTGGACAAGTTCATCACGAAGATCCGCGATGACTATGGGGAACCGGACCTCAAGGTCGACATTATTGCGCACAGCATGGGAGGGCTGATCACACGTTACTTCATACGCTACGGCACGACTGATGTACTTGACGACAACGACTTCCCGGTAAACAAGTATGGTGCGCAGCGAATAAGGCGGGTGGTGTTGCTGGGCACACCCAGTCTCGGTTCAATCGGATCCCTGAGCACTCTGATTCGCGGATACAAAGTTGGTATGGGTGCGATACCGCCCGAGGTGGTAGCCACGTTCCCGAGCACCTATCAGCTCTTGCCACACGCGATCACGAACTGGTTTGTCACGATGGATGGACGACCTCTGGAGCGCGATCAGTTCAGTGCAGACGAATTTTGGGGAGCGTTTCGGTTTTCGGTCTTTGGCGAAGAGGTCAGACAGAACGTCCGGAAACAATATGACGATGATGCCGAAGCCGACGCGTACATCGAGCTATTGCAGCGCTACTTCAGAAAGCACATTGAGCGGGCACGTCGATTCAGTTGGTCGCTGACGGTACCCGTGCCGGATTTGCAGCTGCAATACATAGTATTTGGCGGCGACTGTTTGCCAACGCCGGCCCGCGCCGTGGTCGAGCCCGTCGATGACGACTGGGAGTTGCGCCTTGCTCCGGGAGAAATAGTGAAGCCGCTGTCCGGAATCGATTACGACCAGCTGATGTTGGAGCCGGGAGACGGAACGGTCACGAAAGCATCGCTGCTCGCGCGGCAAGCGACTGATCCAACCATTGCTCGCCACAAGTACAGTTACTTTCCGGTGGACTACGCTGTTTTCCTGTGTGAAGAGCACAGCCAGTTGACCGGCAACATCGACTTCCAGAATAACCTGCTCCATGCCCTGCTGAGCGTGGATCGATGAAACGCGAGTATGATCGTATGCGTGAAGCCACATCTGAGAATCTTCGGGATGGCAGCGGTTCTTGCGCTGCCCGGTTGTGCCAGTCATCTTGATCTGAACGGCGCACTCGCGGCCGCGCCATACCATTTCGATACCAGCGGTATTATCGTCGTTGCAGCAGACGTGGACGGTAAAGGGCCATTCGAATTCGCGCTGGATACCGCGGCAAGTATCTCCGCTGTCTTCGACGGGCTGCGCAAGGAACTCGAACTCGAACCCGTTTCGGGTACTGCCGTGATCGTCCATGGCGCCGTGGCCTCCGGACGATTTCCGTTGCTGGATATCGACCGCCTGGAGATCGGCAGCGAGGCCTGGGCCGGGCCCAGGATTGTCTTGTTGCCGGGTGAGACAGACGTCGCCGCACGCGTCGACGGCGTCTTGGGAATCGATTTCCTGCAACGGTACGCGATCGGTTTTCTCGCCAACGACCGTTTCGTACGACTCTATCCACCTGGCCTGGTCGCTTCACGATCCTATCGCGGTTGGGCCTCCGTCCCGTTGAAGGCGCAGTCAATCGGGGAAGAGGGGCCGGCACTGTACGTCATCGACGTTGAAGTTGCCGGCCGGAAGATGCCGGCAGTATTCGACCTGGGTGCCGGCCTGAACATGATCAACTGGCCGGGTGCGCACAAGCTGGGTTTCATGCCGCCGCTACGTCGACACGATGACCTGCTTTCCGGTGCCATCGGGAGTCTCGACAATGTGCCACGCTTTATCGCGGACGAAGTCACTACTGCAAATATCCGTTGGCGCGACCAGGTGTTCTCTGTTGCCGACCTCGATATCTTCGCCACCTTGCAGTTTCGCGACCGCCCGGCTGTGATTCTGGGCGCCGGCTTGTTCACGCAGCGCGACTTCATCATCGATTTCGTGCGGAATCGCTTGCTGGTGAGGGTCGCAATAGATGAACGGACCGAACACGCGTTCCGTTCAGATGCTCCGCGTCGCAACCGCCGGTGATACGCGGGCAGCTCGGCGTGCAGGTTCGATGACGGCCAGCGAAGAAAGAATCCAGAGGATCGCTATGCCCGTTGGCAGGTACAGCCAGTCGAGCCGGGGCAGCTGGAACGAAACCTCCAGCCAGTAGGCCACGGCCACGGTCAGCAAGGCACCGAGCGCGGCGCCCGCAGCGGTTATCAGCCATATCTCGAATACGAACTGGTAGATGATATCTCTGCGCGTGGCGCCAAGAGCGCGGCGTGTACCAATCTGTTTCGTGCGTTGCGTAACGTGGAAGGATGACATGCCGACGATTACGAGCGCCGTCAGTCCGACTAACAGGGAAATCACGACGGACAGGATAATGGCCATGCCGCGGTCGCGCCGGTAAGACCGCGCCGCCAGTTCGTCGAGCGATCTCACGCTCTTCACGACACGTTGCCGATTGGAGTCGCCCAGCATCTGCTCAATGACAGGGATCAGCTCATCACGCATACCCGGCTCGACGCGGGCAATGTACTTGTTCGTCGTATACCCGGGTTTGCCTGGCTGCACGACGACATTCCCGAGCTTGTCCCAGTTTACCCAGGACCCGTGCATGTGACCGATTATGCCGACGACCGTAGACTGTTCCATGCTGCCCCAGTACACGGTCTTGCCGAGCGCCTCTTCGTCGCCAAACAAATCATCCGCAAGCTCCTGCGTGATCAGGACGGACGGTGGCGCGCCGGGATTCGACTCCGGCAAGATGTAGTTGATTTCTTCGGGAAGGAAGTTTCGGCCACGTGACAGCTCGACACCCAGCGCCTCCAGCCCTTCCTCGCTCCAGCGATAGCGTGCGGTACTGATGGGCTCGATGGTCTCGTCGGGCACGGTCCGCAGACCCGTCCCCGAACCCGACCCGCTTAAGGGGACATGATTGGAAACCGTCGCCGCGACCACACCCGGTATCGACTTGATCAGGTCGATATCGTTGGTGATGCTGTCGACGACGTCGAAGTTGGCGCCGAAACCGCGCACGTATGTGACTATGACATTGTCGACATCCATGCCCGGATCGCGATTCATCTTCTCGACCCGCTGCAGGATGATGTATACGGAATTGATGACGATCGCCAACGTTACTGCGATCTGTAACGCTACGAGAAGTGGGCCTGTCTTGCTGCGCATCATCGCCGAAATAAGTGGTCCGAAACCCATCTTGCTGCCCCTATTGCGTTTTCAGCTGAGCGGCGGGAGGAATCCGGCACACTCGCCACGCGGGGTACAGGCCCGCGCACATGCTGCTGAAGATTGCTATGCCAATCGCGGTAAGCGTCATTACCCAATCGAGCCTCACAAGACCGGGTGGCGATTCGTACAGGTAGTCGATACCTTGCAGCCCGGCCCCTGCCAGCAACAGGCCGAGCAGCCCGCCGCACAGACCAATAACCGCGACCTCGACGATCTGCTGCTCGAAAATGGTTCGGCGGCTGGCCCCGAGCGCACGGCGCAGGCTGGTCTCGGCTCCCTTGCCGACAAACTTGGTCAGCATCAGCGCGATCGTGCTGAGCAGACAAACCGTCAGGAACAGGAAAGAAAGACCGACCAGGACCTTGGTGTCGTTGGCAACGACTTCGTGGTATTCCATCCACTCAGTGACGTTGTAAAGGTTGTTGTTCATCGGCCGTTCGAATCGCCCCAGTCTTTTTTGCTCACCCACATACGCGTCTAGGTGAGCAACGTATTCGTCGCGGTCACGCGGACTTTCGAGCTCTGTGAAGTACTGCACCCAGACTGACTCGGAATTCAGCCACTGTTCGAACGACGTGATGTCTTCCGACTTCCAGCCCCAGTCGCTGCCCGTCGACGTAAGCTCCAGGACTCGCGTCAGGTTGAACGGGACAAACATCTCGTTGACTTCCTGGAACGCGCCGTTGATCGGATCGTAAAACCGTGGCGTAGGTTCCCAGGTGTCGATAACACCAACGACCTGGAACTGTTTTCCCTGCATCGTCAGCCGCCTGCCAACGCTGTTTTCCCCGCCAAATAATCGTTCGTTGAGTTCCCGGGTCAACACCACCACGGGTTCGGCGGCGGCATCCGCTGCGCGATCCCAGCTCGTGCCATGGACGAACGGCACATCGAACATCGCGAAAAAGTCGGAATAGGTGACGCGTGCCCCGGCCTCGAATGGCAGCTCATCGTCGCCGGCCGGCTCAATGATCAGGCTGGACTCGAACATCGCTGTCTGGCGCTTGCCTTGCCTCATCGCGATCAGGCGCTCGGCATCGTGGTACGTAACCTGGTGCGGTGCCCGCTCCGGGTAATCTTCATCAAACGGGCGTAGCGGATTCCAGCTGTCCATCGTGACAGCGAACAACACGTCACTTTTTTCCGGGATCGGGTTACTGCTCATCAGGTAGTACACGGTCAGCGTCGTCATGCTGACACCAATACCGACGGCTATCGCCGCAACCATCAGTCCGGTCATGATTGGATTGCGGCGCATACTTTTGAGCGCGAGCTTTACGTTGTATCCGAACACTGGTAACTCCTCGTCAGAGCTGGGCTGCCAGGGAGTCGGCACCATTGCGACGAGCTACCTGTGGCGCGGCCTCCTGCGTATGCGAGACCTCCGTTTCGTAAACGCGTCCATCCGTCAGGTGTATGTTTCGCTCTGCGCGACGCGCAAGGTCCGGATCGTGCGTAACCATGACGATTGTCGTGCCGCCTGCATGGATCTGCTCGAGCAATTCCATCACCTGGTGTGCCATTTCCGAATCCAGGTTGCCGGTTGGCTCGTCTGCCAGCAATACGCGCGGCTCGCCGGCCAGCGCCCTCGCGATAGCGACGCGCTGTTGCTGCCCTCCCGATAGCTGTGACGGCAGATGTTTCATGCGCGATGCAAGGCCGACCGTTTCGAGTGCACTCTCGATGCGTTGCTTGCGATCGGAGGAAGACAGCCGACGATAGCGAAGTGGTACATCAACGTTTTCGAACAGGTTGAGATCCGGAATCAGGTTGAAGCTCTGGAAGATGAACCCGATTTTCTGATTTCGATAGACAGAACGCTCATCGTCGCTCATACGACTGACGTCCTTTCCATCCAGCCAGTAGCTACCATGCTCGAAAGCCTCCAGTAGCCCGGAAATATTGAGGAATGTGGTCTTCCCGGACCCCGACGGGCCAGTCACGGCAACAAACTCTCCGTCGTTCACAGACAGGCTGAGGTCGCGCAACGCATGGGTTTGCACGAGTTCTGTCCGGTAGACCTTCTGGACATTGGTCATCTGAAGCATGTTGTTTCCCCGTTCCGGAAATTTATCGGTTTCAGACTTTGATGCTGGAGGGAGCGAAAAGGTTTACCTGGCATGCTGCGGGCGCCAGGGAATTGGCAATTCAATAGAATTGAACAGACTTAGTGCACGGTTCGTCGCATCAGGTGAACCGCTTGTCTCTTTTGAGTACCGCGAGCCGGGCGAAAAGCACAGCTTTGTTACACGATGACGAACTGCCCGTCGATGAACTACTCGCGCTGACGAACGCTGTGCCCATGGACGAAGAGAAGCAGCAGCGTTTCGCGGTTTCTTTCGGTGGTAAAGATACTGAAGTGCAGTACCACGTCTGGCGCGAACAGACCGACTGGGTTCATGTGTATGCCTCCAGCACATCGAAAGAATTCGTAGACGCCGTGGAAGCCAGTATCAAGACCTTCGAACGTTCCCTCGACGAATAGGTGGCTTCCGGCGAGCCGATAAACGGCTCATCGCAATAACCCCTCGCTTCGCCGCAAATCCGCCCGCGGCCGCAAACTTTCCGCGACACTGTCGCATCTAAGCCTCATGTCGTAAGGAAACACTCGCTTTAGGGAGACATGCCATGTCGCTGATTCGCCTGTCTGCAGATAATCCTGCATCGTTGCTCGCCTCCGCGGTCCTGATCGTCGTGTTCGGGATAATCGGCATCGTCACTCTGCCCATCCAGATGTTGCCAAATATCGAATACCCGGAGATCAACGTGAATACGTCGTGGCGCAACGCGGCGCCGCAAGAGATCGAGGCCAATATTATCGAGCCGCAGGAGGACGCCTTGCGCCAGGTGCCCGGTGTCGTCGAACTTTCCAGCAATATTCGCGCCGGCAACGGCAACATCAACCTGGAGTTTGACGTCGGCACCGATCTGCAGCGTGCCGTCATCGACGTGCTGAATGCCCTGAACAACGTCGAGGAGTCGCCACCCGATGCCGGCGAACCCGATATACAGGTCGGCGGCTGGGATTTTCCTGTTGCCACCTTGCTCGTGCATCGTCGCGATTCGAGCGATGGCAGAGACGTCTCGGAATTTCAGCGAATCATCGACAACGAGGTCGAACCACGACTTCTGCAAATTGACGGCGTGCAGCGCGTAAACCTGCGCAGCGAACGCGACACGATGGTGCTGATCACCTTCGATCCGTACCGGGCTGCCGCTCTCGGCATCCAGGTCTCGGATATCGCCGACACCGTCACGCGCGCCGTTGACAGCACTGGTGGCCTCGCGAGCGTTGGACGGCGCCAGTACACAGTGCGTTTCCTCGGCGGCTTCGACCTCGAGGAGCTGGGCGGCCTCATCGTAGCGCAGCGCAGCGGTCAGCCCGTTTACCTGCGCGAAGTAGCAGAGGTAACGACCGAACTGTATCCACGCAATGGCTTCATGTATCGCACCGGCCATCCCGCTTACTACATCCAGGTGCAGGGCAAGTACGGCGCCAACACGGTGTCGATTCTTGACGACGTCAACCTCGCGCTCGAAGAATTGAACGCGGGTCCTCTCGCCGAGGCCGATTTGCAGATCGTTCTGAGCTTCGATGCATCCGTGCATATCCGGCGCGCGATCGCTCTCGTCAACGGCAATCTCGTGCTTGGCGTTTTCCTTGCGCTGGGCATTCTCTGGTGTTTCCTGCGCGGCTGGCGCGCCACGCTGATTATCGCGCTGACGATTCCGTTCTCGCTCCTGGCCGCCTTGCTCGCCCTGTCATGGCTGGATAGAAGCCTCAATGTCGTCTCGCTGGCTGGCCTGGCTTTCGCCGTTGGTCTCGTGCTCGATGCGGCGATCATCGTGCAGGAAAACATCGTGCGATTACGTCAAGGCGGCATGTCGCGGGCAGAGGCGACCCGACGCGGACCGGCGCAAGTCGCCGGTGCCTTGTTCGCCTCGACCGTGACGAGCATCGCGATCTTCCTGCCCATCCTGTTCATGGAGGGTCTCGAAGGCCAGCTGTTTGCCGACCTGGCGCTGACTTTGTCAATCGCAGTGGCAACATCGATGGTTGCGGCAATGACCGTGCTCCCCGTGGCGAGCAACTTTTTCCTGAAAGATATCGACAGCGATGACCGTCTCAGCCAGGTATGGGACCGGATCACAGGCCACGTGGTACACCTGACGAATACGCCTCAGCGACGATCGGCCTGGATCATAGCGCTGTTGTCGGTCCCGCCGCTCCTTGCCTGGCTTCTCGCGCCGAAGATGGATTTCCTGCCGCAGGCGGACGCCGACGGTGTCCAGGCGTTTTTCAGCATGCCCGAGGGTATCCCGCTGCGTACGATCGAAAACGAGTTAATGGCTGAAGTCATCGATCGGCTGCAACCACACGTGGACGGCGAGGCGAGCCCCGGTATTCATGGCTATAACCTGTATTCCTACGGCTCGAACGCGTCTGGCGTGTACATCTATCCGAGCAACCCTGCGGAAGCGCCGGAGCTGATCGAGGCGCTGCGCGACGAAATCCTCGGCGGCCTTCCGGGCACAAAGGTGTTCGTGTCGCGTGCATCCTTGCTCAATATCGGTATATCGGGCGGGCGCAACATCAACATCGATCTGCAGGGCCCGGAACTGGGGCCGTTGATGGACGCAGCCCGCGTAGGCCAGGAAGTTATCGACGAAACCTATGAGGGCTGGTCCGTGCGTGCGCTGCCTGGCGTGTCCCTGTCGAAGCCTGAATTGCAGCTCGTCCCCGACGACCTGCGCATCGCGCAGGCCGGGCTGGATCGGAGTGTCGTCGCAAGCGCAGTTCGTTCGTTTACGGGCGGCCTGTACGCCGGCCGCTATTTCGACGGCAACAAGGCCCAGGACGTCCTTATCTGGGGCGGAGGTTGGGACACGCCCGAAGACCTGGCGGGCCTGCCGATCTGGACGCCGTCGTCAGGCATCCAGGTGATCGGTGAGCTGGCGCCACAACAACGCACGGTCGGTCCCACCCAGTTGCGGCGCGTTAACGGCCAGCGCACCGTGACTTTGCAGGTACTGCCGCCGCCCAACATGACAATGGAAGACGCGCTCAGCCAGCTACGTGCGGATATTGGACCGGTGATCGAAGCTGAATTGCCGCCCGAGGCTGAGATGTTCTACCGTGGCACCGCGGACCGGCTCGCCGGCGCGGTTGCGGAAATGGGACTCAACTTCGTACTGGCCGTGCTGATACTCGGCCTGATAATGGCCGCCATGTTCCGCTCGGTGACAGACAGCATGATCGTGTTGCTGGTTATGCCGCTAGCCGTCGTTGGCGGAGTCATCTCGTTGCAGGTATTGAACCTGTTTACGTACCAGGCGCTCGAGCTTCTGACCATGATCGGCTTCATCATCATGCTGGGCCTGGTCGTGAACAACGCGATATTGCTGGTGCACCAGACGCGAGCGGCCGAGCGCGACGGCATGTCGCGACGCGAAGCCGTAACCCAGGCCGTTCGTATACGCACGCGTCCGATTTTCATGAGCACACTGACATCGATTTGCGGCATGTTGCCGCTAATGCTCGTGCCTGGCGTCGGCAGCGAGATCTATCGGGGTCTCGCCACCGTTATCGTCGGCGGCATGAGCGTCAGCACCGTATTCACCCTGTTGCTATTGCCGAGCATCTTGCGCCTCGGTGAGGACAGGCACGCTGCGCCGGTTTCCGTGGCGCTGCCTCTTACTTCTGAAGCGAGGGCTTCCTGATGAAGGTTTTGAATCATCGTACTATCCTGCAGGTTCTGTTGGTCGCCAGCTTTTGCCTGGTGCCGTCGATCGTGAACGGGCAAGACGACGCGGTTCTTGTCACGGTTACGGAAGTGGTCACCGAGGACATGTCGCCCGTTGTCCCGGCCGCCGGCACGGTTTTCAGCCGCAATGTAACCCAGATTACCTCGGGCCTCGCCGGCCGCATTGAATGGATTGCGGAGCCCGGCGATTTCATCGCTGCCGGAGAGCCGGTGGCGCTGTTCGATTGCGACATGCTCGAGCTGCGGCGCGAGGAACAACTGGCGCAGGCCGAACGTGAGCAGATCAACTACGAGACATTGCGCGTTGAGACTGAACGCCTCGAGAAAGCGCGGGAGTCCCTCGTCGCCTCAGAAACACAGCTCGCTCTCATGCGCGGCGATCGCGATCTCGCGGCCAGCGACCTTCGAATCGTACGTGTGCGTATTCGCCAGACGGAAACCGAACTCGAGCGCTGCGTCGCGACCGCGCCATTTGCAGGCGTCGTCACTGAACGGTTCCGGAATGCGAGCGAGGATGTCGAGCGCAGCACTGTGCTTGCCGCGATGACCGACACACGCAACCTCGAAGTTCGCGCTTCGGTACCGATACGCTATATGCCACGAATCCGGACGGGCGACGTTGCAGAAGTACGAATGAGCGAGATGCGGTTCGAAGGGCGCATCCGCAAAGCCGTGCCGGCGGGAGATGCTCTCTCGCAGACCTTCCAGGTACGGATCGACCTGCCGGAAGCCGCCCCGGACTTCATCGCTGCGGGCCAGCTCGTCAGCGTCTCCCTGCCACTGTCGGCCGCCAACGTCATGACGGTGCCGCGCGACTCGATCATACTTCGCGAAGACGGGACCTTCGTGATGCGTATCAATCGTGATAACAAGGTGGAACGGGTCGGTATCCAAGTTGCGGACGCCAATGGCCAGCGAGTAGCCGTGCGTGGCGCCCTCAAGCCCGGGGACCGCGTTGCTGTGCGTGGCGCCGAGGCGCTTGATGATGGCGAACTGGTCGCCGTGCGTTCGGAAACCTAGGCGACCGGCACCTTCTGGTATTGTTCCCTGCATGCTGACCGACCTTCTGCAAAATCGCGCCCGCTTCTTCTGGATTCTGAATGTCGCGGGGTGGGGCGGCTACATCATGGCCGCCTACCTGGGCGCGCTCGCCCACGAGAAACCGGACACCTACATCGCCGTGAATATCGCGGCCGGCGTGTTGGGCTTCATCTTCACTATTCCGATGCGATACGCCTACCGCTGGCTATGGTCGAAGTCGCCGTGGCACATCGCGTTCGGCATCCTGCTGATCAGCTATGCCGTTGCCGCCGTGTGGCGCGGGCTGCACAACGAGTTGTATTGGGACTGGTACAAGGGGGGCTGGCAGCCGGAGGACTTCTCCGCGCATTTCGACGGCGTGCTGGGTTCGTTTTACATCGTCTTGTGCTGGAGCGGTCTCTACTTCGGCATCAAGTACTACCAGCAACTACAGGAGCAGACCGAGCAGACGCTCAAGGCAACGGCAGCCGCGCACCAGGCGCAACTCATGGCATTGCGGTACCAGCTCAATCCGCACTTCCTGTTCAATACGCTCAATGCCATCTCGACGCTGATCCTCGATCGGGACAACGAGACGGCGAACCTGTCGGTGACGCGTCTGAGCGACTTCCTGCGCTACTCGCTCGACAATGACCCGATGAAGAGAGTGACGCTGCGACAGGAACTCGAGGCCCTGGACCTGTATCTCGAGATCGAGAAGGTTCGTTTCGGCGAGCGCCTCACGGTACAGCGCGAGATCGAATCGCGCGCGCTCGACGGGCTGGTGCCCAGCCTGATCCTGCAACCCTTGATCGAAAATGCGGTCAAATATGCGGTCACACCGCGGGAAGAGGGCGGCAAGATCAGGATTTCGGCCAAGGTACACCACGGAGCGCTAATGATCGCCGTAGCGGATGATGGCCCCGGACTGGGCAACGGAACCAGCAAGCACAAGTCGTCGGGCGTCGGCCTGAAAAATACCCGTGAACGGCTCAAACAATTGTACGGCGAGCGACAGGCACTGACGCTCGCACCGAACGACCCCCACGGCCTCGTGATCACGATCAACCTGCCGTTCGAGACTGATGAGTAAGCTACGCGTACTGATCGTCGATGATGAAGAGTTGGCCCGCCGCGGGCTGGAGATCAGGCTTCGGACAGCAGAAGACATGGAAGTGTGCGGCCACAGTCGCAACGGCCGCGAGGCGCTGGCGAGTGTTGCGGAACTCAAACCGGACATTGTGTTTCTCGACATCCAGATGCCCGGCATGGACGGCTTCGACGTTCTGAGACTGATGGCCGGCCCCGACATGCCGGCCGTGATCTTCGTGACCGCCTACGCCGAATACGCAATTCGCGCGTTCGAAGCGAATGCGCTTGACTACCTTTTGAAACCCATCGACGAACCGCGCCTGCAAGCGGCGCTCGACCGGGCGCGCCAGCAGCTCGACGTCCGCGAGGCCATTGAGCACCGCTCTCGCCTGCTGAAGCTGATTTGCGACCTGACGGGCGAGGAAATTACGCTGGACCAGGCTTTGAGCGGGCGATCCGACGAAGCGCAGGTGCATCCGCAGCGCCTCGCAATCAAGGACGGCAGGAAGACGAGTTGTGTCGATGTCTCCGATATCATCTGGATCGACGCGGCCGGTGACTACCTTTGTGTGCATACGCCAGGCGAGACACACGTGTTGCGCGGAACGATGAAGAAGCTCGAGCAGGTACTCGATCCGGCACGCTTTGTGCGCGTGCATCGTTCGACGATCGTCAATGGAAGTCGCGTCAAGTCAATGCGTTCTCACACGAACGGTGAGTACTTCCTTACACTCGACTGCGACAAGGAGCTGAAGCTCAGTCGCACTTACAAGAAGAACATCGAGCGACTCAGGCCGGCTATCTGATTATTGCCGGCACTCCAATAGGATGTTTCTCACTTCGCTTTCTCGCTCAGTACGAGGTCCAGGGACTTACGTAGCTCGGCCGCCCAGTATGGGGCCAGGTACGCCGCCCTCTTGCTATGGGCCGGGGACTTTCCGGCAGCAGACAGGTCGAGTTTCGGCAGTTTGTACTGATCGTAACGAATGCTCATGTCGTGATCGATGACCAGGAGTCCGGGCGTCCCCCAGATTCCATTGAGTTCGGCAACCTCACCGCCATCTGGCAAAAGCGTGAAATCGTACCCGGCGCTTTCCATGAACGCGACAGGATCACCCTTGTCGTCGCGAAAGTGGACGGCCAGGACCCTGATCTCATCGCCGAACTCGAGGCGAATGCTCTGAATATGCGGCATCAGCGCCTTGCAGTAAGGGCACCAGGTTGCCCAGAAGAGAACGATGACCGGTTGCTGAGCGGCAACTTTGCTCAGCGTGACCGTTTCCCCGCTCGTCGAGCGCAGCGTCCAGTCGGGTGCAATACGGGCCTCATCGGCCGCACTATTGCCGCCAAGGAACAAGCCGAATGCTGTGAGCAGAAGTATGAGCCGCATGGACCAGAAGACCGTCCATCCCGGCCGTTTATTACACGAGTGCAGATAGGGGACAGTGACCCTAACTCGTAAGAGTTAGGGTCACTGTCCCCTATCTTCCCCTTAACGGTTGCCTGGTGTCTTTACAGGATCCGCCGGTCGGGGCGGTAAGGTCCCCGGCTGCGTCTGGAGCCGCTGCATGACTTCCTGGATGGCCCGATCGAGCTGCGCGTCTTCGCCTCGCAGCACTGCCTCGGGTGGGTTATCCACTTCGATATCCGGGCTGACGCCGACGCCCTCGATGACATATTCACCGTCGGCTGACGCCGTCGCGAACTGCGGTACGTAAACATCGCCACCGTCCATCAGCGGGCCAAGGTTGGTGATGCCGATGATGCCACCCCAGCTTCGCTTGCCGATCAGCGGGCCGAGTTCCAGCGCCTTGAAGGCGCCGGGGAAGATGTCGCCGTCGGACGCCGAGTCTTCGTTCAGAAGCGAAACCATCGGCCCCGTGAAGACAATGTTCGGATAGGTGTCGAGATTATCGACGCCGCGGTCATAGCCCATGAAAACGAGGCTGCGGGCGAGACGGTTGATCACCATTTGCGAAACGTTGCCGCCGCCATTGCCGCGCACGTCAATAATCATTCCCTGTTTTCGAATCTGGCCGTAGAACCACTTCGTGAATTCATAAATGCCGGATGAACCCATGTCGGGTATATGCAGGTAGCCGATCTTGCCGTCGGTCTGTTGCGTGACGTAATCGCGATTCCTCTCCACCCATTTCAGGTACAGCAGGTCGTTTTCGCTGGCGATCGGGTTGACGAGCACGGTACGCCGGTTCTTCCCGCGAGCATCGTCGGCGAGCGTCAGTTCCAGTAGACGACCGCCCTGGCCCTTGAGGAGCGAATATGGGTTGATATCGGTGGTCAGTGCCCGGCCATTGATGGCGAGCACGTAGTCGCCGGCGCTGGCATCTATACCGGGTTCGGTCAACGGTGAGCGGTACTTGTCCTCCTCGTTCTGGCCAGCATAGGTCGCGCCGATACGGTACAAGCCAGCCGAGCTGTCCAGCTCAAACGTTGCCCCCAGGAGCGCATCGCTCGATCGTTCCGTCGCCGCAATGTCGCCGCCCGCGATGTACGCGTGCCCGACACTCAGCTCGGCAATCATCTCGCCGATCAGGTAGTTAAGGTCCGCACGGTGAGCTACGTATTGGAGAAGCGGTCGATAGCGATCGCGTAGTGCGGCCCAGTCGTAACCGTGCATATTCTTGACGTAGAAGTGGTCGCGGTAGCGGCGCCAGACCTCGTCAAATATCTGTGCGTACTCCAGGGAGCGCACTCGTTGCGCTGTGAGGCTATCGAGGTCGGCTTTCTTGGCTTCTTGCTCATCCTTCTTGACGTCGAAGCGGTTGAGCGTATTCTCCTGGGACACGATGACCTGCTTGCCGGACGCGGCGAGTGCATAGTCGTCGACCTTCTTGGCGATCGAGAAAACTTCCCTGTCTTCGATGGAATAGGCACGCAGTTCCTGGCCGGGCTCGATATCGCGACCGTAAAAGAACGCCGGAGAGGCGACGAAGAGCAGATGTTCCCCGGTCGCCGAGAGGCCGTAGAAATTGTCGAAGTCGATCGGTGCACGGGCGACCCTGGCCGCCAGGCCGTCGAATTCGATGTCGACCTTTACTGCCTCCGGTTTATCTTCCTTGTCGTTGTCTTCGCCCTTGTCCTCAGGCATCCCTTCCATGTTCCGTGGTGCAAACGGGTTCTCGGCCTCCGCGGTCAGCATCAGCGCATAGACGCCGGTGCTGCGATTGTTTGCGTAGTTCCACTCCAGCAGGTCGATCTGGGGAGCGAACATCCGGTCCGACAGGAAGTAGAGTTGACCGCCACCCGGCGCGAATACCGGGTTGTATGCGCTGAACATCTCGTCGGTAATGCGTTGCGACCTGCCCGATTCACTGTCCCAAATATAAAGTGACCGATACCCGTTCGGGTTGTCCATCGAATACGTCAGCCAGCGGGAGTCGGGCGACCAGGAAAAATCGTGCTGGGGAAACCCGGGATCGTCCGCGACCTGTCGCCTGTTGCGGCCGTCGCTGTCGACGACGAAGATTCTTCCCTCCGAATCGCCATGCGCGATCTTGTCTCCGTCCGGCGAAAACAAGGGGCTATAGAGTCGGGTTTTCGAGTCGGACGTCACCTGCTTGGGCGTCGATTGCAGGAGGTGATCGGCGACGTAAATCTCCTCTTCGCCGCTCGCGTCAGATATCCAGGCGACGCGATCGCCCTTGGCGGACCACGTGACTTCCCGTTCGTGAGCAGCGGCGCTGTTGGTCAGGTTGCGCGATACCCCGTGCTCGACAGGCACCGAAAACACTTCGCCCCTCGCGGCCACGAGAACACGCTCGCCATTCGGACTTACGTCGAAGCTTTCGAGATGTTCGGCTACCTTGACCTGCTCGCCGAGCTCGAAGCCGGTGTCGGCTGGCACGCTGACCACGAGCTGGCGGTCGTCGCCGCTACGGACATCGAGTATGTGCAAAACGCCATCCAGTTCGTAGACGATACGATGGGACCCGTCGTCGCTGGCCCAGCGAACGTCTACACCCTGATGCTGTGTAAGCTGGCGAGTCTGGTCGTTGCCGGCATCGTAGGCATAAATATTCAGGTAGTCGTCGCGGTCGGATACGAAAAAGATCCCGTCCGCCATCCACATCGGATCGCGATCCGTGCGAACGTGATCGGTGATGTTGCGTGACCCCGATCCGTCGAGCTCGAAGACATAAAGATCCTGCGCCCAGCCGCCCTCGTAGCGCTTCCAGGTCCGGAAGTCACGGAACAGCGGCGAGAACAGGACGCGGTCGCCGTCGGGGGACAACGCGCCGGCCCCGGAGATGACCATCGGCAGCGCTTCCGGCAGTCCGCCCGACATTCTCACCGTGTAGAGCCGCGAATCCGTCAGCCCGAATCCATCGCGGACGGAACGAAACAAGACAGCTTTGCCGTCGGGGGTCCAGCCGTAGACCTGGTGGTCATAGCCCCAGCGTGCAGGCAGCGGTCCCTCGGACGGGTACCAGGTCAGCCGCGTAGGTTCACCCCCGGTGACAGGGACCACGTAGACCTGTTCCCCACCGTCGTATTGGCCCGTAAAAGCGATATGCCGGCCATCCGGGGAGAAGCGGGCAAACAATTCCTGGCCCGGGTGCGAGGTCAGCCTCCGGACATTCGTACCATCCGTATTCGCCAGCCACAGATCACCGGCGTAGGTGAAGACGACCTTATCGCCATGCAAGTCCGGGAACCTGAGCAGACGTGTTTCTGCGGCGGCGGTCGATGCCAATAACCCAAGCAGGATTGCGATTACGGTGAAGCGCATGCGTGTCTCCATTTGTAGAAGTGTCTTATTCGATGAGACGGGCGGGGATTGTATCTTGTTGTCGCCGTCCGGTGAATCCAGTGATACCTGTGATCGGGACAACGCGCCCGGATCTTTAACGCCGGGCTGTATCCGGAAAGCCTACGCGCCGCAGCAAGTCCTGGAATCCCGGGTAGGCGTGCATGTCGTCGAATACCGGCATTGCTTTCATGTGCAGAATCTGGGGTTGACGATGTTCATACGCCGATTCCAGCGAGGCCAGCGCTCGATCCGCCTCGCCCGCGCGCGCATACAGCCTGGCCAATGTCACGTGGTCCCGGAACGCCGGGTCGCGGCCGGCCAGCGTGTTAGCGAGCGAAAGGACCGCGCCGGAATACCCTGCTTGTGAGTATCCCGTTTCCATCGCCTCGAGAAGCTCGGGGTCCTTCCCCCACGTCGATTTGTACGCAGCCAGTGCCTCTTCGTGGAGGCCCTTGAGCCAGAGTACCTCACGGTAGTTCGACAGGTTCACAAGCGATTCCGGCTCGCTGGCAATAGCTCGCCGGCTCTCCTCGAGGACCACATCGTATTGCCGCGCAAGCAGCTTGTGGAAACCGACAACGCCGCTGGCCATCGGGGAGAACGGGTCGTACAGGAGGGCGATTTCGACCTGGTTCAGGCTTTCCTCGACATCGCCCATGACCAGCAGGTAATCCGCGTAGGCGTGCCGGATGCCGGCGTCATTGGGACTCAATTCGAGCGCTGTCAGCAGGCTGCTCCGCGCAGCGTCCCAATCCCAGTCGTAGTAGAGCTGGATGAAACCGAGACTTGAATACCCTCCGGCCGACTTCGCATCAAGACTGATGGCTCGCAATGCGGCTTCCCGGGCCGCCGGAACGAATTCGGAGCGCGGCAATCCTGTAAAGAAACCCTTGAGAACCATGGAGGCCGCAACGCCGGCATGAGCTGGCGCGAACCCTGCGTCCAGGTTGGTGGCCTGTTGATAATGCCGGAGAGCCTGGTCGAACATGAATCGGTCGAAATAGTGTCGCCCCTGCAGCACGAGCTCGTGGACCTCGATGTCGACCGATCGTCTTTGCACGGCGTCTCCCGTCTCTTCCTCCCTGACGGTGGCTTCGACTTCGTCGGCGATGGCTATCGAGATCTCGTTGATCAGGGACAGCGCATGATCCAGGTCGCGATCGTAGTTGTTTGCCCAAAGGTGCTCGTCTTCGGGGCCGCGAATGAGCTTGGCACTGATGCGAACCCTGTCTTCATCCCGCAGAACCGAGCCTTCGATCAGGGCGTCAACGTTGAGTTCCCGGGCAATTTCGGGGATCGGTTTGTCGGTCGATTCGTAGCGCAGCGTGGACGTCTTCGATATCACCCGTAGCTCGGTTATTCGGGATAGCCGGGTAATCAGCGCATCCTGCATACCCTCTACGAAGTAGCTCTGGGCGGGATCATTCGAGAGGTTGGTCAACGGCAGCACGGCAATTGATTCGATGGGCCGGTCGGGCGTAATGAGAAGCAGCGGGCCGGCTATTGCGGCGAGGAAAACGATGGCGGCCGCAATCAGCAACAGGCGTCCTCCTGTCGCCTTGCGATCCGATCGGACAGGTTGCGGTTCCACAGTCTGGACATCACCGACGAAACGGTAGCCGCGGCCGTGAACGGTCTTGATGAACTTCTGGGACTGGCCGTCGTCCCGGAGGGCCTTTCGGGCGCTCTTGATGTGGTTGCTCAACGATGTGTCGGAAACCACCCGACCGGGCCAGATCTCGTCGAATAACTCCCGGCGTGTTATCAATCGATCGCGGTTCTTGATCAGGTAGACGATCAGGTCGAACACCAACGGCTCGACGGCAACCGCCTCGCCGTTTTCCTTCAACAGGAAGTTGTCGGGGTCGACTTCTATCGTGCCCAGCCGGTAAATCATTGATGCTCCGTTGTGCCGCCGGGTGCAGCCCATTATGGACCTGATTGCGCCGGGTTTTTAGCCAATCGTTACGAAATCTTCACGGGTTCTACAAGCTTTTTCCCTGTCCCTGCGGATACTTACACACAGTCGTTGAGCAGATTTTTCAACAAGCCACGATGGAAAAGGAGGTAGATCATGTTGCATTTCAACGCGAAATTCACAGTCCTGCTGGTGGCCGGACTGGCTTGCAGCTCTGTCGCCATGGCCGGCGATTCTCGAAACTGTCACTACGCTTTTGGCCATGGCGTGACCGAGCAGATCGTCGGTTCGCCACCGACCATTCCCAATCCCAATCCGAATATCGGGCCGATTCACCTGCGAATTGGTCCGGTCAGGGTGGAAGGAATCGTCGATGTGCTGGTCACCGAGGGCTTCAACGTATTCGGCTTCAATGCTGCCACAGGCGAAGGTCGGATCACGGGTGTCGCCAAGGGCACGTTCGACTTCGGTCCCGAGCTTGGCATGTTCCATACCTGGGAGGTCGACACGGTCACCTTCATCGGACCACCTCCGTGGGAAACCTCATTCCTGCAAGGAAATATCAGGACCGGCCCTGCCAGGGACGCGATTCCGGATCCGTTCGGACCGCCGATGCCGTGGGGAACGGGTTTCTTCGCCAATACCGATGCAACGCTGACCGGCATGGGCTGGAACCGGTTCAATGTCGTGAACCAGCAAGGAACCGTCGTCAATGAGTTCACGTATTTGTTGTGGGGCAAGATCTGTGACGTTGACCTGAGAAGCATTCGCGGGGCGCAACGGAATTGAGTCCGGCATATTCCGAATGGGTTGGTGGTAGCCTGGGCTATTGCAACGGTCGCGCCGTGTCGTAGCTCAGAATATCCACCAACCGTCATCCAGGTCGCCTTCGCAACGCTTCAATTGTGCGCCCCATTCTTTTGCCCGGTGGTCGACGCTGCGCGCAATCCCCTTGAGCTTGCCGTTGAAGCGATATGACTTCCTGAGCCACCCGCCCTGGCCTTCGTGGTAGGCGAGATACTGGTTGTAGGGGTCCCACTTCGAGATGCCGGCAACTTTCTGAGACTGGTCGGTATACCAGCCGACGAAGTCGATCGCGTCGGAAAAGTCGTCCCGGTCGGCACCGCGCCGTCCCGTGTCTTTCTGGTAGGCGGCCCAGGTGCTCTCGAGTGCCTGGGCGTAACCATAAGCGTTCGACGGCCGTTTCCAGGGAATGAAACCCAGCAGTTTCTTGCGCGGCGGCCGGGCGTTGAACTTGAATGTCGATTCCTGGCGAATGATCGCGAGCTGCACGTGGATCGGTGTGCCCCAGCGGCCCTCGGACTTCTTCGCGGCGCGGTACCAGCGGCTCTTCTCCTCAAAGATCGCACAGATATCCTCGACATTGGTGGGTGGCGTGGTGCTGCAGCCCGCGAGCATGACGAGCAAGGCGGCCAGCAAGCCGGCAGCCCGAAATGATCCGAGTTGTCCCAAGTGTTTTCTCATGTCGTGCCAGCGCGGGGCCAGAGATTCCCGCGGAAGGACGACATATTCTAGCTGTTACCGGCACAGGCGGTCGATGGGTTGACTACAATCTCGTTGGAACCAACTGGCGTAGCCGCACGCGCGCCGCTAGGATGTCTGCATGAAAAAACTGTTGCTCGGATTGGGGATCGTGATCCTCGGCCTCGTCATAATCATGATCGTGCGGGCGAACACCGTCTTCGAAGATGTCCAGCTCGAACCCGCCGACGGGTTGCCGCAGATCGCGCTGGATGAAGGCGCGGTCGTCGAGCGTTTCGCCGGCGCCATCCGCATTCGCACTATTTCGCACGACGACCGCTCGAATTTCGATGCGGATGCGTTCCGTGCCTTCCACGACTACTTACAGCGGTCGTTCCCGCTGGTTCACGATCGGGCCGAGGTAACGGTCATCAACGGATACAGCCTGGTGTTCCACATCGCAGGATCCGATCTGGCCTTGAAGCCGGTACTGTTCATGGGTCACATGGACGTAGTGCCTGTCGATGAGGTCACGATGACCGAGTGGACTCACGATCCGTTCGCCGGAACGGTTGCCGACGGCATGATCTGGGGACGTGGAACGATGGACGACAAGCTGAGCGTGCTGTCGTTCCTGGAAGCCACCGAGGCGCTGCTGGCCGATGGCTACGAGCCGACCCGCTCGCTGTATCTTGCCTTCGGCCATGATGAAGAAGTCGGCGGCAAGGACGGCGCAAGAGAGGTCGCGAAATACCTGCAGGAGCAGGGCATCGAGTTCGAGTTCGTCCTCGATGAGGGCGGTGTGGTCACCGAGGGCATGCTGCAACAGGTAGACCGTCCTGTCGCGATCATCGGCGTGGCCGAGAAAGGCTACGTCAACCTGAAGCTCAGGGTCGACGCCCCGGGCGGTCACTCGTCACAACCGCCACCGCAGTCTGCGCTCGGTATCGTGAGCCGCGCCATCGTCAAGGTCGAGGACAACCCGTTCCCGGCAGAACTCACGTTCATGAAACAGACATTCGAAGCTTTCGCGCCGTATACATCGTTCGGCAATCGACTGGCAATGGCGAACACCTGGCTGCTCGCGCCGCTCATCAAGTCCCGACTGCTCGACAACAAGGCGACCGCGGCAACGCTGCGCACCACGACGGCGGCGACGATGGCTTCCGGTAGCTCCAAATCCAATATCCTGCCGACACGGGCCGAGGCGGTGATCAACTTTCGCATCCTCCCGGGTGAAACGGCAGAGTTGGTCAGGGACCGTGTAGTCGGGATCATCGACGACGACCGGGTCGACGTCTCGATGGAATACTCGATCGATCCGTCACCTGTCTCACCTACCGATTCCATGGGATACGAATTGCTCGCGCGTATGATCCGCGGCTTCGACGACAACATCCTCGTTGCCCCCTATCTCGTACAGGGCGGCACCGACGCCAGGTACTTCTATACTGTGTCGCCGAACGTGTATCGATTTGTGATGGCGCGTGCGACACCCGATACGCTGCGGCGCGTTCACGGAATCGACGAACGCATCCCCGTCGAAGACTACCTGACGGCGATCAGGTTCTATCACGCGGTCATCCGGCAGGCGACCGAGTAAGCTCTATGACGGTGCACTTGCCCGATCGACAGGATCTGCCGGGCGCGGAGCTTCTGCGTCTTGCGCGTAGCTCGATCGAATACGGATGCATCCACAGCGAGCCCTTGCCGATCAATTGCGACGAATTGCCCCGGGCGCTGGCGAAACCCGGTGCGACGTTCACCACCTTGAAATTCGAAGGCGAGCTGCGTGGCTGTCGCGGCGCACTCGAAGCCCTGCACCCGCTTGCCGAGGACGTGGCGCGATCGGCGTTCCAGGCGGCGTTCGAGGACCCGCGTTTCGACCCGGTTGGCGAAGACGAGCTCGGCGTCATCAGGCTGGAGGTGTCCGTGTTGTCGCCGCTGGAAGCGATACCCGTCACCAGCGAAGCGGAGCTGCTCGACCGATTGACGCCGGGCACGGACGGCCTCGTCATTTTCGCTGACGGACGTCGCGCGACGTTTCTTCCGAGTGTCTGGGAAACGTTGGCGGACCCGCGCCAGTTTCTCGCCGCGCTCAAAGCGAAATGCGGCCTGGCCGACGATTACTGGTCAGAGCGACTCGAGTTTCAGCGATACGAGACGACCTCGTACACGGAGTCCGTGTAGTTGATGAGGGGACAAATAGGGGGACAGTGACCTTAACTCGTACGAGTTAAGGTCACTGTCCCCCTATTGGCGTCCCCTATTTGCTAAATTCTCAGAAAGTGACGTCCACGCGAGGATCGATCTCCCCAAGACCGTCGACCTTGACGGAGTACTTGTATCTTTGCTCTGTCTCGTTGGGAAGGTCCGGCGAGCAATACACGAATTTCTTCCTCGTATCGTAGTTGTCGTCTGTGTCCAGCCAATCAGGACTTGCAACACCACCACCGCCAGGAGCTACGCTCTTTCCGTCAATTGTAACTTTGTCGTCCTTGTAGTCATCCGACGTCGGCTTGAGTTTGATAATGAATAGCGACCTGCGTTTTACCTGCTTACTGGGTACAACCGTTATGCCCTCGTCGCCGTACTTTATGGTTACAGACTTCGGACCGCCAAGCTTGTCACAGCCGGCCAGCTCCACCGTCGCACAGGCGCCCAACAACAGCGGTAGTGCGGCTATCAGGAATATCTTTTTCATTCTTGTTCTCCTATCGCGCGGATACTTCAAGCATAGTATCAAAACAGCCAGTCGGCTCGTTTCCGGCCCGGTCAATCAGTCTGCATTGACGATCGCTGCAAATCGGGGGTCACCGCGAAGCGTTTCCAAATGCGGCTCCGCGGCGAGCATCGCCTTCGAGTAGCCTTTTTCAGCAGCAACTTGTAGCGCTTCGACGGCCGCATTCTCGTTGCCAGCCCGCAGCAAGATCAACGCATCGTAGTAGTAGGTGTAGGGATCGTCGGGCGCCAATTCACGGGCTTTGTCTATCAACGCGCGCGCCTCGCCTGGCTTGTTCAGCATCGCACGGATCCATGCCAGGTCCATCATCGTATACGGATCATTGGGATTAACGCTCAGTGCGCTGGCCGCCAATGTCTCCGCAGCCTCGAACTCCCGGGTGGCCTCATCTTCACGGCCTGCAGCCCACAAGGCATCGCCGAGGTTAGATCGCGCCAGGTGGTCGTTCGGCTCCAGTTCGACAGCGCTCCTGTGGCTATCGATCGCGGCCTCCAGGCCACCCAGGTAGTAATGCATGAGCCCGAGATTCATATAGGCAGTCCTGTTGGGCTCGATGTCAATTGCCTTCTGGTAAGCCGGCGCAGCCGAGGCGAAATCACCCATCAACATGAATGCCGCGCCGAGGTTCGAGGCGCCGTTCATGTCATCCGGTCTCAGGGCAACAACGTATTGGTATTGTTCGACGGCTTCCGAGAATCGACCGGTCCGGAACAGGAAAACGCCAAGCATGTTGTACGTTGCCGAATTGCCCGGATGGATGTCGATGGCCCTGCGAAGACTGTCCTCGGCCTCATCGAAACGCTTCTGCCGCGTGTAGATTTCTCCAAGTCCCATTAACGAATTAACATTGGCTGGATCGATAGTCAGCGCCTTTTTGTATGCGGACTCAGCCTGGGCGAATTGACCGGTCGACCGGTACAGGTCGCCGAGCGACGTGTGCACGATGTCCAGGTTCGGGTTCAGTTGCAGTGCCCTGGCACAGGCAGACTCGGCATTGTCGATGAATTCGGGATCATCGGCTTCCTGATATCCCGCAACATAGACGGCGCATTTTCCGGCGAAAGCCGCGGCGTATTCCGGATCGACAGCAAGCGCCGCATCAAACCACCCGAGCGCCGACGCAACCGTAGACGGCGACCGAGGTTGCCATGATGCCTCAATCCCACGCCTGTACAGCACATAGGCATCCAGCGATGGATCTTCTGTGAATTGCGGAGACGCTGATCGAACGTCTGGCGGCAGGGCAACGCGCACGTTCGCGACGGTCAGGCTGGTGATCTCATCACGAACTTCGAAGAATGCATCGCGAGTACGATCAAAACTACGGGCCAGGATATGAAAGCCGGTTTCCGAATCGATCAACTGCACCGTGACACGCATGATGTCACCGGACAATTCGACACTGCCTTCCAGGTACATTTGCACGCGCAAACGCTCGCGCACTACTTCCGATGCGGTATTCGGCGCCAACGTAAACGAGTCGCCACGGGCGGCAACATGCAAGCCCGGTATTCGCGCGAGTCGTGTTATGACGTCGTCGACGAGGCCGTTCGCAAATATCTGCGTTTCATCACTGCCATCGAGGTTCAGGAAAGGTAGAACCGCGAACGAGTTTTCGGCAATCGGTGGTGGTTGAATCCTGGCGTCAAGCAATTCAACGGCGGTCGGCTCTTCCGTCGGTAAGCCGACCAGGTGGTCGTAGGCAAACACACCGACAGCTGCGATACCGAGTGCGCCGATTACCGACACGTAAGTACGGCTGAATCGGCGTCGGCGTGCGTCGGCCGGTGACAGCTTATCCAATACGGCGCGGCCATCACGAAACTCGAGATACCATGACAGTACGACTGCGATTGGGAAGCCGGCGATGACCAGGAATGTGACAAACGTAGCAACCCAGTCGGGTAGCAGCAGCTTGTCAAAGACGATATCGGCAACCTGGATCAGGAGCCAGCCAACGACGAGATAGGCGATGCCGGTCTCGAGGACGCCACGCCGCTTCAGGTTTTCGAGGAAATCGATATCGGTGATGCGCGCGCCATCACTGGTGCCGATAACGACGGATGACGTGCTTTCGGATATCAACTCCGGTTTAACGAGCAGGCGGTAGCCGCGCCGCGGCAGCGTCTGGACAAACGTCGGATTGTCGTGATGGTCGTCGAGCGCATGGCGTATCTCGCTGACCGTATGGCTTAGCGCCTCTGAGCTGCCGCCGTTGGCGCCCCAGGCGGTGTTCAGCAGGTCCTCACGCTCGACGATCTCGGTAGGCGCCTGGGCTAGGCATAGCAGCACCTCCATCGCCTTGGGCGGAAGGTGGGCGGATCCGCCCCTTCCGGTGACCCGGCCCTTCGTGGGCTCGACCAGAAAATCGCCCAGGTAGAAGCCTTGGAGTAGTTCCGAGTCCATTCTATGACCAGCTGCTGTGCCTGTATCCAAGTATAGAGGCATGCAGTGTCTTTTCGGGAGACAATGGAAGTTCTTGATGCCCGCGGGAGTACGCTATGTGCGACGAACAAACCATAAAAGACACCGAAGAGTACGTGCGCAAGGAGGGCCTGACGCGACGAGAGTTCGGTAAGGGCGGCGCCGGAATGATCCTGTCGATGATGTTGCCAGCGGTCGCCAATGCAATGGACGTCGTCGAGGATAATGTCCTGGTCGAGACGCCAGACGGCAAGGCGGACTGCTACTTCGTCCATCCGTCCGAGGGCGCACATGCGGGCGTCATTATCTGGCCCGATATAGTCGGTATGCGCGAAGCGTTTCGCGTGATGGGCAAGAGGCTCGCGGAGTCCGGTTACTCGGTGCTCGTCGTCAATCCGTATTACCGGACCGTGAAGGGCGCTCCCGTGCCGGAAGGGTCGAAGTTCGGCGACGAGGGCGTACGCGACATATTGATGCCGCATGCCCGCAGCCTGTCACCTGAAACCTGCGTCAGCGACGGCCGCGCATTCGTCGCGTACCTCGACGCGCAGCCGTCTGTCGACACGAATCGGCGAATCGGCACGATGGGCTATTGCATGACGGGCTCGTACACGATGCGACTTGCCGCGGCCATTCCGGAGCGTATCGGGGCGGGTGCGTCGTTCCATGGCGGCGGCCTCGCAACCGACCGTGAAAACAGCCCGCACCTGCTCGCGCCCAAGATCGAGGCAGGGTTGCTGGTCGCGATCGCCGAGAACGACGACCGCCGCGATCCAGAAGCCAAGGTCAAGCTGCGCGAGGCATTCGACGCCGCCGGGGTGAACGCGGAAATCGAGGTCTACGAAGGCACGCTGCACGGCTGGTGTCCTCCCGACTCCGCCGCCTACAACGAACAGCAGGCCGAGCGCGCATGGAGTCGCCTGCTGGCGCTGTTCGAGCGCGAGCTGGCCGCGTAGCACCGTGCTGAGCTACTTAACCCGTTGCCAGTGTTGCCCGCTGCAAATGATCGTCACGCAACCTTCAACGTCCAGCTCGTCGCCTTTGAGTTGCATTTTCGACTTGTAGGTCTTGTCTTCCTTGGGATCCCAA
>Ga0209567_10000264_pt1 | contig 28463 bp, 31 predicted proteins | sample COG_12_FD_184756 | JGI IMG/M metagenome (GOLD analysis project Ga0209567, IMG submission 184756) | Pelagic marine sediment microbial communities from the LTER site Helgoland, North Sea, for post-phytoplankton bloom and carbon turnover... | ecosystem: Environmental > Aquatic > Marine > Neritic... | reverse complement strand
GGGCATGAACCTGCTGGATAGTGGGGAAGTCGATGTGCTGGCCGCTGATCAGGTGGTGCTAATCGGGCAGGTCATCGCTCGCGATGGACGCGAGCGCTACGCACTTTCCAAACAGTTGTATTCATTCGAACCCTTTGCGCTGGCTATACCCCGTGGCGACGTCGATTTCCAGCTGGTGGCCGACAGGGCACTATCACGCCTGTATCGCAGTGGCGAAATTGTAAAGGTGTTCAATGCATGGTTTGGCATCTTTGGCGAAGAACCGCCCGACATGTTGAAAGCACTCTATCGGCTGCACGCCACCCAACCGTAAAATGATAAAGAAAAATCAGGGGACAGTATACTCAAAGGGCTGACTACCGTTCTGCACGGAAAACACTACCAGGACACAGCCCGTTGCCGATGATCGGCCGCTAATTAGTATACTGTCCCCGGAATTCTCTAATTAGTATACTGTCCCCGGAATTCTCCTAATTAGTATACTGTCCCCGGAATTCGGAATTCTCAGGCCCGCTCGAAACCTGGGAGATTGCTCCCCCGAATTCTCCACCCGGCTCTCGATTTGAAACATTGCACTCATAAATCGAGCACCGAGTATGTTTTTGTTGCCTATAATTTACGGGTATGCAAAGTAATGCCGGCAAACCTGATCTTTCGACGCTCAAACAAATCCGCAGCCTGGAATTATTCAGCGACGATCAATTAAATGACCTCGCTCAATCGCTGACAATCAATGTTGCCAAACCGGGGGACCATATCATCGCGGCTGGAGACACGGGCAGCTATAGCCTGTACCTGTTGTCTGGCGATGCCATCAGCCGCGCCGTGGATGGCATTACCAAGAAAGTAAACACCATGGCCGATGGCTGGCTTCAGCCGGTCGCCCAGCTTCGGCCCAGCCTTTACGATGTCGATGCCATTGACACCGTGCATTATCTGGAGATCAGCGACGAAAAATTATCCGAATTGTCGAAGGCACTGGAAAGCGAGAACCCTGAAATAGAGATCAAGTTCATCGATCAGGGTGAAACCGCGAACCGCCTGACGAACGAGTTGTTTCAGGACATCTTGAATGAAAACATCAGGTTGCCGACCCTGCCGGATATCGTCGTCAAGGTCCAACAGGAATTCGCCAGGGAAGATTATGATCTCGAAAGGATCCAGGAATTGATCCAGTCGGATCCTGTCGTAACGGCATACCTGATAAAATACGCCAACAGCCCCCTGTACCAGGGAAGATCACCGGTAGAATCCTTGCGCCAGGCAGTCGTGCGCCTGGGCACGAAAGCGGTTCAGAGTCATATAATCATCATCGCCACCACGCGGCTGTTTCAGGAAAAATCCGTCGGCATGAAAAAACGGATGCGTCAACTGTGGAAAAACAGCCGCAGGGTCGCCGCATTCAGCCGCGTGCTCGCCGCGAAATCCGGCATTTTCGATCCCGACGCCGCGCAAATGGCCGGGCTGTTAAGCGACCTGGGCGTCATTGCAATCCTGCAATACGCCCAGGAACACAGCGACCAGTACGACGACGAGAGTGCGCTCGATCAAACCGTCAAGGCGTTGCGCCCTCAAATCAACAGTTTGCTGTTGCAGCAATGGAACCTGGGGGACGAACTGGTCAAGGTGGGAGAAGCGTCCCGCAGCTGGTTCCGTAACGATTCCGTCAGCACCGACCTTTGCGATCTGGTCCTGATAGCCCGTTACCACAGCTACCTGGGGACTGAACATGCGGATCAGTTACCGCTACTGTCCAAAATGCCCGCATTCGAAAAACTGAAACTGACCGATTTCGGTTCACAGGATAGTATCGAGTTCCTGAAGGAATCTCAGGAAGAGATAGCCGCGATCGAGCAAATGCTCGGCAGCATTTGAGCGGGTAGAATCGGGGTTTTGGGGAGCTATATCCCTGTTACCGGCTCGCACTGAAGTTTAGGGATCCAACAGAAAATGGGACAGATCTATTTATGATATGGCAGCCTTGAGTCAAACTGGATCAAGCCAAAACTAACTGCAAATTCATCTTCTTATTCGGCGTAAGTCCTGGGAAGGCCTGGTCATATTAATTAAGTTAACTGATAAATCGCCTTATTTTTTCCGATTGGATTCCAGCGTCATGACCTGCCTGCCGAGTGCCTCGTTCAGCTGCTGATCATAGCGGCTGGTGGCGCCCACGACCTCCTTGCGGACATAGGCTTCCCAGCGAGGCTCCGCCGCTGCCTCGGGCTTGTCCCCCATCACCGTAACGCGCTGGATAATGCGTTGCTCGTCGAAATCACCGACCACGAAGTGTTGCGTGCAGCGGTTGTCCCAGATTGCGATCGTCCCTTGTTGCCAGCGATACCGAACGCAAAATCTCGGCTGCGCGATCCAGCGCACCAGGAAGTTCAGCAGCACTTCACTTTCTTCATGACTCAGCTCGACCAGGCGACGGGTGAAGTGTTGATTGACGAACAGGGCTTTACGTTTCGTCACCGGGTGGATGCGGACGACCGGGTGAATCGCGTTTACTTCCGGTTTGCCATGGGGCGCGGCATCGTGCAGCGCGGTCAGGCCGTCACAGAGATCCCGCAGCGGCGCGGATAACGCGTCATACGCCGCGTAGGCGCTGGCCCACATCGTATCGCCGCCCACGCCCGGGCATTCGACCATGTTTAATATCGACATCACCGACGGATTGGGGCTAAACGAAATATCGCTATGCCACTCATCGGCCACCCCGCCATGGCTCGCGGCCAGTTCGAATACCTGCGGATGCCGGGTGAAGGGATTCTCGAGATTGGGATGCGAATCCAGCGGACCGAAATGCTGGCCCAGGGCGACATGGGCCTCGATATCGAGAAATTGTTGCGGGAATAACAGTACCAGGTGTTCGTGCAATAGCGATCTGATCGTCTCGACCTGCTCGCTGTCGACCTTGTCCAGCTTGAGGCCGTGAATTTCCGCCCCGAGGACCGGGGTAAGGCGATTGATCGAAATTTCAGCGTTCACGGGATCGAATAAAATGTGAGATATGCATAGCTAAGGAGCAATTGTTCCCAATACTAAAGGAATTTGCTCTCTGACACCCAAGTTTAAGCTTTGCCGAAAATTTCGGTCATTTTAATTAGGTATACTGTCCCCGGAATTCCCTGAAATGCAGAAATTCGGGGGACAGAAATTCGGGGGACAGTATATCTATTTACCGCCAACGAGCTCCAGGATTGAAATGAGTATACTGTCCCCGGAATTCGTGAAATGAGTATACTGTCCCCGGAATTGAAATGAGTATACTGTCCCCGGAATTCCCAATCTGTGTAACCCGGGCTGACGGTGCACAACTCGGAATACCTGGAGCGATTACTTACCTAATTGATCGATCAGAGCGCGAAGCAGATCCGTTTCAGTCAGAATGCCTACAAGCTGACCATTGGCATCTAGAGCGGGCAAGCCCCCGATTCGATTATCGATCATTTGTTTGGCTGCATCTGCCAGTAGTTCACCAGGTGCTACCGTGACGACCGGGCTATGCATCACTTCGGACACTTCCACATTTGCTTCCCCGAAATGCATAGCAGCAATTTTCAGGTCACGGAGAGTAAGGATACCGACAATCTTATCGATTTCATTGACAACGGGGATATGATGCAGATTCTTTTCTTGCATTATCTCGGAGGCCTTCCAGTAGTCCGTGTCGTCACGAATAGTGATCGGCGCATGTGACATATAGCTTTCAACTCGCATCAGAATTCCCTCTTGGATTGATGTCGAAAGTTTAAAGGCTGCTTTTCCCTACGACAATTGCGATATTGGCATTATTAAATTATTAAAAGAGGATTAATAGATTATTTGATTGTCAGGTAAATCTCATTCAAACCTGGGAAGTCAGGGGTGCGGTCATCTAAGCCCTGAACCTATAGCAACAGGCATCAGGACGATAGGTCCTCGTGTCACCCATAGGGTAACGCTTTTAAAACATGAAGAAATGGTGCCAGGGGCGGAATCGGACGGGTCCGCCATCGGACCGACACGAGGATTTTCAGAGAGATCGGTAATTTATATTTCTTTATTTTTCAATAAATTATGGGGATTTCGTTGTTGTACTTTGCACCACAATGCATAACCATGCACAACTAATACCCGCAAAATTCCGTACGAATTTTCTGGTAGTGTGTGTTCGCTAAAGACCCTGAAAAGTCGACTTCTCAATCCAGGAAGTTCCTCGTTAAATTCGGGTCAGGTGGCAATTTTCGTTAATATTAAAAACAATTACTCCCTGATCCATGTTTTTACGAGATAAAACATCCATGCCAAGTAAACATAAACCCACACGCATCGTCATTATGGGCGCGGCAGGTCGCGATTTTCACAATTTCAACAGGGTATACCGCGACGATCCCGATAGCCGCGTGATCGCCTTCACTGCAAACCAGATTCCGGATATTGCCGGGCGTCGATATCCACCTTCGCTGGCGGGGGCCATTTACCCCGAAGGGATCCCCATCGTCGATGAAGCGACACTGGGCGCACTTTGTCACGAGCAAGACATTGATCAGGTTGTATTTGCCTACAGTGACATCAGTCATGCCCAGGTGATGCACCGGGCCTGTCGGGCCCTGGCAGAAGGCGCTGACTTCCTGTTACTGGGCCCCGAGCGCACCATGTTACAGGCACGGGTACCGGTGATCGCTATCTGCGCAGTCAGAACCGGCTGCGGCAAATCACAAACCACGCGTTGGCTGGCAAAGTTGCTGAAACAAAAAGGTTTACAAGCGGCGGTGATTCGCCACCCGATGCCCTATGGTGACCTGGAAAAACAGGCGGTACAGCGTTTTGCAAAGCGTACCGATCTGGATGCTGCCGACTGTACCATCGAAGAACGTGAAGAATACGAGCCACACCTGGAAGTGGGCACGATTGTCTATGCGGGCGTTGATTATGCTGAGATCGTCGCGCAGGCAGAAAAGGAAGCCGACATCATCTTGTGGGATGGCGGCAATAATGACTTTTCCTTCATCCACCCCGACCTGCATATCGTTTTGGCCGATCCGCTGCGGCCCGGCAATGAAACCAGTCATTATCCGGGTGAAGCGGTGCTGCGCATGGCGGATGTGGCGGTGCTCGCAAAAGTGAATTCTGCAGCCGATGCCGATATCCAGAGCGTCACCGAAAACATACGCAAGATTAATCCGCAGGCGGTGATCGTCCGTGGTGCTTCGCCAGTCAAGCTCGAGGATCCGGCCGCCGTGCGCGGCAAGCGCGTGCTAGTCGTCGAAGACGGCCCGACAATCACCCATGGCGGCATGCCTTATGGTGCAGGTTACGTTGCCGCCACCCAGGTACAGGCGAAGGAGATCGTCGATCCGCGCAGTGGCGCGCACGACGAAATCGCGGCGGTTTACGCACAGTACCCGCACATCGGTTCCGTGCTGCCCGCCCTGGGCTATCATCCCGCGCAACTCGAGGCGTTACGCGCAACCATCAATGCAGCCGACGCAGATGTTGTGGTTGCGGCAACTCCGTGCGACATCGGTGCACTGATCGACATCAATAAACCGGTGGTACGGGCTTACTATGAATTTGCCGAAGTCGGCGAAGCGAGGTTGAGCGACCTGATCGAGTCGTTCCTGAGAGAAAAACACCTGGTTGGTTAGAAAATTCAGACCGCTGCGTGGTATTTACCCAGGTCGTCATCCCCGCGCAAGGGCGGATCTTGCAATTACCGCAGCCCAGTTGTTTCGAGATCCCCGCTTGCGCGGGAATGACCAGGAGTTCGCGGGATGCCTATAGTCTACGAATCCCACCAGAGCGTGTCTGTCGCTTCCCGGGTGATCACCGTGCCAGCCTTGCCGGTTATAATCGCCTGCGCATCCTGCAGCCGCCCAACGCCCGCTAATCCACCTGTCTGTTCGACAAACTCACAGGCCGCGTCCACTTTCGGTGCCATCGAGCCTGCGGCAAACTCAAATTGACGGATCTTCCGGGGCGAGATGCAACGCAAGGCGGCTGCATTTGGCTGACCCCAGTCTTTATAGACTGCTTCAACATCGGTCAGCATGATAAAAGCGTCCGCCCCGAGTTCCCGGGCGAGCAGTGAACTCGCGGAATCCTTATCGATCACCGCCTCGACGCCGACCCGGTGGCCGTCGTTCCGGCATACCACGGGAATACCTCCCCCGCCAGCACATATGACAATCACCTGTTTTTCAACAAGCAATTTGATGACAGCAAGTTCCACAATACGCTGCGGACGCGGTGAGGGCACAACGCGTCGGAATGACTTGCCATCGGGCGCAATAGTCCAACCGCGCAGCTCGGCGATACGCTGCGCCTCGGCCTCGCTGTAGACGGGACCAATCGGTTTGGTCGGATGCCGGAACGCCGGGTCATGCGGATCAACCTCGGTTTGCGTCAACAGCGTTGCACATTGATGGCTGCTGGGTAGCAGGTTGTTCATTTCCTGTTCGATCAGGTAGCCAATCATGCCCTCGGTTTCGGCATCCAGAATGTCTAACGGGTAATGTACGTCTTCCTTGTAGGCCGAGTCCTGTAACGCCAGCAAACCGACCTGCGGACCATTGCCATGGGTGATCACCAGCTGATGTTCACGCGCGATCGGTGCCAGGGCCGCGGCAGCAATTTTCACGTTTTGGTGCTGGTTCTCGGCAGTCAGGGCCTGCCCCCTGTGCAGCAAGGCATTACCACCCAGGGCGATGACGATACGCATTCAATCCCCCAGGGTCGCAACCAGTACGGCCTTGATCGTGTGCATACGATTCTCGGCCTGTGCAAACACGATCGATGCCTCGGATTCGAACACATCCTCACTAACCTCCATCGCGTCCAGCCCATATTTCTGGTAAATCTTTTCTCCGATTTCAGTTTCGCGATTGTGAAATGCCGGCAGGCAGTGCATGAACTTCACCGCGGGATTGCCGGTTAATTCCAGCACTTCACCGTTGACCTGGTAGGGCAACAGCTGCGCGATACGTTCGTCCCACACGGTTTCGGGTTCACCCATCGAAACCCAGACGTCGGTGTAAACATAATCGACGCCCTTGAGCGCCGACGACAGGTCGCTGGTGATATTGAGCTGCGCTCCCGTCTCCATTGCGAGATTACGACACCTGGCGATAAGAGCGGGATCCGGGTGCAACGCGTCCGGCGCCGCAATCCGCAGATCCATGCCCATCTTGACGGCGCCAACCATGAGCGAATCGGCCATATTGCCACGACCATCGCCCAGATAACAGACACTGATTTCCGACAGGGGTAATTCCGAAAACTCATCCATCGTCAGCAGGTCGGCCAGCACCTGGGTGGGGTGGTACTCGTTGGTCAGGCCGTTCCAGACCGGTACGCCGTGACGACCCAGTTCTTCCACGGTTTCCTGTCCGAATCCCCGGTATTCGATGCCATCGTACATTCGCGCCAGCACCCTCGCCGTATCCTTCATCGATTCCTTGACACCGATCTGGCTGCCGCCAGGTCCGAGATAGGTAACGTTTGCGCCCTGATCGTAGGCGGCGACCTCAAACGCACAACGCGTGCGCGTCGAAGTCTTTTCGAAAATCAGCGCGATGTTTTTACCCTGCAAACGCGCCCGCTCGGTGCCGTCATATTTTTCAGCCTTCAGCTCTGCGGCCAAGTTGAGTAAATAGCGGATTTCCTCCGCTGTGAAATCCAGCAACTTCAAAAAATTACGCTTTTTCAGATCAGGTGTCATTAACGGCCTCCTCAAGCGATCAATTTCGGCAAACTCCAATTTCCGGTTCGAGCAACATGGGCAGCGCCTGTTATCTCGAGCCGATATTCAATACCCTGTTAATCATGCAGAATAGGGTTAATCTCGCTTGCGTCGTGTTGATACGTATCAATAAAGTCGTATTCCGATGATAAATTCGAGGCCACGTACCCAAGACTGACAAGAACATTGCATGAAAGATTTATTCAACAGGAGAACACTGTCCTGGGCCCTCTACGACTGGGCGAACTCAGCCTATGCGACCATCGTGATGGCGGTATTTTTCCCGTTGGTTTTCAGCAACTACTGGTTCGCGGGTTCCGGCTCCGAAAATAGCACGACGCCGCTCGGAATCGCCAATTCCGCCGCTAGCCTGGTGGTCATTTTGCTGGCGCCGGCACTCGGCGCAATTGCAGACAAGGGCGGGATCAGGAAAAATTTTCTGCTCTTTTTTGCCGCGATCGGCATCCTGTTCGCGGTAGCGTTGTCTTTTATCGGGCAGGGCGAGTGGCTGCTGGCGCTTGGCGTTTATGTACTGGCCGGGATCGGTTTTGCCGGCGCAAATATCTTTTACGACGCATTGATCGTCGATATCTCCCCAAGGGACAAACTCGATATTATTTCGGCATTCGGCTTTGCCGCCGGGTACCTGGGCGGCGGTCTCGCCCTGGTCATCGCCATCGCGTTTACCACCGTCCCCGAAACCTTCGGATTCGCCAACAGGGAGCAGGCAATGCTGGCTTCCTTTGTCCTGGCAGGTCTGTGGTGGGGAGTATTTTCCATACCCCTGTTTGTGGGGGTCAAGGAAAGACGAATCGATTCAGACATCCAGTTTACGCAGGCAGTCGCCGGCGGCATCGAACAACTGCTTGCGACCTTCAGGGAAGTTCGTCGGTTAAGAGTCGTATGGCTTTTTTTGCTGGCTTACTGGTTCTATGTCGACGGCGTATACACGATCATCAGAATGGCGATGGACTACGGAGTCCGTCTGGAGTTCGACCAGATAAGCCTGGTGTGGGCATTTCTAATCGTCCAGTTCGTCGCCTTCCCGGCCGCCATCGCCTACGGCAAACTGGGTGAAAGAATCGGCGCCAGAGTCGGCATTTTAATTGGTATCGGTGTTTATATCGCTGTGACCATCTACGCTTATTTCATCGATATCGTTGCAGAATTTTATGCGCTTGCGATCGTGATCGGACTGGTGCAGGGCGGAGTGCAATCGCTGAGCCGATCCCTGTATGTCCGTATTATCCCCGCGCACAAGTCGGCGGAATTTTTTGGTTTCTACAATATCATGGGTAAATTTGCCACCGTGCTCGGGCCCTTGCTGGTGGCAATGGTAAGCGGACTTACCGGAGACCCGCGGCTGGCGATCTTGTCGATCATCGGATTATTTATCATCGGCGGTATACTACTGCTGTCCGTCGATGAAACCGAAGGGCAGCGCGTTGCACGGGAGATGGACGAAACCACGGATACCCGGGCAACTTTTACAGCAAAGGGAAACACCGGTCGCTGAAGTCTATCCATTCGAACGCCTGTCAGCGTAAACTCTTTTTCACGTATTCCGAGGTCATCACCGCGAGTAAGGCGCTGTAGTTGGGTATGAAAGCCAGTTCATCCCCGACGCGAAACGATCTGGCCGCAGCGCTGACATCGACAACCAGGTAATCACTGGACGCCCCCAGAATAACAACCCCAGGTTCGCAGGGCACAACGCCCGCCACATCCACATCCTCGCGCCCCAGGTTCAACAGCGCTCGCAGTTCCTCGCCACGATCTTCAAACTGCGGCAATCCACCGAAGGCATCTTCACTGCGATTACCCAGCGGTCGTGAAGGTTTGCTGTTGATCTCCAGTACTTCGGCCCGGACCACAAAGGCATCCTGAAATGTATCCGGCCAGGGCCTGCGTTGCGTGGTTTCGCGACCGAGCAGAATGGCCTCGCCGATGCGAGCATGATTGACCCCCGGGTGCATCTTGCCCGCGGCAATCAGCTCGAGACCGCTGGAATTGATAGCGGAAACCCATTCGAGCCTGAGGCCGAATTGATGCTCGACCTCAAGCGCCAGATCCACCAGCTGTTGCATATTTTCTTCACTGGGAACGATGCCGCCAAAACACGTAAGATTGGTCCCCAGCCCCTTGATACGGATACCCGGCAATTCGCGCACTTCCCTGACGAGGGGAACCAGGTCATCCGGCCAAACGCCTTCGCGCAGATCCCCCAGGTCCACCATCAGGATCACGTCATGGATCCAGCCGCGACGCTGCGCCGCCTCCGACAGAGCTTCGAGCACACACAGTTCCGAATTCAGGCTGACATCCACCGTTTCGACGACGTCATCCACAATAGACAAGGATGGAATCCGTAGCAAAATAAAAAATGTATCGACCCCGGCTGCTTTCATCCGCCGGATATTTTCCAGGCGCGAGTCGGCAATCGCCCCAACGCCACCGCGCAGCATGGCTTTGGCCACCTCGGGATGGCCACAAGTTGCCTTGGTAACACCACAAACTTCGATGTTGCGCGTCTGGCACTGCCCGACGATAGTGCGAGCATTGTGCTCAATTTTACCGAGATCCATGGTTACACGCGGAGTCGTCATTGAACTATTCGGGAGCCGATTTGCCCCGTCCCTGAAATCAACACTCGTATAGAATCTCGCATACGATCTTGTCCATGTCATGACACGCCCATTTTATAAGCAGAATAGACTGTTTGATTGACTGCCATCAACTCCGCTTAATTCAAATTTATTTAAATTAGATGATGCGTTTCATCAGCACCGATGAAATCGGGCACGTTATGCGCTCACCACAACAGATATTTGTCGCCGATGGGGCGGAAGGGGTCAACAGCCTCAAAGTTCGCTCGGCAGATGGTAGCGACCAAATAATCAGCTTTGCAGAGCCATTGGCACTGCCGCCAGCAAAATAGCAGGCATCTAAATGAGCTTAAGAGAGACCTATGAACGGAAAATGAAGAACCAACTTCAGCAGTTGAAAGCAGAGATTGACGAACTCAGGAAAAAAGCCGATCAGACGGAAACCAACCTGGAACTTGAATATTACACGCTAGGAGAAAAGGTCCGCTTTGACTCCGGCCACAAGAGAAACGCTTATATCAACGGTATCTTGTCTAACTTTTTCGAATTTACCACTTTTTGCCCCGAGGTAGAGATTGGCCTCAGCATTCCCAGGGAACCAATTCGACTCGTCACTCTCAATGACGAGGTACGCTGTATTGGTACCAGGAATCTTGACCTTGACGTAACTGAAGATTTGTACAGGTCCGCCGATGAGCAACAATCATGGCATCGGCAGCTATGCGGTTACATTCTCAAGAAGGGTTCTCCAAGCTGCGGCATGGAACGTGTGAGATTATACAAAGGAAATATCCCGGATCGTATTGGTGTCGGTTTATATGCCGAACGTTTGATGTAAAATTGCCCTGATTTACCCGTGGAAGAAGAAGGGCGTCTTGAAGATCCGGTTTTACGTGAGAATTTTATCCAGCGGATTTACATTGACTCCCGCTGGAAAAAATTAATGACACAACCGGTTAGCATGCAAAGTTTAACCCTGTTTCATGCGCAGCATAAATACATTTACATGAGTCACAATCAGTTGTTGACAAAACAACTGGGGGCGTGGCTAGCAGAGAACCGTAAAACCGACCTGGCTGCACTAACTGGGCAGTACCTGTCAAAAATGATGACCCTGTTGAAACATCGTGCCACACGAAAGAATCATGTTAATACCCTTCAGCATATCCAGGGATATTTGAAAAATCATCTGAGCGCCGATGACAAGCTGGAGTTGACTACGAATATTAGTCAGTACCGGAAAGGGCTGTTACCTCTGATCGTGCCGATAACACTACTGCGCCATCATTTCAGGCACTATCCGAACAATTACATAAGCGATTCATATTACATGCAACCCCATCCTGCCGAGCTCATGCTGTTAAACAACCTATGAAAGTTGTCAACGTCAACGACCAGATGCAGCAGCATTACAGCTATAGACTAGTGGAATCGGCAGGTAAAAATTTCCATCCCGACTTCAGGCCTGAACTCACTCCTGCCGAAATGTTGGAGCTTGGGGTTTTTGGTGGGAAGTATTTAACCGATTGTCAGGATGAGTTCCCGAATGATTGGTTTACCAACGCTAAACTTAGTCCCGACAAAAAAGATGTAAGCCTGAATTACTATTCAGTTGACGCTTCCCAGTCCCTGCTTGAATGGCAACAAAAAGGATGGATTCATCCGCAAGATCCACGAGGCTGGTTTCAATGGTATTGCCGTTATTTTCTGGGTAGGCGCACGCCAGCGGAAGATACTCGACAAATAAAACGCTGGAGAGCATTTTCCCGCCATGTTGGTGCAGTCAAAAAATATTGCGGCCGAGGCGACTGGAGTTGCCGAAAAAAACAACGGCAGGCGCTCTTGCACTGGGCCTATGATTCCACGTTATTGTAATAGCAATACTTCAGATTCAGGCTGTAATCTGGCATATTGATACAGACTCGTTAAGCCCCTTCAACAGCACCTCTCGTTCGCGCAGGTCGTAGCGCAAAAGAATTTCGGAAACAGCAGGGTCTTCTGCAAATCTCTGCGACATGGTGATATCGCCAGCCTCACCCTCCCCCTCGAGTCGGGCAGCAAGGTTGACAGTTTTGCCATAGTAATCCAGCCGCTCGTTCAGGTTCACTGAGATACTACTGCCCGAATTAATGCCAATCCTGATGGCGATCGGGTTGCAAAAACTATCACTCCTAAATTGCCTGATCGATTGCTGCATTTCGATTGACGCCAGTAATGCGGCATCAGGTGTCAAAAAGGCGGCATGAATCCCGTCACCACGCGTTTTTACAATCGTCCCGTCGTGTTTACGTACTACCTCACCCAGTATCGCATAGTGCTCACGCACCAGCTGGTAGGCCGCGGCATCCCCGATGTTTGTAAAAAGTTTCGTCGAATCGACCAGATCGGTAAATACAAAAGATATATTACGGATAGTTACTTCATCCCCCGGACGAAGTACCTGGTCTGAAAACAGATCCCGGAAGGCCTGCATGGTGGTGACCCGTTCGGCAGTCAATACTTCAGCCAGCCAGCTTCGGTCTTCAATCACAATGGTGCGTTGAACCGGGCTGTTATTGTGCAACATGATTTGTCCTGCGGGAGAATTTTCGCCTGTCTCCAACCCATCCTCGAGCAGTTTTATCTCGGGAAGTACAGCCGAATTATGTGTGAAGTTCAGTTCATCACCGGCTTCCAGGGTACGGATTCGATATTCCCCGGCCGACAGGCTGGCAGGCAAGGAGCGTGATTCACCCGGATCAAGCGTACACTGCCCCTTGATGTGCGGGGTAAAACCCGGCCCCGAGCGACAGTAGTAACCATACTCTACCGGTCGGATCGACGGACTGGGACTGAAACTGAGCTCCACATTACGCGCGAAATTAGCCTCATAGTCGATATTGCAGGCATCGCAATGAACCTTGCCGGGTAAATCGCCGATGTTAGCAGTCGTGGCTTTTGAGACACGACAACGGGGACACAATATATCCCAGCGTGACTCGAGCAACCCATCGCGTACCGACTGCAAAAACAACTCGACTGCAAACCTGGGGTTAACTTGCCAACGAGCAGCAAGCGCCAGGGGGCGCATGGTCCAGAGATCCACCTCCTGCTTACCGGTAATATATTCAAGCAGCTTGTCTGTCAATCCATGTCCGTATTCACTCTGATCGATCGCCTGTAATATTGCCCGGGCCCGTTCCCCTGCAGACGAAGATAGCTGAAAGTCGGTCGCGAACAAGTCCGTCTTTTCGGCCATGATCAACTGGTCGGCAATGTCGAGTAGATGCTGGACCTTGGCTTGAAAAGCGCTGCTCAATCGGTGTCCCAGGATATATCCAAACAGGTTTCTGGGGAGAAAGCAGATTTCAATGCTGACACTGCTATGCGAGTTTCTTTCGACAAGTTCCGCGCGAGTAGCCATTCTGACAAATGGACCATTGTTGAACAAGCGCAGCTGTTCGAACCATAGCCCTTCAATCCAGTTCGCCGGTGGCTCTTCCCAGGTAAGATTCATCCCGGCAATCGACACTTCACCAAATACCTTGATAGTACCGTCTTCCTGCAATTGCTCGGTGGACTGATATTTGGGGAACCCGGATGCCTCGCCCCAACGAGGTGTATCGGCAACGATCGCCCAAAGTTTGTCTACCGGATGATTAAAATCAAACCTAAAGACCTTGCTGATTTCATTCATTTTTTTCAATTACAAGCGTGATTTGTCCGACGTTAAAACCCCATTTGGTCATCACGGATTCGTTGATCAGGACCCGCTCCGAAACCAGATACATCCTGTCATCGATACGCAGATCCAGTGTCCCGTCACCGTAGGGAATCCGTAACACGTAATCCAGGAACAAGCTGTTACCAGCGACCTCGAGCGTGGATGATCCAACTACATCGTTGGCGGTGCCGATATAATTTCCAGAGTCATCCCTGACCAATTTCCAGATTCGTCTTTGTTCCTCGCCATCGTCGAATTTGAAAACTTCATCGAGGGTGCCGACACCATCTACCCAGTCGGCGTCGATTTCGGCATTGAAATAACGAATAACCTTGCCGCTGCGATCTTTGACAATTCCGTGCGCGCTAAGCGATCCATTGAAAAAATCTTCCACCACCATGGTTGGTGAATTGCCGGCATATTCACTAATGGGGACACTGGAACAGGACACCAGCATTCCCAGGCTTAGTAGAAAAAGCGAAAACCCTGCGAGGCTTCTCATGACAGTTCGATGCCCAATATTATTTAATAATTTTCGCGTTATCGCTCAACATCAGGCGATCAATGTTACAGGCAGATCCGGCGGTCGCCTGGTACCGATACTTGATGTCGACGACCAGGCCCTGGCCATTTTCGTCGTTTATATTCGACAACCCGCGATAACGGGTCAACCTGGCCAGGCTTGCGTCATACCCAAGTTCGATTGGAGAAGCCAGCATACGGAAAAACCAGTTTGACGGTTCCAGTGTAAAACATTGGTCCGTTTCTGTTTCATAGCTGCAAACAGAGGGCTTAACCTGCAACGATACCAGGCTGGAGCGGGATGCGAGTGGGAATTGAAACTCCTGCGTCTCTCCCGAAACCAGGTTGTCCCAGTTATCACGGATAAATCCGTCGAAACCGGCATCGATGACGATTGGTTTGCCGGCAGTATCGGCAACCGGGTATGATTTGTTACTTTCCCGTTTCTCGTAATCTATCACCGACATGGATACTGTTTCCTGATCGAAGCTTACCTGGATCTTTTCTCCCGCCTGAAAATTGTGCTGCACAAACGACGGCGTCGTAAGTCCCGACCTGTAATCAAGTTCTTTATGCGCAATCAGGGATCCATCGCGATGCTGATAAAAGACTTCGCTGGCCAATTCATCCCGGGTTCCGCAATGGGTTTCGCGATAGACAAGATCGTTACTCTTCAAACCAAAGGCATCGCCGATAACATAGGCCCTGGATTGATTCGCAGCGGCGCCCGACATGGCAGGGAGTGCGACCAGGACTATCAGTCCTGCCAGGTATTTTTGCATCTGATTCATTAACGGTAGCTCCGAGTAAGATAGATCCCGGCCGGAAACAGCGTCGACCAGCCGACTGCCATGACCACCAGGGATGTCAGAATGGGCGCGCCAAGATAAGCCTCGCTTAACTCGCTGCCAAACCAATAACTAGCCGGACCCAGCAAAGCCGCGAACACAGCTGCAGCCCATATGTAACGGTTTAACCAGGAAAGCGCATGCATGAAGGTCGTCGCGAACAAAGCCCACAGGCAAATCAACCATATGGGAATACCGAGAAAAGTAGAGCCCGTGTAGTAGATCATCCCGCTTAACGCCATCAGCATATCCCAGAGGCTGCCAACCACGGTCACAATCGCAACAAGCTGCCATTCGGAATTTTTCTCGAGCACGTAGCGGTGATGAATGAGCAGCGCGGTAATCGTATAAGCAATGGCAAACAAATCTCCACCGATAACACAAACTGCCCAGCCGACCTGGAAAATAGCCAGGTTCAAGAGCTTCTTTTTCATTTCGGGATTAAACCGAAGCCTGTTTCTGAAGACGTTTCTGTCGCCACTCTGGCCTGGCAAAAAGAAATTGTGAGGTGCCAATAACGCGTTCTTCAAACGCACCCTGGCAATAGCAGAGATAGAAATCCCACATACGTATAAATACATCGTCGAAGCCCAGGGCTCTCACCTCGTCCAGCCTTGATAAAAAGCGTTGGCGCCAGACCTCGAGAGTTCTCGCATAGTCCTCGCCCATTTCTTCCATACCGATCATCTGCATGTCGGTATGCTTTCTGATGGACGACATGACAATTTCATGCCCTGGCAAAGATCCTCCCGGAAAAATGTATCGCTGAATAAAATCGACAGAGTTACGGGCATAGCGATAACGTTGATCCGGGACGGTGATGGCCTGTATTAACATGAGTCCATCGGGCTTCAACAACGAGGCACAGCCGCCGAAGTACTGCTTGTAGAATTCGTGCCCGACGGCTTCGACCATTTCGATTGAAACCAGCTTGTCGTAGCTCCCCTCGAGATTTCGATAATCTTCGAATATGACGGTGACCAGGTCTTCGAGCCCGGCCTCAATTACACGCTGGCAAGCGGCCTCGTACTGTTCTTTCGAAATTGTAGTTGTCGTCACGCGGCAGCCATAATTTTTTGCCGCATGAATGGCCATACCACCCCAGCCAGTACCAATTTCGAGCAAATGATCAGACGCTTGCAAATCCAGCTTCTGGCATATCACATCGAGCTTATAAACTGCGGCTTCGTTCAACCCCACTTCTTTTCGCGGAAACATCGCAGACGAGTACATCATTTCCGGATCGAGAAACAGTGCGAAAAACTCGTTACTCAAATCGTAATGAGCAGAAATATTCTCCCTGGCCTTACTGGTCGTGTTGCGATTGAACCAGTGGCAGGCTTTGTCGAACAACCGGTATACCAGGGGTTTCGAATCATCCATAAAGTTTAAAAAATCGATATTAATCGACATTAATCGAACCAGGTCCACAAGGTTAGGGGAAGTCCACTTTCCGAGCATGTAGGCCTCAGCAGCACCGATTGATCCGCCAAACGCGATATCCCGATATACGCTGGGGTCATGTACAACAATCCTGGCGCTGATATCGGCCGGCAAATTCTTTTTGCCAAAACTTTTCGACCCGGATCCATCTTCGATAACAAGAATCCCCCGAGGTATTTTGCTCAAGCGTTTTTCCAGCTGTGACTGGACAAAGTCCCCCAGGATTGCGGGCTGGTGGTTAATACTAATATTCGATTGGTTCAAATGGTTCATGGCTCAGAATCTTTAGCTCTTGATTGTCGAATGCTGTTCTTTACTCGGTTCGAGATACTTTGGATGGTTAAAGAAAGGAGTCCTTTTCATTCCCAGTTTCATCGCCTGCCAGTATATGGCTGCCAACACCTTTGCAGTCATCCATGGATGCTCTACAAGAATACCCGCCAGGCTAGGCCCATCAATCTCGCGACGTTTTAAAATCATCGTCGCATCCAAATGCTTTTCACCCAAATGAACCGTCTGCAGGTTCAGGAACAAAGTTTTCTCTGGATTGTTACTGCTCCAACGGTAAGTCATATTCATCGGGTTAAACGGCGATACATGCATCTGCTTATGGAAGTTTATACGCTGAATGCGCTCACCCGGATCACACTTGAGCACATAACTTTGCCTCTCTTTCCAGGGTGTATTGGTCACTTCGGAAACGATAGTTGTTAGATTTTCGTTTTCGTCAAAACAGTAGTAGCAGGTGATTGGATTCATGTTGAAACCAAAATACCTCAGGTTTGCCAGCATCCGTACTGGTCCTGTATGTAATTCACCGGTCTCCTCGAAGATTCGATTTCGTACTGCCTCATCGAGGGGAATATCCGGGTCGCCGAGAAAGTCGCCGCGCTCGAATCGAGCAGGACGCCAGGGCTTATCCGACCACCAGGGGGAAAGCTTCAACAGCTTGTCAAGTTCCGCCAGGTCGATATACATCATAAAAACCTGGTAACTGAACTCGTGCCCCAGCGGAGAAAACCGACGATGCCTTAAGCTGCCTTTGTAGATCGCGCTATGCACGAACAACCTCCACTGCAGGCGTTAGCTTGTTCACCGGTAAATGCCTTGCCGGTAACCGGTTAATTGCAGTGGCTACCTGGCGCCCGCTGACCACGCCATCTTCATGGAATCCATTACCCAGGTAGGCACCGGCAAACCAGGTATTGTTAGTACCGTTAAGCTGCCCAATACGACTGGTCGCCTGCACCGAATCAAGTGAAAACACGGGATGGCTATAATTGAAGCGGCCTATTATTTTTGCTGGTGCAATCGATTCATTGGCATTCAAGGTGACGCAGAATGTTGAATCCGACTTAATGCCCTGCAGGATGTTCATGTTGTATGTCAATACCGCGCGTTCCTGAAACCTTTCCCTAAGCAGGTAGTTCCAGCTTGACCAGGCAACTCGGCGGTGTGGCAAAAGATCTTCGTCAGTATGCAATACCACATCGTTTTGCTGATACGGTATAGCCTTCAGAGCACTGCGTTCGCCAAGCGTTGCGTCAGCCAGCAAGGAGAGAGCCTGGTCGCTGTGGCAGGCCAGTATGACATGGTCATAGGTAGCAACCTGTCCATCGGACATAATTAATTCCACCATCTCATCCAGGCGACGAATTCGGCTGATGTTGGCGCTAGTCATAATCGACTCGCTGAATCCTGCAGTCAGGGGATCCAGGTAACTTCTCGAACCACCCTTGATCACGCGCCATTGCGGACGATTGTTTACACTGAGAAGACCATGGTTTTTGAAAAATTGCACAAAGAATCGTAACGGGAAATCGATCATGCGTTCGGTTGAAGCCGACCAGATTGCACAACCCATAGGTAATATGTACTGGTATACGAAAGCATCGCCGTAATGATTCGCGCGCAGGTATTCGCCAAGGGTTGTCTGTTGCGCGATATAACCGTCTTCGAGATCACGAATTGCCTCGCGATTGAATCTGAGAATGTCTCTTAACATCTTATGAAAAGATGGTCGCAACAGGTTACGGCGCTGAGCGAACATTGCGTTCAGGTTGTTGCCACCGTATTCGATACCGGTGCTTTCGCAGCGTACGCTGAAGCTCATCTCGGTGGGCTGGGAATCGACACCCAGCTCATCCATCAGTTCGATAAAGTTGGGATAAGTCCAGTCGTTAAAAACGATAAACCCGGTATCGATTGCATAGTCGCGTCCCTTATGGCTGAAATCGACGGTAGCGGTATGACCGCCAATTTTGTCGGCTACTTCAAACACGCTTATCTGGTGATTCCGCTGCAAATAATAGGCCGCGGTCAAACCGGAAATTCCGGCCCCTATAATGGCTATTTTCATTGTTCGCTGCTCTGACTGGACTGTGTTTTCGTTGTGACACCGCTACTATCTCGAGAAACCATCTTTTGCCAGGTTCGTGGCATCAATTTCGAAACCAGTAGCAGTGCCTGGAGTCTTTTCGGGAAGCTGTAGTTTCGCGGCCTCGATGAGAGCTGCTTGATGATGCGTTGTGCGGCATCGTCGACATCCATTAAAAATGGCATATCAAAATCATTTTTACGGGTTAGGGGTGTATCGACGAATCCGGGATTAACCACGCTAACGTCGATGTTTTCAGCAGCCAGATCGATACGCAGACTGCTGAAGAAATACTGTAAAGCCGCCTTGGATGCCCCATAGGCCTCCGCCTTTGCGAACGGGGCGTTCGTCACTTGAGAGGCAATTGCGACAATATGTGGTCGAGCAATAGTGCTTTGCCGTAACAAAGGCAGTGCAATCTGCAGGCAGTTTATGGTGCCAAAATAATTGACTTCCATTACCCGTCGGATAGCAGCCCAATCGGGGTCGGGGAATTGCAGGTATTCGCAGTTTCCTGCATTCAATATAACCTGGTCCAAAACTTTAAAATGGCTAGATATTTTTGATTGCACCGATTGCAAACTGTTTTCATCGGTGACATCGCAGGGCAGAGCAATAATAGACTCACTGAGTTTCTCCAGTGATAGCAAGGACTCTTCGTTGCGCGCGCTTGCTATCACCTGATGCCCTTGCGCCGCGAGCGCTAATGTCAGGCTTCGCCCCAGACCGCTGCTTGCTCCGGTGACCCAGATCACCTTGCCGGCATTACCCCTGGCTGTTTCTGTTTGAGTCACGGAACTAACTCGCCAGGCGCAATCTAAGCCAGCGAGTCACGTTGCCCAGCACTGGCAATCGTTCATACAACATCGCACCCATATCATAGAAATCCTCATGGAAGTCGATCTTGTCGCTCCAGCGGACGTGACTGACACCACGCACGTCGATTAATTCTCTGCCGAGCCTGGGATGCCTGAAATGCATGATCCATTTAAGATAGGCAGAATCGTCGGATACCACCTGGTCCAGGTACTCAAAACGGCAGTCGATCAGATCCGCGCACAATGTGGTGAAATAATCTTCCAGTGTCACCAATCCACGAAGTTCATGCACCGGGTCCTTGAAAACAATATCGTCGGCGTAAATTTCGCCAAGCTGACTCCAGTCAGCTTGTTGTAAATCCTTGAAGTTATCTTTAAATCGATCCAAAAGAGCATTATTCGCAGTCATTTCAGGTAAGTGTGGGGTTTGGACAAAGGGTATATACGGACTAGGTCCAAATTTGGATCAATCCTGTGATCCAACCGCAGTCTCGGTGCGTATAATGATCAACTAACAACTGCTGATCACCAATATGACCAGGCCCATGAGGCAAAATAATTCATCTACAGAGCTCACTGCAAAGCTGAGAGACTGCATAGACAGGGTTGCGAACCAACGTGACAAGGCCGCATTTTCCACGCTGTTCGATCACTATGCTCCGATGATTCGTGCCTATAGCCTGGTGCGAGAACCTGGCGCCGACCTGGTCGCTGACGAACTTGCACAGGAAGTCATGATCCGGGTCTGGTTAAAGGCGGGAACTTATAATTCGCAGCTTGCGAACACCAACACCTGGATTTTCACGCTCGCAAGAAATTGCCGAATCGACTATCTCAGGCGAAATGGTCGCTTTGTCAGCGAAATCGATCCGACTGAAATATTCAACGATATGGAAGACGAGAGTCCCAGTCCTTTTGAGATGACGCATCAATCACGGCTGGAAGAAAACATTAGATCAGGCCTTGAGAAGTTGCCCCGCGAACAAGCCGAAATCCTAACCAAGGTCTACCTGGAGGGGAAAAGCCATCAGCAAACCAGCGCAGAGTTAAAACTTCCCTTGGGTACAGTTAAATCCCGTGTGCGGTTGGCAGTTAAGAAACTCAAAGTCCTGGTAGAGAGATAACAATGGATACTATCAAAAATCATCCCGTTGCCGAACTCCTGGTGTCTTACTCGGCAGCCAGCCTGCCACTGAGTCAGGCCCTGTGTATTTCGACCCATCTCGAGAATTGCGATGAATGCGCTCAAAAACTTCGGCGCCTGAACCAGGTGGGCAGCGAACTGATGTACCAGTTAAAGCCTTCTCCACCGTCATCCGCGTTAAAAGCTCAATTGCTCGACCGACTCGATAGCATTACCGGAAATGGATACACAGAACGACACAGCCCTGGAAACCCATCAGTACCAAGCTGCCTGCATCAGTTCATCAAGACCGGATACGAGGATATATCCTGGAAACGAATTTCACGGGATATTCAAAGCTACGAGCTTTGCCGCGATCAGAATAATGCCAAGGTTGAATTGCTGCGTATCAGGCCGGGTGGCACCTCGAGCACTCATACCCACATGGGAGATGAATACACCGTTATCCTCGAGGGCAGTTTTTCTGACGAAGACGGCTTGTATCATAAAGGTGATTTCCTGATGAGGGATGCAAGTCATCAACACACCCCTGTCGCTACAAGGGATAAATACTGCATTTGTCTTGCCGTGACCGAAGCCCCGATTCAGCTAACCGGCTTCTTCGGCCGATTACTCAATCCCTTGATTCGTCGCAGCTACGCCTGACATGACCATCAGGGCCTGGCAGAGAAAAAAGAATCAGACAGTTAGAATGGTGCCCAGGGGCGGAATCGAACCGCTCCGCGTTCGGCACCGACACGAGGATTTTCAGTCGAACCATAAAGTGTGTGTCCCCTCGAACCTAACCTCGAACCTTAACCTCGATAAACGCGCCATACTGGATGGCGTTGATCAATGCCTTATAACAGTAATTCATCTATTCGGCAGGAATCGCGAATAACACGATAAATAACAGAAGGGCCCCTACCGTGGAAAAGTTTGCGAAACGCAGCCAGTAGGCTTTACCTTCGTAGTGATGACGGTTTGCAAGGAGAGCGACTACACACTGCAGTAAGTAATACAGTGCGAACGCACGAGAAGCGAGAGCGATAATCTCGAGCAGATTGGCTGTCCATACCAGGATGATGGCAAAGACCGCGACCACCAGGTAACCCTTGTTGGACGATATTTTCCCCTTGCTCGTTTCACTCGCCAGGCCTCCGGCACCGACAGTATCGGCAACGCCTGCGCTGAACTGGCTCATGATTGCGGCCACGATAAGCATCAAGGGTAATGCGGCCGCCGCGAGCCCGGTTACAGCCACGATATCTGCAATCCGGATATGGGCAAGATCTATATGTTGCACTATCGGCATCAATATAATGACTGATAACACATACAGTACGCCTGAGATCAGTTGCGCCCGACGCATGGTTCGCACACGCATATCGGCATGATATTTTTCACCCAGAAACCGCGATGTCTCGAACCCCTGCACTACCAGCAATATACCGGCCAGCATAAAGGCTTTGGTCATCCAGCTTCTTTCCTGAATATCAAAGGTGAGGGATTGTTCGGATTGTATGAAGTTGTAGTCGTATACAGACACCCCAATCAGCAGAGCCGCAACAATAGCTAACTGGATAGACATTGCAAATGCTTCGAGTTTCTCGAGCCCGCCCAGTCCGCGCAGGAAACCGATTGCCGCAATAAAAACTATGATGACCGTTGTCAGGGATCTTTCCCAACCCAATTCATCCACAAAACCCAGGTAGTTGAGTAAAAAAGACGATAACAATGATAGATAGAATGCGACCGCCGTGACGTAAGCAAGGGAAAGGGCAGCATTGGCAACAAAATCGATTTTATATATCCACGGGGAAGCGTTCTTATCGTGCAGGAGGGGTTCGGCATGAATTATATTGAAACGGATCACGCCGCCGATGGCATAGGCGAGTATAACAATTCCCGTGACCGCGATAGGAGAATAAATACCGATCACGCTGGCAAGCATTGGCGCTATGATCAGAAACCCGCTGCCAATGATGGAGGAGAGGGGCGTGAGTGTTGCCTGCCAGGACTGATTTTTAAGCAACCGGGGATGGAACATGAACAACAATCCAACGGCTACGATAATTACAAGTACTATGTTCAGCATAAGTATCTATTCATATATTTTTCACGCAAAGTAACTCTACAGAAGGAGAAACCCTGCTTATCGTAATAGCATTTCGGCCAGTACAGCACCCCTTCCCGCTGTACTCGTCAAGACGATAGCCTCAAATACTCTGGTCCGGAATTTGCCATCGGCAACCGGGAGTTAGTCAGAAGGAACAATCAGCGCAATAAGAGTCCTGTTAACCAGGGACCTCAAAAACGCTTTGCCCAAAGACCATAAATATCTAATTTTTTACACTCCACAGCGGGCATATGCTGGCGGCAGTATCCATGCCACACGCCTGCGTGACAGGAACTCCGCCGATCCGCCCGAATTGCCTAAGTCACGCTATCGCGCGGGACTTTCCCATCCAGCTACGCCCTGCTACCCGGCCGACATCGAGGTCGACCACTGATCGACCACCTACAAATTTTGGGCTCCAATTAACAACCTGGTCAGGCCAGACATTGTCATAAAAAAAGTAACCTGTTCCGGACGACGGCGCAAAGTGTCGAGATATTAGATCTGAAGCCATTTTTTCTATCAGGCACTTTCATGTGTTGGGACAATGAGGACCGGGCAACGGGATTTACGGAGTAGCCCTTCGCTGACGCTTCCCACAAGAAGTCGATAAGCCGCGCTTCGTCCATGAGAACCCGCAACGATCATATCTACGTCCAGATCCGAGGCCTCCTTAAGAATTACTTCTACCGTTGGCCCGTGCACCAGGAGCGCCGTTGCTTCCAAACCTTCTTTGCGTAATCGTTTTGCTATCTCCTGGATCTGGCGATGCTCACGGTGGAATTTTTCCGCAAGCGAATCCCGGGCAGCTTGTGGGTCCGCTCTGAATTCAAGGACGTCCGGCGCCGGCTCTGCGTTATGCAGAATCCATACCTGGGCTGACATTTTTTTAGTCAGTTCTTCCACTTTTTTCATAATTAATTCTGTTGGTTTGGAAAGGTCTAATGCCACCAGAAGCCTCATATCTTTTCTCCATAGGTTACGCAGCGCAGTACCACACTGTACTAGGAGTCAGCCGATTTATCCATAGCCCGACGGGCTCCTGGACCCGATCAATGGGCGCTCTATTCTACTCTGTCAGACTAACCAGCCCAAGCCTTTTCGCAATAAGCAACCTGCGGATGTCTGTCTGCAGAAATCCAACTTGAGCCATAATCCGGCTCATCGGCGTGGGTCAATTTTAGATGCAATCCCTGGGTTAGTTTTAAGTGCAATTTAACAGGCTGTCGTGTATCTAGTATAATCGATTGCACGATGTCCCAATGGAATCCATATGTCTCGATTAACCCTGTTTGTGATAATTGATCCGACTCAGGAGCAGCAGCTCGCTCTGGAACGCGCAGCCGAGATTGCCAATATAGCGGGTGGTCATATTCATGCCTTTTGTGCAGTTTATGAAGACGACCTGTCCCATTATGCGTCAAAACGTGATGCAAAACGTACAGTGAAGCATCGTGCCATGGATATGGTAGATGACTTAATCAAACCGCTGGCTAATGATCAGGTTACAGTAGACAGGGAAGTAATCTGGAATAATCATTGGTACCAGGCAGCGGTACATGCTTGCGCTAGAACAGGCGCCGATTTCATGATAAAGAGTACCCACACCCACAGGAGAACCCTGAATTTACTGAAGAAACGTTCTGACTATTACCTGTTACGCCATATTTCCTGTCCTGTACTGCTTGTCCAATCGGTCAAACCTGACCTATATCAGCGTGTGTTAGCAACGATTGCCATCGACGAGGGCGACGACCATAGCCACGACAAACTAAATAACCAGGTCATGTCCCAGGCTCGACGTATATGTCGCATAACAGGCGGAGAGCTGCACGTTGTAACCGCCCACAAAAATCGCCACGATATCGTCAATCTGTTAGGTATCAGATCGGATGGAGACGATGAGACAACGTCAGACGAAGAGGTGATTCGTTCCCACTTTGGCATCGAACCGGATAAGATTCACGTCGCTTCCGGCTCCACCAAACAGGTGGTTGTGGAGATGGCGAAGCAATTAGACGCCGAATTGGTAGTAATGGGAACGACTGAACGCGCAGGTATTTCGGGCGCTGTTTTAGGCAATGTTTGTGAGAGGGTTCTGGATCAGTTATCGATAGATGTATTGACGGTTCACTAGTTGAAAACACGCTGACCGTACCTCTGTAATACAAGTCACCCTGAAAGTGGGATTTTTGTGTAATTCTGACCCGGGGAGGTTCCAAGATGAAGCGCAAGCGATTTCTCGAAGAGAAGATCATTTCGATCCCGGGCTATCGCCCGGCGCGTAAAACCGATCGACTCGAACGCAGGCCACCGAAGATGATTGTTTGCGACAATGGTCTGGAGTTTACCTGCAAGGCAACAGGTCCAGCTCAGCTGTCGGGCACATCATCCTGCTGTTTTTATTGGATTTTATGAATGCCAGAAAATAATTCTCCAGATCCCGGTAACCAGAGTTTAATACCTCACACAATCAGTCTGTTTCTGGCTCTTGCTGCATTTTGGCTACTAATTTCTGGTCATTACACGCTGTTGATACTGTCGCTTGGGTTGATCTCCATCGCCCTGGTTGTATATATTTCCCATAGAATGGATGTAGTAGACCACGAATCGCAGCCACTGCTCATCACGCTGAAAATTCCCGGATACCATCTATGGCTCATTAAAGAAATAATTCTCGCCAATATTACCGTCGTGAAACATATCTGGCTTGGCAACGAGACAATTTCTCCCGTTCTCATCAGGGTCAAAGCCGGTCAAAAGACAGACATGGGAAAGGTTCTCTACGCAAACTCCATTACCCTGACGCCGGGCACAGTCTCGGTGGACCTGGCGGGCGATCAAATTACGGTACATGCATTATTGCGGGAAAATATTGAAGAATTGCAAGCCGGTGAAATGGATCGCCGGATATGCCGGTTGGAAGACTGATGCTAATCGCGGCAACCATAGCAATTCTTGTCGTCATGATCCTGGGAATCATTCGAGGGGTCGTGGGGCCCACCCTCTACGACCGGATTCTTGCCGTCAATATGTTCGGTACCAAGACGGTGCTACTCATTTCGCTTCTCGGCTTCGTGATGGGGCGCCCGGAATTCCTGGATATTGCCGTCGTGTACGCGCTGATCAACTTTGTCAGCGTCATTGGCGTGTTGCACTTTTCTGATTCCGCAGTATTTAAACACGATCCTCACGATACCGAGTCACCGAAAGAGGAATCATAATGGATACTATCGTCAATATGAGTAGTGCCCTGTGTTTGCTATTAGGGAGCTTTCTTTGTTTATCCGGAGGGGTGGGGATTATACGATTCCCCGATTTTTATACCAGAATGCATGCGGTAGGCGTAACCGATACTTTGGGTGCGGGAATGATATTAATCGGGTTGATGCTGCAAAATCCCGGGGTTCTCGTAGTGTTAAAGTTATTGTTGATACTGTTGATGACCGTATTTATCAGCCCTGTCGCAAGCCATGCATTGGCCAAAGCGGCATATAAAAACAACCTCGTGCCGCTGTCGAACAGTAATGAAACCAAAGGGGGACAGAGTCATCGAAACCCTGGTTAATATTGTCCTGTTGATTTTTCTCGTCATCACCGCCATTGCCATTGTGCGAATGCGGGATCTGTTTGCGGTGGTCATGATGTCGGGTATTTTTGGCCTGCTATCTGCAAGCTTTTTCGTTGCCATGGATGCTGTTGACGTGGCATTCACGGAAGCGTCCGTGGGAGCGGGTATCGCCACTTTGCTCATGTTGACAGCGGTTACCCTGACCGGGCGCTCGGAGGATAGCAAGCGCCACAGGCCCATGTGGGCTCTGGTCGTGGTTTTTATTACAGGAGGACTGTTGATCTACGGCACTCTGGATATGCCGTATTTCGGCTCCTCGCAAGCACCTGTTCACCTGCATGTTGCCCAACGCTATATCAACGATTCAATGCAGGAAACCGGTATGCCCAATATCGTAACTTCTGTGCTTGCAAGCTATAGAGGCTTCGATACGCTGGGCGAAGTCGTCGTTATATTTACTGCCGGCATGGGGGTATTGGCACTTTTAAGAGTGGAGAGGCGCCCCGGGATCGATCAAACCATGGCGGATACCATCTTTTATTTAATGCACGAACGACATTTGATTCTGCGCATTGTGACCAAAATGCTGCTTCCTTTTATTCTTCTGTTTGCGCTCTATGTTCAATTTCACGGCGATTTTGGACCCGGTGGCGGTTTCCAGGCAGGCGTGATCTTCGCCGCCGCGATCATACTCTATGCCATGGTATTCGGCTTGCATACTGCACGACGTGTCGTCAATCGGACGTTTGTTAGATTGCTTTCTGCGATCGGTGTTTTACTGTACGGCGGTGTCGGGGTGGTTTCCATGCTTTATGGCGGAAACTTTCTTGATTACAACGTTTTAGCCAGCGACCCTGTCGCTGGCCAACATCTGGGAATTCTTTTAATCGAACTCGGTGTCGGTTGTACCGTTGCGGCGGTGATGGTAATCATTTTTTTCAACTTTTCCGGCCGCAGGAATTCTCCGTAGAATTTTAACAACAAAGGCGTTTAATGATACTCGGACTTTATAACTATTGGGTTGTGGTGGTGCTGATGATGACTGGCCTGTACATCGTTATCGCCCACGGCAACCTGATCAAGAAAATTGTCGGCCTGATCATTTTCCAGACCGCGGTTTTCATATTTTATATCAGTATTGCTAAAGTCGAGGGTGGTTCCGCTCCCATTTTGGACGAGGGCATAAGCCAATACTCGAATCCTCTGCCGCACGTCTTGATTCTTACCGCGATTGTGGTTGGCATAGCGACTGTTGCTCTCGGGCTTGCACTGGCTGTCCGTATCAATGAAGCCTATGGAAGCATCGAAGAAGAAAGTATTCAGAATCAGGACAATCAAGAATGTTAATACAGCTGCCTGCTTTGGCGGTCATATTGCCGCTGCTGTCCGCACCGCTTTGCCTGTTTCTAAATCGCCCCCTGTTCGCCTGGCTTTTCACGGTACTCGCCTGTGGTTTGACAATGATAGTGAGTATTGCACTGCTGCAACAAGTCATGGCCTCGGGTACGATCGTCTACGAGATGGGTGGCTGGAGCGCACCCTGGGGAATCGAGTATCGCGTTGATAAGCTCAATGCCTATCTTTTGCTCATAATCACGAGTATCAGC
>Ga0209567_10000261_pt1 | contig 28547 bp, 23 predicted proteins | sample COG_12_FD_184756 | JGI IMG/M metagenome (GOLD analysis project Ga0209567, IMG submission 184756) | Pelagic marine sediment microbial communities from the LTER site Helgoland, North Sea, for post-phytoplankton bloom and carbon turnover... | ecosystem: Environmental > Aquatic > Marine > Neritic... | reverse complement strand
TCGGAAGCAGAATCCAGGGAATGTCAGCCGTGGGAGATGTACGAGTTCGTTAACACGCACTACTGGGACGCGGCCGTTCTTGCAGTCGGCCTCATCGAACGATGGCGGAACCTGGTCGTGGCGCGCTCACTGACACAGCTGCTTAGCGGCGTCGTTACAGAATCTACGTTCAATTTACTGCATGACGGCCTCCACTGGCGCGCCCTCGGCGAATCTCCGGACTTCTATTTCGGACGAATGCTGATGTATCACGTTCGCCTTACCGACTGCTCGATCGAGCACCAGGTTCGTGGGGCAGCGAGCCTGTGGTCTTCGGCACGCTCGCTCGATGCCACCGTTGAAAATCGCGTGGTCGATCACGTGATGGAGAACCTGAAGCGACCTGATGTGCATCTCGATCCTCGATATGAGCAACTCGTGGCGGCCGCGGCGCTGGGGCGCGAGATCCTGGCCCAGGAGCCGGATGCCGACCATAGCCTCAAACAGGCGTTGGCGCACTGTGACCGACATGTATGGACGCCTCATTCGCTGGGTGATCTCAAGGACTTCAACTATCGCCATAGAGGCAAGGCGGAGCGGCGTGACCTGAAATTCTGTGAACGGCGCAATCACGAACGCATGATCTGCCAGCGAACTCATGCCTTCGCGGCAACCTCCGCGAAAATCGCGGAGAGGCTGTGGACGCATTATCACGTTCCGGTCGAGAGCACGTACTATTTTCCACCGTGCGTGGATCGCGATGTTTTTCGCTCGTATACGGACCAGGAAAAGCAGGACACTTTCCGCTGGCTCTCGGAACAGACCGGGCTGTCAGCAGACGAACTCGCCGTCAAACCCCTGATTTTCGAAACCAGCCGTATGGACCGTACGAAGCGCAAAGACCTGTTGCTGGCGGCCTTTGCCGAGATTGCGACAACACATCCCGATTGTTACCTGTTAATCGGCGGCGGCCCGGAGAACGAAGTCTTCGAGTCGCTGCAGCAACAGCTCGAACTCACTCCTTCGCTCAAAGGCCGCGCATTCCTGCTGCGTGCCATTCCTGACGAATTCATCGGGCCAATGTTCTCGGTAGCGCACACTTACGCGACGGCCTCCGAAATGGAAGGCTTCGGAATGAGTGTGTCGCAGGCCGCATCGGCAGGAACTCCGATTGTCAGCACCAACACGATCCCGTTTTCGATTCACCATGCGGCGGAAGAGGCGCTTCTCTTCGACCCGGGTGACAAGCGCGGACTCGTGGATGCGTTGAACCTGCTGCTGTCGGACTCGGCCGAACACGCAAGAAGAGCACAGGAAATCGAGAAGACGCTCGAAGAGCTCGATTGGACCACACGTGTTAGCGATTTCCTGTCGTATCTGAATCGCCGAGGATTCGAAATTGGCCCAGGCCGTACAGCGTAACCGCAAACCCGGCAAGAACCGTACTCGTGCGTGCTGCTAATCCGGTTCAGTAATTGAAAACCAGATCCTGAACTCCGCCCCGGGCTCAGTGTTGATCATGTCCACGCTTCCATCCATCACTGTCGCGAGTTGGTGCACGATTGCCAGGCCAATGCCGGTACCAACCGTCTCTCGCGTAAGCTCAGACTCCGACCGGTAGAAAAGCTGAAATATCTTCTTCATCTGGTCTTTGGGGATACCCGGACCGTAGTCGCGCACAGAAAACATGACCTGGTTGTCCGCATGGCGACTGCAGCTGATCTCGATAATCTTCTTCTCTGCGTTCCTGGAAAACTTGATGGCGTTGTCCACCAGGTTGATGATCATCTGGGCGAAACAATCCTGGTCTATGGTGATCGTCGTCTCAGCGGCGTCCTCACCTGTCGTAAGCCGAAGCTCGAAACCGGCGCGCTCGACCTGGCTCGAGACCTTGGATTCGGTCTCACTCATCAATTCGGCGACTTTGGTCTGCTTCCGATCGAACTGGGGGTCGTTCCTGGTGATCCTGGCAAGCTGCAAAACGTTGGCAATCAGTCTCGACAGGCGATCCGCCTCGTCATGGATGTACTCGTAGTAATTCTGTCGTTTTTCCTCGTCCGCCCATCCTTCTTTGAGCATTTCGCCGTACATGCGAATTGACGTCAGCGGTGATTTGAGTTCATGGCTGACTGCGGACACGAAGTCCTGCTGTTGTCGTGCGAGAGCGATCTGTCTCAGGCCCGTCAGGTACAAGGTGACAAAGCCGCCAACGAGGACTATTGCCAGCACCAGCGTAACCCAGGCGAGAACGCTGGCGCCCGGACCGGGCGGCAATCGCTTGATACTGAAGACCAGCTCCAGGCTATCCAGTGGCGCGGTCAGACGATTGCGATAAAGAAGCGTTCCGTCGAGTCCTTCCGCGACGTTGGGATAGCTCCGCCCATTGGTGTCGCGCCCATCAGTCGTGTGCACCACCACGTCCTGGTAAGCGATGCCCAGGCTGGTCATGTCGGCCAGTGCGGTAGCCACGAAGCTCGCACCAACAATGTCCTGCATGAACGTGTCCTGGTCGAGCAATAAGCCCTGAATGTAGCGCTCACCGTCGCGCCAGACTTTACGGAACAACACGAAGTGGCCGCTATCGAGAAGACTGAACTCGAAAGGGTCGATTTCACTCTCAAAGGTGCTGATGCGGAGATCCGTCAGCCCCGCAACGTTCGCTATCTGCCGATTGCCCGCTACGACGACGGGCTCCGGCAGGGCACTCTGTTCTTTGCGTTTTCTGCGGCCCGGTGTGGATGCAGCACCCTCTTCCCTGCCCTGCTCCAGCGAATAATTCGCCTCAGCAGCCTCACGTTTTTTCTGCGGCGCGGCATCCCGCTTCGAATCACTGACCAACTTGAATCCCGCGTTCGACTTCGGCTCATTCAATTGATCGAATATCTGCTGGCTGTAGCCGTCATCGGGAGACACTTGCCGTTCGGCCGCCCGGAGCTCGAGCCGACCACTCGCGTCTTCGTCTGCGAAGGAGGAAACCGACACCTCGCCGATGACGTCTGCCTCCTTTTCCTCTTCCATGACGGTGGCCGGAGCATCGACACGAGATTCGAGCAAACGTCGCAGGCCGATATTCGCGTGAGATTGCACCAGGCTGTTATCTGCGAGAATGGCCCGGAGTTCTTGCGCCAGGTTCAGCCGCTCGCTGTATTCAGCCTCGCTGATGCCGAGCTTGGGCGCCTCCGCGCCATCGGGTGGCAGCAGCGGTGTAGTGAATTCACCGTTGGTATCCACCTGGAAGTAACCGAGCACGCCGGGCACGTCGGCAATGACGGGGTAAGCGGACAGCGGCGAGCGCTGCACAAAGTTGGCGCTCGGGTCACCGGACACAACCAGGAATGTGTAATCGGCAAACGTCCGTGCGTCCGCCGTATTCACCAACTCCCGGAGGCGTGCATCGACACGCTGCGTGAACTCTTCAGCGTCGCCCTGGTATTGGTAGAACGCCTCCCATTTCAACTGGCTGTAGGCCTGCCATATCAGAATCGCAGTCGGCACCGCCAAACTTAGGAAAAACAATACGAGGAAGTTCCGCAGCCGAGTTTTGTCGAGGCCTTCAAGCAGGCGCGCCGGCAACATGGCTTAATCCTCTATCACGAGACGATAGCCCGCGCCGCGGACAGTAGTCAGCAACTCGGGTGCTTTGTTGTCGTCCTCGATCTTGCGTCTCAGCTTCGCGATATGTATGTCGACAGTTCGGGTCTCGATGTCGAGGTTTTTCGCGTAGCCCCACACATTCGACAGCAATTCCTCACGTGATACAGCTCGGTCGCAGTTCTGAGCAAGATAGCTCAGGACCTCGATCTCCCTCTTCGTGAAGCTGATCTCATTGCCGTCTTTCATTCCGCTAAGGTTCGCAGTGTCGATGTCGATGCCGCCGACATTCAGCGTCCGCGCCATTTCCTGGCCAACCTGCGAACGTCGCAGCACAGCTTCGATCCGTAGAACCAGCTCCTGGATCGAGAACGGTTTCGGCACATAGTCATCGGCACCCAGTTTCAGGCCCTGGATAATCTCCTCGTCCGACGTCTTGGCCGTCAGCATAATGATGGGCTGATCACGATCTTCCGTGCGAATGCGGTTGCAGATCTCGTAGCCATCCATGCCGGGTAGCATGATGTCCAGCAAGATCAGGGCGAACTTGCCCGTCAACGCTTTCTCGAGGCCATCCGGGCCAGTCGCTGCGCTATCGACGTCGTAACCGTGAAATACGAGCACGTCGATAAGGCCGGTGCGGATGGCCTCCTCGTCTTCCACGACCAGTATGCGTATCTGCTTTTTCATCGCCTTCTAGGCTAGCACTCCGGGGCGGATCGATGCGTGATTGAGTGTAACGTTTTTGTAAATTTCGCCTGCGAGATTTTACTTTTGCGTGTCTTATTTGCCCGGCGGCCAGACCTTAAGCTTCCTCCATCGACTATTTCGATTGACGACTCGAGGAGGCACCACCATGGCATTAATCAATCGCATCTCACGGCTGTTCAAGGCCGACTTCCACGCGGTCCTGGACCAGATCGAGGAGCCGGAGGCGCTTCTCAAGCAGGCTATCCGCGACATGGAGGACGACCTGGCGAGTTCTGAACAGCGCATCAAGCTGTGCGCGCATGATCAGGAAGCACTGACGCAGCGCAAGGGCGAACTTGAAAGCGCGGTCGCAGAATTCGACGTGCAGCTCGACCTGTGCTTCGATTCCGACAAGGACGACCTTGCGAGAAACATTATTCGCAAGAAGCTCGAGGCAGAGCGCCTGCTGAAACGTCTGAACACAAAGCACGCCGCAAACGCGCAGCACCTCATTGAGCAGCGAACCGCGCTCGAGCAGAACAACGCTACGCTCGAAAGCCTGCGGCAGAAAGCCGAGCTATTCGCGCAGCAAGCGCCAGCGCACAGTGACGGCAACTCCGAGTTCGACGACATCACCTGGATGGCCAGGGAGATGGCCGTTGGCGACGACGAAGTCGAGATCGCGTACTTGCGCGAGAGAAATGTGAGGAGCGCATCATGAACCGGCCCACATTTTTCCATGGCGTGATCGTCGCTGCGGTGCTCGGCTTTTTCGCCAGCGCGATCGTCGCCACGCTAACCCCCTTTGTCGGGCTGGGCCCGGTTGTACGCCTGGTCATACCCGCACTCGCACTCGCCTACCTGCTGTATCTCTTGGGCCGCAGCGAGGAACGGACGGGGCGTGTCATCACGCTGTCCCTTTGGGGTGTTCTGGCCGCGGGCACCTGGTGGATCGCACCACCATTACCGTTCTATTTGCTGATTCATGTCGGCGCAATCTGGCTGGTGCGTTCTCTCTATTTCTATTCGGGCGTGATACCGGCATTGATGGACCTTGGGATCAGCACCCTGAGTATCTCCGCCACGGTATGGGCGATAAGTCGCTCGGGCAGCGTATTTCTTGCCACCTGGTGTTTTTTCCTCGTGCAGGCGCTCTTCGTTGCAATACCACCCGCGATAAAGAGCCGGCGGACAAGCCGACGTAGTGCCACGAGTGAGAGCGAAAAGTTCGACCAGGCGAAACGCAATGCCGACAAAGCCTTGCGTCAATTATTCACACAGTAAGAGGATTTGATCATGAAAACCAAACTACTGGGCATCGCCCTTTTCGGCCTCACGCTGGGGTCAGTCATGTTTTACCCACAGCTGATGGCCAAGAACATCCAGATTGATCCGCCGATTCAGCAGCACATTACGGCCAGGCCGAAAATCGACGTGGTCTTCGTCCTGGACACGACCGGCAGCATGAGCGGTCTTATCCAGACCGCGAAGGAAAAGATCTGGTCCATAGCAACAACCATGGCTTCGGCACAGCAGGCGCCGGAGATTCGTGTCGGACTGGTCGCCTATCGTGACCGTGGCGACGCGTACGTGACCAGGGTGGTCGATCTGTCCGCTGATCTCGATTCCGTCTACGGAACGTTGATGGACTTCCAGGCACAGGGCGGTGGTGACGGACCCGAGAGCGTCAACAAGGCCCTTTACGACGCTGTACATAATATGTCCTGGAGCCCGCAAGACCAGGCTTACCAGGTCGTCTTTCTTGTCGGCGATGCGCCGCCACACATGGACTACAACGAAGTCCGTTACCCGGAGATCGTCGCGGCGGCCCGCGAAAAGGGCATAGTCGTCAACACGATCCAGTGTGGCGACTTGCCGGTAACGGTTGAGCCCTGGACGCAGATTGCGGCCTTGAGCCAAGGCGAATTCTTCCAGGTTGAGCAGGCCGGTAGCGCCGTCGCCATCAATACGCCATTCGACGAGGAGATCGCCAAATTGTCAGCACAGCTTGACGACACCCGCCTCTATTACGGAACGGACGAACAGCGGGAAAAGATGAAGGAAAAGGTGGCTGCGACTGACAAGATCCACGCGGGATTGTCGGTTGCCTCTCGTGCGCGCCGCGCCGAATTCAACGCATCGATTGGTGGCAGGGCAAATCTGTTGGGCGAAAATGAACTGGTCGCCGCCATTGTGGACGGTGACGTCGCCCTCGACGAACTCGAAGAAGATGCATTGCCCGAACCGCTCAAAGCGATGGCCCCCGCCGAACAGGAGGCCTTTGTCGCTGAATTGTCACAAAAGCGGGAAGATCTGCAACGGCAGATTCGGGCTTTGTCCGAAGACCGCAGTGGCTATCTCGCCAAGAAAGTCGATGAGGCTGGCGGCATGAAGTCTTCGCTGGACCAGAAACTCTACGACGCAGTGAAGGAACAGGCGCGCGAAGAGGGACTCGAGTACAAAGACGGACCTGCGTACTAGTCGGGACGGACCGCGGAATTGACAAGGGCCCCGCCGGGGCCCTTGTCATATTGCATTTCGTGGTTAATACGTACGGACGAAGGAGTTGCCGCCACCTGACACGCATCAAGTGCTATCGTTGTTACCGAGCGCCCAGGGCAATCGCTACGGAATGATGGCCAACTATCTCCTGGACATGGTTATCCTTTTGACGGCAGCCGTCGTTGCCGTGCCGCTGTTTCGCGCGGCGGGCTTTGGGGCGGTTCCCGGATTCCTCGTCGCCGGGGTGCTGGTTGGACCGTCCGGACTGGCACTGATCGACAGGGTGTCCGAGATCGGCCAGCTGGCCGAGCTTGGCGTTATCCTGCTGCTATTCGTCATCGGAATCGAACTCAGACCGGCGCGCCTGTGGCTGATGCGGCGGATGGTATTCGGGCTCGGAACGCTGCAGTTGCTCATTACCGGCGGCTTGCTCACGGTCGGCGCTCATGTATTTCTCGACATTCCGCTGCGTGCAGCGATACTGATCGGACCCGCCCTCGCGCTTTCGTCCACCGCTTTCGTACTCCAGCTTCTTTCCGAGCAAAAGATGCTCCACTCCAATTACGGCCGGGCATCGCTGTCTGTGTTGCTGCTACAGGACCTGGCGGTGGTACCTCTCCTCGCCCTGGTGCCCTTGCTCGCGGCCCAGGAATTAACGATTGGTGCAGACATCGCCTTTGCCCTGTTGGAGGCCGCCGCAATTCTGCTGCTCGTCGTCGTGGGCGGTCGATACCTGCTGCAGCCGATTTTGCATCGCGTTGCACACACCCGTACCCAGGAGATATTCACGGCACTGGTCGTCTTGCTGGTGCTGGGCAGCGCGGTCCTTACCGAACACATCGGCCTGTCCATGGCGATGGGTGCGTTCATCGCCGGCCTGCTGATCGCGGATTCGCCCTATCGCCACGGGATCGTCGCCGAGATCCAGCCGTTTCGCGGCCTGTTGTTGGGGCTGTTCTTCATGTCCATGGGCATGTCACTCGATCTCGGCACTTTCCTCGCACAGCCGTTTTCCTTACTCGGGCTGCTCGTCGCGCTTATCGTCTTGAAGTTCGCCGTTTTGTGGCCGCTGGCCACGTTTTTCGGGCTCCGGACCGCATCCGGCGCAGCGGTGGGCTTATTGCTCTCACAGAGCGGCGAATTCGGCCTGATCCTGTTTGCCTATACGCACCAGGTGAATCTCATTGACACTGCGTTGTTCCAGCAGCTGCTGCTGGTCGTCGTACTCAGCATGCTCGTAACTCCGGTGATGGCTCGCCTGGCGGAGCACCTGGCGGTGGTGCCTCGTGACCTGAAAGAAGCGGCCAAGGAATCACTGGCAGAGTCGCGCATTGTCGTTGCGGGATTCGGTCGCGTCGGCCGACGTATTGGCGAGATACTTACGATGGCGGGCAAACCTTATGTTGCCATTGACTACAACTCGTCGCTCGTGCTGCATGAACGCGCGGATGGCCACCGTATCTTCTATGGTGATGTGCGCCGTCCCGAGGTCCTGCGCTCTATTGGCGTTGCTAATGCCGACCTGGTGATCGTTACATTGGACGATTTCGAGGCCACAGAGGACGTGGTGGATGCGATGCGCCAGGTACATCCGGATGTCACGATCCTGGTCAGGGGACACAATGCTGAACAATGTCGGACGCTGCACAAACTCGGCGCGAGTCTCGTGGTATCGGAGAACCTCGAGGCAAGCCTGGAGCTCGCGCGCGAAGCGCTGATCCGCGACGATGGTGACGCAGACGAAGCGGAAACGCTGATCCTGCGCTTTCGCGATGAACATTACGCGGGCGTTGCGAGGAAGAAGCCGAAATAGGCCCCGGATCAAGTCAAGATGTGATCTTCATGAGCGCAGTCGATCGCGACGCGGTGCCCTATAATCCTCATCATGCTGCTTACTCGCTGGTTCAAACATCATCACTACATGAACAACAACGTCCGCAAATACATGGGTTACGCCGGAGGCGAGATCGTTCTCGTCATCGCCGGCATACTGATCGCGCTGCAGATCGATGCCTGGTATGAAGAAAAACAGATTGCGAAGGACCTCAATACCCAGCTTAAGGCTGTCGCAGAAGGTATTTCGCAAGACCTGACCAGTATCACCCGTCTCAAACGGCAGCGGGTCGATGCCATTTTCGAATCCAATCGATTGACGGAGGTTACAGGGCCACCTGAAGCTGTCGACGAATGGTACGACCGCAGGTATGTCGAATTTGCCAGCGGCCTCGTTGCGACCAGCCAGGTGCCAGTTTCTTTCGTTGCCGGTACCGGCGCATACCAAACCCTGCAGTCGTCTGGCTACGCAAATCACATCAAGGACGATAGCCTCAAGAGTAATCTCCACGACTACTACGCAACAGTGGAGCGGATTGTGTTCGCCGAACGTGAGATGAACAACTTCGTTCAAGAGGTTACGCTGAAGTACCAGACCGATACCACGCAGGGGTTTATCAAGCACTTTTTGCAGGAACCCTTGCTAGCCTGGGAAACGCCGAACGATGAGGCTGACCGCCAATGGGCGCTTCAGTTCCGGCAGGCCTACCGCAGGTTGCTGGCCAACTCGGTGACGCAGGCATTGGTTCGCTCCGGCAGAAACCAGCCGTTGTTGAAGGAATATGAGCACCTGCTATCGCTCGGCAATGTCCTTGTTGCCCAGATCAACGTCTACGTCGCCCGGGGGCAACACGAATCCACGCGTCGCGAAGTATTCCAAGCCGATGGCGTGATCGGCCCAGCGAAAGTATTTCACGAGGGCAGGTTCGAGGCGCATTCATTGGGCCTGTTCGTCGCCCCTGTTCGCTCATCATTGGGATCCGGTGTTGATGATCTGCGTATGGGTCAGGATCATCTACGCGTGACCTACGGGGGTGGCGACGATTGGGTTTTCCTCTATGCGATGGCCGGCCCTATCGAGATATCGGTCCGAAATCCATCTCTCGATTACTCCCGGTTTGACCGCATCCGCGTCGAACTCATGCGACATTCGGGCTGTGAGGATCTGCGGCTAGTCCTGAAGGACACGGAGGACACCGACGATGGCTCCCAGGCAAACGTCGGCCTCGACTTATCCGACCAGTGGGAGGCCTACGAGTACGACCTGTTGCTCTTCAGCGATGCAGACCTGCGCCAACTGAACGTCGTGGCCGGGTTCCTGATGGGCAGGAATGCCTGCTCTTTTAGCATTCGGGACGTCACTTTCCTGAAACCTGGGGATGATTAGGCTCGCGCCCCAGTTTCAGCAGCGGGTCATCTTCTGCGAGGCCGCCGCGCGGCCCCACGATGTCTTTGAACTTTCGCGCATAGCGATCGAATTTGTCCCGCCACACGTCAGCCGCAAATTTCGCGATGGCGGCGCCTTCGAGAACGAGGTCGAGATTCTCGATACATATTTCCCAGCCGGCTGCATTGCGGGCGCACCAGGACTTATCGTCAAAGCTTTCCGATAATCTGAAAAGACAGCCGTTGCCATCCGGCTCGAGCTCGAACTTCATGCTGTGCTTGCCCCAGCGATATTCCAGCAGCCGCGGTGCGTCGACGGCCAGTACCTCACCGTGCAGGTCTTCTTCAGTGGCGTGTTCCGTCTCCTCCAGCGCAATAATGAAGTCCAGCTTCGCACCCACATTCCAGTCGCCGACGACGTCGCAGGGGAACCATTGCTTCAGCAGTTCCCGCTCGGTAATTACTCGCCAGACTTTTTCCGGTGGATGGCCGAAGCGTCGTTCGAGGCTCAACGTATATTTGTATCCACTTGCGTTTGTTTCGAGCGTAGCGTCCATTTCAGTCCTCCATCGAGTCGAGGGTTTCTTCCAGGGCGTCGAGGTGTGGTTCCCAGTAGGCGCGGAATGGCGTCAGCCACTGGTCCAGCTCCCTTAACGGCGCGGCGTCGAGCCGGTAGATCCGCTTTTGCCCTTCCCTGCGCACAAGCGCCAGCCCGGACTCGCGCAGTATCCGTAGTTGTTTCGACACAGCCGGCTGGCTCATCTTCAGCTTTGCCACCAGGGTGCTCACCGGGCACTCGCCCTTGCCGAGTTCCTCAATGATCCGGCGCCGGGTCGGATCGGCGAGCAAGTCAAAGGTATTTGCCATGGGCTTAATATGCCTTATCAGTTATATAACTGTCAAGGTATATCTTGGATAGCGCCTCTACCCAGATCGTCAGGACCCGAACAGCAACCAGAGCAGCAGGTGCCCCGGCAGCTGCAGCACCAGTGGTACCGCTGTCATCAGCAACAGCATGTGTTGTACCGGCGTGAGGTTTGCGCCGGCGGCAATCGGAAACCGGTAGACATGATTGATGTTCGGCTCCGGTTTTGTCAGCCAGCGCGTCAGCAGCAGCACGAGCCATGCGATCAGCACTGCCCACGGATACACGCCGGGGTCATAACCAAGCTGCCACGGACCCCAGACAACCACCGCCAGCAGCGGCACGTGGAACAGCGACACCGCGCGCAGCCACAGCGGGCTCTGTTTGTCGAACATGTAGTCAGCAAGGCCGGTCACCTGCGGCAGGTTTAGCAGGCGGCCGAAGAAGCTCACGCTCCATAACATCTCCGGAACCAGCACCATGCATGCCATAAGGCTGACGATGAACGAACTTTCCAGCCACAGGCCCGCCACGAGCGCGAGGAACGCGATGTCGGAGAACCAGAGAAAATTGGCCGGGCCGCGATGCCGCCAGTAAACCAGGACGATGACGAGCACCATCGCGGTCCACGCGATCTTGAGCCATAACGGCACAAGGGTGCTTACCAGCAGTTCGTCGCCCATTGGGTCCCGCCTATACTGTCACGTCAGCCTGCAGCGCCGATACGTGCGCCGGGTGGCAGTATAAGCTTTGTGCCAGGTGTAATCGTCAGCTCTGCTAGCCGGTCGCTTCGCCGAGTTGCCGGGCGTCCGTCAAGCGCTTGATCATTCGCGCGGCATTCCGGTTGTCCGGGTCCAGTTCGAGCGATACGCGATAGAAACGGACGGCTGCCTCGTGATCGCCCTTGATCATGATGGCCTCTGCGAAGGAGTCCCAGGTGTTGGCGGATGACGGGAATGTTTCGGTATTCAGGTCAAAAACCTTGATGGCCGATTCGATGTCGCCCTGCTCGAGAAACCTGTAACCCATCGCATTGACCGTCGATTCCACAATTTCCGCCGCCGGCAAAGCAGCATCGCCCATTGCCCGATAGGCGTAGGTGACCCTGACGGGATCGCGCGTCGCGAAAGCGGCAGAGAGGTGGCCCACAATATCGGCCTGAGGTGCGTTCATTGGCGCCGACTGTACGTTTCCGGCCAAGCCGACGAGCATGATCAGGGTGACTGCCAGTTGTAATCGAATCATGTGAATGCCCCCAAAAATCGGTTTATCTACAAATTAGATGCAGCTCGCGCCAATTTGGTTTCAATTTCTGTCACTAACGCTCACACCGATACGGTAACCGCCTCGCCTACGGCCGATCAATTCCCCATTGAAATCCCGCTTTCGCATAGTCCTTGCTAAATGCAGCCAGAACCATACCATCACCGCACAAGCACGAATCCTTGCCCGGCAGGTAACTCGACCCATGGCCAAGAAAAACAAGAATCAACCTGTCGAAGTCCGAATCAAGATCGATGGTCTCGACGTTGCCGCTGTGTCAAATATGCACAGCGAAGACATCGACAACTTGCTCGAGCAACGGGGTGCCGAATCCTTCGTGTTTATCCCGTTGGCGAAGCTGGGTAAAAAGGGACAACGACTGTTCGGCAACCCGGCCGCCACGGCCCGCAAGAAGGCAAAGTTACCGGCGATCGATTGGTACGACGGCGAACTGCGAAACCTCGATGACGGCAGCGCGGTACCTGGCGTTCTTGCATTCGACGTTCGACGGCGCACCGCCCGCGGGATTGCCAGGACGGTGGGCGTGAATCAGTTCATATGGGGTACGTCCGGTGCGCCTGTCGAACCACACGACGTCAAGATATTCGAGGACGATGGCGGCCATTCCTGGAAGTCATCGCGGGCCCGCGCATTTGTCGGGCTGTCGGACATGGCAGTCTCGGCGCGTCATATTGCCACCCTGCCGATGGCGGTCGAGGAATCGCAGACGACAATGGACAAGTTCTGGCGGCTGGTGGCCGTCGTCCTGGGTGCCGCGATCGTTGGAGGCGCGCTGAAAGCAATTTTTCTTGCGCTGCTGAACTCGGATGAATCGACGTCATGGCTCGCGTCGATGATAAACGTCGTGTTTTATCCGTTCGTCATTCCAGCCGTTCTCGTCGGCGTCTACCTGCGAGTGCTAATGCAAAGAGGCGAGGCGCAGGCACGCGATTTTACGGCCGCGGAAGCCGAGGCAAACTGGATCAAGGTGGCGCCCCACCTGCTCGCCCTGTGGGTCCTGTGCTGGATGGCTGTGGTGCTGCTCACCTTGCTGCAGTCTGTTCCCAGCGCCGATCTTGGTTTTCTCGGGCGCACCAGCGGCGTAACGACATCGTTAATCATCTGCGTGTGGATGCTGCTGCCCATCGCCCATTCTCACGACGTCGAGACGCTATTCAAGTCTGGGTTCGAATCGGGGATTGCTGCGGCGGTGTCGATATTCACGATCAAGCTGTCACTGTACGTGACTAACCTCATCACTGACGCGTTGCTTGGTGTCCTCACGAGTCTGTTGCCGTTCGAGGTTCCCGAATGGCTGCAGGAGCTCATTAGCACGATCATCAATTTCGGCGCGGAAGTGTTTTTTGTGGCTGTGTTGCTCGGTTACGCCTGGTCACGAACGCGGCAGCAGTTTATGCGATTGTGAGATCGCGTGGGCCCTCATTAATCGACATGCTTGCTTTTTATCTGGTGGCCAGAGGCGGAACCGATCCACGGACACACGGGTTTTCAGTCGCGTGTTGGATCGCCTGTGGCGGTTTAAAGGTATCGATTCAGCCACGATCCCTGGAAAAGAATACTATGAACACCGTAAGTGCAAACCTGATTCCCCGAACGACGAAGTAACTTCGAGAAATGGCACATCACGTAATTTTCGCGGCGCCCTTTTTCATGGACGCCACACTGCGATTCCTTCGTGGCGCCTGCCGCTTGCCGGACGTCGCGCTGACTATTGTGAGCCAGGATCCCGAGGAGCGCTTGCCAGCAGACATTCGTTCGCGCATTGTCGGGCACTGGCGCGTTAGCGACGCGCTTGACCCGCAGCAGCTGGTCGATGCCGCGCGCCATTTGGAGGCGCAGTTTGGCAAGACTGTGTGCTATCTGGCGTCACTGGAGCAGCTGCAAGTGCCGCTGGCGCTCGCACGCGAGGCGCTTGGCATTGGTGGGTTGTCGTCCACGGCAGCTAGAAATTTCCGCGACAAGTCACGCATGAAAGATGTCCTGCGGGCTGCAGGCGTGCCGTGTGCACGCCATGCGCTGATCGGGGATCCAGACGCGGCGACGTCCTTCACTCGGCACGTCGGCTTCCCCGTAGTCGTGAAACCACCGGACGGCGCAGGGGGGAAAGCGACCCTCAGACTCGATGGGCCCGACGATCTCGGCACCTGGCTGCAGCGTTTCCCACCGAATCCGGACCGTCCGACCCTGTTCGAGGAATTCGTGTGCGGCACGGAACACTCATTCGACAGCATATTTATCGACGGCCGACCGGTTTGGCATTCGATCTCCCGATACATGCCCTCGCCACTGGAAGTTCTCGAGAACGACTGGATACAGTGGTGTGTACTGCTGCCCCGCGACATTGGAGGCGCTGAGTACGATGCGATTCGCGAGTCGGGTTTTGCGGCTATCGAGGCGCTTGGGTTGCAGACCGGGCTGAGTCACATGGAGTGGTTTCGACTCGCGAACGGCAATATCGCAGTTTCCGAGGTCGGCGCACGCCCCCCGGGGGCGCAGATTTCATCCTTATTGTCGTATGCTCATGACATTGATTTTTACGAAGCGTGGCCACGCCTGATGGTATTTGGAGAATTCGACCCGCCGCCCCGCGAGTATGCAGCCGGCGCGGCTTACATTCGTGGACAGGGCCGCGGCCGCGTCCGCAACATCAGTGGCATCGGCGAAGTCCAGCGCCGATTCGGCCCGATTGTCGTCGAAGCAAAACTTCCGCGCGAGGGGCAGCCACCCAGCGATAGCTACGAAGGTGACGGCTATATTATTGTTCGCCACCCGGACACCGACGTTGTACAGCATGCGCTGCAGGAAATCGTCGGTATTATTCGCGTGGAGCTTCAATGAATCAGCAGTCGCCATGGCGATTGCTGCTCGGGCCGCAGCGCCCGGTGGTCAACCTCGATGACGCCGTGGCGCGATCCGGCATCGGCGATCGTCCGATCGGGGTCATATCGGCGGCCTGGCAGGAAGCCGAGGGCGACATCGACGATGTCCAGCGCCTGGTGCAGAACCCCCTCTCTGACCTGCGCATTTATCAGAGAACGGAAGACCTGTTTGCCGCAGATAAACGCCTGCATGACGCTTACCGACTGCGACAGGACAGGCTAATAGAGCAGCAGCGGCTATACCGCATGCGTCTCAAGCATCTGATGGTGGCGGCCCGTCACACGTTGCGCACCGAAGGCGACCCGGCCGTCGTGGCAGCGGAACGCCGCCATGCGATATCACAATTGCGTGCGCTCGATCGGCATCACCTTGGCCAGGTCGAGAAGCTACATAAGCGGTTCGACGACGAGTTCAACACGGACTCGTACGCGCACCTGTCAGAACACGCAGCCGCGATCGACGACGAATTATCGCGCGTCGAAACCGTTCTCGTAACCGGCGGCAATATCATCATACTGATGAATCGGCTGCGTCTCTTCGGACTCGATCGGTGGCTGCGAAGCAAGAACATCATCGCCTGGTCCGCCGGCGCAATGGCGCTGTGTGATCACATAGTGCTGTTCCACGATCTTATGCCGCAGGGTCGCCGCGACCCGGAAATCGTCGGCAAAGGCATGGGCCTGCTGCCTGGCATTGTGTTGCTGCCGGATGCAGAAAAGCGATTGCGCGCAAAAGACCTGGTGCGTACCAAGCTGTTTAGTCGGCGCTTCGCGCCCGCTTCCTGCATCACCCTGGATAACGGCTCGCTGCTGTTGTTCGAGGCCGGGACGCTGCGTGACAGCGATGCGGCAAAGCGCATTACTCGTAATGGAAAGTTCATGCGAGTGCGCGCGGCGTGAACCCGGAATTGCGAAATCTGCTCCGCAAGGGCACGCCGGAGCCGGCCGATATCGATTCCCTTCTCGCGGAGCAGGACTTTCCCCTCGTCGACGGTCCGGACGTCACATTCGTTTTCCGCGGCGCAGTTGACGAAGTCAACCTGCGTTGCTGGATTTCCGGTCTGGACACGGCGCAACCATTCCAGGCATTGCCCGGCACCGACCTGTGGGTGACGACCATCGAGCTACCGAAGGGATCGCGAATCGAATACAAATTCGAGGTTGTTACGGGCGACTCGCGGGAGTTGATTCTCGACCCGCTGAACGGCGTTATTGCAGAGGATCCGTTTGGCGCGAACTCAGTCTGCCAGGGCTTTGGCTACGTCAGACCGGAGTGGACCCTGCACGATCCGCAGGCACGCGTTGGCTCTTTGCAAAAACTCCAGGTCGACAGCAGCGTGTTCCGGGATTCCCGGGAGATACAGGTGTACTTGCCGGCGACGTTTCGCAGCAACCGCCGCTATCCGTTGCTCATCGTACACGACGGTATCGATTACCTGCGTTACGCTGATCTCAGGACTGTCCTCGACAACCTGATACACCGGCTCGAAATACCGTCTGTCATCGTTGCCTTGATTCAGTCGCCCGATCGACTCAAGGAGTACGGTGGCGACGATCGGCATGCCCGATTCCTGGTCGACGAATTATTGCCTCGCATGAACGATGCCTTTCCGCTGCTTGATGGGTCCGGCGCGCGGTGTCTCATGGGCGCCAGCTTCGGCGGCGTAGCGGCTTTGCATGCGGCATGGCGCTTTCCGGAGCAGTTCGGCTCACTACTGCTGCAATCCGGCTCCTTCGCGTTCAGCGATATTGGCCGCCATCGCCGCGGGCCGGTTTTCGATCCGGTCGTGCGTTTTATGAACGAGTTGCGTGAGCAACCCGGCCGTCCGGCAGAGCGAATCTTCATGAGCTGTGGCATGTACGAGTCGCTGATCTACGAAAATCGCTCGCTCGTCCCGCATCTGCAGTCGAAGGGCGTGGATCTGCGCTTTGAGGAAGCGCGCGACGCACACAACTGGCAAAACTGGCGCGATCGCCTGCGTATCGGCCTGTCGTGGCTGATGCCAGGGCCCGCGTGGTTAGTGTACGAATGATGGCATTGGCCGGGGCACAGGCGCGAGTTCGCCTATACTATGGGTAGGAACCGTTAACTAAAAAGGATACCAAGACGGTGGCGCATAAAACACGACGAATCGGCCTGTCCCTGGGCGCCGATATTTGCTGGCCTATTTGCTACGAGGGCTTGTTGAAGGAACTAGATCTCGCCATCCCGGACGGGAACGACACTCTGACGTTCGAAGTCGAGCGGGTCCACATCGAACCGTTCGATCTGCAGCAGCCGTGCAAGTACGACGTTGTTATCGATCGGCTGACGCACTGGTATCACACCTCGCGCGAATGGATTAAGAAAGCAATCCTCATGGACGACCTCTACGTGTTCAACAATCCGTGGACGTTGCAATCGATGGAGAAGCTGACGACTTATTGCGCCATGATGCGGCTCGGGTTGCCCGTGCCGACCACCTGGCTGCTTCCGCCGAAGTCCTACGCAGACTCGCCGGATCTGCAGTTAACACTGAAGCGCTACGCGAAGTTGTTCGACCTTGGCGACATTGGCGATCAGATCGGCTACCCGTTGTTTATGAAGCCTTACGATGGCGGTGGATGGGTGGGCGTTTCGGCAATCAAGGATCGGGATTCGCTGCAGGCCGCCTACAATACGAGCGGCACGCAGGTCATGCATTTGCAGGAAGGCGTCGTCCCGTTTGAAGGCTTCGTCCGCTGCGTAGGCCTCGGTCCGCAGTTCCGCTGTGTCAACTATGACCCGGACGCGCCATTGCATGACCGCTATCGGATGGATGTCGACTTTCTCTCAGCCGAGGACGAGCGGCGACTAACCGACATGACAATGGTGATCAATGCGTTTTTCGGCTGGGACTTCAACTCCTGCGAATCGTTGCTGAGCAATGGCATATGGCACCCGATCGATTTCGCCAATGCCTGCCCGGATTCGCAGGTTACTTCGGTGCATTTTCACTTTCCCTGGCTGATCAAGGCCAATTTGCGCTGGTCAATTTTCTGTGCGGCGACCAGGCGGAATATGAACACGAGCCTCAACTGGCGCGAGTATTATGACGTCGCTGATGAAGACAAGCCGTTTGACGACAAGCTCGCAGACTATGCGCGCATTGCGCGCCGGCGCTTCGACACCGACCGCTTTGAGGAATTCTGCGACCGGCATCTGGGACATCTGGACGAAGTTGCACTCCACTATTTTGCGACGGAACCGGTCAGGGACGCGATAAGAGAAAAAGTGGAGGTGCTGTATCCGGACCATGAGCACAACGACTTCACGGAGTTGTTCTGGAATCGCATCCAGCGCTGGCGTGAAACCGAGGGCGGCGCCGGTTCCCAGCGATGAAGGACGCAACTCGCTGGCATTCGACTAATATCGAACAGGAAGTACAGCTCGTACGCTGGGGTAATTTCGGAACGCCGGTCCTGATATTCCCGACGGCGGGCGGCGACGCCGAAGAAATCGAGCGTTTCCACCTGATTGGCGCATTGCAGCCGTTGCTGGACGCCGGTCGTATCAAGGTGTACTCAACCGACAGCGTCGCCGGCAAGGCGTGGTTTTCGGGCGAGCATTCTGCCGAGTACTGCTCGAAGCTGCAGAACTGTTTCGATGCTTTTATCTATTCGGAAGTGACACCGGCTATACGCATGGACTGCGCTTCAGAGGACATAGAAATCATTACAGCCGGCGCTTCTATCGGCGCGTTCAACGCCGTAGCAACATTGTGCCGCCACCCCGATGCCTACAAACTCGCCATCGCAATGAGCGGAACCTTCGATCTTTCGAAGTACCTGGAAGGCCGCTTCAACGACGATTTCTATTTTTCATCGCCGCTGCACTATCTGCCGAGGCTCGAAGGCCCCCAACTCGAGATGCTGCAGAAGCGGCTCATATTGTTGCCCACCGGCGAGGGTGACTACGAGGACATTGGCGAGTCCTGGCGCATGGCGCAGTTGCTCGGCGCGAAGGGCATCCCGAATCGTGTTGACCCCTGGGGTGAGCACTACCATCACGACTGGCAGACCTGGCGCGAGATGTTGCCGAAGTACCTGGCCGAGTTCGCCTGAACGACGCTATCCGGCGTACATCTCCAGCTCCGAGCCGACGGCGTCGGCCATCGCCAGTGTCTCGTCGAGATCCGGATGGCGCAGCATGATGAAGCCGTCCGACACCAGCGTCTTGCGCCAGTCCCGGCGCGGCGTGCCGGGCGGCAACAGCGTATTCCAGACCACGTGTTCGCCGAATCGCGCCTGCAGGGATTCGGCACCCTCGATGCGGGTGATGCGGCCGACGCCGCGCGCCCGTTTGAAGATAGTCGCCACGTTGTAACGGCGTTCGAAACGCTCGTCGACACGACCGCGGGTTAACGCCTGGCCCCAAGCCTTGAACACGTCGAAATCGCACGCGTATTTCATCTGGTCGACCTGGTGCGCGCCGGGTGGCCGCCCGCCAATCTCGCCGAATACGACTTCACCGTCGGATTTTCGATACCACTCCATGTGCGTGAAGCCGGTGTCGAACTGCAAGGCCTTGATGACATCGAACCCCATCTGCACCCCGCCCGCGAGATCCGAATCGTCGACGTTCCGCAACGCAATAACCTGTGGGCTGATCCATTCGTTGCTGCGTGCGATCAGCGGCCGCGGTCGGTACCAGGCGATGTTGTAATAGGCGATATCTCCGTCGATGGTGATCGTATCGAACGTGTACTCCTCGCCATCGATGAACTCTTCGACGCTGATCCTGGGCACGTGTCGCAAGAGCGGCAGCACGGCCCGCAGCTCCTCTCTGCTCGCGACGCGATAGGTATCGGCCGAGCCCGCACCATCGATCGGCTTCAGAATAACCGGGAAGCCGATTTCTTCGACGGCTGCCCAGCAACCCGCAACGCTGTCGACCGCGACGTGGCGTGGCGTCCGTATCCCGGCTTTATCGAGCGCGATCTTCATGGCTTCCTTGTCACGGTACAGGTGCGCATGCTCTACGCTCAGTCCGGCCACGCCAAAGTGATCGCGCAGCTCGGCGGCGAGCATGACGCCAGGCTCCCAGAGACATTCGATGCGATCAATTTGCTGGCCGCGGAGCCGCTCCTGCAAATCGGCGATGACGCGGCCACTGTCCCACAGCGAGGACACCTGTACATACTCGGACAGAGACCGGCGCACCAGGTCCGGTAGCCCTGCGACATGCTGGTCGCCGACACCGTAGACACGCGCGCCGCTTTCGGCGAGCCCGCGAGCAAATTCGGGCATATCCGCGGGATAACCGGGTGAAATGAGCAGTATATTCATTGGACGGGCCTTCGTTTGCGCATGATTGAGCAGAACATGTGCCTGGCGAAGTAGAATATCACCCCGGTGTGCTTTTCAACGGGCCGAATATGGCGACGAACGACAAGCTGAAGATTTGCCTCGCGACATCCGAGCTGGTGCCGCTTGCGAAGTCCGGAGGCCTTGCCGACGTCAGCACTGCGCTGTCGGCTTACCTGCATCGCCAAGGTCACGACATTCGTGTGCTGATGCCGTTCTACTCGAGCATTGAACGCGAGCATCTGAGTATCGAGCCCGTCGCGAGCCTGCAAAACCTGTCCATCAAGGTCGGCCCGTGGGACATCGCATACGCCATTGACAGCGCAACGTTGCCGGCGAGTGGCCTGCCGATTTACCTGCTGCGCTGTCCGACCTTGTATGACCGGCCAACTCTATATACGTCAGACGCCGATGAGCACCTGCGATTCATCGTCCTGGCACGCGTCGCGATCGAGATGTGCCAGCACATGCGCTTTGCACCGGACATCTTCCATTGTCACGACTGGCACGCGGCGCTGATCCCGCTCTACCTGCGTACGATTTACGCGTGGGACAAACTGTTTGCCGCCACCCGCTCGGTCCTGACGATTCACAACATCGGCTACCAGGGCATATTCAGCGCCGAAATCATCGACGACCTGAATCTCGGTACCGACGAGCAGTTCCTGCATCAGGACGACCTCGCCCAGGGGCGCATCAACTTCCTGAAGACCGGACTCCTTTACGCGCACCTGCTCACGACGGTAAGCCCGACCTACGCGCGTGAGATACAGGGCGCCGAGTACGGCATGGGCCTCGACGATATCCTCCGAGCGCGCAGCGACGTTTTAGTCGGTATCCTCAACGGCGTGGATTACGACGAGTGGAATCCCGCAACGGATACCCTGATTCCACACACATTTTCGAGCAGCGATCTTCGTGGCAAGGCTGTCTGCAAGCAGGAACTCATGAAGGAACTCGGCCTGGCCGGCGACGCGAGCCAGCCGCTTATCGGCTTTGTCAGCCGGCTCGCCGGCCAGAAAGGCATCGACTTGATGGAAAGCGTCCTGCCAGGGCTCCTGGCTCGAAATGACTTTTCACTCGCCGTGCTGGGCAGCGGTGAGTCGCGCTTCGAGCTGTTCTTCGAGTCCCTGCAGCGGGCCGCACGTGGCCGCGTGGGCTTCTATCGTGGCTATAACAACAAGCTCGCGCACTGGATCGAGGCCGGCAGTGACATGTTCCTGATGCCATCGATTTACGAACCGTGCGGCCTCAATCAGATGTACAGTCTCAAGTACGGCACTATACCGATCGTTCGTGAAACCGGCGGGCTTGCCGACTCGGTGCAGCCGATCAATGCGGCTGCCGAAACCGGCACCGGGATCCTGTTTCGCGACTATGACGAACCGGGCCTTGCCTGGGCGATAGGCAAAGCGCTCGAATTGTTCCAGGATCGAGCGCTCTGGCAAAAAATCATGCTAAATGGCATGGCAATGGATTTTTCCTGGCAGCGTCAAGGGGAGCAGTACGTGAACACATTCCGCCGCTTATCGGGACAATGAACGTCATTTTCGTCGAACCCTCGTTTCCGCAAAATCAACGCGAGTTCGTACGCGCACTGCATGCCACCGGCGCAAACGTGATCGGTATCGGCGAGCGGCCGCTTGACTACCTGGACGAGGAGGTCAAGGGCTGGTTGCACGACTACGTCCAGGTGCGCTCGGTCGTCCATGAGCCATCGCTGCTCAAGGCCGTGCAACTGATTCAGGGACAAGTGTGGGTCGATCGCATCGAGGCCACCATTGAAGCTCATATCATGCCGGTGGCCACGGTCCGCGAGGCGACCGGGATCCCGGGCACGTCGACCAGGACCGCATTCCTCTGTCGTGACAAGCCGGCGATGAAGGAAGTTCTGCGCGAGGCGGGTATTTCCTGCGCGCAGTCGACGCGCGCGGAGACCCCGCAGGACGCACGCGATTTCGCGGCCGCCGTCGGCTTTCCATTGATCATCAAACCGCCGGCTGGCGCCGGCGCATCGGGCACCTACAAAGCGCGCGATACGAAGAACCTCGAAAGTGTCATCAACGAGTCCGGGCTCGCTGACGGCAATGCCGTCGCTATCGAGGAGTTCATCGAAGGCCACGAAGGCTACATCGACACGCTAACGATTGATGGCAGCGTCGCGCACGAGTTCATCACGCACTACTACCCGAACGTCCTCGAGGCGATGCGTGAGCGCTGGATTTCACCACAGATGGTGACCACGAATCGCATCGATGCGCCTGGCTATGCGGAAGTTCGCCAGATGACGCGAGACGTCATCAGAATCCTGGATATCGGCACGTCGGCGACGCATATGGAGTGGTTTTTTGGGCCCAAGGGGCTCAAGTTTTCGGAGATCGGCTGCCGTCCGCCGGGTGTCGGCCAGTGGGACGTGTACAACGCGGCCAATGAATTCGATATTTACTTCGAATGGGCATGCGCGATAGTGCGCGGCGAAACGCACACCCAGCCGTCACGCCGCTATGCGGCGGGGATGATCGCGTTGCGCCCCGACCAGGACGGACGCATCAGCGGCTATTCGGGGGCTGACGAGATTCACCAGAAATACGACGACTGCATCGTGGCTGCACGACTCCCCGATCCGGGTACCGCGACGCAGCCAGTCGAGGCGGGATACATGGCGAACGCCTGGCTGCGAGTGCGTCACCCTGACTATGATCATTTGCGCCGCATCCTCGATGACATCGGCCAAACCCTCAAGGTGCATGCGTCATGAGAACGCATGGTAATCAACACGAATGCACAATGCCTCAACCGCACTGCAGCACCATCCAGCAGTTCGAGAATTCATGTGCTTTGAGGTCTGCTTCGCGTATCCAGAAGTAAAGAGTCCCGACGTCGCCCCACATCATGCCCGTATCGTCGTCGGTGTCGAGCTGTAGCAGGAGCACCCAGTCTGCCGCACCTGATTCGAGGGCTTGCGCCTCGGGACTCGCGTAACCGGCGGGCCCGCCGACGTCAATCCCATGGGACGCCAGCTGGCACTCGAGCTCCATGGCGTCGCCCTGCACCGGGTTCGGCAATCCGCCCAGTTGGTGCCGTGGCATATCCTTGAAGTCGCGGCCCCGGAGCGTGTCAATCTCATCCCAGGTTTCGTCGCTGACCTGCAAGGCTTGTTCGGAAAGTCGCTCCAGGCTCGGGCATGTCATTACCTCCCGGAACTCGACACGCTGCTCATCGAAACGCCCTTCTCGGGCCACGGCGGCGGGTGGATCGGTCCGTCTGAGCTCTGCGCTGTCCCTGGAGTAGAAAACCTGCCAGCTCCCCCTGTCATCAGGATGAAAACCCCAGGTCGATTGTTCCTGGTCGTAGAAAAAGTGGAGCAGCCCCTCGTCTGGCAAATCCGGAAGGGCAGACTGCTGGCCGATTTCCGCCAGGTCGATCTGCGCCAGGAATGCCAGCGGTGCATTTTTCCAATGTGGCCATTGAAACCCTTCGGGCAGGTCCGGTGCTCCTCCGAGCCTCGATCGCACGCTCGCGCTCGTGCCTACGAGATGCATTGCCGGTCGTTTCAGTGGTTCCATCATGGCGATGACGTCGGCGGTCGTAGCGACCCGTACGTCCGGTTGCGTACGATCTGCCGACTCGGGAAACCAGCCAATGTCCCTGCCTGCTGACAGATAGACCAGAACCTCCAGCAACAGGAATGGCGAGGCGAAAACCATGAGTAATACGGAAAAGACGAAGTAAGCCGGTCCTTCGCCCTGCATCTCCCTGCAGTCGCGATAGAAATTCGTAATCTTTCGTTTGGCAGTTGCCCAGCGCTTGGCCGACATCTATACGACTCCTGGCGTTCCTGAACGGGTGGTGTCAGACGTCCGCGTCCGGGGTCCAATAAACGTCGTGGCCGTCATCCGACTCTTGTGGAAAAAGTTCGTCCCTTGCTGGGCCGACAGAATCACGCCGTACCACAAACGTTGGCCGTGGCTTCGCTGCGCTCTCTTCGCTTTGCGCCGCAATTCGGTCCATGTCCGGATCGCTGCGGTTTTCCCATTTCTTGCTCAGAATGGAATGAATAACCATCTGCGGCTCAAGGGCAGTATTGTTAATGACCTCCGTCGCTCGCGCTTTTTGCATGTAACCGACGTTGTTCTCGCCCTCGACAGCGCAATCGTTCATTAGCATGCTCTTGTGTCGCAGCCGCCGGGGATTTTCGTCAGCCTCCTGGAACGGATTTGGCTCGATCCTGGTTTTTGGGTCGTCGAGAAAACGAGTCAGGTCGCTGGACACACCTGTCACGCCACTTTCCTCGAAATAAGCGGTGCTACGCGGCGGAATATTCCAACCCGCGGCAAGTGATCGCGTGCAAATGTTCTCTGGCGACTCCGTGCGCAGGTTCGCACATAAATAGAAGTGCCTGGACGGTTGCAGACAATCGATGCGGCCAGTATCCGCAACATAGCTGCTCTGTGTAACGAGACCGAGGGCCTCTACGATCGGGTGCGTCGGGTAGTGGTGAATCTTGACGTGAATACGATCTTCGAGCTCACGAAGATCCTTAATTTTGTCGATAACTGTGTGCCTTCGTACCAGCGCCTGGTAGCAGGCCTTATCGGGCGATGCGGCGTCCCTGAATTGTTTGAAAGAAAACTGGTTGAGTCCCTTACCGTTGCCGAGAATTTCGAGCGCCAGCGTGCGCAGATCCAGGAACCCTTCCTCATCGGCAGCGGCGGCATTTGTCATGCGTTTGATGTCAGTCTTCGTCGCTCGACCCCAGCCGTCGGCTACAGCATTCCAGGCGGCAGTGTCGTTACGGCCGATAAGATTGCCGTCGTCAACCTCAATCAGTTTTCGCCATTCGCTCTCCTGGCCGACATTCAGTGCCGGGAACACCTGCGCCTTCAGGTCGAGGCAGGGCGCTATGTCGGCCATGGGCCCACCTTCATCCAGCCAGACGTTTCGTGGGCTCTTGATCTGCGCTTCCGCTACCGGCCAGCCGTAAACTTCACGGCCTGTCATTACGCCTATGGAAGAACTGTTGAACATGTACGGACAGAAATAACCGACTGATTTCAGTTTGCCGTTCTCCTCGTCACGCCAGCGCACCGGGATAACGAAGTCGACGGTTTTGTCTGCCCACCGGCCGACATCGTTCGTCTCGGAATACATCTTCCCGAAGTTATTAATCAGCAGGTAGACGTAGCTGCCATAGGCTTCGAAATGCGCCGCACCCTTGACGCTTGGCAGGCAGTCATTAACGACCTGTTGGAGCTTTGCCGGGTCGGCGAGAAGCGGCAACACCCGAATCGTCGCATTGATAAACGTAAAAGGACCGGTGGCAACCTGCAGCGCGGCGGGTCCCGTCGTGTTGAACAAATGCGGTTTTCTTTCTGCCGCTGTCGATTCCTCGTCGGTCACCTTGTCTTCGGAACGCCAATCGAGGTCGCTGGTTCTCCAGCACACGTTGGTTGCTTCGAGATAACGCATGTCCATTTCCTGCCAGAATGGCAGTACCGGCCGCAGGATTGACGTTGTGACATCGTCGTCGTTGGTTGCGTCCTCTTCAACCTCCAGCCCCAGCACGCTGATTATGGGCTGCGAATCAAAACAATTGAGGCGAATGCGATAACCGCCACTGGTATCGCCGCGGAGCAAGGCAGCATCACCGAGCATGCCGCCCTTGTGGAATTGAGTAATCTCCATCTTGGCGTTGGTAATGGCCTGGTAGCAGGCGATGTCCGGGAAGCTGGCGTCGCGCATCTGCTTGAGATTGATAGTGTTGCCCTGGATGCCGCTGTCCACCTTTTCCTTCGATTGCATGAAATGACGAAGCCTTGCCAGCGGGGCGAGATCCAACTCGGGCGAGTACCCGCGCATGCGCAGGCCGGCAAACATACCGAGCCCCCGCATGGCGAGACTTGACCACCCCGCCATTGCCCTGGGAATACTTAAAAGCGGATTGAGTGGGTTATGCGGGTCGGGCGGAAATTCGGTGAACGTTGGCCCCGGATCTTCTTCTATGACCAGCAACTCCCGTGGCCTGGTGGATTCGCCCTCATACAGCTCATCAAAGACCCGGGTCGTAAGCGTGAGCACTTCGCGACGATTGCGCGGGTGGCGTGCCCAGGAATCGATGTCGCGCGTAAACCAGCCGGCACCCTTGGGCCAGCCCAGGATTTCCCGGCCGGCCGATTGTGATGAATCGTTGTCGACAAAAATGAACGGCGCTACGGTCGCCATGCTGTGGTAAACGGACTTGCCGTCCTCCACCCGGTACCAGTCCACAGGAACGGTAAACAGCAATTCGTTTTGCGATGTCCACCCCAGGTTGCCCAGTTGCTGCGACATGCGGCCGTAGTTCACGACAATCAGTAACACGTAAGGCATTGCGGGCCGGAAACGGGCGAAATCTGGCGCCATGTTCAGATAATCATCGCAAAAATTCGCGAGCGTGTGAAAATTCGCCTTGAGCGGAAAATATCGAAGTGTGACGCCTTCAAAATCGTAGGGCGGCGCCGTTGGCGCGGAACCTCCGCCCTTGAAATCCGGGTGCTGCTCCTTGTGGCTGATTGGCCTGGTTGCCATGGCGATTTTTCCCCGTTTTTCTTTCGATCATACACGTTTGCCGTTAGCCTATCGAAAACGCGTCGGACCCCATCAAGCGTACAAAGAGGAATGAGTTCTTGCAGCAATTCGTAGAGAAACTAGCGCTTAACGCCATTGGTGGCTGGGTGTTGCTGCTGGTTGGTACGAGCGGCGCAGCAGATACCGAGATCTATCGCTGCTTGCTGGAAGATGGCACGTTCGCCTTCCAGGAAACCCCGTGCCCTGAGCCCGCTGCAGATGCCGGCGGCGACGGCGAAAACAGCGAGAGTCCCGGCGATGACGAAACTCGCGAAGCCAATGATGATGCTTTCGACTTCGTCAATCCTTTCGACGAACCGGAAAGCCCGCTGACGGACTCCGAACCTGCGCTTCCCGAACCGGTGTCACAGGACCGCGCCGAGTGCGAAAAAATAACGCGGGATGCGATCGACGCGATTGACCTGGAGATGCGAGAGAATGCCTATACGCAGGAGCAGGGCCGCGCATACCTTGCAGAACTGCGTGTTCTGACAAAGCAACTCCGCGCCTGCAAGCAACTGTAAATCAGGTCTTCTTCCTGAAGACCCGAACCTACATGGATCCGGTCAGGTTGAGGAAGAACCCATGGTGGTCATAGCTCAGATCGGTGAGGTCCGAGGAGAAATCCGTGAAGTTGTAGCCCAGGCCGACTTTCAGGTGGTCCCCAACATAGCGTGATACCGTCGCCAGCAAGCCGCTCCGGGTCTCGTCCAGGTCTGCCATATCGAGTATGCGACCCTCGAGGAGAAACTCCCAGTGCTCGCGGAAAAGATAGTCGCCACGCAGCACGTACAGGCTTGCAGTATTGTCGAAGTATTCCGGGTCTACACGTTCCAGGCTGACCTTGCCGAGACGATAGGCATACTTGCCTCCGATCGAGAACCTGTCGGAGATGTCATAAGTGACGTCGGCCGACGCGATGTGACTCTTCTGTACAAATTCGGCGGCGACGTTCTGCAGCGTGGCCTGGCCCGTCGTCGGCATATTGTAGAAGTAGGTGTACTTGACCATTGCGTTGAGACGATCATTCATGATCGGACGATAGGCGTACCCCAGTACGGCCTCGGTAAAACCGCCGTCGTAGAAAGTGCCCTCGGAACTATCGCTGTCGGAGTGATTGTACTTGCCGAGCAGGCGGGCTCCCGGGTTCAGCTGATACTTGAAGCTGTTCCTGAATAGCCATGTCGTCCGCTCCGTGCTGCTCTGGTCGAGTTGCTCGGCATCGTCATTGCGATACTCGATGGCTGTCGAAAGCTGCAACTTGTCGAACCCGAAGCCAAGCTGAATGCCTCCAGCCAGTCGGTCGGTCTCGGCGCCGGTCTGCCTGTCCTGCAGGGTTCCTATGTCGGTGTTGATACCGAGATTCCACTTCTGAGTCGGCGCGAAACTTATGCCGGTTCCATGAGTTAACCCGGTCATCGTATCGTTGTGCTGGTAGCGTTCCTCGAGGAATACGCTCGTACTGTCTGCGATACGTGACTTGACGCCGGCGACGAGGTTGCCTTCGCTACCCCTACCGCTGCGCAGGCCGTTGTCGGTGCGTTCGTTCTCCAGCGCGTAGTTGAGGAACAGGCTGGTGCGATCGGAGTGCAGATAGTTGGTACCGA